>Ga0302324_100025143_pt1 | contig 11437 bp, 9 predicted proteins | sample Palsa_T0_1_FD_201949 | JGI IMG/M metagenome (GOLD analysis project Ga0302324, IMG submission 201949) | Peat permafrost microbial communities from Stordalen Mire near Abisko, Sweden - Palsa_T0_1 | ecosystem: Environmental > Terrestrial > Soil > Palsa > Peat permafrost | place: Sweden: Abisko... | reverse complement strand
GTGAGGGATCCAGCGCCTGCCATGTCGTTGCAAAATTTCGGCCGAGGAACGGCTCGTGCGCGGCCTGATGATACAGAGTCTGCCCGTGACAGCCGGCAAGATCGACGCGCAATCCGCTTCGCTGGATGGCTTTCTTCAGTGCATCGGCATAGGCGATGCCGAGGCGCGACTGCAAGCGGGCTAGATCGGCCGTCGAAATAGACGGCGCATTCATCGCGTTCAAAATGAATTGACGAAATGAAGTAGGAAAAGGGCGGCTCTCGTGATGCAGCAGCTTGAGCCGGCGCGTGGGCGAGACGCGAACGATGGCGACGTCGATGCCGTCCGCGGAGGTGCCGCTCATCAGCCCGGCGACGGTCATCTTGCGTGGCGTCATCCCTTGGCGCATAGCTTGCTCAAATGGAGGATTTCCTGGCGCAACGATTCAATCTCCGCGGCGGTCGGCGCGGGTGAGAAGCGTAGACGCCTCGCCCATTTTTTCTTCGCCACCATGACGCGCTGCGCGGCCGCGATAACTCTTCTCCGAAATGCAGTCGAGTGTTCGGCCTCGGCCAGCACTGTTTCATAGGCGCGCGTGATCAGCGCCGCATCGTGGCAGATGAGCAGCAGGTCGCCGCCGGACTCGATGAAATCCATTGCGGCGGACTCGATGGAGCGTGCGAGCACGGCCTTCATCTCGAGATCATCGGAGATCACGACACCCGTATATTCAATTTTCTGGCGCAGCGTCTTTTGTATCCAGAATGGTGACAAACTCGCAGGATCGCTGTTGCCGGTGATGGCGGGAAACGCGGCGTGGGAAATCATGACCATCGGCAGCGCCCGCCGCAACGATCGGTAAGGCACCAGGTCTTCACTCCACATTTTTTTCCAGCTGCGGCGAATGCGTGGGAGTGTCAGATGAGAGTCCACGTCGCCGTTGCCCAACCCCGGGAAATGCTTACCGCAACCGATCACGCCGTTCGCAGCCAGGGCTTTTAAGAATGGCTTCGCATAAGCGATGACCCCCTTGGCATCAGCCGCGACAGCACGCGCCCCCATCACCTTGACGCTGGCTGGACTTGCAAGGTCAAGCACCGGCGCGAACACCGTGTTAAATCCGAAAGCGCGTGCGGCTCGGCCAATCAGACGGCCATGCAACTGAGAGAGGTGCGGCGATTTCAATGCCGCCACTTCGCCCGCGGAGGGCATCGGTGCCAGCGCCTCGCGCAAACGGTCGACACTTCCACCTTCGAGATCGACGCAGCGCAGCATCGGCGTCGTCGACGACTGTTGAATCGCTTGCAACAATGCGCGGTTTTGCTGGGCATCGCGAATATTGCGAGTGAATAAAACGATGCCGCCCGGCCGCAGCATTCTAAGCCACGCCGATTGTACGGGGCCGAGTTCGCAGCCGTCCAAACCCATGACCAGGAGTTGGCCAACTTGTTCGCGGAGATTCATAGGCCGGCTTCTCCAAGCTCACCTAGTTCGTTGCGTAGCTCTTCCAGAAGATTCAGCGCCTGCAGCGGTGTCAGGGAATTCACGTCGGCGGAGCGCAGACGGTCGACGATGCGCTGCGAAAGCGGCGTGAACATGGTCATCTGCAGGGCAGGAAGGCTGGCTTCGACCGCGACGTTTCGTTTCTCTGAAGTCTCGTGCTGACGCAAAACTTCGCGGGCCCGCTCCAGCACTCGTTGCGGAAGGCCCGCAAGCCGCGCGACTTCGATGCCATAACTTTTGCTGGCAGCTCCGGGAGCAATGGTGTGTAGAAAGACGATGCCAGTCGCGGACTCCTTGCAGCTGACGTGCAGATTCTGCAGCCCGGGCAGATGATCGGCCAGCATGGTGAGTTCATGGTAATGCGTGGCAAACAGGGTCCGCGCGCGGACTTTGGAGTGCAGATATTCAAGCGTCGCCCAGGCCAGCGAGAGGCCGTCAAAGGTCGCGGTGCCACGCCCCATTTCATCGAGCAGGATGAGGGAGCGACTCGTCGCGGTGTTGAGGATGTTCGCGGTCTCGGTCATCTCGACCATGAAAGTGGAGCGGCCGCGGCCCGCGTCGTCGGAGGCGCCAATGCGGGTGTAGACGCGATCGACCGGTCCCCAGCGCATGCGCGTCGCCGGCACGAAACTGCCCATCTGCGCCAGGATGACGAGCAACGCAGCCTGGCGAAGGTACGTACTCTTGCCGCCCATGTTTGGACCGGTGATCAGCAAAATTCCACGTTCGGCAGCATCGACGAACAAATCATTCGGGACGAAGCGCGCGCCTTGTGCGGCGGCCATTTGCTCCATCACGGGATGACGCGCGCCGGCTGCCTCGAGGATCGATGACGTCTCCAACTGTGGTCGCACATAATTGTGCAGCGCCGCCTGGTGCGCGAAGCAGGCGAGCAGATCGGCCATGGCGACGGCGTGCGAGGTCTTGCGAACCGCCGCAGCCTCGGCTAACACGCCTTCGCGCAGCTCGCTGAAGAGGCGCTTCTCAATGGCGACAGACTGCTCCTGCGCCGACAACACCTTGACTTCATATTCCTTGAGCTCCGGCGTGGTGAATCGCTCCGCGTTGACCAGCGTCTGCTTGCGCTCATAATCGGTAGGCACAGACTGCAGATTGGATCGCGTGATCTCGATGTAATAGCCGAAGACGGAGTTGAACCGCACCTTGAGGGAGCCGATGCCGGTGCGTTTGCGTTCGCGCTCCTCGATGGCTGCGATATTATGCCGCCCGCTTTGGCTCAGCGATCGCAACTCATCCAGTTTTGGATCGACACCACTCGCAATGAAGCCGCCCTCGTTCCACAGTGCCGGCGGCTCGGGAACAAGCGTAGTCAGGACTCGCGCGGAGAGTTCGGAGTGAGGAGCAATTTGTTCACGGACATCCTGCAAAAGCGGGGCATCCATCTTGGCAAGCTGATCGCGCAGCGCAGGCATTCGAGAAAGCGACTGCGCCAGCGCGAGCAGGTCGCGAGGCCCGGCCGATTGTAGCGCGATCCGCGCGAGGAGCCGCTCCTGGTCGAGCACGCTGTTCAGTGTTCGGCGCAGTTCGTCGCGAGCCAGCAAATTTGCATGCAACATTTCAACGGCGTCGAGACGCCGAGCGATCTCTACAGAATCGCCCAGCGGCTGCAGGATTGTAGACTTCAGCAGCCGCTTGCCCATGGACGTGAGGCAGGCGTCCAGCGCGTGAAAGAGCGTCGTCTCGGCGGTTGAAGAAGCAAATATCGGCTCGACCAACTCAAGGTTGCGCACGGTGACCGCGTCCAGCTGCAGTCCGTCGCTGCGTTCGTAACTGCGAATGCCGCAGACGTGCTCACAACTTCCCGGCTGCGTGGTCTTGATGTAATGCAGGACTGCGCCCGCGGCCCGCGCAGCTGCCGGCTTATTGCCGAGCCCAAACCCATCCAGTGAAGTCGCGCCCAGCATATGTAACAGCAAGGGGAGTGAATAGTCAGACGTCCACGCCCAGTCTTCGACCGCGGTGCGGGTCATGACGTATCCACCCGACAGCCGGAAGTCGTCCGGCGCGGCGTCGGGGAAGAGCGGTGAGAGCGTCGGAAAAATCATCTCCCGCGGGGGCAGGCGCTGCAACTCGTCCATGCATTGCTGCGCAGCCTCGGCGCCGAAAAATTCCGTGGCGGTGAAGTCTCCCGTCGACAGGTCCAGCATGGCGAGGCCGTAATGATCGTGGGCGACGCAGACGGCCGCGAGCAGGTTGCTCTGCTCAGCGCCGAGTGTTGGATCAAACGCGGTACCTGGCGTGAGGACGCGCGTCACTTCGCGCCGCACCAGTTTTTTCCCGGGGCCGGCCTCCTCCATCTGCTCGCACAGCGCGACGCGGAATCCCTTCCGCAGTAATCGCGTGATGTAGTTGTCGGCGGCGTGGTAGGGCACGCCGCACATCGGGATGCCGCGCTCCTTGTCGCGCGACGTCAGCGTAAGCTGCAATTCCTTCGACGCAATCTGCGCGTCTTCAAAAAACAATTCGTAGAAATCGCCGAGACGAAAGAAAAGTAATGCGTCGGGATGCTGCTGCTTGGCCGTGGCGTATTGCCGCATGAGCGGCGTTGTCTCGCCAGTGGCGGCCTTTGAAGACCCAGTCCCGGAGGGAGCAGGAGCCGCGACCGCGGAGATTTCTTCGGATACAAGTTTCTCAGTCACGGAAAGGCCAGCATACCGTGAAGGCCATGTGTAAAAAAGGAGTTCCTCGCGACGCGGGCCCGCGCGGACACTGTCGAATCTGCACGGTATACTGGGCATTACTCCATGGTCATGTCATTGCTGTGGCTTCGGGTGGCTGTGGTGCTGTACGGCGCTTCGGCTCTGGTGGCAGGGTGGACTACTCTGCGCGAGGGCTCTCGTGTCCGCAGTTTCCTGCAACCCCTGCTGATCGGCGGACTGCTCTTCCACTTCGTCTCGCTGGTCGAGGTGCTGAATAACAACCACCACTGGATGCCGATGGCGGTCCACGAGCTCGAATCTTTGCTCGGACTCCTGCTGGCCGGCTTGTTCTGCTGGAGCTTCTATCGCTACGGCACCGTCTCTCTCGGAATGTTTGTCCTGCCGCTGGTCTTTCTGCTGACGCTGGCACCCGCCATCGGCCCGGATTTCGAAACTTTCTTTTCGCCACGCTTGCGGAACGGCTGGGTGCTGGCGCATATTGCGCTGGTGCTGGCTGGATATTCCGCGCTCATCCTCAGCTTCCTGTCGAGTCTGCTCTACCTTCTGCAGGAACAGCGCCTCAAGTCGAAACACGCCGGCCCCGCAAATCGCTGGCTTCCGCCGCTCGATACCGCCGACCAGATTTCCTATCGCATGCTGCTCATCGGTTTCCCCTGCATGACGCTCGGTCTACTAACCGGATCTTTGCTGGCGGAGTCTTCTATCGGGCCGAGTTATTTTTCCGACCCGAAGGTGCTGCTGTCCTTCGGCATGTGGATCCTTTACGTCTTCCTGTTGTGGACGCGCCGCAGCGCAGGCGTCCGCGGCCGTCGCGCGGTCTATCTTTCGTGCTTCGTTTTTCTCGTCGCTCTTAGTGTCTGGGCTGCCAACGCATTCAGCACCGTGCACAGGTTTTCACAGCCGTGAGCCTGCGGCTGCTGGGAGTCAACCACAAATCGGCGCCCGTCGAGTTGCGGGAGAGGCTTGCTATTCCAGAGCAGAGCCTGGCGGAGGCGACGCGTTTGCTGGCGCATCATCCCGGCGTCCGCGAGGGGATGATTCTGTCGACCTGCAATCGTGTCGAGCTGCTGACCGCGCACGACCACGCGGCTCCGGACCTGAGCTTATTTCTCGAGCAGTATTTCTCTATTGAGTCAGCGTCATTGCGTCCGCATCTTTACGAATATCGCGAGCAGGACGCGATGCGGCATCTGTTTCGCGTCGCTTCGAGCCTGGACTCGATGGTCGTCGGTGAGCCGCAGATTCTTGGGCAGGTGAAGCAGTCCTACTCGGTGGCGCGGCAGGTAGGCGCAATGAATGGCGAGTTGGACCGCGTGTTGCGCCGTGCGCTCACGGTTGCAAAACGCGTCCGCAGGGAGACGCGCATCGGCACGACGTCGGTTTCGATCGCGTCGGTTGCGGTAGATCTGGCGCGCCAGATTTTCGGTAGCCTGGCCGGTAAGACGGTGTGCCTGGTGGGCACAGGGAAGATGGGGCAGCTGGCGGCGCGACATCTCATGGCGCAGGGAGCATCGCACCTGACGATCACCAACCGTACGTCTACCGGTGCGGAGATTCTGGCCCTCGAGCTTGGTGCGGAGGTTCTTCCGTTCGAGCAGCTTTACGATCGTCTGGACGCGGCCGACATCGTCATCACGACGACCGGCTCTTCAGAGCCCATTTTTCGGCGCGAGCATGGCCAGCAACTGTTGCAGCGCCGGCGCAATCGCCCCGTTTTCTTCATCGATATTGCGGTGCCGCGTGATGTCGATCCCGCGATGGCAAAGCTCGAAGGCATCTTTGTCTACGACATTGACGACCTGCAAGGGGTGGCCAGCCAGAATCAGTCGGGAAGAAATGAAGAGGCGCGCAACGCGGAGCGAATCATTGAGCGCGAGGTCGAGCGCTACACGGAATCGCGGCAGGCGCTGGACGCGGTGCCCTCGATCCTTGCCGTGCAGCGATCGTTCGAGACGCTTCGCCAGCAGGAGCACGCACGCAACGCTGTACGACTCGCCAGCCTGGATGCCGAGGAGCGCCGCGCGGTTGAAGACATGACGCGCAATCTGCTGAACAAGATGTTGCACGGTCCGCTGACCGCGCTGAAGGCGGCGGCGCGCGAGGGCGATGAAGAGGCGATGCGCGCGATTCGCGAGGCGTTGGCAGGAGAGGTGGCGGACGCGTCGAATGAGGATGACTCCGTCAAAGGCGGCGCTGATTGATTCGCATTGGCTCCCGCGGATCCAAGCTGGCGCTGTGGCAGGCGGAGTTTGTGGCGGAAGCACTGCGCGGCCGCGGTCACGAAGTTGAAATCGTTATCATCCGCACCAGGGGCGACCAGATTCAGGATCGGCCGCTGCCGAGCGTCGGAGGCAAAGGCCTGTTCACGGCGGAGATTGAATCGTCGCTAACGGAGAAACATATTGACCTCGCGGTGCACTCTCTGAAAGATCTGCCGACCGAAATTGCACCGGAGTTTACGCTCGCCGCGATCCCAGCGCGCGAAGATGCGCGGGACGTTTTGCTTGCGCTGACTCCGCTGAATGTCGCCAGTCTGCCGATTGGCGCGACAGTCGGAACAAGTAGTCCGCGTCGGCAAGGTCAACTTCTCGCGCTGCGAAATGACTTGCAGATGCAGTCCATTCGCGGCAATGTCGACACGCGGATTCGCAAGCTGGAACGTGGTGAGGCCGACGCCATCGTCTTGGCCGCAGCCGGCGTCAACCGGCTCGGCCTGGAGAAGTATGTCCGCGAGCACATCGATCCCGAGCACGTCTGTCCGTGTCCAGGCCAAGGTGCGCTGGCTGTCGAATGCCGCAGTGAGGACGCTGCGACAAGGGATGCATTAGCGTTCTTGGATGACACCCCGACGCGGACTGCCGTTGAAATTGAACGCGACATTTTGTCAGGACTGGGCGGCGGCTGCTCGATTCCTGTCGGCGTCCACTGCGTGCCGCAGGGAGAAGGGCATCGCGTGTGGGCCGCGGTTTGCTCGCCTGACGGACGCGAGCTTGTGCGCCTTGAACATGCCGGTCGCGAAGGCGCAGAGGAGTTGGTCCAGATGATGGTCGGCCGGTTGCAACGTGAGGGCGCCGAGACGATTTTGGCGAACCGTTCTTGAGATGAGTCGACCGCTCGAGGGCAAGACGATCGTCGTCACGCGGCCTTTGCACCAGGCAGAGGCGCTGACTGCTCCGCTGCGTGAGTTGGGCGCGGTGGTTGAACTGATCCCCGCTCTTGAGATTCAGCCGTGCGTGGATGGAGCTTTGCGCAAGGCTGTCGCGCGTCTCGAGGAATTCGACTGGCTCGTCGTGACCAGCGTCAACGGCGTAGCGGCTCTCGATGAAGAAGCGCGGCGTCAAGGCAAGCGGCTGGATGAATCGACGCTCAAAGTTGCCGCCGTCGGCTCGGGTACTGGAGAGGCGATGACGGCTGCCGGCGCCCGCGCCCAACATATCCCCGTTGACTTCACATCGAAGGATCTGGCTGAACGCATCGCTCAACATGTGCCGAATTGCCGTGTGCTGCTGGTGCAGGGAACCGCCGCTCCCAGCGCCTTGGCCGATGCCTTGACCGCTGCAGGTGCGCGCGTCCAGCGGGTGGACGCCTATCGCAGCGTCATTCCCACTGCGTTCACCAGGCAGGTAGAAACTTTCTTTCGTGGACGAAATAAGGCAGACGCGGTTACATTTACCAGTGGTCAGATTGCGCAGAATTTCTTTGCTGCGTTGCGGGCGAGCAGCATCACTCTGCCGGAGGGCATGGTGGTTGCTTCGGTCGGCCCGGTTACGACGGAGGCGCTCCGAAAGCTCGGACATCCGCCGGTTGTGGAAGCCAAGTCGGCGCGAATGGAAGATTTCGCTGCAGCGCTAGGCGAGTTCTTTCGCAGCCGCGACTGAGCGTTTGTGCTGCCATACCGTGCTCCACGTTTTATCGGCAGAGTGACAGAGCGGTTCCAGCGTGCAGTCTGCGCAACGCGGCTTGCGAGCGATGCAAATTTGCCGCCCATGATGGATAAGCTCATGGCTGAAGGCCGTCCAGCGCTCCCGCGGGACCACTTTCATCAAGTCCTGCTCCATCTTGACCGGGCTCGCGCTTTCGGAGAGATCGAGCCGGTGGGACAGCCGGAAGACATGGGTGTCGACGACGACGCCTTCATTTTTTCCAAACCATGACCCGAGGACGACATTCGCTGTCTTGCGGGCGACCCCGGGCAGCGTCAGCAGATTCTGCATCGTCGACGGAACCTCGCCGCCGAAGTCTGCAAGAACTTTCTTTGCCGCACCGATGATGGACTTCGTCTTGTTGCGGAAGAAACCGGTCGAGCGAATCATCTCCTGCAACTCTTCCGGATCTGCATTGACCAGCGACTTTGGCGCCGGGAAGCGTTTGAACAACGCGGGCGTCACCAGATTCACCCGCACGTCGGTGCATTGCGCGGAAAGTATCGTCGCGACAACCAGCTGCCACGCGCTGTCGTGATGCAGCGCGCAGACGACGTGGGGATAGGCCTTCCGGAGCCCGAGCAAAATCGCGTCTACGCGTGCTTTCTCCAGCGGCTTGTAGGTCTTCGGCTTGGCCCGTTGCTTTCGCCCTGACGACGTCGGCGCCGGTGCAGCGGGCTTCTTCGCGGCGGCCATCAGCCGAGCCGGTCCAGCATTTCTGCGGGCGTCATGCGGATGCAGGTGAACATCGGCGTGTCCTTCAACGTGTAGGCGCTGCTCTCGGTCTCACGCAGTCGCTGCACCAGGTCGAGAAAGTCTTCAGGATAGTTACATTCAAACGCGACGACAAATTCCTGATCATCGAGACCGAAGGAATAAGTCGTGTTCAATTTGACCCGCGGCCATTGCAGCCCGACGCGGATGTGCTCGTCCATGATGCGTTTGCGCTCGTCGGCTGGCAGCAGGAACCAGGCGCGCGTCTTCCAGAAGGGATAGATGAAGATATATTTCTGGCCGCCGGGGCGAATGGTGCTGCGCGACTCCTGCTCCGCTTCGTCCTCGAGGCCGAGAGAGTATTGCGAGCGCTTTGTCATCGACAGAAAGCTGTGGGGAATCGTCATGTAACCGCCCAGCGGCGTCGCCATGAGCTCCGCCATCATCTGATTCAGCTCATCGACCGAATAGCAGATCGTCCAGATGACCATGTCGACGTCGCCACGCAGACCGACCGTCGAGTAGGTGATGTTGCGCTGCTTGCCGACAACATTCCACTTCTCAATCACCTTGAGAAACTCGCGCTTGTGCGCATCCCGCTCGCCGGGTGGAAGGCGACGCCACTCTGCCATCACCTTGAAAAAGGCGAAGCGGACGACTTGCTGCTTTACTTTTTTTTCTTCCGGCTTGGCAGTCTGGGCCTGCGTTTCAGGCGCGGCCACGGCAGATTGTTCTGACATTTTCTGGTTTACCTCAACACTCAATCCTAGCGCAGATGGGCGATTTGTCGCAGCCGGCGGGCGGCTCCAGATACGACCTATATACTCGTTGTTTGCATGACTGAAAAAATTGTCGCTGCCCTCAGCACTTTCATCATCGGCGTCATCTCCTCCGGGGGATATCTCGGCGTTCTTCTGCTGATGGCCATCGAATCAGCCTGCACCCCGCTGCCGTCGGAAATCATCATGCCGTTCGCGGGCTACCTGGTCTACACGGGCCGCTTCAATCTCTACCTGGTGGCAACTGCAGGCGCACTCGGTTGTAATCTCGGCTCAGCTCTCGCTTACTGGGTCGGCGCGAAGGGTGGGCGGCCGCTGGTCGAGCGCTTTGGGCGCTACGTCTTGCTGAGTGTGCGTGACCTCGATCGCGTGCATCATTTCTTTCACCACTACGGACAGATCACCGTGCTGGTTGGCCGGCTGCTGCCCGTGGTCCGCGCGTTCATTGCGCTTCCCGCCGGCATCGGCAAAATGCCGCAGCTGCGGTTTCATATTTACACCTTTATCGGATCGTGGCCGTGGTGCTTTGCTCTTGCATGGATCGGCATGAAGCTGGGCCAGCGCTGGGACACCGATCCGCGGCTGAAGCACGCGCTGCACCGCTTCGACGCGATTATTCTTATCTTCGGCGTAATCGCGGTTGCCTGGTTTATCCGCTCGCATTGGCGGCAGCGCATGCGCGCCCAATCGGCTTGAGAACGGCTTTGCATCCCGCCGCATTTGCCAATCATCTTGAGCTTGCGCGACACTACTAAGTTATCCAACCGCGCAGAAGATCAAGGAAGGTCAGTACAGAATGTCCAGTTCTCAAGGTGGCCCGAACAAAGAGGCCGCCCACGCCACAATTGAACCAGCCAAAGGAAAATTAGGCATCATGATCCCCGGAATGGGGGCGGTCGCCACCACGTTCATCGCCGGCGTGGAAGCCGTGCGCAAAGGCATCGCCAAGCCGATCGGCTCTGTCACGCAGATGGGGACGATTCGCCTCGGCAAACGGACCGAAAATCGCACGCCACTTATCAAGGATTTCGTTCCACTCGCTGGGCTCGACGATCTGGTGTTCACGGGCTGGGATATTTTCGAAGACAACGTCTACCAGGCAGCGAAGACGGCGCAGGTGTTGGCCAACGAGCAGCTGGAGTCGATCAGGCCGTTCCTGGAAACCATCAAGCCGCTGCCTGCCGTGTTCGACCAGTACTACGTCAAGCGCCTGAACGGGACCAACGTAAAAAAGGGAAAGAATAAGCGCGAGTTGGCCGAGCAGCTTCGTGCTGACATTGCTGACTTCAAGAAAAAATCTGACCGCCAGGTGATGATCTGGTGCGGCTCGACAGAAATCTTTCTGCAGCCCTCGGCCGTCCATCAGTCAATCGCGGCATTCGAAAGAGGTCTGGAGCAGAACGACGAAAATATCGCGCCGTCGCAGATTTACGCGTACGCCGCTTTGACGGAGGGCATTCCGTTCGCCAATGGCGCCCCAAATCTCACGGTCGACCTGCCGGTGATGCAGGAGCTGTCGAAGATCAACAACGCTCCCATCTGCGGCAAGGACTTCAAGACGGGGCAAACCTTCATCAAGACGGTGCTGGCGCCGGCCTTCAAAGCGCGCATGCTGGGCGTTGCGGGGTGGTACTCCACCAATATTCTCGGCAATCGCGATGGCGAAGTTCTCGACGATCCGGAATCCTTCAAAACGAAGGAGGAGTCAAAGCTCTCGGTGCTGGACCAGATCCTGCAGCCGGAGCTGTACCCGGATTTGTACAAGGATCTTTACCATAAGGTTCGAATCAACTATTACCCGCCACGAGGCGACAACAAAGAGGGATGGGACAACATAGATATCTTTGGATGGCTTGGC
>Ga0302324_100025142_pt1 | contig 11437 bp, 10 predicted proteins | sample Palsa_T0_1_FD_201949 | JGI IMG/M metagenome (GOLD analysis project Ga0302324, IMG submission 201949) | Peat permafrost microbial communities from Stordalen Mire near Abisko, Sweden - Palsa_T0_1 | ecosystem: Environmental > Terrestrial > Soil > Palsa > Peat permafrost | place: Sweden: Abisko... | reverse complement strand
AGCGCGTGGTGCGAACGTTGAACCGACCGAATACTATTTCCGCATCACGCCGCTGTTTGAAACTGGATCGCCGAAATACGAGTGGCTCAATAGGATTGTCACGGTTGGCATTGGGAACCGCTTGGCGAACGGACCGATCTATTATGTTTACGAGATCCTGTAGAAGCAAGCCGCAGAAAGGCTCAACCATGGAAAAAGTTACCATCCAAAGACTCGTCGCCATGAAGGCGGGTCGCCGCAACATCTCCATGGTCGCGGCGGCGGACTACCCTTTCGCGCGATTGGCGGAATCTGGAGGAGTCGACAGTATCCTCGTCGGTGATTCCATCGGTATGACGGTGTTTGGTTTTCAATCGCTGCTACCGGTCACAATGGAACTCATGATTCCTCACACCGTGGCGGTCCGGAAGGGTGCGCCCAACGTGTTCCTGATTGGAGATCTGCCGTTCCTGACGTACGAAGTCACGACGCCGGATGCTATTCGGAACGCTGGACGTTTCATGGCGGAATGCGGCTGCGACGCTGTTAAGCTCGAGGGCGGCCGAAATCGAGCCGATGTTATTAAGGCGTTGGTGAACGCATCGGTTCCAGTGGTGGGCCACATTGGATTTACCCCACAGGCAATGACGATGCTTGGGGGCTTCAAGGCGCCGGGCCAGGATGTGGACGCTGCCTTGCAGCTTGTCGAAGACGCCAGGATCCTTGAAGATTCGGGCATCTGCATGCTTATGCTTGAGGCCGTACCTGCCGATCTCGCGGCCATTATCACTGAGCGAGCCAAGATCCCTGTCGTTGGATTTGGCTCAGGGCCTCATGTTGATGGCCAGATATTGCTCTTGCACGACATGCTTGGATTGATTGACGCCTTTACCAAAAAATTTGCAAAGCGATATGTAGATTTGGGAACCGAGATCACCAAAGCGGTGACTGAGTTCGTGCGAGAGGTCGAAAGCGGGGCGTTTCCTACCCCTGAGCAATATTCGCGGATGCCTCGACAGGTGAATGAGGAGCTTAAACTTGCGTTGGTATCCTCAGGTCTTCACGCGAATGGCACCGGCGCGCCTCGCTTGGGGTAGGTGCGGCATACGTGTGTATATCTGCCTCTGCATAAACACGCTTATGCCGGCGTGCGGTGTAGGCCGGGCGGAATTATCCAGAAATTCGTGCTGCGGGAATGACCTGCGGCGTTGGTGTCGGGGCGGTGAGACCAGGGGCCCCTCGTTCCAGACGGAGTTTGTGCATCTGCCGTTGCACAACTCCGGTGAATATTTGTAGTCTTCGAAGGAAAATGAGTTCCAGACTAGGGTTTTCCGTTGTTCTGCAATTCTTGAATGTTGGACCAAGTGAAAGTACGCTTTGGGTCGGACCCGGCCGAACCGGTCAGACGATGTGAATGGCAGTTTCCCGGTCCAGCTTGCTCCAGAGCTGCCATTCCGTTCTCGGCCAGGACAAGCCGTGTCTCCTGAGGTGCCAGCGGGGGCGTGCGGCACTAGCGTTACGAACGGCGCGCCGATGCGGTATTATCCGGTCTCTTTGAGGAGGACGGTGAATGCGCAAATTTTTCGGGCCGATGGGCACCATCCACCGTTTCGTCGTCGAGAGTGCAGTCCTCAAGGGGAACATCCTCGGCGATCCCACGGCGCGCGCCGTCGACGTCTACGTCCCCGCCGGACACGACGGTCATGGGTTGCCCCTGCTCGTCGATCTGGTCGGCGTAACCAGCAGTGGCTTGTCCCATACCAACTGGACCGCTTTCCAGGAAAATATGCCTGAACGGCTTGATCGCCTCATCGGCGAGCATCTCATGCCGCCGGTCATGGTTGCCTTTCCCGACTGCTTTACTCGTGTCGGTGGCAATCAATATGTAAACTCGACCGCCACCGGGGCCTGGGAAGACTTCCTGATCGACGAAATGCTGCCGGTTATCGAGCGGCGGTTCGGCTGCGGTGGCGGGGGCCGGCGCGGCGTATTCGGGAAGAGCTCTGGCGGTTACGGAGCCATCACCCATGCTTTGCGCCACTCGGACGTATGGGCGGCCGCGGCCTGCCATTCCGGCGATATGGGGTTTGAGTTGTGCTATCTGCCTGACATGCCGGCTACCCTGCGGGCGCTCGCCGGTTCCCACAACTCCATCGAAAAGTGGTGGCGCGGGGTCGAGGAGGCGAAGAAGCGGCCGGATGGCATCTTTACCGCCCTGAACGTGCTGGCGATGGCTACAAGTTACGATCCGGATCCGTCCGAATTCCTTGGCATGCGGCTGCCCGTTACATTCGACACCTGCGAGGTGATCGAGGGGAGGTGGACGAATTGGAAGCGCCACGACCCGATTATCGCCATTGAGACGCTGGGTGGTAATCTTCAGAAGCTGAAGGCCCTTTATATCGATTGCGGTGAGAAGGATCAGTTCAACCTACTCTACGGCGCTCGCAGGTTTGTTCGGCGCCTCGACCAGCTTGGCATTGCTCACCGCTACGAAGAGTTCGCGGACAATCACAGCGGAGTTGATTACCGAATGGACGAAAGTCTGCCGTTCCTGGTTCATGCATTATCGGCCTGATGCCGTGAGCCCTTCCCGTCGCGCCTCGCGAATGGATCGAGGCTGGTGCGACCGATCATCCTGATGACGACCGGCATGTACAACGAACCGGCCGCGGCGGCGTTGGGTGACGAGTTTGTCCCGCGCGCCACTCGTTCCATCCGCTTCCTGATCCGTGACCAGTTGCCCCCTTAGGGAAAAAAGCTGGCTTTGATCTGCTATTCCTCGTTATCGAATTTGGCGTCAGTCTTCCCCGTGCGTTCGGTTTTCTGGCCGGCACGGGTTTGGGGCGGCGAACATTGATCGCCGCCGCATCGAGAGTGTTCTTGATGTGGGCGGCGTAAAACTTCTCGATCATCTCGACGCTGGTGCGGCAGTTTTTGGCGATTTGATAGATGTCGGCGCCTTCCATGAGGCGCATACAGATGTAGGTATGGCGAAGGCTGTAGGCCACGCGCCGGTTCCCGTCGCGGTCGAGCTTGGTGCGCGTGAGAACCCCGTTGAACAGCTTAATGTGGTTGCCGGGAAACACGTGCTTCATCGGCCCCGCGAATTCCTGCTCCGAAGGAGCAAGCGGCAGCGCCGCGCTACTGTCGCGGCGACGGCGCTGCCTCTGCCGCCGGGCAGGCGGGGTTGACGGCGCAGACCGGACGGGCTGAGAACGGCCCGTGCTATCACCCCGGAAACGCGTAGGCTCGTCTGTGCGGTGACTCGGATGGCCGCCGCCGTCCGATCATAGAGCGTGATCGTCTGCGGGCTTCGTGACCCAACGCCGTCAACATGGCACATCGACTCGAAAAAGAAGACGGGGCCAAGCCCCGTGAAGCACGCCGCCAAGCGGCGTTATGGCGAGCCGCTGAACGACTCGCTAAGACGGGGAGCCCCTTCGGCCTCTCTCGCAAGAGGGCCGGACCCGCGTCCGGCCTACAACAAGGGGGGTTAATCGTCACCGACGGGCGCGGCCTCCGGCTGTCGTCGGCTCGGCCGCTTCTTGCGAACGTTGATGGCGGCGGCATCGAGCGTGTGCTTCAGATGCGCCGCGTAGAATTTCTCGATCATCTCGACGCTGGTGCGACAGTTCTTCGCGATCTGATAGATATCCGCATTCCATCAAGCGCATGCAAATATAGGAGTGGCGCAAGCTACAGGCGGTGCGCCTGTTCCCGTCGCGGTCCAGTTTGAGTTTCGTTCTCGTGAGAACGCCGTTGAACAGTTTGATATGGTTTCCGGGAAAAACATGGTCGGTCGGTTGAGGATATTTCTTGACGTCTTCCTGAACGGGGCCAGTTCCAGTTTCGCCCCGGCGAATGCGTGCGCGTTTTCCTTGCGGAAGGCCGGGCAACGCGCGGGCGAGTAAACGCTCATAGGGTCTTACGGCGCTTGATGTGCTATTGCAGTGGCCGACACCGCGTTTGCCGCGCACTTCGATTTCCAGAATTTTCTGGCGCGTCGCGTCGTCCGTGGCGATCGTCACGTCGCGGTGTTGCGGGTTCTTCGCCTCGTCCGGCCGCAGGCCGGTGTTGGCAAGAAACAGCACGTAGTCGTGCACCTGCTCCGCGTTCCATCGGTAATGATTGAGAGCGGGAGTTTTGGCGTATTCACGCGTTGCTTCGTAAAGCTGCTTGTATTCGGCCGGACTCAACCACGCGCGATGCACGGCCTTGCCTTGGGTCCGATAAGGCGGAGACAGATCCGGGAGATGCGTGAGCCAACCATGGCGGATCGCGGTTTTCAGCGCCAGCCGCAAGGTCACGATCTCGTCGTGGAGTGCCGCGCGACAATCAAGGTGAGAACCGTCTCTCTCAGCTAGATTGTCGCGCAATACGTGGAGCGTGCTTCTCGATGGCGGCTTGTGGGCGGGCGGCTTATCGGTAGCTGGCTTCGGCGCGCGCACCTCATCCGTCGACGGCGTCGTCGCGCGGTGAACGCGGTAATCCTGCACCTTGCCTGGCGTGACCTCCGATACACCCAGTTCACCGAAGAACGGCAAAAGATGAATGCCTAGCCGGATGCCATGTCCCTCGACCCAGCGCGGACTGCGCTGGCCCTCACGCCCTGAGTAGATTCCGAGTCTATCACTCGCATTGACCGCACGTCATGGTAGAGGCTGTCAATCGACCCCACCCAGGGTCGGTTGGGACTCTCTCATAGCTTGGGAGTGGGCGTGTCAGCCCCAAGCATCCGCGCCCGCTCCCTTTTTATAGCAACGCCCGTCGCGTCGCCTTCCCGGCTCCCACAGTCCGCGTTACGCCACGGCGCTCCAAACCGCCCACGATCTCCCGGGCCCGTACGCGCGTCCGCTTCATGGTCCGCGGATATCCCCGGAAGCGGAAAACCGGCAGCACTCCGGCGGCCGCGTCCTGTTTGACCGTGCCTTGGCGGACAGCCGCTAGGCATCTCGGCCCGCGCTCGGATGGCAGCATCCGGAGGGAGCGGTTAGGTTTTCGCCGGTAGTGCGACTGGTTTGCTGGCCACAACGGGGATTATTTCCGTCGCCTGTTGGATCGCTTCCGCCTGTTGCGCTGGTGACAAGGTGGGTAGCAGCCGGTCTCGGTCCTGTTGAGCCTGCGTGTTGCCGCGGAACGAGGCGACTTCCAACCAGGCGTACGCTGCAACCGGATCGGCCGGGCCACCAATGCCCTCGCGCTGCATGCGCCCGAGATCCAGCGCGGCGTGCGCATCTCCGTGCCTGGCAGATTCAGTCAGGTAGGAGCGCGCCTTCGCGAAATCGGGCGGTACTGCGTTGCCGTCGAGATAGAGCTCGCCCAGACGCGTGCCGGCCTGCATGACGCCGCCAGCCGAGGCCTTCGCATATTGCATCATCGCGGCCTTCACAGCGACCGGGGTGCCCAAGCCACGGTCGAGCACATGGCCGTACCAGTATTCGGCGTGCGGATCGCCCGCCTTGGCCAAAGTTCGGAACGCGGCGGTGGCGGCCGTCAGGTGACCAGCGTCAAAGTCGGATACCGCCTGCTGTAGATTCATGGCCGGCCTCGGCGCCGGCGTATGCGATGTGCGCGCGAGCAGGCCAACGCCCGCCAGGCCGAGCAGGCCGGCAGCAAGATAGGGAAGTGCCGGTCCATGACCTGTTGCCGGTTTGCGATCTTGTAGAATATTCGCCATCAGAAGTGACCTCCGCACAGCATGTGGGGTGCGTTTCGCAGCGCTCGCGTGGACACCGCCTAAACGATTCGCCACACGGGGAAGGGCCGTGTCCGAGGTGCTAAGCCAATTGGTTCTGTGTTCACCGATCCTGCGCATGACTTTCCGGACCTTTGCAGATCCGGTCGGGTTGGCAAGGTAAACGCCGGCAGTTGGGTCCGGGACATGGCACGGCCGTGAACGTCACGGACATCGCCGTCTGCGGATGCTCGCCAGCGGCCTTTTGCTCGACCTTGAACGCCTTCATCGCAGAAATCCCCTGCTTGCAACGTGCCAGGATCAGTCGCACGCCGTAATAAGACACCGACGGACGGCCGTTGAAGTTCCCTGCCCCAACGGTCGCCACGGTGCTGCGTAGTTTCCGAGCCTGTCTGCCCGGAGTGGTGAGTCCATATAGAGCCGGCAGGTTCAGCTTGATTATCGCGAGGCGTCGCCGAGAACGACCCTTCGATCAGCACAGCCAGACGGTCGATGCCTACTGGAAAGCGCACTTCAAGATCAAGGCCACCAACTGATCCAACAATCGATCCCACTTTTAAGCGCCCTTGATTGGCGGGAAACATAAACGTGCGAGGAGCGGGCAATGCTGTGGAACGCATCGGCGATCAAAGGCTACGCCATCGCGGCAAGTGACGGCCGGCTTGGCACCGTGAACGACTTTCTATTCGACGACGCGCGCTGGACGGTTCGTTGGTTGGTCGTCGATACCGGCACATGGCTGTCTGGCCGCAAGGTCCTTCTGCCCCCTTCGGTTCTGGAGCACCTGCATCCGACCGAACACGAATTTCCGGTGACATTGACCAAGCAGCAGGTCAAGGACAGCCCGGATATCGACTGCGATCGGCCGGTGTCGCGGCAGATGGAGACCCATGTTTACGACTACTACGGCCGGGACCCTTATTGGGGTACTGACCTTTACATGGGTGGTCTCGGCTATTTGGGCGGCCCCATGATGGGGTCATATCCTATAGAGTCGAGACGGCGTCAGCAGGATATTGCTGATATGCAGCGAAGCGATGGCGATCCACATCTCCGCAGCATCGAAGCGGTCACCGGGTACCATATCCATGCCAGCGACGGCGAAATCGGTCACGTCGAAGACTTCCTGGTGGACGATACCGATTGGAGCATCCATTACCTCGTCGTCGACACCAAGAACTGGTGGCCCGGCAAGAAGGTCCTGATCTCGCCGCGGTCGGCACAATCGGTCAATTGGACGGACCGACTGGTGAACCTCAACGTCGATCGTCAGCGGGTCAAGGACAGCCCTATCTACGATGCGTCCACGACGGTCGATCAGGTCTACGAGACGCATTTCCATAGCTACTATGGGGGCGATCGGCCGAGCGATCGGCCCTGATCGGGCGTTGAACCTCATCCCGTCCTGGCGTGCCATCCTCGATGCCCTGGTGATCTTGAGTTGAACCTTTCCAGGAGCATCAGCGACTACGACTGCATGGAAATTTGGCACGGCGAGGCCATGGCCCGGGTCACGCCGTTGGCGGCAAAGCAACCCTCGTTCCATCGAGCAATTGCAACCGGCTGCGTGCCGTGCAAAATACTATATCGTTATCGGAATGGTTAGGGAATGACAAGCGGCGTCCCGCATCTCACGAATCCTCAGGCTTAGGAAGGACAAAAAGGCAACCCATCATGGACTCTCATAATGTTGGGTATACGAAACCTGTGGCAGCCACGAAGGATGATCTGCCGAACGGCCTGACAAGCGACGAGGCTCGCAGTCGTCTGGCGAAGTTTGGCCCGAACGGCATGCCGGACACGAGCATGCACCCGTTGCGCATGGCGCTCGAAAAATTCTGGGCGCCGGTGCCGTGGATGCTCGAGGCCGCGGTCGTGCTCGAACTGGTGCTCGGTAAGTATGTCGAGGCCGCGATCATCGCCGGCCTCCTGGTGTTCAACGCCGCACTCGGACTGTTCCAGGAGAGCCGCGCCCAGGCAACCCTTGCCTCGCTGAAGTCGCGGCTCGCGCTGAACGCATCCGTCCGGCGCGACCGGGCGTGGAAAACCGTACCCGCGGCCGAGCTTGTGCCGGGCGACGTGGTGAAGCTCTCACTCGGTGGTGTGGTTGCCGCCGATGTTCACATCGCCAGTGGAGAATTACTGCTCGACCAATCCATGCTGACCGGCGAATCGGTACCCATCGAAGCCGGCGCCGGTGTCCAAACCTTTGCCGGAGCACTCGTGCGTCGGGGCGAGGCGGTGGCGGAGGTCACCTCGACCGGAGCGCGCACCAAGTTCGGCCGCACCGCGGAACTGGTCCGCACCGCTCATGTCGTGAGTTCCCAGCAGAAGGCGGTGCTGCGCGTGGTACGCAACCTCGCCGCGTTCAACGGCGTCGTCATCGTGCTGCTGGTGGCCTACGCCTGGCTGCTCAAGATGCCGCTCGCCGAGATCATCCCACTCGTCCTGACCGCGGTCCTGGGATCGATTCCGGTCGCACTGCCGGCCACGTTCACCCTGGCGGCGGCGCTCGGCGCGCGGGTCTTGGCAAAGCTGGGTGTCCTTCCGACCCGTCTCTCGGCGGTGGACGAAGCTGGAACGACGGATGTCCTGTGCGCCGACAAGACCGGCACATTGACCCAAAATGCGCTGACGGTGACGACCGTTCATCCCATGCCCGGCTTCGACGAAGCGCATGTTCTGGCGCTGGCCGCGCTGGCGAGTGCGGATGGCGGGCAGGACCCGGTGGATGCAGCGATTCGCTCCGCCGCATCGGGCAAGGGCGTGTCCGACGCGCCGACATTGGTCAAGTTCGAGCCGTTCGATCCATCGAAGAAGATGTCCGAGGCGACGGCAACCGATTCGGCCGGAGCCACGCAACGTATCGTCAAGGGCGCCTTTGCCGTGGTCATCGGCCTCGCCCAATCGTCGCCGACCGCGACAGAAGCGGCCAACGAACTCGAGGGGAAGGGCTTCCGGGTTCTCGCGGTGGCGGCGGGGCCGCAGGCGGCAATGAAGCTGGCAGGACTGATTGCGCTCAGCGATCCACCCCGTTCAGACTCCGCGGCGCTCGTTACCGAATTGCATGGGTTGGGCGTTCGCACCGTGATGGTGACGGGCGACGCGCCGGCGACCGCCGCCATCGTGGCCCGCGCGGTGGGGCTGGATGGGGCGGTCTGTCCGCCCGGTCCGATCCCCGACAACGTCCAACCCGGGCAATTCGCCGTCTTCGCCGGCGTCCTGCCGGAGGACAAGTACAAGCTCGTCAAGGCGTTCCAGAAGGGCGGTCATACCGTCGGCATGTGCGGCGACGGCGCCAATGACGCGCCGGCGCTGCGCCAGGCGCAGATCGGAATCGCGGTCTCGACGGCAACCGACGTCGCCAAATCAGCCGCGGGGATGGTGCTGACCGAGCCCGGACTCGCCGGCATCGTCGCGGCGGTCAAGGAAGGACGGATAACGTTCCAGCGCATCCAGACCTACACGCTGAACTCGATCGCCAAGAAGATCGTAACCGTGCTCTTCCTGATCGCCGGTCTGATCATGACAGGACACGCGATCCTGACTCCGCTGCTGATGGTCATTGTGATGGTCGCCGGCGATTTCCTTGCCATGTCATTGACAACCGACAATGTACGGCCGTCCCCGGCGCCGAATGCGTGGCGGATCGGCGGCCTGACGATGGCCGGCGCCGCGATGGGCATCTGCCTGCTGGCCTTCTGCACCGGCGTCCTGGCCATCGGAAAATTTGGCATGAACCTCGGAATGGAGGCATTGAAAACCCTGGCCTTCGTCGTCCTGGTATTCGGTAGCCAGGCAACAATCTATGCCATCCGCGAACGCCGGCACTTGTGGGCCTGCTCTCGTCCAAGCCTCTGGCTTGCAGCGTCATCCATTGCCGATATCGGCATCGCTTCCATATTGGCCGTCGGCGGGATCGCAATGACACCCTTGCCGCCCCTGGTGGTGGCAAGCACGCTTGCCGCGGCGGCGGCCTTCGCATTCGTCTTGGATTTGGTGAAGGTCCCTGTGTTCGCTAGTGTCGGGATCGCCCAGCGTCCGCGCGATCGCCCCCCGACCCATGAAACCAGGGGCATGGCAAAGGCGGAAGGAATCCCCGCGACCGAACCCAATGCCGCCCAGACTAAGGCTTCCGACTCTAAGCCGGCAGCCAAAGCCCAGCCCAAGCCTGAGGCTAAAGATGGGTCTCAGCCTGAGACCAAAGCCGAGGCCAAACTCGAGCCCAAGCCTGACGCCAAAGCGGTTGAATTTCTGCCGCGCGAGGGCTCGTCACCCGAAGGGCCGAGACGCCCACCCTTTGCGGCTCGGGGAGCGGTGCGAGTAGAGCCCGGTCCGCAGGGACGCGCCCAACCCACCATTGGTGAATTGCAGGGGCATGACCAAAGAGGATAATTTTACAAGGAAAATTAACCAGATTATGTTATAATACCAGAATGACAGACCTTGTATTGGAACACCTCAAACGCATTCAGGCCGATATTTCGGACATCAAAACCGATGTCCGGGACCTGAAAGCCGAAGCCATATCCACCCGAATACTCATGGGGGAATTGCTCAGCACCGCCGCGCGGCGTGACGGTGATTTTGAAAGCATCAAGCGGCGCATTGAACGCATCGAGACGCGCCTCGATCTTCACGACACACACTGACCTGAGTATGGTCGTCGGATGGCTCTCGTGCTAGCAGCCGCGAAATCGTGCTGTTGCGGCGACGGCCGCGCGGACGACAGGAAAGGGGCCACACGCGCATGACACTGACAAAGAGCATCAAGGACCTGGTGCACAGCCGCGTGGCGCGTGATCCCGATTTCGCGGCGGCGCGAAGGTTGAGGCTGAGCGTCGGCTTCGGGAAGTATGGCAGCACGAGCCGGGATCGGCTGTTCGGATCGATGGTGGCGGCGAATGGAGCTGGCGCCCCTTTAAGGGGGAGCACGAAAATGTCGCGTGGCCTTTAGGTCGTTCACCCGATCCGCATTGTATGGGAATGTGGATGGCCCGTTTTGACGACAAGACGTACCGTCGAATCTGATGAGGGATAGCCGTTTAACCATCCCCGGGTCGGTTCCGGAGGGCGAAGTCATCCGATGCATATCCTGATCGTTGGAGCCGGAATCAACGGCCTGAGCGCCGCCTGGGCGCTGGCACGCGCCGGGCATCGGGTAGAAGTGTTCGAACGCGAAGCCATCCCGAACCGCGAGGGCACGTCCTATGACCAGCATCGGCTGATCCGAACGCCCTACGGCAGCCAGCGCGGCTATGCGCGCATGATGGCACCGGCCTGGGCCGCGTGGGATCGGCTTTGGCGGGACCTCGACCGCGCACCAGGGGGAGACCCCGAGGGCCATTATGTCGGCCGCGTCGGTTGCCTGGCGCTTTCTACCGCCGAGGGCGATTGGACCGACCGCTCCGCCGCGACGCTGGACGCGCTCGGCATAAGCTACGAACGCATTGCGCCGCACGACCTTCCCACGCGCTTCCTCGTGCTGCGCACCGAAGATGCCCGCTTCGGTCTGTACGATGCCGGCGGCGGTGTTCTTTATGCCGACCGTATCATGGACGACCTTGCGGCCTGGCTGGCCGCGCACGAGGTCGCGCTGCATGGCCGCACGACGGTGACCGACATCGACTCGGCGGCCGCATGGCTCCGCACCAGCGACGGCACCGTTCATCGGGGAGACGGCATTCTCGTCACCGCCGGCGTCTGGGCCGCGAACCTGTTCCCCGAACTGGCCCCACTGGTGACGCCGCTGCGCCAGAT
>Ga0302324_100025140_pt1 | contig 11438 bp, 8 predicted proteins | sample Palsa_T0_1_FD_201949 | JGI IMG/M metagenome (GOLD analysis project Ga0302324, IMG submission 201949) | Peat permafrost microbial communities from Stordalen Mire near Abisko, Sweden - Palsa_T0_1 | ecosystem: Environmental > Terrestrial > Soil > Palsa > Peat permafrost | place: Sweden: Abisko... | reverse complement strand
AGGAGCACATCGGAATACGTGCCCACAACGTAGTTTGCCTCGATCGCCCCGCGTTCCAGTGCCATCATGAGCGCGCTGCTGGCCGGGTCGGCGATGGAGCGGTCCTTCGCCAGGTGGACGCTGCTGTTAGAGCACAGTCGGAGTGAGCCGCCCCGCTGCAGGGTAATCGACACCGCCTGGTTTCCAGCAGTAATCTCGCTGCCATTGCCCAGCAGCGTCTCTCCGTGAGAGATGTCGACCGCGCCGGAGACTTGCACTTCAGTGGCCGACGTTCGGCCGATAGGTTGTTGCGCCGCGAGCAGCGGAGCGCCGGCAATGAGAACGCCGATCAGGAGAAACCTGCCTGGTGAGAGTGTCCTTTGTTTTGCGACCAGCATTTTCAGAGGCAGAGGAAATTCCGGATCAGGCTCTTGCCGTCTACGGTGAGCACGCTCTCGGGGTGAAACTGGACGCCCTCGATGGCAAAGCGGCGATGGCGCAATCCCATGATGGTCCCATTGCTGTGGCCGTTTTGCACGCGCGCGGTTACTTCCAGCTCCTCTGGTAAACCTTCGTCGGCAACGATCAGAGAGTGATAGCGGGTGCATGTCATGGGGCTGGGAAGGCCGGCGAAGAGATTGCGCCCATCGTGCTCCACCGCGCTGGTCTTGCCATGCATCAACTGCGGTGCGCGCACCACATTTGCACCGAAGGCGGCTCCGATCGCCTGATGGCCCAGGCAAACACCGAGTATGGGCACTTTGCCGGCAAAATGCCGGATGAGAGGAATGCTGATGCCGGCCTCTTGCGGGGTGCAGGGTCCGGGAGAAAGAACGATGCGCTCCGGCTTGAGATCCTCAATCTGCTCCACGGTTAATTGGTCGTTGCGACGGATGACCATCTCGGCCCCGAGCTCACCCATGTATTGCACCAGGTTGTAGGTGAACGAGTCGTAGTTGTCGAGAACGAAGACCATACGCGCCACTGGCTCTAGTGTAGAGCAATCAGAGGGTGACTGAAATTTGCGGGATGAGAGAGTTTTTCTGGTAGTAGCGGCTATGATGCTTTGTATCAGGGCACGACTTTAGTCGGGCCGTTGAGGTCCAGCAAAATCTGGGCTTTAGCCCTGGGCTTTATCCGCGGACAAGCAATTTCGAGCGGAATGCGCCGTAGCGGGGGCTAAAGCCCAATTCTCTTTTAGTCCTTTACGGCCCGACTAAAGTCGTGCCCTGATACAAAGCATCATAGCCGTGACTACCAGAAAAACTCTCTCATTCCGCAGATTTGGACCTATGCACGCTCTCTGAAATGTAAAAACTCCAGGCAGCACGCAGTGCGGGGGTGAGTCTGCCGGGGTGCGCCCGGTTCACTTTCGGTGTGTGGCCTCAGCCCTAGCTCTTTCCACTGCCCGAACCACCGCTTTCGCTTTGTTCACCGACTCTTCATACTCTTCTTCCGGCACCGAATCGGCGACAATGCCGCCGCCCGCCTGAATGTAGCCCTGCTCTCCTTTGAGGAGCATGCTGCGGATGGCGATACAGGAATCGAAATTCCCGGAGAAGTCCGCGTAGAAGACGCTGCCGCCGTAAATGCCCCTCCGCGTCGGTTCCAGTTCTTCGATGATCTCCATCGCGCGTATCTTGGGAGCTCCACTCAAGGTGCCCGCCGGAAAGCAGGCGCAGAAGGCATCGACCGCGGAGAGATCCTTTCTCAGTTGTCCCTCCAGCGCGCTGACCAGGTGCATCACGTGGGAGTACCGCTCCACATGCATCAGACTCTTGACCCGGACACTGCCGAACTCGCACACCCTGCCAATATCGTTGCGTCCCAGATCGACCAGCATGACGTGCTCTGCCCGCTCCTTCTCATTGGCCCGTAGCTCCTGCTCAATGCGGAGATCTTCTTCTTCGTTGCCCGAGCGCGGACGCGTGCCCGCGATGGGACGGTACTCAACGTGCCGCTGCTGCACGCGTACCAGCAATTCGGGAGACGAACCCACCAGGCAGGTGGGCGACTTGTCCGGTTTGCTCTTATTTTCTAAACCGAAGCGCAGGAAATACAGGTAGGGGGAGGGATTGACAATGCGCAGAGCACGGTAGATGGAGAAGGGGTCGACTCCCGGCTTCACTTCGAAGCGCTGCGAAAGCACGGCCTGGAAGATGTCGCCGGCTGCGATGTATTCCTTGATCCTGGCGACGGAGGCCAGAAAATCCTTCTTAAGGGTATGGCTGGTAACCGAGAGTTTGCCCTTGGGACGAGCGTGCCGGATTTTGGGGAGGGGTCTGGCCAGGCGCTTTTCCAGGCGGCCTAGCCGCTGCTTAGCGTCCGCGTACGCGGCTGCAGGCTTCTGGCGAGAGAGGTCCGCGGTCACGATCAGCTGGATCTGCTTGCGCACATGGTCGAATGCCAGTACCTCGTCGAAGAACATCAGGCAGGCATCCGGGATGCCCAGATCATCCTCCGCCAGCTCCGGCAAACGTTCGATCTGGCGCACCACGTCATAGGCAAAGAAACCGACCGCGCCCGAGGTAAACGGCGGCAGCCCAGCAATATGCGCCGGCTTCTGCCCGGCCAGCAACTCCTTCAGGAGGGCAAAGACGTCCCCCTGTAGGGATCGGGCTTTGCCTCGTTCGCTGATGGAAATCGAAGTTCCCCGGGACAGGATGGTGCGATAGGGCCGGACGCCGATAAAGGTATAGCGACCCACTTTTTCGCCGCCTTCCACCGATTCGAGGAGAAAGGATTGGGGTTCATCGGAGGCGAGGCGCAAAAAGGCGGACACCGGGGTTTCCAGGTCGGCGGTGAGCGTGCGATAGACCGGAACCAGGCTATGCGTAGCCGCCAGCTGGAGGAATTCTGCACGCGAGGGTGAAAGGGTAGTGTCTGCCGGCATTCCTGCTCATACTAAATGGCCATAGCCGCGAGCACCTCAAGAGGAGAGGATTTCTCCTGAACATGGATGCCTGAATGCCTTCCAAGCAAAGGCATCTCAAGCATTTGAGATGCGGTAGGCGGCTTGCCCGAGGCTCTTCGGGACGCCTATACTCGATAGGTTTGGGGTAGTACGAGAAACAGGTCCCGGCCAAGTGGGCGCAAACGCGCGTAGGGCTCGCCGGGAGCGAAAATCGTCCTGAATCTGACGCTCGATTTCGCCCCGTCGAAGCACCTGCGCCGTCCCGCGCGGGTGCCAACGGCTCAACCACGGTGGGACATGGAGGACTGCCAAGCGCGGTCCAATTTTGGAGATTGGTTATATGCAAACCGTATCGCTCGAGCAGGAGATTAATCCCTGGGAAGCCCAGGCTGCCCGATTTGACTTTGCCGCACGAAAACTCAACCTGGATGAAGGTCTATGGAAGGTATTGCGCTACCCTGCGCGCGAAGTAATCGTGCACATCCCGGTGATGATGGACAACGGAAGCATTGACGTATTCACCGGCTTCCGGGTGCAACACTCAATTGCCCGGGGACCGGGTAAGGGTGGCATCCGTTACTCCCCCGACGTAACCCTGGATGAGGTTCGTGCGCTGGCCAGTTGGATGACGTGGAAGTGCGCCGTGGTCAACATCCCCTTTGGAGGCGCCAAGGGGGGCGTCATCTGCGACCCCAAGAAGATGTCCATCGGCGAGCTGGAGCGCATGACCCGCCGCTACACCTCGGAGTTGATCGAGTTTATCGGCCCGGAAAAGGACGTACCCGCCCCCGACATCAACACCAACGAGCAGACCATGGCTTGGATCATGGACACCTACTCCATGCACATGCGGCAGACGGTAACCGCGGTAGTTACAGGAAAGCCTCTGAACATCGGCGGTTCGCGGGGACGGCGCGAGGCGACCGGCCGCGGTATCGCCGTGGTCTGTGACGAAGCCTTGCGTTATTTGAATATGCAGCGCGAAGGTTGCCGGGTGATCATTCAAGGCTTCGGCAACGTGGGCTCGAACGCCGCCAAGCTGATGATGGAAAAGGGGTACAAGATCATCGGCATCGCCGAATACGACGGCGGACTTTACAACAGCAACGGCATCGACATCCACCTGCTGCTCGAGTATCGCCAACGCAACGGCACGGTATTGGGCTTCAAGGGCGCAGAAGCAGTGGATTCCTCCGGCCTGCTGGTCTCCGATTGTGAGATCCTCATCCCCGCCGCCACGGAAAACGTCATCACCAGCCGCAATGCGGACCGCATCAAGGCGCGCATCGTTTGCGAAGGCGCAAACGGCCCCACCACGGCGGTTGCAGACGAGATCCTGGCCGACAAGAAGATCTTCATTATTCCCGACATTCTGGCCAATGCCGGCGGGGTTACCGCTTCCTACTTCGAGTGGGTGCAGGACCGCCAGGGCTATTTCTGGAAGGAAGCCGTGGTGAACGAGCAATTGGAAAGCATCCTGGCGGAAAGCTTCGGCGACGTCGTTCGCTACGCGGAAGCACACGCGGTAAACAACCGCATCGCCGCCTACATGCTGGCCATCGACCGGGTGGCTTTCACCATTAAGCAACGCGGCATCTACGCCTGAATTCGGACGGAAGGGGCTCGAACTGTAGGCCCTCCGCTAATAGTACGGAAGTAACACATCCTGACTGGTGCATAATGATGGAAAGGCCGAACGTGGGCCTTTCCTGGACCAGCCGAGTCTATCGTGAACCTGCCAAACTCCATCACGATGAGCCGCATCTGTTGCATTCCCCTGCTCATCTGGATGTTGTCCAGCGTCTATCCTTTTCGCAGCGTCCACGGAGAGCAGGAGATTGCCGCCTCCCTGCTGTTCATCCTGGCCTCTATCACCGATGGGGTCGACGGATACCTGGCGCGCAAGCGCGGTCAGATTACGACCATGGGCATGCTGCTCGATCCGTTGGCCGACAAGCTGATGATCACGGCCGCATACATTTGCCTGGTTCAGTTCAATCCCCACCTCATGAAAGCCTGGGTCGCAGTACTGGTGATTGGCCGTGAGTTTCTAGTCAGTGGCCTGCGCTCGATTGCCAGTTCGGAAGGCTTCACCATTGAAGCCAGCGACCTGGCCAAGCTGAAGACCGTAATCCAGATCGTTTCCGTGGTTGCTGTCATTCTGGCCCACGGCTGGTATGCCTGGCACTTCGGCTGGTTCATTCTCCCGGTGGAATGGATCGCGGCCGCCGCCATCTACTTTATGGTGCTGGTATCGATCATTTCCGCAGTGGACTATTTCGTCGCTTTCTGGCGCAAGATAGATCACGCCTCCGTCGACCGGCGTTCCCAGTCCAGCTTCGTGCTCAGCCGCAGAAAAGATATCCCCGCGGCGAACAAGGTCTCTTAGCTCGCTCTGAACCCTGGTTGCGCAGCAAAACAAAAACCCGGCCGACTGGCCGGGCTTTGCTTGATCCATTTGTAACCGTCTTATGCAGGTACCGCATGTACGTGCACCGGACGAGTCAGCCGCTGCACAAAGTGATAGGGCGGCCAGGGGCCGGAGAGTTGCATATGGCAATCCTTCAACTGCTGGCTGGCGCTTGAGTACTTGTTCTGATAGCGCTCTATACACTTGTGATCGATCAGGTGAGCGATGTCGAGCAGCATTTTGCCGGAATCCATCCTGCGGCAACTGATCTCTTCATCGAGCGGGCTGAACATGCGGTGCATCTGCACTGAAACCGCCCGCGCCTTGGTTTGCCGTTCGCGTTGCCGAGTGGCGCTCTCCCGCAGGCTCGACAAGTATTCTTTGCCCACCCTGTCCATCGGAACCGGAGTGCCCTGTTCGCGGCAGCAGTCATCCAAAAGCACCTTAAGGTGCATCTCGGCCTTGCCGCGCAAACGGTCCACATTGGCAAGAAACTGCCGTTGATTGGAGCGAATCGATTTCCTCAGGGCCTCGTCGTCCGCGAACACCGTGCCAAAGCGAAAAGGAAGTACGGTGGATAGTTTGAAACAGTCGCTGATCACACGTGCGTGTTCGACGGCTGCCTTTTGGTCTAAATTTTCTGAGGGATGGTGTTCACTGACGATGACTGCTAAGTCGCTGGCTGGATAGAGGAAGATCTGATTTCCTGAGATTCCCATCACCGATTCCATTGGAATGGGTTTTCGGTGGCGGCTAAGTTCAGGAAACGCCTGCTTTTCACTAATACAATAGGCATACCATGCCATAGAGAGTCACTCCACACACGCTGGCGAATAAAAGTCGCCAGCTTTTCTTTGCAATCGTGAGGCCTGGAACGACTTCGTAGGGGAGATCTGGCACGTCCAAGAAAGAGGACTGCACCGAACTATCGCGTATCCTAGTCCCGCATTAGAACAACTGGCAACAGGAAGGCGTAAGGCTCACGCCGGAAATCAGGATTGTCGCGAAGTCGGATTCATGTAGCGAAAATACACTTTCATCCCACCAATAACTGAGGAAAAGTGGCCTGCACAAAACCGGATTGCACTAAGAATGGACCACCAGGAAGGTGAGCAGCCCGACCGAAACCAGCAAAAGCACCACCAACAGGATCGCCATGGCGAACAACCAACTGCGCAGGGATCGAATCTCAGAGTAGAGCCTGCGGCTGTCTTCGATACTGTTCTCATGAACTACACGCAGACGGCCCATTTGCTGCTCGATTCGTTCCAGTTGGAGCGCCTGGTTCCGAGCCTGTACCTCTAAGTCCCGGTTGCCGTTCTGCATCTCGGCAATTCCCTTGGTAAGTTCGGCAACGTCCGGGGAACCCTTGAGCAGGCCTCGATCGAGCAGGGGGACGATCCGGGCGAGATAGGGCAGGAGTACACGCAGTTGAAGTAGAAGTTCCCACATAGAGCGGTGCGAGCCTTTCTCTGCTTTTTCCAGTGAGAGCGGGGGAAGTGCCGCTTCGGCGACGGGATCGTCAGGCGTGCGATGCTTCGTCATGGGGATTATGGCAGGGTGGCGGCGCTGCCTTCGCTCATGGTACGCAGTTCCCCAAACTAGGGCGCTGGATATTCCATTTTCGGGAATCAACCGAGTAATTTCTATGAAAAAAAGTGTTGACCCCCAGTTTCGATCGAGTTAACTTCTACATGGCTTGATGAGAACACGCCTTTCGGGCATGAATCACAGCTACCTGGCATGTTCCTGCGGGTATCCAGCTTCAATGAAGTGCGTCGAGCGCCCGAAAAACAGGAACTCCTTAGGCACAGAGGTCATAGCAGCGCGACATGCAGGTAGTTAAGAGCATGCGCAACCTGAGACAGAGGCCACGTCTTTAAAAAGCGCCTCTGCATCAAGGTTCCGCGCGAGGAAATTCCGCCGGAAGCGCCAGTTTAGGGCGCAGGGAATCATTCCAGTAACTCCGGTGGACAACTAGAAACCCAGACGAAAAAATTGTTCCCGCAAGAGAGCATTCGCGTCTAACAAATAGAAAATCGACCGACGGCCGCGCGAGGCAAATTCTTTGCCGTCTTAAATGCGCACATGGACGGTCAAAGGATGAAGGAGAATACAGATGCGCTCTGATCTTATCTTTGGGGCACTTGCCCACGTTACGAATCGCTATACACTGTGTCAGCTGGCTTCAAAGGCCACGCGTAAGCTGCACAAGCCCAATACCCGGCTTCAGGACACCACCAATGAGGTTCTAGTCCGCTTCCACCATGAGAGCCCGGCGGCATCGTCCGCCGTTACACCGGAAGCAACCCAGCTCCAGCAGCGCCGCGCAGCATAAGCGCGGCCCTGTTCTGGGCCTCTGCAACCCCTTTCTCCAGATATCCGAACCTGCTAACACCAGCAAGATTCCTGCCCCGTAAACCCCTCCACAACTTCCTCCCGTAGGTGAAAATGACAATTTCCGAGTTGAAAGAAAAAAATATAACGGAGCTAAGCCGCATCGCGCGCACCCTGGAAATCCCAGGCGCCAGCGGCCTCCGCAAACAGGATCTTATCTTTAAGATTCTTCAGGCCCAGAGTGAAAAAGAAGGCCATATCTTTGCCGAGGGGGTGCTGGAAATACTTCCCGACGGATACGGCTTTCTTCGTTCCCCTGATTACAATTACCTTCCCGGACCCGACGACATCTACGTCTCGCCCTCGCAGATCCGAAAATTCGACCTGAAAACCGGTGACACCATCAGTGGCAATGTGCGTCCTCCTCACGAAGGGGAGAAATATTTTGCCCTGGTGAAAATCGAGGCTATCAACTTTGAGTCGCCCGAAGAGACCCGGAACAAGATCCTTTTCGACAATCTGACCCCTCTTTATCCGCAAGAACGGATCAAGATGGAGACCGTCCACGAAAATACCAGTGGGCGTGTCACCGACCTACTAACCCCCGTGGGTAAAGGTCAGCGCGGGCTCATCGTCGCTCCTCCACGGACCGGCAAAACGATGCTGTTGCAGTCGATAGCCAACTCCGTGACCACTAATCACCCTGAGGTCGCCCTGATTGTTCTACTGATCGACGAGCGCCCTGAGGAAGTCACCGACATGCAGCGGTCGGTCAAGGGAGAAGTCATCAGCTCTACCTTTGACGAGCCTGCCGCGCGCCATGTGCAGGTAGCCGAGATGGTCATCGAAAAGGCCAAGCGGCTGGTCGAACACAAGCGGGATGTGGTCATCCTTCTGGATTCCATTACCCGCCTGGCGCGTGCCTACAATACCATCGTTCCTCCCTCGGGCAAGGTGCTTTCGGGCGGCGTCGACTCCAATGCCTTGCAGCGTCCAAAGCGATTTTTTGGGGCCGCGCGCAACATTGAAGAAGGCGGTTCGCTTACCATCATTGCCACTGCCCTGGTGGACACCGGCTCGCGCATGGACGAGGTTATCTTTGAAGAGTTCAAAGGTACCGGCAACATGGAAGTCATCCTGGACCGCAAGCTGGTGGACAAGCGCGTCTTTCCCGCCATCGACATCCAGCGTTCCGGCACCCGTAAGGAAGAGTTGCTCATCCCCAAGGAAGATCTGCAGCGTATTTGGGTCCTGCGTAAGGTCCTCAATCCGCTTTCGCCGGTCGAAGCCATGGAGTTGCTGGTCGATCGCCTGGGCAAAACCCGCAATAACGCCGAGTTTCTGCTTAAGATGAACTCCCTGTAGCCTCCCCTTCCCGTTTGTCATCCCGCCTGCCCCGCCTGTCCCGGCCTGCCGTGGAGCTTGCCGTGGGACCGGAGCGAACCCGGACTTCCTTGCTACGCGGCCCTCGCCGACGTCCACGCGTACGGCTTTCCGCTAGGGAAAGCCGCATGAAGCTCGCCAGCGCCGCTAAACCTCAGCAGGAAATCCGGGGTAGCGTAGTGGCGAGCCTGCCCTGAGCGAAGTCGAAGGGGATCTGCGGTTCCCCTCCCCATAGCGGGAGTCTGCCCGGAGTTGTACTCTGTTAGACAGACAGGGGGAGCCGCGTGGGAACTGAATCCCAGCACCGCCGCAATGCGGTCGCTGCGCTCGGTGGAGGCATGTTCCTGCTTCTGCTCGCGCTGGCCGCGCTGAATGCGTTCAACCCCCTTCCGCCTTTTCTGCGCCCCCACGGGACCGGCCAGATCCTCCTGTTCAGCGCGCTTTCCGTCATCGCATTCTTGCTGCTGCTCACCTTGCTCATCCTGCTTTTCCGTAACATTGTGAAGCTGCTGGCCGACCAGCGCAGCCGGGTGCTGGGCTCGAGAATTCGCAGCCGCATGCTGGTGGGCGCTCTGCTGCTCTCCTTCGCGCCCGCAGTGTTCATGTTCCTGTTCAGCTTCGGGTTGCTTAATCGGGCCATGGAGCGCTGGTTTTCGCAGCCCTCCTCGCAAATGCGCCAGGATTCGACCCTCGTTGCCCTGGAGCTCTCCCAATACGCAGCCGCAAACGCCAGGGCTGAGGCTGAGTCGCTGGCCAGCTCCCCTAGCCTGACTCACTCCCTGCAAACCGGGAATTTCGAAGCTCTGCTGCGGGAGATCGCAACCCACCGCATCACCCTTGAGGGCGGCTTTGCCGTCGTCTACCGCAACGGCGTGGCTGTCGGCCAATATCAGCTGCCCCAGGACAATGGCCGGGCAATCATTCGTTCCTGGATGAATGAGACGGAAAGTGATGTCCCTCAGGGACAGGACTCACTCATCACCACCGTTTTGCATGCCGCCCAGCGCAGCGATGTCCCGATGCTGGTAAGCGGAAAAGATGAGTATGTGCTGGGAGCGGCAAGCACTGTAGACGGGTGCATCGTGGTCGCGGGTTTACCCCTCCCTGCCGGGCTGAGCGCGACCGTGCAGGACATTCGCTCCGGCGCGAGGGACTACCAGGTCCTATATCGCGCACGCAGACGGATCCGCACCACCTACCTGCTCCTGCTGTTTCTGTTGACAACCCTCGTGTTCTTCGCCAGCAGCTGGCTGGCGCTCTTTCTTTCCAAGCAGGTAACCCGGCCGGTGGAGGCTCTGGCGGATGCCATGGATGCCGTGGCTGCCGGGCATTATGCCCACCGGGTGAGGGTGGCGGCGACGGAAGAACTGGGGGAGCTGGTGCGATCCTTCAATCGCATGGCGGAGGACCTGGAAGAGAGCCGCGCCCTGGCGGAAACCTCCACGACCCAGCTGTCGGCTGCCAATCGAGCTCTGGAAGAGCGCCGTAGCGAGCTGGAAACCGTCCTGGAGACCATTCCCAGCGCGGTGGTCACGCTCGATCCCCAGATGTGCGTGCTGCAGGCCAACCGCGCCTCGCGCAACCTGCTCAGCCCGCGCGAGCACCGCGACCTTGCAGGTATGCCGCTGGAGTCGATTTTGCCGCGCGAGATCGCCGATGAGCTGATTGTGCTCTTGCGCCGCAGCAAACGCATGGGCCTGGCGGCTACGGAAATCGAGTTGCCCGGGCCGCGCGGCGCCCTGAACGTAACCGCCACCATCGCCCGGCTGGAACTGGGCAAAGATCGCGAGGGATGCATCCTGGTGCTGGAGGACGTCACCGATTTCCTGCACGCCCAGCGTCAGGTGGCGTGGAAGGAAGTAGCCCAACGCGTGGCCCACGAGATAAAAAATCCGTTGACCCCGATTGCACTTTCGGCGGAGCGCATCCGCAGGCACGTCGACCGCCCGCTACCGGATTCAGATTCCGTGATTCGCAAGTGCAGCGAAGTGATTCTGGGCTCCGTTCAAACCATGCGCAGGCTGGTCGACCAGTTTGCCTCGTTGGCGCAATTCCCTACTTCGCGGCCCAAGGTCTGTGATCTAAATTCGATCGTAGAAAGCTCTCTTGCCCTGTTCGCGGGAAGGCTGCATCACATTCGCATCGTGCAGCGCCTGGGCGGCGGCATTCCCCCTGTGCTGGCGGATCCGGAGGCGTTGAAGCGCGCCTTGGCCAATCTCATCGACAATGCAGCCGAAGCGATGCAAAGCAGTCTTCTGCGTGAATTGACCATCGAAACGGGCCTGATTGAAGGGCACACCACAGCCGAGATCGTTGTCGCCGATACCGGTCATGGTTTGAACGACGAAATGCGCGAGCGCCTTTTTCTGCCCTACTTCTCGACCAAACAACGCGGCACCGGTCTTGGCTTGGCGA
>Ga0302324_100025136_pt1 | contig 11440 bp, 14 predicted proteins | sample Palsa_T0_1_FD_201949 | JGI IMG/M metagenome (GOLD analysis project Ga0302324, IMG submission 201949) | Peat permafrost microbial communities from Stordalen Mire near Abisko, Sweden - Palsa_T0_1 | ecosystem: Environmental > Terrestrial > Soil > Palsa > Peat permafrost | place: Sweden: Abisko... | reverse complement strand
TCTCGAGGGTCTCCCGCGCCACCTCGAGGGCGAGAAACGCCGTCTGCACCTGGAGCTCGACATTGTGCTCGGCGTCGTCGTAGTTCACCCGCGCCTCTTCCAACTGCGCGCGCGCCTGCTTCACAAGCCCATAAGTCGCTCCGCCGTCGAATATCGCCCAATCTCCCGTCACCCCGATGAAGTATCCGTTCACCGTGCGGCCCAGCGAGTCCGAGAACGGGTCGCTAACCACCTCGTATCCGGCATCGGCCTCCAGCCGGGGTTGATAGCCGGCAAGCTGCACCCGGATGTTTTGGATATCGATGTTGATGGTTTGGCGCTGCACTTTCAGGAACCACCGGTTCGCCTTCGCTTGTGCGAGAGCATTGTTCAAATCGAAATTTTCCACGTGCAAATTGAGATCGCCCACCGCTTCAAAGGGAACGTAGTCGGGCTGGTTCGGATCGAAATTGATGTTCATCGATCGCGCAAGCGTCAATTCGGCGATCTTGTAATTGTTTCGCGCCTGGATCAACACCGGTTGCTGGTTTATCAACGCCACTTCGGCTTGCAGGACGTTGAATCGCGGCACGGTTCCGGCATCGAACCGGCTTTGCTGGTCCTTGAGTTGATCCGCCAGCAGCTTGACCGACTCCTCCTGCACCGTGATGAGCGCCCGATCCAGCAGGACCGCGTAGAACTGCTTGCGGACATTGTCGATGACCGTATCCACCGTGTCGCGCAACGAGAAAAAGGTGCTGCTTTCCGTCAGCTTGGCGATTTTCAAGGCGGCGTCGACCTGTCCGCCCGAGTAGAGAAGCTGGCTCGCCTCGACCGTCACGTTCCAGCTCTTGTTTTGAATGGAAGTCGAGGATGAGCCGCCGGACCCCGACGAGCCTTTCGGAGCCGCGGCCGTTCCGCTGGTTGCCAGCGACCCTGTCGTTCCGCTGGTTGATGCCGTCGACGTGGACCCAGAGGAAGATGTCGGCGCGCCCCCGGACGCCAGCCTCGGTTCTTCCTGCGCATAGCTGCTCGCCAGGTTGAGTTGCGGCAGCGCCTGGGCGCGCACCTGGATGACCAGGCCTTGCGTCCGGAAAATCTCCTGTTCCGCCGTCAGGATGCTCGTGTTGTTTTGCACCGCGAACTCCACCGCCTCGTCCAGCGTCAGACTCCGGTTCGGCCCGAGGAATTTCGCGTAGGGGTTCGTGCTTGGGGGCTGCGCGGCCATCACCGCCGCCACACCCGCCGCGGCGCTTAAAGTCAGTAACCAGATTCGTTTCATCATTTCTTCTTACAAACGTTCTTTATTTTTTCGTAAATTTGCAACCATGCCTTCTGTTCGTCGACGCACAGGTGCCCCATCATCAGCACGACTCCATCGATCATATCCTCTCGAATCTTCCCCACCAGCGCCAGGCCGCTTTCCGTGATTTCCACCATGATCTTTCGCCTGTCCTCGCTGCCGTGGGTGCGATGCGCGTAACCGAGATTTTCCAGCCGATCCACAAGACCGGTGGCCGCGGCGGTCGTATGGCCCATCTTCTCGGCGATCTCCGACATCGTGAGATACTTCTGCTGCGCGAGAAATCCCAGCAGAAAATATTGAGGAAACGAAACGTTCCCGCGCGACAATTCGCGCGACAGGTTCATTAAAAAACAGCGTTGAAGAGTCGTCAGGATATCGACCAGCTTTTCAGCGTCCCGGCGAAGTTCAGCCTCATCTCTTCCATGGTCCATAAAAGTTAATGCCATTTATAATAAGAGATACTTAATAAGTCAAGGACCACACCCTTTCTTCCTTTGGCTTGAACTCTGCTTGCACTCTTCCATCCGTTTGCCCATCATCCCAAGCCCGATTATGAAGCAGTGGCCCCTTCTCCCCATCCTCCCGTTCCTTTTCCTCTCCGGCTGCGCCACGCAGCAGCAGCCCGAAAAGCACGCGAAGGCCAGCGGCGTCACACTTCGCGTCAGGACGACCGCCTATACCCACACCGAGCGCGGCGGTTGCAACAACGCCATAGGATGCAGGCTTTCCTGTGGGAAGGTCAGCAGCGCCTCCGCGGACTGGTCGCGGTATCCGCTGGGAACCAAATTCCAGATTCTGAATACCGGCGAGGTTTTTAAGATCGACGATTACGGCGGCGCCCTGGTCGGCACCAATACCATCGATCTCTACAAGACCACGCGGCTGAAAATGCGAAAGTGGGGCGTTCGCTGGGTGGACATCCGCATCCTCGAATGGGGATCGGCGCAGAAAAGCCTTAAGGTGCTCAAGCCCCGGGCGCGCAAACACAGAGTCCGCGTCATGTTCGATTCCCTGAATGCTTCAGGCTAATTTATGAAAATCTTCGTCACCGGGGGCGCGGGTTACATTGGCAGCATCTGCGTCGAGCAACTCCTGGATCGCGGGAACGAAGTCGTCGTTTTCGACAACCTCACCGAAGGGCATCGTAACGCCGTCGATCCCCGCGCCGGCCTGGTTGTCGGCGACCTGGCCCAGCCGGAATCCATCGCCTCGGCCATCCGGCAACACCGGCCGGAAGCGGTCATGCACTTCGCGGCAAACGCCCTCGTCGGCGAATCGATGCAGAATCCCTCGAAATATTTTCGCAACAACGTTTCGGGCGGCATCCATCTTCTCGACGCCATGGTCGAGAACGGAGTAAAACGCTTCGTTTTTTCCTCGACGTGCGCCACTTTCGGCCCTCCCGAACGGATGCCGCTGGATGAAACCCAACCGCAGCGGCCCATCAATCCCTATGGCGAATCCAAGCTGCTTTTCGAAAAGATACTCCGCTGGTACGACGAGATTCACCATCTCCGGTTCATAGCCCTTCGCTACTTCAACGCCGCCGGCGCCACCGTCCAGTTTGGCGAGGACCACCGCACGGAGACCCACCTGATACCGAACGTCCTGAAGACCGCCCTCGGCCAGCGCGAGTCCGTCGAAATCTACGGCGCCGATTACGAGACGCCCGACGGCACCTGCATCCGGGATTACATCCACATCGTCGATCTGGCCCAGGCGCACATCCTTGCGCTCGGCGTCGAGCAGAGCGCGTTTTATAATCTCGGCACCGGTGGCGGCACCTCCGTGCGGGAGGTCATCCGGGCGTGCGAACGGGTCACCGGCAAATCCATCCCGGTCGTCGAAAAACCGAGGCGTCCCGGCGACCCACCGCGGTTGATCGCCAGTTCCGGGAAAATCCAGCGTGAACTGGGCTGGAAACCCGAGTTCCAATCCATCGACAAGATCGTCGAAAGCGCGTGGACATGGCACCAGCGCCATCCGCGCGGCTACGAAGATTAAGGCCAAGCTTGAAATTCGATAACGTGATTTTGGACTGAAGCGAACGCGATTTCCCGCGCCGCCGCATCTACCCCGCCACCGCCGCGAGCAGGTCTTTTAGAAGCAACGCCAGCTTGAAAGGCTCTGCCGGGAACGGCTCGAATCGATACCGTTCATAAAACCGCTTCGCGTTTTCATCCTTTGCATGAACAACGACGGCCCGCAGTCCGGCAATTTCCGCCGCTTGCAGCGTTCGCAGCAGCGCATCGCGGAGGAGTTGCTTTCCCAATCCCGCGCCCTGAAATTCCCTCGCGACTGCCAATCGCGCCAGGACCATCACCGGCACGTCATGCCGTGCCAGACCTTTGCGGGTGCGTTCAGGCACTTCCTCATTTTCCACCGAGCCATAGGCAAGGGTGTAGTAGCCCGCGAGTTTTCCATCCTCCGAGAGCGAAACGTAGGTGCGGGCGCCCTGGCTCTGCTGGCTTTGGTATGCGTAGCGCTCGATAAAACGATTCAACTCATCCGCGCCGCAATCGAACCCTGCCACCGGATCGCCCTTTTCCAGCAGCCTCGGTTGAAGAAATGCCACTGCCTAACTCTTTACGAAAATGCTGGGTTCCCGCATCAGGCGGCGGAGTTCCGGCAGATCCTTCGGCGCTTCATCCAGCTTCGCGCAGAACTTCTCCCATTCTTCCTTGGGAAGACGGGTCCGGTTACCCTCCGCCACAATTCTCTCCGCCTCCGGGAAGACTCTCTCCATGATGAATTGTGTGATGTTGATCCCGAGCATCGCCGCCGCGCGGCTGATGATGCTCTTTTTGTACGGATCAACACGCAGGTCGATACGCGTGGATGGATTGGCGGCGCTCATGATCTTCTCCTTTGATTTCCTTCATTATAGCAGATTATACACACAGCGTCCACACAGAAGCGCATGGCGCGGGCATGTCCGGCGGCGGGTCCCTTTTCACGACGGAATCCACCGCGCAAGGCGGAAGCGAGATGGTCGCATTCGCCGCCAAGGCCGCCGGGAAAAGGGAAACTTGCTTTTGCGCGCGGCGGATGTCATCCTTGAAACGATTACGTCACAAGTTTAACAAGGAGTTTATTAAATGTCAGAAGAAACGATGGACGGAGAGGATTCGGCGGAGAAGCTGGAGAGCAGCAAATCCCACGTGAAACACGCGGCGGACGACCTGCGCGCCGCGGCCGAAGCCAAGGCGAAGGAACTGCGAGGCATAGCCGAAGCGAAGGCGGCGGAATACAGGGGAAAAGCGGAGCAGGCTTATGGCGAAGCACGAGATCGCGCAAAGACATTTCGGGAAGAGGGGGAAGAATACGTCCGGGAAAATCCCGCTCGCGCCGTCCTCACCGCGTTGGGAATCGGGTTCATTGTCGGCCTGATCTTCCGGCGCTGAGGCCACAATGGCTGATTCGAAAGTTCCCGAGACGAACCCGGCGGGAAGCGCGGGCGTTATCGGACACTTGAGCGCCCTGGTCGCGGCGCTCCTTTTGTATTTGCAGGCCCGTTTGCTGTTGCTTGGGCTGGAATCGAAGGAAGCCGCGCTCCATTACGCCCTGCTCGTCGTTTGGGCCGGCGCAGCCCTCGTCCTTTGTTTCTTCGGATACATCTTCCTCTGCATCGGGTGCGCATTCGCCATCGCCTACTTTTTCAGCAATCCTTCCGCGTGGATTTGGGTCATGCTCGGTTTCGGCGCCGTCCATTTGGCGATTGCCATCCTCTGCGTCCTCATCGCGCGCGGCAAAATCTTCGCCCCGATGTTTCGGGAAACCATTAGCGAACTCAAGAAAGACCAGTTATGGCTGAGCCGGGAGAAGCTGAACGAAAAGCCGAATTGATCGCCGCCCTGCAAAGGTCGCGCGCCGATTTCACCCAGGGCTTCCAGGCCCTGCGGCGGGATCTCGACCTGCCGTCGCATTTCACGCATGCCTTTCGACGCCACAAGGCCCTTTACCTCGCGGGCGCGACGGGTCTCGGCTGGGTGATGGGCAGGCTGCCGTTCCGAAGAAAGAAGATCTACATCGACCGGGGCAGCAATAAGAAGATCAAGGAAGCCGGCGAGGCCGGGTTGCTTCTCGTTGGATTGAAATTTCTCTTTTCCATTTTCAGGCCGGCCCTCGCGGCGTTCGCCGCCAGGAAAATCGCCGCCTTTGCCGAGAGCCGGGAGCGTGGCGGCTTTCCTTATAGGAAAGAATGAAGGGCGGAATTTCCGGACGATGAATAGGAATTCCAAAGTTTTTGGTTGATTTTTCCGGCGTTCCAAGCGCTCTTTTTTTATATGGTCTCGGCATCACCCCATCCGACGGGATCAATCCCGCTTCCCACGGTGGAAGGCGTTGAGGAACAGCCGGCGCAGACGCTCGAGCACGTGGACCGCTACCTGGCGATTGCCCAGGAATCCGGCGCCTCGGACATCCACCTCGGGGTCAATTCGCAACCGATCTGGCGGCGCTTCGGCAATCTCGAGCCGGTCTGGCTCAAGGCGCCCAAGCTGACGGAGGCGGAAACGAAGGGCCTCGCCGACGGCTTTTTGACCGAGGCCCAGCAGGCGCTGCTCGAAGAGCGCGGAGATGTCGATTTCGCTTATCCCACCCCTTTCGGCAGATTCAGGGCCAGCGTCGTCCGCCATCGGCTCGGGATCGACTTGGTGTTCCGAATCATCAGCACCACACTCCGCACCATGGACGACCTCGGGCTGCCGCAGAGCCTCAAGCTCCTCACCCAGTACCATAACGGCCTGGTCCTGGTCACCGGCTCGGTCGGAAGCGGCAAATCGACCACACTCGCCTCCCTCGTTGAAGAAGTAAACTGCACCCGGCACGACCACATCATCACGCTGGAAGACCCCATCGAGTACGTCCTGGAGTCCAAGGGCTGCCACATCACCCAGCGCGAGGTCCACTCGCACACGAAGTCTTTCGCCGCGGCTCTTCGCGGCGCGCTTCGTGAAGATCCAGACGTTATCATGGTCGGCGAAATGCGCGACCTGGAAACCATCCAGCTTGCCATCACCGCATCCGAGACGGGCCACCTCGTCATGGGAACCCTCCACACCGCCTCGGCCGCGCGCACCCTGGATCGCGTGCTCGACGTCTTCCCGGTGGATCAGCGCGAGCAGATCAGGATCATGGTCAGCGAATCTTTGCGCGGCATCGTCAGCCAGCAACTCGTGCCGCGCCTGGACGGCAAGGGCCGCGCTCTCGCCCTCGAGGTGCTCGTCAACACCCCTGCCGTCGCCAACACCATCCGCGAGGCCAAGACGTTCATGCTGCCGGGCATCATACAGACGGGAAAGAAGCTTGGCATGAAGCTCATGGATGACTCCCTCGCGGAGCTTTACGATCAAAAAATCATCTCCGCGGAAGAAGCCTATGCGCGCGCCGAACAGAAGGGCCTCATGCGCGATCACCTTGGAATGTAGCCCTCCTCCAGCCAAGCGGAATCCCACTCTCCATGGCGTACATCGACCAGTTCTTCCAATACCTCATCTCGCAGAACGCCTCGGACTTTCACATGGCCGTCGGCCAGCCGCCGAAGATTCGCAAACACGGCGAAGTCATGCCCATCAGCGAGGAAGTCATCAACCAGGAAACCGCTGCCTACATGATGAGCGAAATCTGTTCCCCGGAAGGGTGGAAGATCTTCGAGGAACGCGGCGATTACGACTTCGCCTACGAGATGGACGCCGACTCGCGCTTCCGGTGCAATTTCCTTAAGCAGACCCGGGGTTACGGCGCCGTCTTCCGGCTGATTCCGACCAAGATCGCCACTCTCGACCAACTCGGCATCCCGCCGGTGGTCAAGGAATTCGGCAACCTTCGCGGAGGGCTGGTGTTGGTCACCGGCCCCACCGGTTCCGGCAAGAGCACCACCCTTGCCGGACTCATGGATTACATCAACAGCAACTTCGCGCGGCACATCATCACCGTCGAGGAACCGATCGAGTTCGTCCACGTCAACAAGAAGAGCATCATCACCCAGCGCGAAGTGCCCGAGCACGCCCCCAGCTTCCCCGTCGGGTTAAAGGCCGCCTTGCGCGAGGATGCGGACATCGTCCTGGTCGGTGAAATGCGCGACCTGGAAACCATCCAGCTTGCCCTCACCGCCGCGGAAACCGGCCTCCTGGTTTTCGGGACCTTGCATACGAATAACGCCCGCAAGACCGTCGACCGCATGATCGATGTCTTCCCCTCCGATCAGCAGGCCCAAGTGCGCACCATGCTTTCCTCCTCGTTGCGCGGCGTCGTCGCCCAGCTTCTTCTGAAGAAAACAGCCGAGTCCGGCGGCGGGCGAATCGCCATCAACGAAATCCTCGTCGTCAACAGCGCCGTCTCGGCCATCATTCGCGAGGGAGCCACCCAAAAGCTTCAGGATGTCATCGTTGCCGGCAAGTCCCAAGGGATGCAATTCATGGACGACGCCATCTGGGAACAGATGCTCAAGGGCGTCGTCGCCCCGCACGAAGCGTACATGAAAGCCATCGACAAGAATCGTTTCCGAGTCTTCCTGCCCGAAGAGGAAAAAGATCTGGGCAACTCCGCCGGCGCCCCCCCCGAGAAGCCCAAATGATCCGCCGGGCCGCATCCTCGGCTAGGAGCACACCTTCGTGCACCTCCCTATGAACTCCCCGCGTCGCCCTGTGATTCTCTTCGATCCTTATCCTCGTACGATCGAGGAGATTTTCGATGAACCGACCAAGGCGCGGCTGGAGGCGCTCGGCGAGGTTCTCTGGCATGACGGATCGCCCGCCTCCGACGAGCATATCGATCGCCACCTCCCCGAAGCGACGGTCCTGATAGGGCATTCCGCCCTGCCGAAGGAGCGCCTGGATCGCGCGCCCCATCTCAAAGCCGTTTTCAATGTGGAGGGCAATTTCCTGCCCAACATCGACTACATGGAATGTCACCGGCGGGGCATCTATGTCCTCTGCACGGCGCCGGTGTTTGCCAGGCCCGTCGCGGAGATGTCGCTCGGCGTGGCCCTGGCCTGCGCCCGGCGCATCCACGAGGCCGACGCCGCGATTCGCAAGGGCAACGAGACGCTGTACGGCCAGGGCGACAATTACGACTCCATCCTGCTGACCGGCCGGACCCTGGCCGTGGTCGGATGCGGAAACCTGGGGCGGGCGCTGCTGCCCCTGCTGCGGCCTTTCGGCGGCAAGATCCTGGCGCACGATCCCTGGATTCATCCCAGCGTGCTCGAAGAGATGGGCGCCGTTCCCGCTTCGCTGGAGGAATGTTTCAAGCAATCCGCCGTTGTGTTTCTCATGGCCGCAACCACGACGGAAAACGAAGGCAAGATCGGCGCGAAACATTTCCGGGCGATGCGGAAGGGCGGCATCGTGGTGCTGGCCAGCCGGGCCGGAATCGTGAACTTCGACGAGTTGCTGGATTGCGCCGCCAGCGGCCACATCCGCGCGGGAATCGATGTCTGGCCGGAGGAACCTATTCCCGCCGGCCATCCCGGCCGCCGGACCCCGAACACCCTGCTCCAGGCCCACCGCGGAGGCAATATTCCCGAGATCTGGCCCCTGATGGCGAGGATTGTGGTGGATGATATCGAGCAGATCCTGAAGGGTCTTCCGCCCCAGCGCTGCCAGCGGGCGCAATGGGAAACCGTCTCCAAGTTCCGGAGCAAGTCGAGCTCGTCCCAGCAGTGATCGGGATGAATAGGTAAATTCGCGGACGCTTCACCTCACGCCGGCCAACTGCATCCCGACCCGAATCCAGAGCGGCATCGTCACGATGGCCGCGGCCGACGTGGCGAAAATAATCTGCAAGGCCAGCGGCACATTGCCGCCATAATGCCGGACGAGCAAAAGTGAAAGCATGCCGGCCGGCATGGCCGCCTGCACCACCAGCGTCTCCTTCAATTCGCGCGAGACGGGCAGCAGCCAGGCCAGGAGCACAAAACCCGCCGGACAGATCAGGTTGCGCACGGCCAGGCCCAGCACCATCGGGCCCGCGCCGTCCGTGCCGCGAAATTCGCTCCAGAAATCGGCCATCGTCGCACCGATCAGAAGCAGCGCCAGCGGAATCGAGCAGACGCCCGCGAGATGGATCGTGCTGGTGAGGAGTTTCACCGGCCAGCCCCAGGCCGCCGCATCCAGCGTCGCGTCGTCGAGTTGAAACCCGAGCGCGGCGGTGAGAAGATTGATCGCCACGCCCAGCAGGAGCGCCCGCACCGGCGGAGTTAGGACCCGCCTCCAGTCGCGGAAGAGCTTGTGGCCCTCCAGCGAGGCAAATCCGACCGTCCAAAACGCCATCTCCGTGCCCAGGTTGAAGAGGAAGAGAATGGCCAGGGCATTGGCGCCGTACAGCGTGGCGATCAGCGGGACCGGGATGTAGCCGTAATTGTAAATGCCCGCGACGAAGGCGAAGGTCCGCGCCTTTGCCGCATCCTCGAAGCCCCACCAGCGCGCCGCCAGCGCCGCCACGCCCACGCACGCCGCCGTGCACGCGAAACCGAGCAGCGGACTCCAGATCAGATTGCCCGAGTGCCGCAACGCCTCGCTGGCCATGACGTGGTCCAGGATCAGGCAGGGCACCAGCAGATGCACGTTGAGATCGAGAAGCGTGCGGTCGGCCAGCTCATTCAGCACGCGCCGCCGCCGCATAAGTGCGCCCAGCCCCATGAGAAGAAAAAGCGGGATGACGCTCCCCAGGATTTTCAGGTATTCCTTCATGAACCTGCAAAGCAAAGCAGAATGATGTCGTAAGGCAACGCGATCTTGCGGGGCCAAGGAGGATCGTCTCCGATGGGACTGTAAGGGTGACCGGCGAAAGTCATCTTGCCGCCAACGAGGCGGCCAGCAGAACCAGGTTTTTCACGCTCCTTTTTTACCAGCTCCGCAAGGCGCGGTTTGGCCCCCTCCAGGATCGTCGTTCCCAGGCTGCGACGAATTAGCTTGCCGCCGATGCGAACTCTGGCGAAATAAACACCTGATGGCTTGTAACGGAGAATGTTTGACGCCGAGGATTTTCTCCACGGATTTGACTCGAGGGTTTGCTCAGATTGTCAAATATTGGGATTTCCAATGCACGCAAGTGCCTCTGGATAAGCACCAACGGCTAGGTAGCTCAGTTGGCAGAGCAGAGGACTGAAAATCCTCGTGTCGGGGGTTCGATTCCCTCCCTAGCCACCTCCCTGAAATGCTCTGGAAGCCGCATAAATACAGGGTTTCAGAGCATTTCGCGAAAATTCGCGCGCACAGTCTGGCACGGCCTGGTTCCGGCTGGAAACGGCCTAAAAGTGTCCGCCATTTGTCCGCCCGAAAATGGGTTTGCCGTTGAATTGTGGGGCGCGCGTGATTCGTCGCGCAAAAAGTCGATTGACCGGGCATCCGCGGTTCGTGGCGAACGGGAAAGTCCTTCTTGGGCGGCATTTCGGTAGAAAAGAGAGCACGGCCTGCAGGCCAACTGGAGACCGTTCCGGTGCTCAAGGCTGCCCCAATGGCAGCCCCTTGGACCTGCGCGGCGGAGCCGCTGCGGTCGTGTGGGCAAGTGGGGGACGGCGGCGGGCGGCGCGGGGGTGAAAAGGTGATGACCCTTGCGGTGGAACCGCTCACATTGCGGCATATAAAATAAACTCCCTAACAGAAGAGGGCAGCGTTTCAAAAGCATTCTTCCTTGACGCGCCGGCGCTTTTCTGTTCGCCTCCATCCCTTACCCCACGATGACTACTCCCGATTACATTGAGTTATTGGGCTTGCGAAAGATAGCCAAGAAATCCAAAGACCTGCCAGCATTCCAACGAAAGTGCATGAAGCAATGACACCCGAAGTTCGCACTAAAGATAGCCCGAACTTTTACCGACTGTTTCGGCGTCGCTACTACCGCACTGAGACGACAGTCCCGGACGCCTCTGAAGAGGGGAGCTTTTACAACGACCGTGAACGCTACACAGTCGCAGCAATCGCCTTCTGCCTCCAACACAATCCCGCATTTTGCGAGCATTTTTGGCAAAACATTTGTAAGGTACCAGGCGATCCCGACCAGATGCCATCAGGGTTGCTGATTCGGCTAGTGCAATGTAACCTTGAAAGCGGCCACGGTTTGCAATAAGTTGCATGGGTGGCAACCAAACGATTGATACTTAGTCCTCCAGAACGCAGGGAACTTCAGCGCCGGGTGCGCTCGCGCAGTGTG
>Ga0302324_100025134_pt1 | contig 11440 bp, 6 predicted proteins | sample Palsa_T0_1_FD_201949 | JGI IMG/M metagenome (GOLD analysis project Ga0302324, IMG submission 201949) | Peat permafrost microbial communities from Stordalen Mire near Abisko, Sweden - Palsa_T0_1 | ecosystem: Environmental > Terrestrial > Soil > Palsa > Peat permafrost | place: Sweden: Abisko... | reverse complement strand
AAGCCGGAAAACCTGAACCGACAGGTCTTCGTCAAAATCGATGTTGCCGACCGCTTCCTTCTCCGCCGGAAACAGGAAGTTTTCCAGCGGTTCGATCTTGATCGAGTTTATCTGGCTGGGCGACAGGTCCAGGGCTGCTTCGGACGGGTAAGTCTTGGATTTTGCACCTGATTCCTGTGGTGCATCCGCGTGGGCAGCCTGACTGCGGCTGCGACCGAGTTCGAGAAGCGCCGTGGCCACGATCATCGCTGCGGCCGTCACCAACACAACGGCAACTCTCTTGCTGATGTGAACCGGATATTTCAACATTTTTCGTTCGACCTTCAGGCCTTCGAGACAACCTCAGCCTCGCAGGACGCATTGCTGGATTTCGTATCAATGATTGTGCAAGGCACAATGCGCGATGAGAATCCTATCTTTGAGATTTCAACGCTATCTTTCGGCGCGGCGGTCCCCATCTTTTCGCCACTCGGAATCCCCGGGTTCGTCTGTAAGTGCGTTTTGCACGGGGGCAAGCTGTTTATTATTCGTTTTTCTTGTTGCTGCGCATAAAGCCCAATTCAACAATCGAGGTCACATTACGTTGGCGTCCGTTAAAAAGTAATGGGTAGTGCGAGATGTGCTCATACTGCAACTTGCTCTTCACATACAGTCCCGACCGGCGGTAAAGCTCATTTCCCATGGAGTAATCCTGCCAAGCGCCCCCTCCCGGAATGAAGGCGGGGTCGACAAAATTGTTCTTGTACATGAGTTGAAAAGTATTTCTCGGAGAAGCCCAATAGGTGAGCCAGCCTTGAATCGTCTGGCCGTCTCTGCCAACCACATTGCCCATTAGGAAGCCATTGTTAGTGTTCGCTTCGTGATAGCCGCTGTTGAAATAGACAACTTGCCCATGGTTGCCGCCGCTTCCGCTATTCCATCCAGGGGCCTGCGTGTTTGCAGCTTCAATATGAAGATCGAGTTTGGGGATTCCGGGAATGCGAGTAATGTAGATCCCCGGCCGATATGGGTATGCCGTGGGCCTGGTCCATGCGATGAACGAGTCAAAGGCATACACCTCACCGTACAGAACGATATAGTTCCGTACCTGCGGAACATAAAACGTCCAATCCATCTCATTATTGTTCTCGCCCGGAACCGAATCACCCGGCTCGGCCTTGCTGGTTTGGCCAAACATGCTGAGAATGAAGTTGTGCAGAGTGAATGGGTCTCCACCTCGCCCTCCAATGGTCGTCAGGCGCGCGTATCCGATTTCCAGACAAGGCAATGGCTTGAAGGTGATTTTGTGGCCGTAAACCCAGGGGTTCGCATGATCTGTGCGGTTTGCGAGCCTTCCGAGGATGTGATCGACCCGCACCGGACCCAGGAACTTCAAAAAAAGCGGCAAATGGACGGGCTCCGGGTTGACCACCTCGATCATGTCAACCGGCTCGGCATTATCGCTCAACAAAAAAGCGCCGCCCGGACCGGGACCCCAGGAATGACTTTGCCTGCCCACTGAGAGTTGCCAGCCGCTCAACTTCAACGGGCTCAGGTTCATCGCAATATAGGTATCCAATAGCCGCGGCCGGTTGATTCCTCCAGTGCCGACATCGGGAGGTAAGGGCACCTCATCTTTAAGCGCGATCACATTGAGTTCGGCCTCCGAGGGAGCAGGCGCCGATGGCGCGTGCTGATATTCGCCGCGGACGTAAAGCGCGAACGGCCCAGCGTCAGCGCGAAACTCGCCGCCAGCCTGCCCGTTGGTCCCTCTTTCGAATGGGCGGCCAAAATCATAAGAAACCGTTTGGCCGAAATGGTAACTGTTGGTCAAAGCCGGGCCACTGATCGATACAACTCTGGCGTAAGCGGACTCAAGACCCGCGTTTAAGTTCCGCTGGCCATCGCGCAGGCCTGTTTCGAAAGAAAATTCCTCTTCGAGGCGACTCAGCAGATCTTCTGCGTCGTCACTCAGAAGATGAAGTCCTCGCCGAACTTCGTTAGCTTTATCGATCATTCGGGCGCATTCCATCCGAGTCCACGGACGCATGCCCTCGAACTCCTTGTCCGCGTAGCCCAGGGCGGCAAGACGATCCAGGGCCGGATAGATCCAACTGTCTAGCGGAACATATGTCGAGCCCATATGCCTGGGATCGTGGGTCCGCTCTGGCGCATCAACGGATGGATTCTGGACATTGTTATTGGCCCGTTGCCGGTTTGATTCCGCGGAGCCCGACTGGTCGCCTGGGGGCGCTGCATAGCACCTGGGGATGAACATTGCGACCTCCATGGCCAACAGACAAACGGCCAATCCCCTCGAAAACTTCAAGCTGACCTCTGGATTCGCTTATATGTCTTTTCTTAAAGTGGGCAAAGTATCCTTTTGGCCGTGGCAACATTGGAGAACGCTCGCTCCCTCGGCGGACCGTTTTAGCTACACTATCTTGTGGCGAACCTGAGCTTATCTTTTGGCTAGTTCTTGACAAGCCAGTTTGCTGAAACGCGGAGATAGCGCACCATTGCTGTAACTATGAAAGACTTTCGCCCCCTTACCCATTGCCCGTGAAAGACCCACTCTCCATCTACGCACCGGCCAACCGCATCCGACTGATCGTTGTTGCCGGTCTCTTGATATCCGGCATCGCGGTGGTTGACTGGGCGACAAAGCCCTACATCTCCCTGGGATTTCTTTATTTATTCCCCATCATGATTCTCGGTGGGTTCCTCTCGAGGATTCAGATTCTCGGGGTTGCATTGGTTTGCGCATTTCTACAGGAAGCATTCAGCAATTTGCCGGAAAACGAAGCTGTGATCCGATTGCTCTTTAGCTCAGCGGGATTTGTTGGTACCGGGCTGTTTATTTCGGAACTGATCCGCAATCGGCGAATTGCACTGACCCATGTCGAGGAACTCGAAGGGCAGATCAAGCTGCGCGAGGACGCCGAGGAGCAATTGCGTTCACTCGTTGAAACCAGTCCGGCGGCGATCGTCACCATTGATTCAGCCGGCAAAGTTCTTTTGGCAAACGAAGCGGCCCAACACTTGCTTGCTCCGGAAGGTGCGGCCTTGCAAGGTCAGGGGATCGACTTTTATCTCCCAACTTTGCAAACCGTGCTCAAGACCCAGCAGCCGCGCGTATTCCGGACTACTCTGCAGTGCACCGGCAGGAGAAGTGATGGCGAAGTCTTCCTCGCCGGTGTCTGGTTTTCGACCTATAGCACAATATCCGGCCCGCGCCTGGCAGCCATCATCGTGGATCTTTCGGAGGATCTGCGGAGTCGCGAAGATCTGAGTCTGGACTATCTGTTGAAGAACACGCGAATCCTGATGAGCGCCGTGGCCCATGAGATTCGAAACCTCTGCGGCGCGGTGCTCGTTGTACATAAGAATCTTTCCCGGGTTAAGGAGCTTGAGTCAAACGAGGACTTTAAGGCCTTGGCGAATTTGATCCAGAGCCTGGAAAGAGTATCGGCATTGGAACTGGGTTCCACAACGGCTCAGAATGGCGCAGTGGTTGAGCTTACGTCTGTGCTCGACGAATTCCGGATACTGATTGAAACCACGTATCACGAATCGGAGATCGAGGTGCAGTGGGAGGTCGAGGAATCACTGCCGTTGGTTTGGGCTGACCGTTACGGACTGATTCAGGTCTTCTTGAATCTGGCGAAGAACAGTCGTCGGGCCATGGCGTCTACTGCAGTGAAGCAACTTCGAATTGCGGCGCGAGCGGAGAATGGGATGGTTACAATCCGATTCGAGGACACAGGAACCGGCGTCGCCGCACCAGAGAAGCTTTTCCGGCCGTTTCAACGCCGCGCCGAGTCCAGCGGTCTGGGACTTTACGTTTCCAGGGCCATTATGCGCAGCGTTGGAGGGGACCTTTCTTTCGAGCCGAGATCGGAAGGCTGCTGTTTTGCTGTGGCCTTGCCCCTCGGTGTCGCACAAGCGGAGATAGCAAATGGCTGAAACTGCAGCGAGCCTCGTCCGCCTCTTGCTGTTGGATGATCACACCTTGTTTCGAGAGAGTACAAGCCGGCTGCTCGCTGCGGAACCGGGATTTGAGGTAGCGGCCCACTGTGGCACTATCGAAGAGGGTCTGCAGATTCTACGGCGGAAGAAGATCGACGTCGTGCTTCTTGATTTCGATCTCGGCGAGAGCGATGGCCGGCAGTTTCTCCGATTGGCCAAGGAGCAGGGGTTCCAGGGAAAGGTACTCGTGGTGACCGCTGGCGTGGATGCAGAGGTGGCCGCGGAACTGATCCGCTTCGGAATTTCTGGAGTTTTCCGAAAGCACGATTCTGCCGCATTGTTGGCACAAGTAATTCGTGACGTGATGGCCGGCAAGGTGTGGCTGGGCCAGGAGCAAGTGCAAACCGCCCTCAGAAAAGAGGTCGTGACCCCACCGGGCGATCGAACACGACCTTTCACGGAACGAGAACAACTGGTGCTCTCCGGTGTATTCGAGGGGTTCGCGAATAAGGAGATTGCGGCGCGAATCGGGGTGTCGGAAAGTTCGGTGAAAGCTACCCTTCAGCAACTCTTTTCGAAGACCGGCGTCCGGACGCGCAGTCAATTGGTGCGTATCGTCCTGGAGCAACATCGAGATCAGTTCTAGCACTATCTGGTTCCAACCAGTCAAAAAGGAATAGAAGCTGCGTGCTGCGGATTCCGCATAGTCCCGCATCCAAAGTTTGGTAGCGGTGCAGTTTCACGATGGAGCCGATGAAATCCTGAACCACCAAGGGCACAAAGGATCACGAAGGCCTTTGGCTTCAGATATTTCCTTCGTGTACCTTGGTGGCCTTGGTGGTTAACGATTTCGCAAATTGCACCATACCCAAAGTTTACGGAATAGAAGCTGCGTGCTGCGGATTCCGCATAGTCCCGCACCCAAAGTTTGGTAGCGGTGCAGTTTCACGATGGAGCCGATGAAACCCTGGACCACCAAGGGCACGAAGGATCACGAAGGCTTTTGGCTTCAGATGTTTCCTTCGTGTACCTTGGTGGCCTTGGTGGTTAACGATTTCGCAAATTGCACCATACCCAAAGTTTAGTGAAGTGGATTCGCCGAACCGTTCTGGTGTATGGTGCATACTTCACCGCCGAAACATATGTGGAAAGTCGCGATGCCAAGGCCCTGCCCGCGTTTGCCTCAGATGTTACTCGTCGTTTTCGCGCTGTCGTGCGGGGCTCGCGCACAAACAACCAACGCGCCTGATTTAGCGGAACAGCCGACGCTTTATGTGGTCGGATATGCCCATTTGGATACGGAATGGCGATGGGAGTATCCCCAGGTTATCAACGAATACCTGCGCAAGACCATGGAGGATAACTTCGTCCTCTTCGAAAAATATCCGCACTATATTTTCAATTTCAGCGGCGCCAACCGCTACCGCTTGATGAAGGAATATTATCCGGCGGATTTCGCAAAGTTAAAAAAGTACGTGGATTCAGGGAGATGGTTTCCCGCCGGCTCTTCCATGGAAGAGGGCGACGTGAATACCCCCAGTGCCGAAACGATTATCCGGCAAGTTCTTTACGGCAATGACTGGTTTCGCCATGAATTCAACAAGGCCAGTGCCGAGTACATGCTGCCGGACTGCTTCGGCTTTCCGTCTTCGCTGCCGTCGATTCTCGCGCACTCCGGCATCAAAGGCTTCTCTACGCAGAAGCTGGTGTGGGGCTCATCCGCCGACGCGGGTGGCCCGCAATCGCGCGAGAAAACGCCGGAAGGCACACCGTTCAATGTGGGTGTCTGGGTAGGACCGGATGGCGAAGGCGTCCTGGCGGCCCTGAACCCCGGCAGCTATAGCGGCGGGATTGGCACGGATTTAAGCAAGCCGTTGCCTGCGGCCCCTCCGAACCTGCCCCTCGAAGAGCTTCGGAAAAAACTCGAACCCCTCGGAGATAAGCTGCACCAGCTCGAGAACGGCAATCAGCCGCTCGATCCCAAAGAGGTTCGGGATTATTGGGCGATGCGTGGCCAGGAGCTGAGTCTCATCAAGGTCCAATCCGATCGTGACCTTGACCGTTATCAGGACGATTGGGCAAGTCGCGTAGAGCAGAACGGCAAAGTCAGCGGCGTGTTTACGGACTATCATTATTATGGCACCGGCGACATCGGCGGAGCTCCGAATGAGGAATCGGTAAAGCGGCTGGAAGCGGTCGTCACCAAAGGGGTAGCGAGCTTGCCGCCGGAGGATGAATCTTATCTGGACGGCCATACCCATCCGGAGTGGCCTTCGGTCAAAGTGGGGGATGGTCCGGTCCACGTGCTCTCGGCGAATGCGGACCAGATGTTTCTCGACATAACGTCTTCCGAAGCAAGCGGGCTGCCGCGCTACACCGGCGAGATGGAGCTGACTAATCATTCCGCAGGTTCACTGAGTTCGCAGGGCTACCAGAAACGCTGGCTTCGGAAAGAAGAGTTGCTGGCGGATGCCGCCGAGAAGACTTCAATCGCCGCTGAATGGCTGGGCGCGCGAACCTATCCGAGGCAGCGGCTCAATGATGCCTGGACGCTCGTCATGGGTGGCCACTTCCACGACCTCGCCGCCGGGACCGCCACTCCCAAGTCCTATGAATTTGCCTGGAACGATGATGTCATCGCCATGAACCAGTTTGCCGGCGTTTTGAACAATGCATCGGAAGCGGTCGCAGCGGCGCTCGACACTCGGGCCAAAGGCGTTCCCATCGTCGTCTTTAACCCCCTGAACATCGCGCGCGAAGAAGTGGTCGAAGCCGGCATTGAATTTTCCGGCGGCATGCCGAGCGCCGTTTCCGTGATTGGACCGGACGGCAAAGAAACTCCATCGCAGATGTCGAACGGCAAGGTGCTATTTGTCGCCACGGTGCCGTCGGTGGGCTATGCCGTTTATGATGTGCAGCCCGGGGCCGCATCCGGACGTGCATCCGCTCTGCACGTCTCCGAGAACTTGCTGGAGAATCAGTACTACCGTATCAAGCTGAACCAGGACGGAGACGTTTCCAGTATTTTCGATAAATCGATCGGCCGGGAATTACTCGCCGGCCCGGCGCGCCTTGCCATCTCCTACGATAATCCCAAGCAGTGGCCGGCCTGGAACATGGACTGGGATCAGGAACAGGCAGAGCCGAAAGCCTACGTGAGTGGCCCGGCGAAAATTAGTGTTGTGGAAAACGGGTCGGCGCGTGTCGCCGTCGAAGTTTCACGCGAAACCGCCGGATCACGATTTGTGCAGACCATCCGGCTTTCGGCGGGAGACGCCGGCAAACGCGTAGAGTTCGGCAACGTAATCGACTGGAATACCCGGGAGTCGAACCTGAAGGTGACGTTTCCCTTAACCGCCTCGAATCGCCTGGCTACTTACAATTGGGACATCGGAACCATCGATCGCCCCACCGCGGAGCCGAAGAAATTCGAGGTCCCCTCGCACCAGTGGATCGACTTAACCGACATGAGCGGAGTTTTCGGCGCGACCATCCTGACCGACTGTAAAAACGGATCGGATAAGCCGAACGACAACACAATCAGGCTGACCTTGATCCGGACGCCCGGCACTCGCGGCGGCTATCCCGATCAGGGCACTCAGGATATTGGGCATCACGAGTTCATCTACGGCATCGCCGGACACGCAGGCGACTGGCGTCAGGCTGGAAGTGACTGGCAGGGACAGCGCTTAAATGATCCACTCATAGCCTTCCAGACATACCAGCATGCCGGAGCCCTCGGCCGGCAGTTGTCTTTGCTGAAGATCAGCAGCCCGCGGATCCGGCTTCTGGCGCTGAAGAAGGCTGAGCATAGCGACGAAATCATCGTTCGTCTGGTGGAACTCGATGGCAGGCCGCAGCCGAGTATCAATGTTTCATTCGCGGCGCCGATCACTTCCGCACGCGAGGTGAACGGACAGGAACAGCCGGTCGGTCCTGCCAAAGTTTCTGGCGGAACGCTGATGACCTCGTTCACCGCGTATCAACCCCGAACCTTTGCGGTGAAGCTGGCCGCGCCGGCGGCCAAAGTCGCGGCTGTGAGCTCCGCGCCGGTGCCGCTGAAATACGATTTTGCTGTCGCCAGCAATGATGGCACTCACTCCGCCGATGGCTTTGATGGCAAAGGCAACGCATTGCCGGCGGAGATGCTGCCCACGCAAATCACTTTCAATGGCGTGCAATTCCGCCTCGCGCCCGCAGCGACAACAGGCGAGGCGCCCAACGCGGTCCTGGCCAAAGGCCAGACGATCGAATTGCCAACCGGCCGCTATAACCGCGTCTATGTGCTGGCGGCATCGGCCGAAGGGGACCAGAAAGCAAGCTTCAAGACTCAAGGCAAGAACATCGACCTGACAATTCAAGATTGGGGCGGATTCATCGGCCAGTGGGACGACCGGCAGTGGGCCGCCAAGGACATCCCCATCGAAGCGGCGCCCGGAAAAACTGCGCACGATGATTATGCCGAAATGACTGGACTCACGCCCGGCTATATCAAGCGCGCGGAACTGGCCTGGTACTGCTCGCATCACCACAACGCTGCCGGAGAGAACGTGCCCTACCGCTACTCGTATCTTTTCGCGTATCCAATCGACCTGCAACCGGGCGCGAAAACCATTCAGTTGCCGAACAACGATAAGATCCGCATTCTGGCGATATCGGTAGCCGAAGAGAATCCGGAAGTGAAAGCGGTGCAGCCGCTCTATGATGTACTTCCCACTCCGGCCAAATAACTCCGTTTTCAACCCGAGCCACCACCTAACTCTGCATTAAGTTTGCCTCCCGCCAGAAAGATGAAATATGCCCAATACAGCCAGGTCATGAATGCCAGCCCGCCGCCCAAGGTTCCGTATATGCGGTTGTAGCTCGCAAAATACCGGAAATAAATCCCAAGCAGATAGGACAGTCCCATCCAGCATGCCACCGACAGAACCGCGCCGGGCAGGGTAGCCATGAACCGCTGTTTCACATTGGGAGCGAGGAAATAAATCATCTGTACTCCCAATAACGCGAATCCGATAGCGATGGTCCAGTGAATGAAGGGCCAGATCAATATGAACAATCCGGATAGGAACAATTTGTCAGCAAGCCACTCGCCCGCCTTTAGACCAACAACCATCGCTGCGATCGCGCACATCAGCAGAAGGCCGGTGACGATCGATAAACCCAGAGCCAAAAGCCGTTCTTTCCAGAAAGGACGATGCTCGGTCACCTCGTAAGCGGCATCCAATGCGTTGATCATCTCGTCGAAGACGGAAGAGACGAGCCACAGCGTCCCCACTGTTCCGAACGAAAGCCATGCGCGGAGATTCGCACCCAGTACGCCGATGAGAACCGAGTACACCACCGGCATCGTGCCTCGTGGCACCACCCGTGCCATCGCGGCCAGCGCATCCGCGAAAAAGTTGGGAAGCGGAATGTATGCCATCACCGCCGACAGCAGGATCAGCGCCGGAAATATTGACAGGATCGAGTAGTAGGATAGCGCCGCAGCGGCCTGTAACGTCTGATTCGTCAGCCCGTCGTTAAAAACGCGCCGCACCGCATGTTTACTGTAGGTAAACGTCACCGCCATAAGACGCCTTGCTTTAAAAAAATAGTCGCCACGCGACGGAAACTCGAACGGCTAAAGTCTGGCATCCTCACGCATTTCCACCTGTAAGACTCTTTCGGCATTTGCGAAAACTTAGAATGCATCTATTAGGAAGGTAGCCCATTGAGAGTGAAAACGAAATACCGCCGTAACCTTGGGATCGAAACGCCATGGGACCATATCACGCTTCCGTTCGCGCGCTGGCATCGGACCGCCCGAATCGCACACGATACCGCGAGAATAACTTATGCTAAGGGCGGAGGATGTTGTTGTGAGGAGCGGCGTTCCAGGTAGTCGTCTCATCGTGATCGTCTCTAGGGTGAATCCACAATGAGCCGTAAGGCGTGCGTAATCGGCGCCGGCCCCAATGGACTGGCAGCAGCCATCGTTCTGGCCCAGGCCGGACTGCAGGTCGACGTGCTGGAGGCGGAGTCGATGCCGGGCGGAGCCGTGCGCACGCTGGAACTGACTTTGCCTGGCTTTCGGCATGATTTCGGATCCGCCGTCTATCCGCTCGGCGCGGGGTCGCCATTCTTCTCATCGCTGCCCCTGATCAACCATGGGTTGGAGTGGATTTACTCGCCCGCTTGTTTGGCGCACCCTCTCGATGACGGCACCGCCGTAATGTTGGAACGCGACCTCGACAAAACCAGAGATTCCCTTGGCATCGACGGACCGGCATGGGACCAGCTCATGCGTCCGTTCGCCGAGCACTGGGCGGAATTTGCTTCCGAGGTGCTGCGTCCTGTTTCTTTCATCCCCCGACATCCCTGGCTGATGGCGCGGTTTGGAATGATCGCGTTCCGGTCGGCGCGAGCGGTTGCCAGCCGGTTTCGCAGCGAACGGACCCGGGCGCTGTTCGCGGGCTTGGCCGCCCACTCTTTCCTGAGCCTGGACGAGCCGTTGAGCGCGGCGTTTGCGATCCTGATGGCTGCGCCGGCGCATGCCGTTGGTTGGCCGATTCCTCGTGGCGGCGCGCAGTCACTTACAAACGCACTATGCGGGTATCTCTCGACGCTGGGCGGCAAAGTAAAGACCTCCGCGCCGGTCCAGAGCCTGGCAGCGCTCGCTAACTATGACCTGACTCTCTGTGATCTGACTCCGCGGCAGCTGATCAAAATCGGCGGCCAGAGATTATCTGACAGCTACAAGCAGCAGCTGAAAAAATATCGCTATGGAGCAGGCGTCTTCAAAGTGGATTACGCGCTGAACGCTCCTATTCCCTGGAAAGCGCCCGATTGCCTGCGGGCTGCCACCGTGCATCTGGGCGGAACCTTTGACGATATCGCCGCGTCGGAAAAGGCAGTACGACGGGGAGAGAATGCCGATCGTCCGTTCGTTCTGCTGGCTCAGCCCAGTCTTTTCGATAGCACCCGGGCTCCAGTCGGCCAACACACGGCGTGGGCCTATTGTCATGTGCCGAATGGGTCCAAAGTAAACGTGCTCGAGAAATTGGAGAACCAGATTGAGCGTTTCGCCCCCGGCTTCCGCGACTGCGTTTTGGCGCGGCGCGTGTTTTCTACCGCCGATCTTGAGCACATGGACGCGAACCTGGTAGGAGGCGATATCGGAGGCGGGGCTATGGACATTCGGCAGTTTCTATTTCGACCAACCTCACGCCACTACGCCACCTCGACGCGCGACATCTACATTTGTTCCGCATCCACGCCGCCCGGCGGAGGAGTGCACGGCATGTGCGGCTATCATGCCGCGAAGATGGCATTGTCAAGGTGGGATCGTCAGAACTCTTCGTAGCGCCGGCGTCCCGCAGGCCCTCGCAACGGCGTCTCGAACTGCGAGCATTCATTCGTGTGGACCAACCGTAGGCCACTCGACGCCACGGATCGTGCCATCGGATTCGCGCTCAATCGTGGGTGCGTAGAGTCCCAGAAATTGACGACG
>Ga0302324_100025133_pt1 | contig 11440 bp, 12 predicted proteins | sample Palsa_T0_1_FD_201949 | JGI IMG/M metagenome (GOLD analysis project Ga0302324, IMG submission 201949) | Peat permafrost microbial communities from Stordalen Mire near Abisko, Sweden - Palsa_T0_1 | ecosystem: Environmental > Terrestrial > Soil > Palsa > Peat permafrost | place: Sweden: Abisko... | reverse complement strand
CTGGCAATCGGCAAGCCCGCGAAATGAATGCCTCGCCATGACACACATTGCGTGTCCCGCGTCCCTTAGGTGTCCCGCATCGCGGGCGCCCGAATCGCGCATACCCGCTTCGGGTGCACCCAGGCCGTATTTGCCGGCGCGCTGAAATCGCCGGCCGCAGCCGGTGCATCAACCACTCATGCCACCGATTGGCATCATCGGTATCGCCGCCGTCACTGCATGCTCCAATGTCCGGTCATGAACTGAACAATCCCGAAGAGCGCAGCCATCATGAACGCCATGATCACCAGTATCGGGGCAAAAAACCAGATAACCTCGAAGACCTTCCTCAACATACGGTGCCCCTGCTCGCGATTCGAGTGTCAGCGGCCACACTACCAGATCTCGAAGGCACTTGCGGCTCCCCAAGACGCTGGTGGCTTCCCAGAACGCTGGCGGTTTTCGAGAAGGTGATTTTTGCCGCGAGCGCAAGGGCTGCGCACCCCCGATCCGTCGCCTCAGAGCTTGACCGAACATGCCCGCCGACGGGCGCGGTGTGAGGAAACCAGTCGCACGCGTCAAACCTGCTCACCGCCGCCCGATGCCAGATACCCCGGACCCGAAACATTCAACGCGTATCATTCCGGTCGTCCACCGTCAGGGCGGGGTGACCCCGCGCCGCTCAGCACAAATCGCGCAAGGGCCTGGCCAAGGCAGGCGTTCAGTCGGGCGAGCACCGTCTCGCGGGCATCCTTCGTCGCGCGCTCCGGGTCGATCTGGCCCTGCAACGCCCAGATCCGCGTCAGATCGTAGCGGTGGAACAGCACAGCATCCGGCAGCGCGCCGACCTGCTGCAGTTCGGTCTCGTACGGCTCGATGTCGGTGTTGGCACGCAGCGCGCGGGTGAACTGCGGATCGATCAGCACCAGACTGCCGCCCGCCTTGCCGATTGCGTCCAAACCCTCGCGCAGTGCCTCGCGCATGCGGTTGGCACGCAGGGCGTGGATCGCCTCTACCGTGCCGGTCTGCCACAACACGAGCTGCGTCGGCACTAGCCTGACGCGGGCTTTGACCCGCGGTAGCATCTCCTCCGCTGACATGCCGCGGCCGCCCTGCACTGTGAGATTGAACTTCACATGCGGAACGTCGGCCCGCAGCGCGTCGAGCATGCGATACGGAAAGGCGTTGTCGGGTTGCTCGCCGTTGGCGCCGGTGGTGCTGCCGGAGCCGATCGCCAGGATCTCGACCGGCCCTCCCGCGTCGATTGCCGTTTTCAGTGGGCCGAGAGATTTTCGCGCCGAGATGAACTGCGGCGGGGCCGCGCAGGACTGGGAGGTCCCAGTTTGGGAGGTCCCAGGTTGGGAGGCCGCCGACTGCGAGGTCCCAGGCCGGGCGTCGCCGGGCTGCGCGCTCCCGGATTGAGTGTCTGGCGCAGCCACTGCGGCGGCGGAAGGGGCGAACAGCAGCAGCAGGGCGGCAAGACAACGCATGCCGCTCGCGTATCAGCGCGCGCGGCCGCCGACAAGGCACGCCAGGCGCTTGAGCGAGCTGCGGAACTATCGGTCCCGGGTTGCTGCTCACAGCCGCCCGTTGTGCAACCCGTGCTACAATGCGCCAGCAATCGCCTCCACATCCTCGGCCGCGGCGCAATTCGGGTGGCGCGCCAGCAGCGGTGTCTGGCGCCGGATCGCGTCGCGGACCCGCTCATCGCGGCGAACCACGCCAAGCAATGCCGGTGCGCGCCCCAGGAAAGTCGAGCAGGCACGCGCCAACGTCGCATAGGTTCGTTCCCCACTGGCGCGGTTGCCGGCCTGGTTCACCACGACGCGCGCCTCGCCACCGGGCCGGTCGCCGCCGTGCAGCTTCAGCACCGCGTAAGCGTCGGTCAGACTGGTCGGTTCCTCGGTCGCCACCACCACCAGCGTGTCGGCGAACGCGGCCATCTGGCGCACCGCGCGGTCCAACCCCGCGCCCAGATCGAGCAGCACGACGTCGTACCCGGCCGCGGCCTCGCGCAGTGCGTCGAGCACATGCTCGAGCGCGGCCGGGTCCAGGCCCGACAACGCACCCGACCCAGAGCGGCCCGGTAGAACGTCGAACCCGGCCTCGTCGTGGCGCAGCACCACGTCCCGCAGCCTGGCACGCCCGGCGATGACCGCGCTCAGATCGCGTACCGGGGTCAGACCGAGCTGGATGTCGACATTGGCCAGGCCCAGATCGCCATCGAACAGCAGAACCCGCCGGCCGGTCCGCGCCAGCGCGTGCGCCAGCGTGACGGCGAACCAGGTCTTGCCCACGCCGCCTTTGCCCGACGCGATGCCGATGATACGCCCACGGGCCAAATTGGGGGCCCCGTGGCGGACCTGATTGGGGATATCTCGGGGGATATCCTTAGCAATGTCCGTGTGGATATCCACAGAAATGCCGCTGGAAATGCCGCCTTCGATGTCCCTCCGGCGACCCTGGGGACCGCCCATGGGACCTCCGGGGGGACCGCCAGGGGGACCGCTGAGGGGAATACCGGTGCGATCACCGGTGGGAGCGGCACTATGGGCACCCTTGGCGACGTTGCTCGGGCTCGGCTGGGTCATGCGCGGTGGTCCGGAACAGCGGCGAGCAGGCGGGCCGCCAGCTCCGCCTGGGTGAAACTGAGCAATCCATCGGCGACCCCGGGCCCGACGCCTGCCTCGGTCAGCGCCAGGCGCCCGGCGCTCGCCGCGCTCAGCACGGAGCCCAGGCGCCGAGCCAGATCGAGCTTCGTCGCGATCATCAACGTGGCCCCCAGTTCGGCATGCGCCCGCGCCAGGTCGGCCGCCTCGGCCGGATCGAGCCCGGCCTGCAGCACCAGAACGGTTGTCGCGCCGGCCACCGCGGCCAGGGTGCGCAGCTCCGCGGCCTGCTTCGGGTCGAACGGATCGAGCCCGGGCGCGTCGATCAGCACCGGCGTGCCGTGCGGACGCCGGGCCAGCGCACGCCCCAAAGTCACCGGATGGTCGGCGACCACGAGATCGACCTCCAGCACGCGGGTAAACGCCGCAAGCTGCTCAATGGCGCCCGCGCGACGGCCGTCGGCGGTGATCACCAGCGGTGTCACCCCGGCCATCACCAGCCGCGCCGTCAACTTGGCGATGGTCAACGTCTTGCCGGCGCCCGGCGGCCCGGTCAGCAGTAGCGGCGGGTCCGATCCGGCCAGCGGCAACGGCGCAAACCCGAAGACCGCACCGAGCGCATCCGCCAGATCGCCGTGGCCGAGCGCGGCGTGCAACGCCACGGGGACGCCATGGAAGCTCAGCGCGGCGCGCGACGGCGGGGGGCGGACCGGCGTCGAGGAGGGTACCAGAGGCGGTGCCGCCCACTCTTCCTCGGGCTCCAGCGCGGCGGTGACCTCGACCCCGTCGCCGACCTGACGCGACGCCAGAATGAGTGCGTCCGGACCAAGCTCTGCGCGGACGCGCGCCATCGCGTCCGCCATCCTGGGTGCCCGGTAGACTTTCAGCCGCATGCCGACACCGTAGCGGCCAAACCATTGCGCCAAGATGAACGCGGCAGGGAAGCAGTGAGGCAAGGAATGAGGGAACAAGAGGGGACGCGGTGTCGCGGTTTTGCCCTCGGCCTCCATCAGGGTAGGCCTGAAGCGCACCCCTCCGCCGACCGCGATGGCTTGCGGTGCCGCTAGCCTGGCTGGCTCTGCCCGTCCGGCACCAAGGCCGCGACCTCCGTCTTACCATCGGCGACCAGACCGGCGACGACGCCCCGCTGGTCCTCGGCCGGGCGGTTCTGGCTCATCTTCCATTTGCCCTCGAGCCGGGTGATCGGCAGGGCAAATCCGACGATGCCCTTCAGCATCATGTCGATAAAGTCAGCCGGTGCGTCGGTGACCGCCCAGGGTTCGGCCCGGCGAGCCTCCTCGCGGTTGGTCAGCCGGGTCACGATGTCCAGCAGGCGGTCGGCATCGTTGAAGAACTCGACGGTGCCATAGGCGTGGATGGCAACGTAGTTCCAGGTCGGCACGACCTTGGCGGTCTGCCGCTTGGTCTCGTACCAGGACGGCGTGATATAGGCGTCCGGCCCCTGGAAAATGGCCAGTGCCTCGGTTCCGGCGACGGCGCCCCGGGCCTGCGGGTTGGGGCGTGCGACATGGCCGAGCAAAGTGCCGTACGGCGCCGGCGACGTGTCCAGCAGCACCGGCACATGGCTGGCGATCAGACCACCCGGCGTCAGCGTCACCAGCGTGACCAGCCCGGCTGCACGGATGGCGTCATGCAGGACGTCGATGCGGTCTTCCTTGAACAGCGGCGGAACGTACACGGTGAACCTCGATCGGGTGACGGCGGCATAATAGCGCGGAATCGACAGGGTGGTGACGATCCAATCGGCCGTGATGCTGAGGACCGCTCGCGACACAACCCACCCTATCTTCCTACGCCATGGTGTCGCGATCTTGCTACGCCATGGTGTCGCGCAGAGTATCCAGAGGCAGCAGCCTGCCGTCGCGTTCCAGATGCCAGAAGGTCCACCCGTTGCAGGACGGCGCGTTCTGCACCGCCGCGCCCACCTTGTGGATCGAGCCACGGGTCTCGCCGGCGACAACGCTGCCATCGGCCGTCACCGTCGCGGACACACGGCGCTGCCGGTCGTGCAGCATCGTTCCCGGCGGCACCAGCCCCCGCTCGACCAGGCTGCCGAACAGCACGCGCGGCATCTCCCGCCGCGACTGGGTGGTGGCAAGCCCATCCTGCGACGTGGCGCGGGTGTGGCGGACGCGGCCGATCGCGGCCTCGGCATAGGCCGGGTGCCGCTCGATGCCGATGAAATGCCGCCCCAGCCGCTTGGCCACCGCCGCCGTCGTGCCGGTGCCGGCGAACGGGTCCAGCACGATATCGGCCGGCGCGGTGGAGGCCAGCAACACGCGATGCAGCAGCGCCTCGGGCTTCTGCGTCGGGTGCAGCTTGAGCCCGTGCTGGTTGCGCAACCGCTCGGGCCCGGTGCACAGTGGGATGAACCAGTCGCTGCGCATTTGCAGGTCGTCGTTCAGCGCCTTCATCGCGCGGTAGTTGAAGCGGTGCCGCGAATCGCGGCTGCGCGCCGCCCAGATCAGCGTCTCATGGGCGTTGGTGAACCGCCGGCCGCGAAAATTCGGCATCGGGTTGGCTTTGCGCCAGATCACATCGTTCAGCACCCAGAAGCCGAGGTCCTGCAGGATGGCGCCGATGCGAAAGATGTTGTGGTAGGCTCCGATTACCCACAGCGTGCCGTCCTTGCGCAGCAGGCGCCGGCACTCGGTCAGCCAGGCGCGGGTGAAGGCGTCGTAGGCGGCGAAATCGGTGAAGCGATCCCAGTCGTCATCGACCCCATCGACCAGGCTGTCATCGGGCCGGCGCAGCTCGCCACGCAACTGCAAGTTGTAAGGCGGGTCGGCAAACACACAGTGAACCGAGGCGGTGGGCAGCATCTGCATCAGCCGGACGCAATCGCCCAATAGGATCTGATCCAGCGGCAGTTCGCGAACGATTTCCACTTTGCTCCGACGGATTGGTGCCAACGGTTTGGCAGCAGAACGGCCATGGTGGCGGGTACGTGGAAGTCACGTCAATCCTGAGAAACGCCGGCCTGAGAAACGCCGGCCTGAGAAACGCCGGCCTGAGAAATGCCGGGTGCCCGATCCTTGGTTGCCCGGCATCCGGGATGTGCCGCAACCCTGACCGTGGCCGGTTGGTTTCAGGTGGTTTCCTGGCGCCGGTCTCCGGCGTTGGTCGCTGGTTGCCGATCGCTGGTCGCTGGTGCGGGTGCCGGGTGCGGGGCCCCGACGCTGTTCCGCGATGCGGTTCCCCGACTCCCTGGAACCCAAAGCCCGCGCATGCCAAAGGGCGGTTTGCCAAAGGGCAGCGGGCCAAAGAGCGGCAGGATTGGCACAACGCCGCCCGTTCCTGCCGCCGATCGGGCCAAGCCGCCATGGTCGGTCGAAGGGCGCGGTAGCCGCCTTGCCCGTCGTTCCAACGATCTCCCTTGACACTGGCGCGTTGCGGCCGTTTTTACGCCCCCTGCGCACTCGGCGCCCGAGCACAATGTCCTTCAGCGCGGCATCTGTGGCCGGATGTCGGTCCGCCGTGCAGGGGTGTAGCTCAATTGGCTAGAGCGCCGGTCTCCAAAACCGGAGGTTGGGGGTTCGAGACCCTCCACCCCTGCCAGCCGGGGTCCAGCCGGTTGGTCAATTGGTGCGTGGGCGCGTGGCGGGTGGCGCGTGTCGGGGCTTGCGCGACGTGGGGGCATGGGTGTGAAGGCGCTCAGCTTAAGGCGCTCGATATAAGGCGGGCGACTTGAGGCGGGTGGCGCAGCCCGCGCAGCGTAAGGCGCCGGGTTTGAGTGCGTGGGATTTCAGGCAGGTAGTGCGGAGTAGGATGGCGTGGCGTTTGATCCGGTAAAATTCCTACGCGAGGTACGGGCGGAAGTGGGGCGTGTCACCTGGCCGTCCCGCAGGGAGACGCTGGTGACCACCGGTCTGGTGTTCGCGATGGTCACCGTGACGGCGCTGTTCTTCTTTTTTGTCGATCAAATGATCAGTCTCGGTGTGCGCGCGCTGTTCGGCGTCGGCGGCTGAGCGGGAGCGAATGATGGCCAAGCGCTGGTACGTGGTCCACGTCTATTCGGGGTTCGAGAAGAAGATCGCCCAACAGCTCAAGGAGCAGGCGGCGCAGAAGGGGCTCGCCGATCAGATCGACGAGGTGCTGGTCCCGTCGGAGAACGTGGTCGAGATGCGCCGCGGCCAGAAGATCAATGCCGAGCACAAGTTCTTCCCCGGCTACGTGCTGGTGAAGATGGAGCTGTCCGACGAGGCCTGGCATCTGGTGAAGGACACCCCCAAGGTCACCGGCTTCCTTGGCACACGCAACCGGCCCTCGCCGATCAGCGAGGCCGAGGCCGAGCGCATCATGAAGCAGACCCAGGAGGGCACTGAACGTCCCCGTCCCGCGGTGCTGTTCGAGGTGGGCGAGCAGGTGCGGGTCGCCGATGGGCCGTTCACCAGCTTCAACGGCACGGTCGAGGAAGTGGACGAGGAAAAGGGCCGCCTGAAGGTCAGCGTCTCGATCTTCGGCCGTTCTACGCCGGTGGAGCTGGAATACGGCCAGGTGGAGAAGGCCTAGCCCAGGTTTGTCACTCCCCGGCGGCTCACCATTCGCGGTTCACGGGTAGGTGGAGGCGTCGCTGGTCGGGCACCGCACCGGGGAACTCGCCTAACACACCAATCGCGTCGTACGCCGCGCGTTAGCTCTATTTAATCGTGTGATTCAGACCTACGGCGGTCCCGCCTTCGATCATCGCGCTCTAAGGCCGACGGTACCGTTGCGCCGCAGACGTCCCATCTTCGGTGCGAAGGTAGCTGATGGCGTCCCCGGGCGGGACGCCTCGCCAGGTCGTGGATTGGTAAGCGTCCACAGTGCCGCGGTCCGTACCGCGCCCGCCGTTGTGTCCGTCTGTGTGCCCGCCGGCCTGGATATACCGCCGATAAACGTACCGGATCGTACGCATCCAACGACGGATGACATGCTGAACTCGGCGCCGTGAGGGCAACTGGTCGGGCACCAGGCTTTCCGCCTGATCGTGCGGAACATTGTCCAACTGCGTCTGCCACGAATTGTCCCGCTCGTAGCCCATTTCAACGAGCTCTGCCGCGATCCCGCCATGTAATGCCAATTGCGCCTTCACGCGCGGCAGGTGATCGCGCCAGGCGGCAATGCTGTCGGGCGTCACCGGCCGAACGCCGCGCATTGCTCGGTTAAACTGCTCCGATGTCGAGACGTGATCTTCCAGATACTCATGGTAACGCGAAAACGGCACCGCCGGCTTCAGAAACGGCATCCGGCGGACAAGCTCTTCCTGAATCGCATCGGGCCTGCTGACCACGTCTTCATACCGCACGACGACGAAACGAGGATGGTGTTTCATCTTGGCATGGAACTGCAAAGCCTCGCGCCACACCCGCAGGTTCGACCAATACTTACCGGGCTCCTGTCCGTGCTCGCTGACCACCACATCGCGTGGGTCGCGCAGCATGAACACGAACCACAAATGTCGGTCCAGCGGCAGCAAAAGCGGAGCCAGGACCTCGTCGCCCGGGCACTTAGTCAGCAGGATCCGTTCCCCGCGCGGGCGTCGACGCCACAGCCCTTCCTCGTGCGCGGTCACGCCATCAATATCGAAGCCGGTCGCAAACAGGGCCTGCATGAGGGTGGTCCCTGACCGCGGCGGGCCAACGATATGAATTCGCTCCGTACTCATCAGGGCGTTCCTGCGTAGCCAGCTTCAGGTCTCGATCTGGCGCCTGGCTGAACCACGATTCGAGTGAGTTACAGAAAAGCCGCCGATTTGGCTACAGCTCAAAGCCGCCCGGTTGCACGATCGAGATCATATCGCGTGTCCGAGTTGAGTTGCTTTTCTCATAGGGCTCCAAATTTGCATGAAATTTGGATGACCCGCGATCGGACGGCAATGATCGATTGGTGCAACGTGTTGCGAAACGGGCGCTCGGCGGCCGCTGTCTGCCAACGGAGTGCAGGAATGGCGGGTGCGGCGAAGAAGCGCCGTGTGTCCTGGCACCGCGCGGACCAGCCGGTCGCATCTACCGGTGTCCCCAAGGCATATCCCGCCACTGTCCGATCACGGAGGGTGCCACGCTGTTCGGCCACAGCCCGGGGCACTTGCTAATTCAGCCCGACGAACTCGCGTACCGAGCCGAACCCCAATCGATGGTGCCTTGTGGGCCCAAGGCGTTGCAGCGCCGCCCGGTGCGCAACGGTGGGATAGCCGGCATTATGCTCCCATCCGTAGCCCGGGAAGCGGACCGCGAGACGGGCCATGGCGCGATCGCGCACCACCTTCGCGACGATCGAGGCGGCGGCGATGGACAGCGACAGTCCGTCGCCGCCGACCACGCAGCGGACCAGACAATCCAGCGGCGGTGGTTGGTTGCCGTCGACCAGCGCGAGGTCCGGCACTGCCGGGAGCCGGCACACCGCCCGGCGCATTGCCAGCAGCGAGGCCCGCAGGATGTTGAGCTGTGCCACCTCGGCGACCGAGGCTGCCCCGACGCCGATCTCAACGCCGGGCGAGGCGCACAGCGCCTGGTAGGCGGTATCGCGCTGCTGCGGTGTCAGGCGTTTGGAATCGTCGATCAGCGCCGCCAGGGCCGCCGAGGGACCGATCGCGAAAACCACGGCTGCGGCAACGACCGGGCCGGCCAGAGGCCCGCGTCCCGCCTCGTCGACGCCGGCAACGCGTCCGGCCACCGCCAGTTCCAGCACAAGATCGACCATCGGCGGGGCATAGCAGAACGACTCGCCAGACACGAAATCAACGGGCACGAAATCAACGGGCACGAAATCAACGGGAACGAAATCAACGGGAACGAAATCAACGGGAACGAAGTCACCGGACGCAATACGATCGGCGGAGGGATTGATCCGCCGCCATTACCCCTCCGCCATGGCCCTCCGCTATGCCGGTTTTCATACCGGTGTTAACCGTGTGCTCGTCGCGCGTGCGCTGCTGGCCACCGCATTGATGGTCGCGTTGTTCTGGCTGAGACGGCCCCCCGCCAAGGTCGCCATCATCGCTGGCGGTCTTCGGCTGCTGACGCGGCGCGTCAAGAGCGAGCGGATTTATGCCGAGATCGATTGGTCGCTGCTGCTAATGTTCGCCGGCCTGTTTATCGTCGCCGGGGCGCTGCGCGAGCTACTGACACCCGACCTGGTTGCACGCGTCGTCCGCCTGCACCTCGAGCAGGTCGCAATCCTGAGTGCGGTGACGGCCGTGCTGTCGAACCTGGTCAGCAACGTGCCGGCAGTGCTGATGATACAACCTTTCGTCGTATCGTTACCGAACCAGACTACTGCCTGGCTGACTATCGCCATAGCCTCGACCCTGGCAGGCAACTTCACGATTCTTGGTTCCACCGCCAACCTGATTGTCGTGCAGAAAGCCGCCGCGAGCGGGGTCGAGATCAGCTTCTGGGGTTACTTCCGGGTCGGCGCGCCGTTGACCGTCATCACCCTCGTGATCGGCACGCTTTGGATGTGGCTATGACACCGACCGCGCAGCGGCAGCGCTTCGGTCCGCGCTAGCTCGACGCCGTCAATTTCCTGCTCGCCGACGTGCGTGGGGCGCTCGGCCCCTACCTGAACATCTTCCTGGTGACGCAGCAGCATTGGAGTCAATCCGAGGTCGGCCTGGTAACGACGATCGGCGGGCTGCTCGGCCTTTCGGTGCAGACGCCGATCGGCGCGGCAATCGACGAGACCCGCGCCAAGCGAGGCGTAATCGTCCTGGCGCTTGCCGTGCTCGCGCTCGGGGCCATTGTCATCTTCGCCATGCCGCGCTTATGGCCGGTGGCGATTGCCAACAGCCTGATGGCGATTGTCGGTGACGTGTTCGGACCGGCTGTCGCGACACTGACACTGGGCCTGCACGCGCGGCGACAGCTTGCCAATCGTATGGGAAGGAACTCGGCGTTTGACCATGCGGGCAACGTCGCCATTGCGGTGGCCGCAGGCGCGGTCGGTTATGCATTTTCGCAGCGCGTGGTATTTCTTCTGGCGCCTGTGTTCGGCGTGCTCGCCGGCCTGGCGGTGTTCTCCATCCCTGCCGCCGCCATCGACCACGACAGGGCGCGCGACCTGGGTGAAGACAGCGACGCGGACGGGATGCAAGCCAGTGCCGCTGGCTACAGCGTCCGGTTCAAATCCCGCCCGCTGGTCATCTTTGGTTTGTGCGTCATGCTGTTTCACCTGGCGAATGCGGCACTGTTGCCGTTGGTGGGACAGGAAGCTGGCCATTGCCTATCCCAAGGAAGCAACGGCCATGATGGCCGGGTAGGCGAGGATGTTGCCACCATCGCCCCCCACAGACCCGGACGTGCCGGTTTCCAGCATCTGGTTCCTCACCTGAGAGCTTCGCCCACGGAGGCGTAACGGTGGACGATGCGGACTGGTGGAAGCGGGTGTCGCCTGAGGTTCTCGTCAAGGCGAGACCATAGGAACGTATCCTTGCCGCCGCGTCGCGACAGCCATGCCTTCCAGGCCCGCACGACCTGATGCGCATACCAGCTCAGCCGCCGGGCGTTCCCCGTGATGCCGTAGTAGGCGAAGTGCCCCCGCATCATGGATGACAAGCGCGCATGCTGCTCGCGCATCGGCTGATGCCGATGGCGCTTGCACCAGTCGGTGACTGTCGCCACCGCTCTGGCGTAACGACTCTTCGCCGTTACCTGCCGAACCACCGTGCGACCCTTCCGCGACTTTCCCCAGACGTGGGTAAAGCCGAGAAAGTCGAAGGTGGTCCCACTTGTCCCCGGTGGCTGATCGCCCTCCGGCCGCTGCGGCCGGAAGTCGATGAAGCGCGTCTTGTCCGGATGGAGCGTAAGCCCATACCGCGCAAGCCGCATGGAGCGTAAGCCCATACCGCGCAA
>Ga0302324_100025125_pt1 | contig 11442 bp, 8 predicted proteins | sample Palsa_T0_1_FD_201949 | JGI IMG/M metagenome (GOLD analysis project Ga0302324, IMG submission 201949) | Peat permafrost microbial communities from Stordalen Mire near Abisko, Sweden - Palsa_T0_1 | ecosystem: Environmental > Terrestrial > Soil > Palsa > Peat permafrost | place: Sweden: Abisko... | reverse complement strand
GGCCGAGTTGTTGCCATGCTTGGTCGACCATCTGCTGGGCGGCGGTGACGTCTGAGATGTCGCAGGAGAGTACCAGGGCGCGACGGCCGGCGGCCTCGACGACTTTTTTTGTCGCGGTAGCTCCGTCGGGGCTGCCGACATAGTCAATGACAATGTCGGCGCCATCTTTCGCGAGACGCTCGGCGATACCTTGACCAATTCCCGAGCTCGAACCAGTGACGAGGGCGACAGTTCCGGCAGGCAGCGACACGATTCACTCTCCTTCAAGAATTAATTGGATGCAGACAGAGGAACATTCACAGCAGGGAAGATTGCTAGTGTAGCAATCGTGTGACAATTAATTTCACTGATTCGGCGTTCATCGTTGGGATTTCAATCTGGGCCAGCATCCAACCCGTTTTGAGTCCTTTCCGGCTCCGACCACGTCCAATCAATTGATATTCTGAAACTACCCAAGGCCTCGATCGCGTTGCGAGGCTGACCCCGAACCGCTACAGCCAGCAACCGCGGCAGATCTAAACAAATCAGGACACGAGGAGCTTCTCACGTATGTGGATTGTCAGGCTGGCACTCAGGCGGCCTTACACATTCGCGGTTCTGGCAATTCTGATCCTGATTCTGGGCGTCGGAGTCATCTTTACTACGCCGACTGACATCTTCCCGAACATCAATATTCCTGTCGTCAGCGTGATCTGGAACTACACCGGATTCTCGCCGGAGCAGATGGCGAACCGCATCATCAGTATCTCTGAGCGGTCATTGACGACGACGGTAAATGACATCGATCACATCGAGTCGAATTCTCTGAACGGCATTGCCGTGGTGAAGATCTATTTCCGTCCCACGGCGAATATCGGCAATGCCGTGGCGCAGGTGGTGGCCATTTCGCAGACGCAGCTGCGTCAGCTGCCGGTAGGAACGACGCCGCCACTGGTCATCCAGTACAGCGCAGCGAGCGTGCCAATTTTGCAGCTTGCGCTGTCGGGCCAGGGATTATCCGAGCAGCAGCTGAACGACTTCGGGCTCAACTTCGTACGAACGCAGTTGGTGACGGTGCAGGGCGCGGCGATTCCTTATCCCTACGGCGGCAAGCAGCGGCAGGTGCAGGTCGATATCAATTCCAACGCGCTGCAGGCCAAAGGGCTTTCACCGAATGATGTCGTGAATGCGATTGCCGCGCAGAATATTATTCTGCCGGCCGGTACGGAGAAGATTGGCGGCACGGAGTACCAAGTCGAGACCAACAGCAGCCCTGACTCTATCAAGGCGCTGAATGATCTGCCGATCAAGGTGGTCAATGGCGCCACCATATATATGCACGACGTCGCGAACGTCCGCGACGGGTTTCCTCCGCAAACGAACATTGTTCGCGTCAATGGGCAGCGGGCTTCGCTGATCACAATTTTGAAGGCAGGCAATGCGTCGACACTCACCGTCATCAAGGACGTGTTCAAGCTGTTGCCACAGATCAAGGCGCAGCTTCCGGAGGCGTTGAAAATTGAGCCGCTATCGGACCAATCGCTGTTTGTGCGCGCCTCGATTGACGGGGTGGTGCGCGAAGCGATCATCGCGGCGGTGCTTACCGGACTGATGATTCTGCTTTTCCTCGGAAGTTGGCGCAGCACAGTCATCATTGCGGTGTCGATCCCGCTTTCCATCTTGTGCTCGCTCATCCTATTGCGAGCGCTGGGCGAGACGATCAACATCATGACGCTGGGCGGGCTGGCGCTGGCGGTCGGCATCCTGGTGGACGACGCGACCGTTGAAATTGAAAACATCAATCGCAACCTGGAGGAAGGCAAAGAGATTGAGCAGGCCATTCTCGATGGCGCGGCACAGATCGCGGTGCCGGCGCTGGTTTCGACCCTCTCGATCTGCATCGTGTTTGTGCCGATGTTTGCGCTCAGTGGCGTGGCGCGATATTTGTTTGTGCCGCTGGCGGAGGCGGTGGTCTTTGCCATGCTGGCGTCTTACATGCTGTCGCGAACTGTAGTTCCGACGATGGCGAAGTTTCTGCTCAAGGAATTCAACCCAGAGGAAGCACAGAAGCGGAAGAAAAGCCGCAACCCGTTCATACGCATTCAAACAGGCTTTGAGAGGAATTTCGAAAAGTTTCGCAATGGCTACCACAGCATGCTCGCGCTTGCGATTCAGCATGCCGGCATGTTCATTGTCATATTTCTGGGATTCTGCCTGCTCTCAGGAGCGCTGTTGTATCCGTGGCTGGGACAGGATTTCTTTCCATCAGTTGACAGCGGGCAGTTCAAGCTGCACATTCGCGCCAAGACTGGAACTCGGATCGAAGAGACTGCGCGGCTTTGTGATGAAATTGATGGCGTCATCCGCCAGGAAATTCCGGCCGCGGAGCTGGGCACGATCATCGACAACATTGGCGTGCCGTACAGCGGACTGAACCTTTCCTACAGCAATTCGGCTGTGGTGGGAACTGCGGACGCAGACATTCAAGTGCAGCTGGCGGAAAAACACCACAGCACGAATATGTACCTGGAGCAGTTGCGAAAGAAACTGAGCGATCAATTTCCGGGTGTGGAGTTTTACACGCTGCCGGTGGACATCGTGACGCAGATTCTGAATTTTGGCTTGCCGGCTCCGCTGGATGTGCAGATCATTGGACCGAACCTGCAAGGCAATCGCAAAGTGGCCGATAGCATGCTGGATGAAATGCGCTATATCCCCGGCGCAGCGGACCTCAGGATCCAGCAGCCGTTCAACCAGCCGAATCTGCAAGTCAACGTCGACCGCACCAAGGCGCAGCTTGTGGGACTGACCGATAAGGACGTTTCGGGCAGCCTGCTAGTAGCGCTGAGCGGAAGCTATCAGACAGCGCCGACGTATTATCTCGATCCGAAAAACGGCGTGAGTTACAACATCTCGACGCAAACGCCGCAGTATGACCTGGATACGTTAAACGATTTGCGAACGATCCCGATCACGAGTGCTACGGCGGCGCCCGGCACTGAGCCGCAGATTCTTGGCAACGTGGCTGCTATTTCGCGCGGTGCCGAAATGGCTACCGTTACGCATTACAACATTCAGCCAGTGCTGGACATTTACGGCAACGTCAACAACACGGACCTTGCCTCTGTCGCGAAGCAGATCGATAAGATCGTAAAGAACCATGAAAAAAATCTGCCACGAGGCACGCAGATCGTGGTGCGTGGGCAGATTCAGACAATGCGAAGTTCGTTTGAAGGTCTGCTGGTAGGCCTGCTGTTCTCTATCGTTCTTGTCTACCTGTTGATCGTGGTGAATTTCCAGTCGTGGCTGGATCCGTTCATCATCATTACCGCGCTACCCGCAGCTCTCAGCGGGATTATCTGGTTCCTATTCCTGACCCACACACGGATCAGCGTGCCGGCTTTGACCGGTTCGATCATGTGTATGGGCGTGGCGACGGCGAACAGCATCCTGGTCATCAGTTTTGCGCGCGAGCAGATGATGGGACAGATGTCGGCTTCCGAATCGGCTATTTCCGCGGGGTTCACGCGATTTCGTCCCGTGCTGATGACGGCCCTGGCGATGATTATCGGCATGGTGCCGATGGCGCTTGGCCTGGGAGATGGTGGCGAGCAGAATGCGCCACTGGGCCGTGCCGTTATCGGCGGGCTCTTATTTGCAACAGTGTCCACACTGTTTTTTGTTCCAGCGGTGTTCAGCCTGATCCACGGGCGGCGGGAAAAGCGACAGATGGCGCACGATGAATTTGGTCATGAGGCAGGGAGTTAGAGCATGAGCGACGACAACAGTCAGCACGACCCGCAGCAGGATCCGAGCATGCACGCAACGCATGAGGGGGCACCGCCGCCGGCGCAGCCGATTCGCAAATCCACGCTTACGGTGCTCGCCATTGTGGCGGTGGTTGTGGCGGTGCTGATCGTGGTGACCGGGATCGTGCCGCGGATTCGCGCACGCAAGACCCTGCGTGAAACGACGAACGAACTGGCGCCTCCGACTGTGACCGTGATGAAGCCGGAACTCGCCTCGGCATCGAAGGAGATTGTGCTGCCGTCAAACATCCAGGCTTTCATGGACGCTCCGATTTACGCGCGGACCAGCGGGTATCTCAAATCCTGGCACTATGACATTGGCGCGCGCGTCAAAAAAGGTGATCTGCTAGCCGTGATTGAGTCGCCGGAAGTGGATCAACAACTTTCGCAGGCGCGCGCGGATTTGCAGACGACCCAGGCAAACTCAAAATTAGCTGACGTGACCGCAGCACGCTACACGGACTTGTTGAAGCAAGATTCCGTATCGCAACAGGATACTGATAACGCGGTACAGCAGTCGGCAGCGCAAAAGGCGAATGTGAAATCGCAGCAAGCGAACGTTGGCCGATTGGAAGAGCTGGTGTCGTTTGAGCGCATCTATGCGCCGTTTGACGGGGTGGTGACGCAGCGCAACACGGACGTCGGTCAACTGGTGAATGCCGGAAACGGCGGCAGTCCCCTACAGCTGTTTCATGTAGCGGCAATTCAAACGCTGCGCGTGTTCGTGAACGTTCCTCAGGAAGATACTGAGGCGTGCAAGCCCGGCTATCCTGCGTACCTGACGCTACCGGAGTTTCCCGGACGGAAATTCGAGGGCACGATTGCCCGAACGGCGAATGCGATTGATCCTGCCAGCCGGACGTTGAATGTTGAAGTTGATTTGAACAACAAGACGGGCGAACTTTTGCCGGGCGCTTATGCGCAGGTCCATATTCCTGTGAAGAGCGGGCCATCAACTTACCTGTTGCCAGTGCAAGCGTTGCTGTTCCGCTCCGAAGGATTGCGGGTGGCGACGGTCGTCGGCGGAAATAAAGCCAAGCTGATGCAAGTTGTTCCGGGGCGCGATTATGGAACGCGCATGGAGATCATTTCCGGGCTGGATGCGGACAGCGAAGTGATCACGGATCCGCCCGACTCAGTGACAGATGGCATGACGGTGCGCGTTGTTCAGCCGAAGCAGCAGCAGGGACAGCAAGGCAACTCACAAGGTAATCAACAAGGCGAGCAAGGCGGCCCGCAGGGCAGCGCTTCGGGCAATTCGCAGGGCAACTCGCAGGGTGGGCAGAAAAATTCGCAGGGGAATAAGTAGTGCGACTGCGCAATCCATTGCTGTGCGTGGCGATGCTGGGCGTTGCGGGCTGCAACGTCGGGCCGCGGTACGTGAAGCCGGCTGCGCTACCGCCGAATGCGACCGCGCCTGCGGTGTATAAGGAAACTCCGCCCGAGCCGGGATGGAAGGCCGCTGACCCGGCGGACACGCAGATGCGCGGGAAGTGGTGGGAGGTGTTCGGCGACCCTGTGCTGGACGGACTCGAGGACAAGGTCGATGTTTCCAACCAGAACCTCAAGGCGGCAGTGGCGCAGTACGACGCGTCGCGCGAGCAGGTAAAAATTCTGCGCAGCAATTTGTTTCCGACCGTGGAGGTTGGGCCGCAGGTTTCGCGGAATCGCGAATCGCAGCATCATCCGCTGCTGCCGCCGGGAACGACGGAGACGACGTATAGCGATTACATCGTGTCTGGTGGATTTAACTACGAGCTTGACGTGTGGGGGGCCATTCGCAAAGAAGTTGCGCAGGCCCGCGAACAGGCGCAGGCCAGTGCTGCGGATTTGGCGACGCTGAACCTGAGCATGCACGCGACCCTCGCGACGGATTATTTCGCGCTCCGCGGATATGACACGCAACAGCAACTGCTGGACGAGACTGTGATCGCGTATCAGAAGACTTTGCAGTTGACGTTGAACCGCTTTCACGGCGGCATTGCGAGCGAGGAAGATGTGGAGCAGGCGCGGACGCAGTTGGAGACGACGCGCGGCCAGGCCATCGATGTTGGAGTGGCGCGAGCGCAGTTGGAACACGCTATCGCCGTGCTGATTGGAGAGACGGCTTCCACTTTTTCGATTGAACCAAGGGTGCTGGTGAAGGCGCCTCCGATCATTCCGCCGGGACTGCCGTCAACTTTATTGGAACGGCGTCCGGATGTGGCTGCGGCTGAGCGGCGCACTGCGGCGGCAAATGAGCAGATCGGAATCGATCGCGCAGCATATTTTCCAACGATCACGCTAGCAGCCAATGGTGGAGTCGAAAGCACGGCGCTTGGCGTCTTATTTCAGGGGCCGAGTTCACTCTGGTCGATTGGTGGATCGGCAATTGAAACTGTGTTCGATGCCGGAAAGCGCCGGGCTACCACCGCGCAGGCGCGTGATCAGTACGACCAGCAGGTGGCACAGTACCGGCAAACGTCATTGGTTGCGTTTCAGCAAGTGGAGGATAACCTTGCCGCGCTGCGAGTTTTGGAGAACGAAGCTGTGGCTTATTCGGACGCAGAAACCGCGGCCAAGCGCGCTTTGGAATTGAGCCTCGGACGGTATAAAGGCGGGGTGACGACTTACCTGGAAGTGCTGACGGCACAGGCGGCGCTGTTGAACAGCACGCGGACTTCGGCCGACGTGCTGACCCGCCGTTATACGGCGAGCGTTTTGTTGGTCCAGGCATTGGGCGGAGGCTGGGACGTTAAACAGCTGCCTAAATAATTCTGCTCAGACGCTAAGCTTAGACAAGGCCGCGCAGGCACGGTCAAGATCAGACTGGGTCTTGCCGAAACAGAAGCGCAACATATTCTGAGCGCGGGTCGAGTTTGGACCATCCTTGGCGAAAAATGAGCCGCCGGGGACCGCGGCGACGCCGGCATTTTGTAACAGGAACATGGCTTTTTCTTTTGCGGTTTGTCCTGGCAGGCATGAACAGTCCGCGAGGATGTAGTACGCGCCCTTCGGTACAGACGGTTTGAAGCCAGCGGCGCGTAATGCAGTTAGAGCCTGATCGCGTTTCAGCTGATAGTCGGCGGCGAGATGTGAATAGTAATCCGGACCGAGCTGATCCAGGCCAGCCGCGCAGGCGAACTGGAACGGTGTGGGCGCGCAGATGTAGGTCAGGTCCTGAAAATAACCCATGCTTGGGGTCCAGCGGGCGTCGGCGCCAAGGTAGCCGACGCGCCACCCGGTGACGGAGAAAATTTTGGAGAAGCCGGAGATGGTGATGGTGCGCTCGCGCATTCCGGGCAGCGTTGCGGGACTGATGTGTTCGACGCCGTCGTAGAGGAAGTACTCGTAAATCTCGTCGGTGAAGACAAATAAATTGTGTTCTATGGAGAGCGCGGCGACTGCTTCCAGCTCGGCGCGCGCGAAAACTTTTCCAGCCGGGTTGGATGGCGTGTTGATGAGGACTGCGCGCGTCCGCGGCGTGATGGCAGCCGCCAGAGCGTCGGGGTCGAGATTGAAGTCATCTCCGGAAAGCGCGACAACAATCGGGGTGCAGCCGGCGGCGAGAAGCGTGTTGAGGTGGTAGCCATAGAACGGCTCGAAGATCACAACCTCGTCTCCGGGATTGAGGAGAGCCTTGATGGCGGCGTCAAAAGCGCCGGTGGCTCCGCTGGTGACAAGAATTTCGCGCGCGGGGTCGTAGTCCAGCTTGTTGTATTCGGAAAACTTTCGAGCGAGCGCGAGCCGTAGCGGCGTAATGCCGTCGAGGCGCGAGTACGTGTTGCGGCCTTCGGCGATGGCTTGTTGCGCGGCCTCGACCACAACCGCGGGGATGGGCGTGTCGCAGATTCCCTGGGCGAGATTGATGCCGTTAACGGCGTCGCACTCTACCGACATGGCGCGAATGTCGGACTGAACAACTTCCGGCGACAGATGGCTGAGGTGGAGTCGTGAAGCGGTAGAGACGGAACCTGGCATGGCTGACGGCATAACTCGCATTCAGGGTAACGCGATCGCGGGCTTTCGTCAGCCTGTAACTTTTTTCCGCCCGAGTGCGGCGTTGTAGACGATCAGGGCAGCGGCTAGATCTTCGACAGCGACGCCGAGAGATTTGAATACGAGGCGACTGCCAATTACCGGCAATGGCCGGGTGGCGGCGACTAGCTCGCCCAGCTCTGCGTAGATTGTTGCGCCGGAGCTGATGATGTCGCCGGACTCCTTGACGGCCGCTTCGCGGGACTCCACGATGACCGTGGCCTGCATCGTGGCATCGTCAAGTTCGCGGCGCTGCGGCCCGACAGCGCCAGCTGCGTTGACATAGGCATGCGGTGCAAGCCATGCGCCATGGACAACTGGAGTGGTCGTGCTGGCGACGGCGACGACAACGTCCGCGTCGCGTTGCGCTTCCTCAAGCGTGGTGGCGCGAGCTCCTACTTCTTCAGCGAGAGCGGCTGCGTTTTGACTGGTTCGACTCCAGATGCGGACGTCAGTAAAGTTGCGGACGAGTTTCAGCGCTTGCAGATGCGAGCGGGCCTGGACTCCGCTGCCGAGGATCGCGAGGGACTTTACGTTCGGAGACGTGAGTAAACGGGTGGCGACGGCGGAGACTGCGGCGGTGCGGAGTTCGGTGATGAGGCGGCCATCCATAACGACGAGTGGTTCGCCGGTGACAGCGGAGAAAAGTTGGATGGTGGCTTGATGGGTCGACAAACCGTGCGCCGTGTTTCCTTCAAAGACGGTGACGAGTTTGATGCCCATCACTTCATTCCAAACGACGGGCATCAGTCCCCACATGCCTTGATGCTGCGGAATTGGCAGGATGGAGCGGACCGGTTGCTGCACTCCGCCGCGCGAGAGTGAGGTGAGGGCGGCTTCCATGGCCGGCAGAAGTTGCTCGAGTGAAAGCAGGCTGCGGACGTCGCTCTCTGAGAGGACCAGCATGGGTTGAGAATAGACTGTGCAGTGCAGCGGTAGGAAACGCTCGAGGGACGACATTGGCATTTGACGATTTGCGGGACTGGATCAAAGCGCTGGACAAGGCGGGAGAGCTGACGCGCGTCCGCGAGGAAGTGGACCCTGTGCTCGAGATGGCGGAGATCGCGGACCGGACGGTGAAGTCCGGCAAGGGAACCGCGAAGGCGGGCGGCCCGGCGCTGCTGTTTGAGAATATCCGCGGCTATCCCGGGGCGCGGGTGTTGATGAACCAGTTTGGCAGCAAGCGGCGGATGGAGATGGCGCTCGATGTTGATTCGCTGGATGAGATTGCGGGTCGGATTCGCGAGCTGCTGAATTTGCGGGCGCCTGAGGGATTTCTAGGCAAGGTGAAAATGCTGCCGATGCTGGCCGAGTTCGGCAAATTCTTTCCGAAAGAAGTGAATCCAAGAGACGCGCCTTGCAAGGAAGTGATTCTGCGCGAGGGATTCAGTGTGCTGGATTTTCCGGTGCTGAAGACATGGCCGCAGGATGGGGGGCGATTTGTTACGCTGCCTTGCGTCATTACGAAAGATCCGAAAACAGGCAAGCGCAATATGGGGATGTACCGGATGCAAGTGTATGACGGGCAGACGACCGGCATGCATTGGCAGCGGCAGAAGGTTGCGGCGGAGCATTTCCGCGAAAAGCTGCGGACGGCGGCGGGCGGAGGAGTAGCGGGGCAGACGATGATGGCGGCAACGGGCGGCGGCATGACGCTGCCTGACGATGTACTGCGGAAGTTGCGGGAAACTCCTGGAGTGCGGCTCCAAGTCGCAGTGGTGATCGGGACAGATCCGGCGACGACTTTCAGCGCAATTGTGCCTGCGCCGCCTGAGGTTGAGGAGTTCATCATCGCGGGATTTCTGCGGCAGTCTCCGGTTGAGTTGGTGAAATGCGAGACGGTTGATCTCGAAGTGCCGGCGAATGCGGAGATTGTTCTCGAAGGTTATGTGCAGCTCGATGAGTTGCGGAGTGAGGGGCCGTTCGGGGATCACACTGGTTTCTACACGCTGGCAGATGATTATCCCGTGTTTCACATCAGCTGCATTACGCATCGCAAAGATGCGATTTACGCGGCGACCGTGGTCGGCAAGCCGCCGATGGAAGATGCGTGGATGGGGAAGGCGGTGGAGCGGATATTTCTGCCGATGATGCGGCTGACGATTCCGGAAATTGTCGATGTGAATCTGCCGCCGGAGGGCGTGTTTCATAACCTGATGATTGTTTCGATCAAGAAGAGCTATCCCGGACAGGCGCGGAAGGTGATGCATGGCATCTGGTCGCTGGGGCAGGCGATGTTTACGAAGTGCGTGGTCGTGGTGGATGAGGATTGCGATGTCCAGGACCTGGCGGAAGTGACGCTGCGGGTGACGAATAATATTGATCCGGAGCGGGACATTCAGTTCACGATGGGGCCGGTGGATTCTCTCGATCATGCCAGCCGGCTGCCGAATTACGGCAGCAAGATGGGGATTGATGCGACGCGCAAGTGGGCGGCGGAGGGATTTACGCGGGAGTGGCCGGAGGCGCTGGAGATGGATGCTGCGGTGAAGGCGCGCGTCGACGCGATCTGGAAGAAGCTGGGGATTTCGTAGGCGTCGTATACTCGAGATATGTCGGTTATCCGCAATGCAGCTGCGATTGCCAAGGGGATGAGCATCACGCTGGGCGAGATGTTTCAGCCTACCGAGGTGGAGAATTATCCGGATGGAGCTGGGCCCAACAAGGGAGCGCGGTTTGAGCAGCGCTTTCGCGGGCAGCACGTACTGCAGCGGGACGAGAACGGGCTGGAGAAGTGTGTCGCGTGTTTTCTGTGCGCGGCGGCTTGTCCTTCGAATTGCATTTACATCGAGGCGGCGGAAAATACCGCTGAGACGCGGATCTCCAGCGCCGAGCGGTATGCCAAGGTCTACAACATCGATTACAACCGCTGCATATTTTGCGGTTACTGTGTCGAAGCCTGCCCGACGGACGCGATCACGCATGGGCACGGCTTTGAGCTGGCGACGATGAATGCGACGACCCTGGTGATGCGCAAGGAAGACATGCTGGTGCAGCTGCAGGGCAGGAAATTGCCAGATACACCGGCTGCCTCGACGGCTGACCACTCAACTGTCTAATTGCGCTTCAAAGTGGGCATGTTTGGCATGCTGATTGTTATGTGACAAAAACCTGCCTATCGCATGGTGATTTCGCGACATCGATTTCAGGCAAAATTTCCATGTAGTTTAAAATCATTCTGGGCCCCCTTATGAACGTCACGTCAAACCAACCGCACATTCTGCATGTTTGTAACCGGGAGCATCTGCGCCCGTTGCGCGACCAGGTACTTCGGATTTCCGGATATTCAGTGGATTCCGCGGGAGACTCGCACGAGGGACTTTCGCTGGCGCTGGCGAAGCGATACGACATGGTGCTGATCGATGTCGAGAGCGATTCGCAGGTGTCAACGGCGGAAAAACTTTGCGGGGAAATCAAAAAAGCCCAAGATGAAGTTCTAGTGGCGTTTGCCTGCAACTGGCGAGTTTCGATTGACAGCGATTGTCCGGACGACATCATCCGGACCGAGTTCAATCCCGAGGCGTTTATTGCCGGCGTTCGCCAGCTGATGAATCCAAATTAAGCTCCTGATTCCGACAGGCGCTTGACCACTTTTGTTCTGAGGGTCTGTGTTAGGGTGTTCACGGACTTTAAACAG
>Ga0302324_100025118_pt1 | contig 11444 bp, 12 predicted proteins | sample Palsa_T0_1_FD_201949 | JGI IMG/M metagenome (GOLD analysis project Ga0302324, IMG submission 201949) | Peat permafrost microbial communities from Stordalen Mire near Abisko, Sweden - Palsa_T0_1 | ecosystem: Environmental > Terrestrial > Soil > Palsa > Peat permafrost | place: Sweden: Abisko... | reverse complement strand
CCCTCGTACTCACCAGCAAAGGCGTCGCCGGAGTTCCGCGCGCCAGCCTTGTCGTCCTCATGGCCACCGCCGCCAGCTTCCACCTGCCCCTCGAACCCATCGTACTCATCCTCGGAGTCGATGCCCTCATGGACATGGGCCGCACCTCCATCAACGTCACCGGCAATTGTCTGGCAAGTGTGGTGGTGGCGAAGTGGGAGGGAAATTCAATCGGTCCGACAACGAGTATTCGGGTGCTATGAAATGAGACGGGGAGCTCGCGCAAGGATGTCATTTGCGTTCTTAGCGCGGAGACTCAAGAGAGGGGCCTTCGTCTGTTATTCCTGGCTAGCACCGATATTGATGGAATTTCGACAATCAGTGAGTCAGCAGATGATACCGAGCCGGAAGACGAGGTTTAGGCCAGATGATGGATGGCCGCAGCACTGCGCCGCATTCTGGCGAAGCTGTCTCGCAAAGGTGACTATGGACAACAGCCGCGAAATAAAGATGGCCTCTGACTTCCTTGATCGTCTTCACCGTGACGGCGTGATGCACCCGCCCGACATCGTAGCGATGTCGTCCCTCGCCTGTGCTCTTACCGTTATTCTGTGGAATAGAGTTGACCCGAAGCTAGGCAGCGACATGGCGCGTGTGGCCCTTCGGAACCTTGTCGAAAATTTGAGCCAGAACCGCGTAACGATACCCGACCTTGGCCTTGAAGGCTGGACACTGACGCACTCGAAGCGAACCGGAAGCGCGAGCAGAAAATCAAAACCGCGCAAAGCCAAAGCAATCCGGCGCGGCGGTGTTCCCTACGGCTGGATAAAGATTTACGAAACGCTTCTGTTCGGCTTCTACAATCCGCGCACCGGCCAATGCTTTCCTTCTCACAAGGCGATTGCCACGAAGCCAGATGCGGCGTGAGAACCGTGCAACGTGCCTTGAAATGGGCGCGGGACAAAACCTCATCCAATGGGCGCACGGGATTGTGCGCGATGGCTGGCGTGTATTGCGTACCAGTAACCTGTATGCCTTCGCCGCGTTCCTGACCATTCGCCGCATCATCGCTTCCATTGCAGCCTCTAACGGCCAAAGACGCCGAGGAATACCCACCTCATATCAATCTCTTGCCGATATTGCCGCTGAAGCCCGTTCTTTTTCTTTCCCTACTGCCCCTTCGTCTTTGCAAAGACCCTAGGCAGTAGGAAATAAGAGGCCTCGGCTCGATTCATTGGAGCCGGGGAACGCAGCAGCTCGGGCGGGTATCATTTTAATCAGAAGCGCGTGGAACATGATCGTTTACTACTTGGACACAAATACCTTTAGGCGAATCTTCCGGGAACACTTGCGCGTCCCGCGTCAGAAGAAAGTTGCTCTCAGCTATGTGTCGCTCTTGGAGTTGCTCGATCAATTCCAACGAGCTACGGCAGGTAGTTTCGCGGAAATCAAAGGCGCGATTGCGCTGGCACGGAAGCACAGTCGATCCAAGTTTCTCACATACCCGAGCGACTACTTGCGAAAGCACCTCCTGAAGAAAACCATTTCAAACGGAAAGCTGGATCGCGATCTAAAGAAAGCGATGGACATGGTAGCTACCGTGAAATGTCATTGCGATGTGCTATCTCCGATACTGTACAAGGGAACTTTTTATCAGATGGCAAACATCGTGAAGGGTCGCCAAAATAAGGAGCAACTTTGGATCGACTCGCTAACGGGGTTACGAGATGATCTTTCATCAAGAGCCTCAGCGCACCAGAAACCTTCTCGAAGCAGTTTCCAATTTGGCTCTTGGAGAGAGAAGGCATTGGTTCTCCTGATCCCGACCTTGTAGCAGACGTGTCGAAGCACCTGGAAGCCTCTGCTGTCTTCTTAGGCGAAGTCTTGCGCTCGATGATGGTGGATGGTTACCGGGTGGAGAACAAGGCCAACGACTGCGGCGACTACTCGCAACTTCAATACTTGTGTGTGACGACAACGTATTTGTGACAGATGATGAGCCTTTGCGAAAGCGAATCTCTTCGGCGAAACAAAGCAATCGGGTGATTCCGTTAGAAGAGTTCCTGAAATGAGTGAGGCGGGCTGTAACCACCCCCTGCCCTGCTCTACAGGTCACCAGATTGTCTTTAGCTTTGCGGAGCGGATGCGCTTGTCACGGCTGAGAACCGGAACATCGAAATAGACGGCGGTAGCCGCGATAATCCGATCCGGCATGTCCGGCACTTCGGCTCGCGACACCAGCCGCATCGATTGAACGATGGCGGCAGTGAAAACCGCTTCCGTAAATACGTGTTCGGGGTCTGTGAGTGCTTGCGTCAGATCGTCATACGCCGACGACGGCAGCCGATTCTTTTCGACCAGGTAAACCACTTCGGCCAGGCTGATTGAGGAAATGGCGATCTTGCGCCGCGAGGTCGCCGCTTCATCGATGAAAGCCTTGGCAGCGGCGGACAATCTCGCATCGTCGAACAAGTGCCAAAGAGCCGTATGGGTGTCGGCAACGCCAGCGATCATTAAAAGTCTTCGCCGAAGTTCCGAAACATATCAGCCCGGTTGGCGTCGATTTCCTCCGCAGACGGAGCCTGCCCATACTTGGCGAACATGCCGCGCCCCGTCTTAAAGGGAATTCCGGGAGATGGCGCTTTCAGCGAGGGCGCGAGGTCACGTTCGAGCACTTCGCACACATAACCGGCAGGCGAAACGCCATGCGCATTGGCTTGGACCTTGAGGGCCGCTTCGAGCTTTTCTGGCAGTTCAAGATTCATGGTCGATTTCCCCTCTCTGTAACCGATTGTAGCGATTTGCATGGCGCAGCGATGTTTCCGAAGCATTGACGTACATGCTCAAAGGGGCGCTCCAAATCACCTTCACCACCGACCAACCGGGGCCACCCACCGTCGGCATCGACGAACTCTTCTTTGTGAAGGGAGCCTTAACTCAGGGAAGGCGGCGCAACGGCGACGAAACCTCGCAGGGTCAGGCGCTGCGCCTCCCCGCCACCGACTTGGCCGAAGCACAATCTATCGAATCCGCCTGTATCGCTATTGCTAGCTTTTAGAGACGGCCCTCTCAAATTTTGCCCCGGCTTCAGTGGTTTTGCTGAGTTGCTAACTCCTGACCGCTCCTTAGCTGAATCGCTACTTCAACTTCCGATAGCGCTCAATCAGCGCCGTAGTCGAACTATCATGCGTCAACGGAGCCTTCGCATCCTCAATTTCGCCCAGGATCTTCTGCGCCAGCACCTTGCCCAGCTCCACGCCCCACTGATCGAACGAATCGATCTGCCAGATCGCGCCTTGGGTAAAGACCGAATGCTCATATAGAGCCACTAGCTTGCCCAGCGTCTTCGGATCAAGCTCCTCGGCCAGAATCGTATTCGAAGGCCGGTTGCCCTCGAAGACCCGGTGTGGAACCAGCCAATCCGGAGTGCCCTCGGCCTTCACCTGGTCCGGAGATTTCCCAAACGCCAGCGCCTCAGTCTGCGCGAATACGTTCGCCAGCAAAATGTCATGATGCCTGCCCAGCGGCGTCAACGCCTGGACAAAGGCAATGAAGTCCGCCGGAATCAGCCGCGTCCCCTGGTGGATCAGCTGATAAAACGAGTGCTGCCCATTCGTCCCCGGCTCGCCCCAGTAGATCGGCCCGGTATCGTAGTGGACGTGCTCGCCGGCCAGCGTCACGTGCTTGCCGTTGCTCTCCATCGTCAGCTGCTGCAGATACGCTGGAAAACGCTTCAGGTAGTTCTCGTAGGGCAGGATCGCCACCGTCTGCGCGCCAAAAAAGTCGTTGTACCAGACCGCCAGCAGCCCCAGCAGCACGGGCAGGTTCTTTTCTAACGGCGCCGTCCTGAAGTGCTCGTCAATCTCATGAAACCCCGCCAGCAGCGCCTGAAAGTTCTCCGGCCCGATCGCCAGCATTGTCGACAGCCCGATCGCCGAGTCCATCGAGTAGCGGCCGCCGACCCAGTCCCAGAAGCCGAACATGTTTGCGGTATCGATGCCGAAAGCCTTCACCTTCTCCGCGTTGGTCGAGACCGCGACAAAGTGCTTCGCGATCGCCGACTCATCGCCGCCCAGCCCCTTCAACGCCCACTCGCGCGCGGAGTTGGCATTGGTCATCGTCTCCAGCGTGGTAAAGGTCTTCGACGAAATAATGAACAGCGTCTCATCCGCCTTGAGATCGACCGTCGCCTCGACAAAATCTGCGCCATCCACATTCGAGACAAAGCGAAAAGTCCGCGTCCGGTCGCTGTAATGCTTCAGCGCCTCATACGCCATCACCGGTCCGAGATCAGATCCGCCGATGCCGATGTTGATGAGGTTCTTGATCGGCTTGCCGGTATGCCCCTTCCACGCGCCCGAGCGAACCCGTTCCGAGAACGCGGCCATCTTGTCCAGCACTTCATGGACCGCCGGAACAACATCCTCACCATCGACAACGATCTTCTCGCCCTTCGGAGCGCGCAGCGCCACATGCAACACCGCCCGCTTCTCAGTGATATTGATCTTCTCCCCCGAGAACATCGCATCTCTGCGCGTCGCTATGCCCGATTCCTCGGCAAGCTCCAACAGCAGCTTCACCGTCTCCTCGGTGATCCGGTTCTTCGAGTAATCGAGGAAAATCCCAGCCGCCTCGACATTAAACTTCTCCGCCCGCCTCGGGTCTTTGTCGAACAGCTCCTTCAAAGAAATTGGTTCAATCTTCTTGTAGTGCTCGCCCAGCGCTTTCCACGCCGGAAGTTCTGTCAAAGGCGCCATCTCATCCTCTCCTTAAGGGAAGCCGGCCTCGAGGCCGCAGACCATCCGCAGACCATAATGGACCTTCAGGCCCGGACTTTACAAACAAGAGATGTTCGGCAATCACGGACGGCGTCAACCGACGGTTAATTTTTCCCGCTCAACACCCTAGCCTGTAGATTCACCAGCTCCGTCAGGTCCTTCTTCGCCAGTCCATGCTCTTTCCTATTGAACTCGTCCACCTTGCTCGACCAGTTCATCGAGCAAAACTTCGGCCCGCACATCGAGCAGAACGCCGCCTCCTTGTAGTAGTCGTCCGGCAGCGTCTCGTCATGCATCGCCCGGGCCGTCTCCGGATCGAGCGACAGCGCAAACTGCTTCTCCCAATCGAATGTGTATCGCGCATAGCTGATTGCGTCGTCGCGGTCGCGCGCGCCTGGCCGGTGTCGCGCCACATCCGCCGCATGCGCTGCGATCTTGTAGGCGATCATGCCGTCCTTCACGTCCTTCTCATTCGGCAATCCCAAGTGCTCCTTGGGAGTTACATAGCAGAGCATCGACGCTCCATGCCAGCCAATCATCGCCGCGCCAATCGCGCTCGTAATGTGGTCATAGCCGGGCGCAATATCGATTACCAGCGGCCCGAGCGTGTAGAACGGAGCGCCGTGACAGAGCTCGACCTCCTTCGTCACCTGCTCTTCGATCCTGTCCAACGGTATATGCCCCGGCCCCTCGATCATCACCTGCACATCCGACTCCCAGGCCTTCTTCGTCAGTTCGCCCAGCGTCTTCAGCTCGGCAAACTGGGCCTCATCGCTCGCATCGGCAATCGAACCCGGTCTGAGCCCGTCGCCCAGTGAATAGCTCACGTCATACTTCGCCATCACCTTGGTGATGCGATCGAAGTTCTCGTACAGGAAGTTCTGCTGGTGATGATGCGTCATCCACTGCGCCAGGATCGCCCCGCCGCGGCTCACAATGCCGGTGATCCGCCTGGCGACCATCGGCACATATTGGATCAGGACCCCGGCATGAACCGTGAAATAATCCACGCCCTGCTGAGCCTGCTCCTCGATCACTTCCAAATACACATCGATGTTCAGATCTTCCAGCCGCTTCACTCGGTTCAGCGCCTCATAGATTGGCACCGTCCCGATCGGCACCGGCGAATGCCGCAAAATCGTGTCCCGAATCTCGGGAATATCTCCACCCGTCGACAGATCCATCACCGTATCCGCGCCATACTGCACCGCCATGTGCAGCTTCCGCAGCTCTTCGTCAATATTCGAGCTAATCGCCGAGTTGCCAATATTCGCATTCACCTTGCAGCGCGTCGCGATGCCGATGCCCATCGGCTCCAGCTCCGGATGATGGATATTCGCCGGAATAATCAGCCGTCCCGCCGCCACCTCATCGCGCACCAGCCCGGCGTCGATCTTCTCCCGTTCCGCGACGAAGGCCATCTCCTCCGTAATCTGTCCCAGCCGCGCAAAATGCATCTGCGAGACGTTGGTGTCGCCGGTCCGCGCGACCTCGGCTTTGCGGTTCACGATCCACTCCGCCCGCGGACGCAGAATCTCTGCCGTCCCATTGCCAGTCGAGGCCGTTACGGCCGCGCCATTCTTATTCCGGTTCGAACCCATAATCACCTCTGGAGAAAAACCGCCCGCTTTTGGATCAGTGAAAGTTAAGATGTCGGAAGAACCGTTTCAGACCGGATTATAACGCTCCGAAAGATGCGCGCCGGTCGGCGCGCCGAAAAGCAAGCGGCCGGCGTTGTCGCGCTGACTTTCCGACTCGCCGACTCTCTTCGCGCGTTTAGCCGGGGATCGCTGAGCTGAGTTGCTCCTTGACGCATCCGCGCCAGATGCCTAACCTCAAAGTAGAGCATGAAATCTAGCAACCAGGCCGTCCGGATCATCGTCGCCACCATCGTCATCGTCGGCGTCATCGCTTACCTCGCGGTCAGCGGAGTCCAGGCCAACAAGAGCTACTACGTCACCATCGCCGAACTCCACGGCATGGGCGACCAGGCCTACACCCGCCATCTCCGCGTCGCGGGCAACGTCGCCCCGGGCACCATCGAACACGCCGGCACCGCCGCCCAGTTTGTCCTCGTCGAAAACAACAACCGCCTCAAAGTCGACTACAAAGGCACCGAGCCCCCGCCCGACACCTTCAAAGACAACGCCCAGGCGCTCGCCATTGGCACCTACGGCCGTGACGGGGTCTTCCACGCCACCCAGCTCCAGGCCAAGTGCGCCAGCAAATACGCCCCCAAAGCCGGCGAAAGCCCCACTATGTCCCCCGCCGCGACGCCAGCCGGCAAGGCCACCGCCAGCCTCGCCCCGCCAGCAACCCAGTAGCAGCCCATCAGCGCGTGTCGAAAGAGAATTTGTCATCCTGAGCGCGCCACAGCTTATTTGTGCTGAATTCGACAGATTTGTCATCCATCCTGAGCAGAGCGCAAAGCGCGCGGCGAGGGATGTGCGGCTTCCTCTCCCTGGTCCCGGGTGCCTAGTCCCTATCGGTGAGGTACGATAGGGCGAATCCTAAATAGACCCATGAACCCACCCCAAAGACTGGCCGCCATCCTGCTCATCGCCGTCACCCCATGCCTTCACGCCCAATTCCCTCACCCACCCGGGCCGCCGTCGCCCCCGGGCTGCGGCAAAGACCTCAAAAAGGCCCAGGATGACCTCAGCAAATGCCAGGCCGATCTCGCCAAATCACCCGACGACCTAGCCAAGGCGCAGGCCAAACTCGACGACTGGCCCCAACTCAAACGCTATGCCGACGACGACGCCTCAATTTCCGCGCCCGGCAACTCATCCGACCCCAACACCGCTCGCGTCGTTTTTTACGGAGACTCGATCACCGATGGCTGGGGCCGCCAGCCTGCCACCGGAGACTTCTTCCCCGGCAAACCCTACATCAACCGCGGCATCAGTGGCCAGACCACGCCGCAGATGCTCGTCCGCTTCCAGCAGGACGTAGTCCATCTCCACCCCGCCGCCGTCCTCATCCTCGCCGGCACCAACGACCTCGCCGGCAACACCGGCCCCTCCACTCCGCAGATGACCGAAGACAACTTCACCTCTATGGCCGAGATCGCCCGCGCGAGCGGCATCAAGGTCATCCTCGCCTCGATAACTCCGGCCTTTAGTTATCCTTGGAAGCCCGGAGTCGACCCCGTCCCCGCCATCCGCGAGATCAATGCCTGGCTCAAAGACTACTGTGCCAAACAAGGATTCACGTACCTCGACTATTATTCCGCCATGTCCGACGACAAAGGAGCCATGAAACCCGGCCTCGCCAAAGATGGAGTCCATCCCACCGCCGCCGGTTACGCCATCATGGGCCCTTTAGCCGATGCCGCGATCGCCAAAGCTTTGCAGAAATAGCCGGGTGCCCGAAATCTCGCTCTTGAGATGTGGAATGACAAATATGCTGGGGCCTACATCTCGCCTTGGAGATGTGGGACTGCGGCCACCCCGGCCATCCCCCATTTAGAATCATTCTGATGCGCCGACTGCCGATGGCCCGTCGACCCGCCGGACTTCTGCTGCTTCTCGCGCTCCCTCTCGCCCGATGCAACTCGCTCTTCTACAAGACTCTGCCCACCCTCGGCAAAGAGAAGCGCGACACCCTCATCTCCCGCGTCAAGGACGCCAAAAAAAGATCAGGAGCAAACCAAAGAGAAGCTCAAGACCACCATGGAGCCGTTCCAGGCCCTCACTGGCTTTCAGTGGGGTTCGCTCGAAAAGTCCTAGCTCAACTCAAGCCGCGAAGACGCCGCCACCCTGGCCGGCAAACTCCACGACAAGATCCAGCCCATCGGCCCGAACCCCGTCTCTTGAACCCTCAGAAGGTGTGGCTACAGCTCCCCGGCGCCACCGGAGAATTTCTCAACAAGGAGGGGAACAGGGGGAAAAGAGAATCGACCGGAAAGCCGTCTTAAGCCAGCGGGGTGGTCCCAGCCATGAGTCCCCCACCCCGCGCAGCAGATCCTAAGCGGGACTCGCCTGACCGGTTAGCCTACAAGCGCTGGAGGAGGTGGAGCCGGCACGGGGCCGAGCGTAGCACCTTCGGTGCTTGCCGAACGCTTGAATTGCTTGCTGAGCGCGAGCCCTTGCTCCTGGTATGAGGAGCCAATCGCGGTCCCGTACACTTTATCCGGCGTACCTGCCATGGGGTAGTAGTGAAGTCTCCCAACCACATCACTGTCTTCCAAGAGAATGGGCATTTCGTACGCCCTGACTTCGAGGACCGCCTTCGTCCCGGAGATTTGGCCCTTCTTTGATCCGTAGCCAAAGCCGGGATCAAAGAACCCCGCATAGTGAACGCGAAACTCCCCCATGCTCGGGTCGTGTGCCACCATCTCTCCTGCGTAGTCCAACGGGATGCTGACCCTTTCCTTCGAGGCCAAGAGATAGAACCCTCCTGGTTCCAGGATAATGTGCCCCCGGCGAGGACGAGGAATCTCCTCCCAAAAGTCAAAGGGGTCGTAGTGATTGACCTTGTCGAGGTCTATGGCCCGTGGGGAATGCCTCGCCTTATAGGCCACAATGGTCGACCTATCGTCGCCCTCCAAATCCACCGTCAGCTCAACTCCCTCGCCAACGCGTTCCATTGTTGGACGGCCCCGAGAATCGTAGACAAGATTCTGCCTCTTGGCCAATTGTCTCAGGTCGCCATTGCGTATCGGATCAAGCGACTCGCCTCGCACAAAACGCAGCTGGTTTAATTTCATCCCCGCCTTAACACGGATCGGGAATGTCCTGGAAGACACCTCGGCATACAGCAGGCCCTGGTAACCCTTAGGGACCCGGTCGAACTGATCCCCATGCTCCGTGATCAGACGGGTGAAAACATCGAGGCGGCCTGTCGTGCTTTTTGGGTTCGCGATTCCCTGTACCCCGTTTGGCAGATTCAGCCGTTCCAACAATGGAATAAAGTACACCGCACTAGGTTCTAGGAGCGGCGGATCCGATTGAGTCAGGTCGATCGTGCTATCCACCAATTCGTTGACCTTGGTTTGAAGGGTGGTCGCCCTCCCTCGCAGAAAACTGGCCTGGACACGATACGCTACGCCCCCTAAACGCAGATCGATGCTTGACGGCTGGATTTGGGAATCTAGCACCTCCTGGGCAGCACTTATCTGCCCATTGGAGACCATTCGCTTGATCTCCTGCCATGGCAAAATCCCATCCCGGCCCTCTTTGCTGTATGCCTCTGGGAACAATGATTGTTCTTCGCTGTCCACTCTTCAGCCTGCCCTCGTCTTCTCGAATCCAAGAAACTGCCATGCTCAGCTTACTGCTGATTCCGCGCGGTCACTGCTAATCGCCTCGCCCGATCACTGAATTCCGCTCCATAATACGATGCTACGCAGCCGAACCTGCTCCACGAACCACGGTGGTACCCTTCACAATCGGTTTTCCGCAGTATCGGCAGAAGCCAGCCTTGGGTAGCTCCGCCAGAGCGCCCGGCTCGGAATCATGCACCTACGCACCCCAATGGTGGAGTCTCTGAGCGTAACAGGAGAGCCGCTCTGGGAATGTACCACCCGATTGTGGATTTCGCCCAATCGGCGTCTAATTCGACAACAGCCGCGGAAGCACTCGCGCTGGCTCACCGTCGGGATTGATCAGAGCAGAGATCAGGACGTTGGTGTCGAGAACGACCCGAGTCACCGGGCCACGGCCTGAACATTGGTGCGGCGCGACCTGCGAGCAGCCTCAATCTGCTCCGTCGAAAGCCGTTTGATCCCGACATCGGGGCCAATCTCACCGATACTGATCGCCTCGCCCCAAAAGCCCATCCATCACTGTCTTCTGGTCAGCCGACAGCTCCTTGGCCCTGAAGGTCATCTCCGCCTCCTCGTCGTTATTATCAGTCTAACGCTGAATCTCGCTTGAGCCGCACTAGGACTGCTCTCAGCCCCTGTCCGACATAAGCGCGGGTCAGCGGCTGATATCCGGAAAAGCCCAACTCCGGCGCGCGCCTCTTCAGGTCAATCAGGTCCTCCGGCACCCGCATGCTGATCGTGGTCATCGGTCGGTCCTTCCGCAAACGCCTCAAGATCCGCTCATTCGCCTTCCTACACTTAGATACCCACCCATCCGCCCCGACCGAACGTATATACGGTCAAGCATATGGCGCGACTCTCGAAGTAGCCTGCCCGGGGTTTTGAACACTCATCCTCGCCCAGCAGAGAAAGAACGTCTAAAGGCAGAAACCACCGAGTTCTATCGCTCAACCCATCTCCTCGCCTTCTCCATAGTTCTGCGAATGTAAGCTGCTCGTCTGGAGGGGCTGGAATCGGGGGCTAGAAAGTCGTCTTCGAGGGCACGCTCAATCCGGTCCTCGCCCATGCCATTGGCGAAAGCGGCGATACAGAAGGCAATGTCCGCGGCGGCAGGTCGATTCTGGTATTTGCTGGAGGTCCGAAATTGTTCGAGGGTGACAGCTGAAATCCTCCCCCCCCCGCGGGGAGAACGAGACGCCCCAAGCCGTTTCGCCTCCCGCTCCTGTTCCCGCTCTTCATAGAGCGTTGTTATCTCGTCGACGAAGGCCTCGGCCATCGAATATTGCTTTCCGTTGTGGCTCTTGAGACGAACGAAAGGGAAGTGGCCGTCAGGTTTTTTGTATTTAGGTTTGCAGTTGGTAAAGCCGGGCAGTCTCCCGAACCTGCGCCAGTCGGCCGCACTCGGATCGGCGTTGTAG
>Ga0302324_100025117_pt1 | contig 11444 bp, 7 predicted proteins | sample Palsa_T0_1_FD_201949 | JGI IMG/M metagenome (GOLD analysis project Ga0302324, IMG submission 201949) | Peat permafrost microbial communities from Stordalen Mire near Abisko, Sweden - Palsa_T0_1 | ecosystem: Environmental > Terrestrial > Soil > Palsa > Peat permafrost | place: Sweden: Abisko... | reverse complement strand
TTGTCTCCGACCAACGCATGCCCGGAATGTCCGGGGTGGAATTCCTGGGTAAGGCGATGGAACTCTACCCGGACGCCAAGCGTGCACTATTAACCGCATATGCCGACACCGAGGCAGCCATCCAGGCCATCAACACGGCCAAGATCAACTACTACCTGACCAAGCCCTGGGATCCGCCGGAAGAGCGCCTCTATCCGGTCCTGAATGACCTGCTGGAAACCTGGAAGCAGGGCTACAAAGCCCCTTTCGAGGGTTTGCGGGTGATCGGACCCCGCTACACCCTCCGCGACCACCAGGTACGAGACTTCCTTTCCCGCAACCGCGTCCCCTATGTATGGCTTGACCCCGAGCAAAGCGCCGAAGGCGTGGACCTGCTCACCCGTTTCAAGTTGGATGACCACAAGTTGCCGGTGGTCCTTTTTGGGGATGGCTCCTACCTGGTCCAGCCGGGCCAAATGGAACTCGCCGGCAAAATCGGCTTGCGCACTCAGGCGGAAAAAGAATTCTATGACCTGGTGATCCTCGGCGCCGGCTTGGCCGGGCTGGCGGCAGCGGTTTATGGAGCTTCGGAAGGTCTGCGGACATTGGTGATCGAGGATGAGGCGCCAGGAGGACAAGCCGGATCAAGTTCCAGGATTGAGAATTACCTGGGCTTTCCCGAGGGATTGAGTGGCCAGCAGCTGGCTGAGCGTGCCCTTATCCAGGCCACACGCTTTGGGGCGGAGATGCTGACCCAGAAGGCGACTGGGATCCGCACCGAGAACAATTACAACATCGTCCAATTGGCCGATGGGCGGGAAGTTTCCTGCCACGCCTGCCTGATCGCTGTCGGCGTGTACTATCGCCGTTTGAACACCCCGGGTGTGGAGCGCCTGACCGGGGCGGGGGTCTACTATGGGGCGGCGATGACCGAAGCCAGGGCCTGCAAAGACGAACAGATCTTCATCGTCGGGGGCGCGAACTCGGCCGGCCAGGCAGCCATGTACTTCTCCAAGTACGCAAAAAAGGTAACCATGCTGGTAAGAGCGGACTCCCTGAAAAACAGCATGTCGAAATATTTAATCGATCAGATTGCCGCTACATCGAATATAGAGGTCAAGACAGAATGCCAGGTGGTGGAAGCATTGGGTGAAAGCCGCCTGTCTTGCTTGAGACTGTGTGCTGGATCTGGGGGAGAGGAGACCGTGCCGGCGAGTGGACTCTTCATTTTCATCGGGGCGGCGCCCAATACGGACTGGCTCCCGGACACCATTATGCGCGACGCAAACGGCTTTCTGCTCTCTGGCCCGGACTTGAAAGTCGACGGGAAGCTGGTAAAGTCCTGGAACCAGGACAGGGAACCCTATCTGCTGGAGACCAGCGTCCCGGGAATATTTGTTGCCGGAGATGTGCGACACGGTTCGATCAAGCGGGTGGCATCCGCAGTAGGTGAGGGGTCGATTTCAGTGCAATTTATCCATCAGTACCTGGCGCGGTTCTAAAACCATGACCGATGTTCAACTAACTTCGAGGGTGGAGCAGGTCGAGGCAGCGAGCCTCGCCGCTCAGCTTCAAAAGGTGCCCGTCTTCTCCGGCGTTTCCGTGGAAGGCCTTGAATGCCTGGGTCCGGTGGAACTCATCCACGCCGAGGCCGGCGCGGATCTATACGACATCAATCAAGCGCGTCGCGGATTCTGGATTTTGCTCGAAGGCGAGCTTCGCCTGCAAAAGCGGCAAAAAGACGGAGAGCTCACCTTGTTTGGTACCCACGGCGCCGGCGAAACTTTCGGCGAAGTTCCCTTGCTGGCAGGCTAGGATTCGGAAATCGTCGTCACCGTTCTCAAGGCGTGCTCCGTGGTCTACCTCCGGGAAGAGCTGTTCTGGAAGCTCATGTTCGCTTGCCCGCACGTGCGCATGGGCGTCCTGGGAAACATGGCTCGCAGGCTGCAGGTCTATCAGTCGCAGGAGCTGCATCGGGAAAAGCTGATATCGCTGGGTACCATGGCTGCCGGCCTGATGCACGAGTTGAACAACCCGGGCGCTGCGGCGCGGCGGGCTGCTTCGCAGATGCGAGAAAACCTGAGCAATATGCAACAAATCAGCTTGCGGCTTTGCAGTCAGGACGTCATGACGAATGGCCAGGCGGAGTGCCTGCGCGTCCTGCAAGAGCAAGCCCTGCAACCTCGCAAGCCGAGTGCGATGAGCTCCCTCGATCAGGCCGACGCTGAAGATGAATTGGCCGCGTGGTTGGAGGACCATGGCATTGAAAATGCCTGGAAGCTGGCGCCAACCCTTTCCGCGATCGGCTTTAACGAGCAGACGCTGGAGTGTGCGCAGCACGAGTTTCCCGGCAATACCTTGTCCGATCCGCTGAACTGGATGGCGGCTCTTATCTCCAGCGTGCAATTGGTCGGCACCATTGAAGAAAGCGTTTCCCGGGTCACCGACCTGGTCGGAGCAGTGAAGAAATACGCCTACGAAGACAAGCCGCAGCGCCACCAGCTCGATGTTCACGACAGCATTCAAAGCACCCTGGTCATCCTGGGCCACAAGTTTCGCCAAAAGGAATTAGTGGTCGAGAAGCTCTTTGCCCCGGGTCTGCCGCCGCTCTCCACTTGTGGCGTTGGCCTGAGCCAGGTATGGACCAATCTGCTTGACAATGCCATCGACGCATCTCCCCAAAAGGGCACAGTCACCGTTCGTACCTGGGTCGATGGCGACAGCGTTTGCGTCGCGATTGGTGATGCCGGAGAGGGCGTTCCAGAGGAAAACAGAAAGCTGATTTTCGAACCCTTCTTCACTACCAAACCTACCGGTCAGGGCACAGGTCTAGGCCTCGATATTGTCCGCCACATCGTAGTGGATAAGTTCGGAGGAGAAATTAACTTGGACTCCGTACCCGGTAAAACCGAATTCATCATCAAACTTCCAGTCGTTTCGTAACCCCCCAACCCAAATCTCATCGAAAAGACGCGGCAACCTTCAGGGCAAAGTTGCGTTTTGTCTACCAGGGGGTGAGAGATGAAGATCCAGAAGAACATGCGTACGGCGGTTGCATTTTTGCTGCTGGGTGGAAGTGCCGTGATTGCTTCCGCTCAGTATGGGCCGGGCTACGGCTACCAACAGCAGAGCGAGTCACCTGATAACGCGGCTCACTGGGGCTACCAGGACGGTTTTAATGACGGCAGCCATGACCGCGCAACCGGACATAGCTTTCGACCCACCCACGACAGCGCCTACAAACACGCCCCCGAGTACGGTCATCCGCCGATCAGACGCGACGAGTACAAGAACATCTATCGCGAAGCCTACGTCCACGGCTATGAAAAGGGCTATGGGCGCTAGACGATATCTGTATCGTTGTCGCTCTTGAATCGCCCGCTATTCGCCCATAACACCATCGCGAGAAACGCGACCAGAGCTCCACCGATGACCACTGTCACTTCAAGCATAATTCCCCCATTCTAACTGCTTTTGCTTTTCCGCTGCTCGAAGAGCTTGGCATCGATCAGGAAGCGGAACCAGAATGTCTGCAGGGTCCAGAAAATGAACCCTTCCCGGCCATCGAGGAAGCCCAGGCGAAGAAAGTAGCGGTACACAAAGAGGGCGTAGGGTCGAACGAAGAGCGGCGCATCGTTGTAGAGACCACGCAGAAACCGCTTGCGCTCCATGGGGTTTCCCCACAAGCGAGGCCGGATACGAGCGCCATCGAGCGCAGCGGTTTGCTCCAGCACCTCGGCATCGGACCAGCGATTGTGCCGCGCAGTCCATTCCGAAAGCGACATGCGGATCTCATCGATCATGTAGCCCTGGAGTTGGCCGGCCGAACCCTCAGACAAATAGAAATGCTGGTCGTACTTTCGCTCCTCGCAGCGGCCGGCGCCATTGCGGAAGAGCCGCAGGTGCCAGGTCGGCGACATCCCTCCATGCCGCAACTGCCGCCCCAAAAACTGCACCAGCCGGGCGATCAAGAACCCGGAGTGCGCGGGGTTCTCCGGCAGCGACTCTATCGAAGCGATCAGTTCAGGAGTAAGCCGCTCGTCGGCATCCAGGTGTAGTTGCCAAGCGTAGCGCGGCACCAGATTGTCGATGGCCCAGTTTCGCTGCGCGCCATAATTCTCAAACGCATGTTGCATCACCTGGGCGCCGTGCTGCCGGCTCAGGGCCACCGTGTCATCGGTGCTGAAAGAGTCCACGACGTAGAGATCGTCGGAAATTTCCTGCGCCTGAGCCAGCGTAGCTCCTAGAGTATCGACAGAGTTAAACGCAAGAATGATGACTGAGGGCTTCAAGAAATCCACTATAACTTAGCCGTCCAGACGGCCACTCCCGGGGCTCACATTTCAGCTACGAGAGCGCACTCGAAGGGCAAAAAGGATGGGTGCCCCAGGTCTCGCATTTGAGACCTGGGATCCGTGCAACCGGTCCCAAATGGAAAACCCCGTTCCCCTTTGTCATCCCGCTGTCCCGGCGTGCCGTGGAAGCGAAGCCGGGGAATCTGCAGTTTCCCTCAACCCCTAATCATCGCGCTCGTGGTCCGATGCACGCCTGCCTCATCGAACACCGCGTCGGTAGCGGCGACCGAATCACCCAGGCCGATAGCCTTGCATGCATCCTCCACTACGTACGTCTCAAAGCCCGCCCGCATGCTGTCGATAGCCGAGTGCCGCACACAGTAGTCGTAAGCCAGCCCGGTGAGAAAGATCCGTCCCAGCCCACGTTCGCGCAGATAGCCAGTAAGCCCGGTACGCGTGATGTGATCGTTCTCGTTAAACGCGGAGTACGAGTCGATGTCGCTGCGAAACCCCTTGCGCAGAATCAGCTCTGCGTTGTCTAAAAGCAGATGGGGGTGAAACGCCGCGCCCATGCTTCCTTGCACGCAATGGTCCGGCCACAGCAACTGCTTACCATGACGTGTCTCGATGGTTTCAAACGGCGCCCGTCCCGGATGATTGGAAGCAAAAGAGTGGTGGTCCCGTGGGTGCCAGTCCTGGGTCAGGATCACATGGCGGAAGCCGGCGGCGATGCGATGGATCACCGGCACAACATCCTGGCCGCCCGGTACAGCGAGGGCGCCGCCGTCGCAGAAGTCATTCTGCACGTCGACCACCAGCAGAACGTCGCGGTCAACCAGTTCTATAGTCATCTCCCGTCCTTTCCATGCCAGCGCTTTACCTAACTCTATACGGCCTGGGCGCGCACAGCGGCGGCAATCTGGTCGCTCGAGTAGTCGAGACTTTGCAAAATTTGCAGGTTGTGTTCGCCAAGCAATGGCGGCGGTAGCCGGTACAACACCGGCGTTGACGAAAGTCGAACCGGGTTGGCAATGCTGCGCACCACGTCGAGCGTGGGGTGCTTGATCTCCACGATCAGTCCTCGCGCCAGCGCCTGCGGATCGTTCACCGCCTCGCCGACGGTCTGGATAGCAGAGGCTGGTATATCCTCCGCCGTGAGGCGGCTCAGCCACTCGGCTGCCGGTGCTTTTTCGAAGATCTCGCATAGAGCAGGGATGAGCACAAGACGATGCTCCGTGCGCAAGCCATTTGATCGAAAGCGTGGGTCCGCCCCGAGCGTATCCGTCGCCTGCAGTACACGGAGAAAGCGCAGCCAGAGCGCATCGGTGCCGACGGCAGCGACAAAATGGCGGCCATCTCCCCCGCGAAATACTTGATAAGGAACAATGCTGGGGTGCGCATTGCCCCAACGTCCAGGAGATTCGCCGGCATTCAGGTAGTTGCTGCCTGCATTGATGAGCAACGTCAGTTGTGATTCGAACAGCGCCATGTCGAGAGCTTGTCCCGCTCCGGTTTTCTCCCGCGCCAGCAACGCGGCCATGATCCCTAGAGCGGAGTAGAGACCACACGTCATATCCGCAATCGCGATCGGATAGCGCACCGGATCACCCTCCGGTTCCCCGGTAAAGCTCATGATGCCCGCCTGGGCCTGGGCGATGATGTCGTAGCCGGCCAGCCCAGCCTTGGGTCCCGAGTGTCCATAGCCTGAGATGGCGCAATAAATAAGCCGAGGATAGCGCGCGCCAATCGTTGCCGCATCCAACCCCCGACGCTCCAGGGAAGCCAGGTTGCGCTGGTTGATGAGAAACACATCCGCCGTCGCCAGCAGGCGGTGCAGAATCGCAGCGCCCAGAGGCTGATCGTAGTCGAGCGAAAGCGAACGCTTGTTCCGATTCGTGGCCAGAAAATAAGCGGATTCGCTACCCACGAACGGAGGGCCCCAATTGCGCGACTGGTCTCCGGTCTGCCTCCGCTCGACCTTGATGACATCGGCGCCGAAGTCGCCCAGCATCATGGCGCAGTAAGGTCCGGCCAGGGCTTCGGTAAGTTCAACAACGCGGATTGCCTCGAGGACACTCACTAGAATCCCGGTGGCCGCTGATCAGCAACGCCAAAGCTCCGCTCCAGCGCCAAACCAGCGCTTCCCAGCCTGCCCTCGTCGAACAGCTGGCCGATGAGAGTGATGCCGTGGGGCACACGCCGGGGCGGAGAGACCTTGGCCGGCGGGTTCGCCGGGTCCGGCGCCCAGTCACTGCGCGCCTGTGAAACCTCGATGAAGCCCGCACGCAAAGTGAGCGAGGGATGACCCGTGGAGTTGGTGATGGTGAGCATTTCGTCGCGCAGCGAGGGAACCAGAAGCAGGTCCACGTTGGAGAAAACCCGGCCCATCTCGTTGGCGACCTTACGCCGGAAGCGATCGGTCTGCACAAAATCAACCGCGGAAAGAAAGCGCGCCTGGCGAAAGGAATTGGGCCACGCATCAGGCACCTGCATTTTCAACTGATCGACACCGTGCGTGAGCGTCAACTCTTCGAAGGCGGCAGCCGCTTCGGCGAACAGGATGAGCTGCAGCGAATTATAAGGCCAGTCAGGAATGGCCACCTCGACCGGCACCATGCCCACCTTCTTCACTGCCTCCAGAGCCGCGCGATCGACGTCGGTGGCCGGCGCCTCATTCATCCATTTGGGAAAATAGCCGACGCGCAGACCTTCCACCTTCGCCTCCGCATCGTAGTCCAGCTTGCTGGGCACACTCGACACATCGCCCGCGTCCGGCCCGGTGATGGCCTCCAGCACCAGTAAGGAGTCCTCAACGCTGCGAGTCATGGGGCCCAGCTTATCGAGCGACCAGCAGAGCGTCATGGCGCCGGTTCGCGGAACCCGGCCGTAGGTCGGGCGCAGGCCGGTAATGCCGCAGCGCATGGTCGGGCTTACGATGCTGCCGCCGGTTTCGCTGCCGATAGAAAAGGCCACCAGTCCGGCCGCGGTGGCCGAACCCGGCCCCGCACTCGACCCGGACGCCCCTTCCTGCAGTAGCCAGGGATTTTTCGTCTGCCCGCCAAACCACACATCGTTGAGTGCCAGTGCGCCCATGCTCAACTTGGCGACCAGTACCGCGCCGGCCTGGTGCAGGCGCTTGACCACGGTTGCGTCATCTGTGGGCAAACGGTTCCTGAACGGCTCAGCACCATAGGTCGTAGGTATGCCGGCGGTGTCCAGCAGATCCTTACCGCCCCACGGGATACCGTGCAGCGGCCCGCGGTAATAGCCTGCGGCGATCTCCTTATCAGCCTGTTTGGCCTGTGCCATGGCCAACTCCTGCGTCGGCGTGATCACGCAGAGTAACGTCGGATTAAAGCGCTCAATGCGCTGCAGGTAGATGCTGGTGAGCCGCTCCGAAGTAAGCTTGCGGGTCTCGAGCCAGCGCGACAGCCGCGTTACCGGGGCGAACGCGATGTCCTCATCGCTGGTGGGCAGAGGACCCGGGTCAACTTTGCTGCGCACAAACAAGTTGCGCTCAGGTCCTGCGGGCTGCCCCGGCAGCGCCGCTTCGCAGTGGGACCAGGGCGCCAATTCTGCTTCGAGCGCCACCTTGCGCGGGCCGACGCGTCGCTCGTACAGCGGAGCCATCCCACTACGCCAACTGGAAACCGCCTCCTTGCGCTCAGCTTCACTCAACTGCACCTGGACCAGCTTCTCTGCTTCCGCAAACGTCAGCGGGGATACCTCAGGCCCAACCGGAGGCGCCGTCGCAAAGGCGGGAGGTGCGCCAGGAGGCAACTCTGCCGGTTTTTGTTCGTGGTTGCATGAAGTAACAGCGATCCCCAAAAGACCAAGGGAGCTGCCGGTCAGGAACTGCCTACGCGATTTCGACATGGCACCTCTGTTGCGCATTCTAGAGTGCTGCCTCTGAAGTTCTTAACCAAAATTCAAGGCCGCGGAAGCCCGTCCTTGCAAAGAATCCTGGGTGCCCCACATCTCTCTCGTTTTTCGCGAGATGTGGGATACACACCCTCAATCTGTAGATTTCGAGTCCAGACGAACCGCTGTTTGGAAGGATTGTTTATCTGGAGCTCGTCTCACCCCTGACGATGACTCCTTCAAACGGTCGAAGCGAAACACCTGACGCGACCACCTCGCCAGACCGATCCATATGCGTCGAAGCAACGATGTGTCCATCAGCCACCGCCGCCTCCTCACTACCCTCGCTCAAATTAAGCAAGATCGAAAACCGTTGTTCCCCATCAACCCGCTCGTAGCGAAGAACCTTCCCATTGCTGGCAACGCCTTCCACACGGCCAATGTTCAAAGCCGCATGAGCATTGCGCAGCCCAATAAGCGTGCGATAAAAGCTCAGCACCGAATCACCCTGACTGGAGAGCGTGGCCACATTCACCGTGGCGGAGTCGGCCGCCACACGAAGCCACGGCGTGCCTTTCGTAAATCCTGCGAACCTGGAGCTATCCCACTGCATGGGTGTTCGCTCCGGATCGCGTCCCTGGCCCTTGCCCGGCTCATTCTTCTCCGCCGGATCCTGTACCTCGGCGGGAGGAATGGGAACATCCGTCATCCCAATCTCATCCCCGTAGTACATCGTCGGCGTACCCCGCAGCGTCAGCAGCAACATCGCCGCGATACGCGACTTAGCCCGGCCAATGCGTGTAGCAATTCGCGGTTGGTCATGGTTGCCGACCACCCAATTGGGCCACGCGCCTACGGGCAATGCCGCCTCGTATTCCTTAATGACATCGGCAATCGCATCTGCAGTCCACGCGCACTGCATAAGATGAAAATTGAACGGCAACTGGGCGCCATTGAGAGTCGGCCCGTAATAAGTAGCCAGCCGATCGAAGGGTAGATACACCTCCCCAATGAGCAAGCGATCGCCATACGAGTCCAGCACCGCGCGCATGTCAGCAACAATCGCATGCACCTCAGGGCGATCGGTGTTGTAGACGGGAAGCAGTCTGACCGATGCAGGAGCATCCGGCGCGCTCGCAGGATTGACCGGGTTGTCGCGATACTGGTCATCCTTGATCATCATCCACATCACGTCCACGCGAAACCCGTCCACGCCGCGGTTCAGCCAGAATCGCAGCACGTTGAACATCGCCGCACGCAGCTCCGGGTTGCGCCAGTTCACGTCCGGCTGCTGCTTCAGAAACGAATGGCAGTAATACTGGCTGCCGTCCCTGGTCCACGCGGGACCACCGAAGTTGCTCAACCAGTTGTTAGGTGGACCCCCGTCCGGAGCCGGATCGTGCCACAAGTACCAGTCGCGTTTTGGATTGGTGAGGGAGGAGCGGCTCTCCAGGAACCATGGATGCTGATCCGAGGTATGGTTGGGCACGAAATCGAGGATCACCTTGAGCCCCCGCTCATGGATGGCCCTAAGCAGTTGATCGAAGTCAGCCAGAGTCCCAAAGATGGCATCGACGTTGCAATAGTCGGCGATGTCGTAGCCGAAATCGGCCATCGGCGAGGGGTAGAAGGGCGCGATCCACACCGCCTTGATCCCCAGGTCAGCCAGGTAATCGAGCCGCTGCAGGATGCCCCGAAGATCGCCGATACCATCGCCATTCGCGTCCTGGAACGACCGCGGATAAACCTCGTAAAGAATGCCGTACTGCCACCAGGCCGCTGTGGGTAGATTCAAGGGCTCTCCATGTCAGAAAACAGACGATACACTGGTCTTTATGAGTAAACCGACCAAAACGTTGAACAAGTACAGCTCTCAGATTACACAGCCCAAAGCTCAGGGAGCTTCCCAGGCCATGCTCTACGCGACCGGCCTGCGCGAGCAGGATATGGCCAAGCCGCAGGTAGGCATAGCCAGCCTCTGGTATGAGGGTAATTCGTGCAATATGCATCTTCTGGGGTTGGCCGAGAAGGTAAAGGAAGGCGTAACCGCCGCCGGCATGGTGGGTCTTCGCTTCAACACCATCGGCGTCAGCGATGGCATTTCCATGGGCACCGATGGCATGAGCTATTCGCTGCAATCGCGGGACCTGATCGCCGACTCCATTGAAACCGTCATGGGCGCGCAGTGGTATGACGCCAATGTCTCCATCCCTGGTTGCGACAAAAATATGCCGGGATGCCTGATCGCCATGGGCAGACTCAACCGGCCCAGCCTGATGGTTTATGGGGGAACAATCCGCGCCGGTCATCTGAATGGCCAAAAGCTGGACATCATCTCCGCCTTCCAGAGTTACGGCCAATTCATCACCCACACCATTACCGAGGAGCAGCGCCAGGCCATCGTGCGCCACTCATGTCCCGGCGCCGGCGCCTGCGGCGGCATGTACACCGCGAACACCATGGCCTCCGCCATCGAGACCCTGGGCATGAGCCTGCCCTACAGCTCATCGACGCCGGCAGAAGACCCCTTGAAGCTCGACGAATGTTTTCGTGCTGGTGCCGCCATCCTCAACCTGCTCGAGCTGGATTTGAAACCGCGCGACATCATGACCCGCGAAGCCTTCGAAAACGCCATGGTCATGGTTGCAGCCCTGGGCGGCTCGACCAACGCCGTGCTTCATCTGATTGCCATGGCGCGGGCAGTCAATGTGTCTCTCACCATTGACGACTTTCAGAGCATCAGCAACAAAACTCCGTTGCTCGCCGACTTCAAGCCCAGCGGATCGTATGTCATGGAGGACCTGCAATCCGTCGGCGGCCTGCCTGCAGTGACCAAGATGCTGCTTGCAGAGGGGCTGCTGCACGGCGACTGCGTCACCGTCACCGGAAAGACCATTGCCGAGAATGTGAAGGATCTGCCCGGCCTGCGAGCAGGGCAGGAGATCGTGCGTCCGGTCTCTAATCCTCTTAAGGCGACCAGCCACCTGCAAATACTTAAGGGCAACCTGGCGCCTGAAGGTGCGGTAGCGAAAATTACAGGCAAGGAAGGGCTCAGATTTTCCGGCCCGGCCAATGTCTTCGATTCTGAAGAACTGATGTTGAAGGCTCTTGAGGAGGGCAAGATTGCCAAGGGTCAGGTGCTCGTCATTCGCTACGAAGGCCCCAAGGGCGGCCCGGGCATGCCCGAGATGTTGACGCCCACCTCCGCCATCATGGGAGCGGGCCTGGGAAAAGACGTAGCCCTGATCACCGACGGCCGCTTTTCCGGCGGCTCCCACGGGTTCATCGTCGGCCACGTCACGCCCGAGG
>Ga0302324_100025116_pt1 | contig 11444 bp, 7 predicted proteins | sample Palsa_T0_1_FD_201949 | JGI IMG/M metagenome (GOLD analysis project Ga0302324, IMG submission 201949) | Peat permafrost microbial communities from Stordalen Mire near Abisko, Sweden - Palsa_T0_1 | ecosystem: Environmental > Terrestrial > Soil > Palsa > Peat permafrost | place: Sweden: Abisko... | reverse complement strand
ATCGCCGAAGCGCAACACGTCGGTGCTGATTTCATACAGAGCCTCGAGGCTCTCCCAGTTCGCGCCGAGTTCGTCAAGCAGCGATTCCTCACGCCGTTCCACCTCCACACGGCCAAGCACTTCCCGCAGCGCCATCTCCGCCATGTCGAAGTGGACGCCCCCTGGAGCGCTCAGCCGCAGTTCGACGTCCGGAATTCCTTCGATCGCAAACTGCGCGACGCGTTGGACGGCAGGTTCCCCCGTGACCTGTCCCTTCAGTATTTCGTGGGTCTCGCCCCGGTCCACCGTTTCGAGCAAAAGCCCAGGCACGCTCTTTAATGGCGACAGCGATTTCAACAATTTTCGCGGTAATAGATTTCGCTGCGTGGAAGTTGCCTGCACAGTTAAGTCTCTCCGCCCGCACTGCTGTCGTTGTGGAGCAGGCGTTTACGCCTGCTTCTTCGCGGCATTAGGTACTGTTTCGTCACCCTGTTAAACCGCAAGCGGCGACTCCACTGCAGATGGCGAGATCCCGCATTCCCGCAATTTGCGCAGCAGCTTCGAAGGGGCGATGGGTTTCGGACACTGCGCGGTGGCGCCGGCGTCGGCAATGGAGGGATCGTCGTGCTCGAACCAGTGGGCGCTCAGCACCAGCACGACCAGCTTGGCCCAGCGACGGTCCCGCCGAATCTGGCGCAGAAAGTCCAGGCCGGATATCCCCGGCAGGCCGATATCGAGGAGCAATGCATCAGGTCCGAAGGATTCTATCGTTTCGAGAGCGCTTTCCGCATCGTGCGCCACTTCCACCTCGTAGCCTTCCTTGGTCAGGATGTGGTCGAGCAACCGGGCGATATGCCGTTCATCTTCAATAACCAAGATTCGACAAGCCCGCTCCGGTGCGCTTTCAGCTCTCGCCTCGAAAGTCGTATCTGCTGACGACAAATTAATTCACCTGTTAGTACAAACGGTACCATAAATTACATTAAAATTGATGTAAAATCTAATCAGTGAGAAAACAGTCGCAATGTACGGTCACTGCTCCGGGCGCTGATGTGCGTGCTGCCGCCTGCCCTGAGGATCATCGAACGACTCTGCTGGAGGATCTTCATCACCGCTATAGTGGCGCTGCCGGTGCCTCGCTTCGCGTTCGCCTGAAATATGCGCGCAAGAAATATCTGTGGAAGCTGGTGGTAAGCAGCGCCAATCTTTCCAAGCGCGTTATCGATATCGTGGTTGCGCTCGTGATGATAGTCCTGCTGGCGCCGGTTTTTCTCACCATCACTCTCATAATCAGGCTCACCGACCGAGGCTCCATTCTCTTCTGGCAGAGACGGGTAGGCCAATGGGGCGCGGAATTCCCCTTTCCGAAATTCCGTTCCATGGTCACCAACGCGGAAGCCCTCAAGGATAAGCTGCTTGCCTCCAACGATCACGGCAATGGCATCACCTTCAAAATGAAAAAGGATCCCCGCGTAACATGGATCGGCCGCCTGATCAGGAAGGCCAGCATCGACGAGCTGCCGCAGCTCTGGTGCGTGCTTCGCGGTGAGATGTCGCTGGTCGGTCCGCGGCCACCCGTGCCCCGCGAAGTCGCGCTCTACTCCCTGCGGGACCGCCGCCGGCTTGACGTGAAACCCGGCCTCACCTGCATCTGGCAGGTCAGCGGCCGCGGCGACATCCCGTTCGACCGTCAGGTCGAACTCGACGTTCAGTACATCGAAAGCCAAAGCGTCTGGTTCGACATTCTTCTACTCCTTAAGACCGCGCCCGCTATTTTGTTCGGAAAAGGCGCCTATTGATGTCTTCCGAACGGCAGCGCATCATCGAGCAGTTCGAAGGACGCTTCTCGGCTCGGGCCATTCGCCGCCGCCGGATCAACCATCTGGTGCAGAGCAACGGTTGGCTTATCTGGATTCAGCTCCTCTCGGGCGCCCGGCGATCTTTGGAACTTCTGCTCGCGGCGCTGCTTCTGGCGACTCTCTCGCCGTTGCTCCTCATCCTGTTTATTGCCGTCAAAGCACGGGGCGGACGAGTCCTGCACACGCCTCGCCTCGGCCGCTGGGGCTGCGCCTTCAACGAGATGTCGTTTTCGTCCGGACCCTTCGCAGGCCTGCCCGCACTGCTGAACGTGCTCCGCGGCAACATGTCGCTGGTGGGCCCGCGCGCTGTCTCACCGAGCGAGGTCTCGGCAGCGGATCGAGCGGCCTGGCGGCGATTCAACACCCGGCCCGGCTTTATCTGTCTCTGGTGGATACGCCGGCGCGCCAACATCGCCTGGGGCAGTGAATCCGACGCCGATTCCGAATACCTCGACACCCAGTCCCTCTGGGGAGACTTAGCCATCGGACTCCGCGCCATCCCCGCCGCACTTTACGGCGAAGGCGTCACCGTGGCCCCCGAGCGAATCGAAATGATGGGCATCGGGTTCAATAATCTGACTATGGAAGAGGCCGTCGCGGGCATTGTCGACCGCGCCCGAAACCCTTATCCCAGCCAGCTATGCTTCGTCAATGCCGATTGCGTGAACATCGCCTGTCACGACGCCGATTACAAAAAGCTCCTCGCAAACAGTGCGATAGTTCTGGCCGACGGTATCGGCCTTAAGCTGGCGGGAAAAATACTGAACAACAATATCCGTCAGAACGTCAACGGCACCGATCTCTTTCCACAACTCTGCGGCATGCTGGCTAAAGCGGAACTCGGGCTCTATCTGCTGGGCGGCAAGCCGGGCGTGCCGGAAGACGTGGCCCGCTGGATCGCCGAACACCACCCCTCCACGCGTGTCAGCGGCTTTCACCACGGCTTCTTCACCCACGCCGAAACCAGCGCCCTTCTGGGAGATATCCGGCGCTCCGGCGCAGCCATTCTGCTGGTCGCCTTTGGTGTTCCCAAACAGGAAAAATGGATCCGCGACAACCTTGCCCAAACCGGCGTCGGCATGGCGATGGGCGTGGGCGGGTTGTTCGATTTTTATTCCGGCCGTGTTCCCCGCGCACCCATCTGGATTCGCGAGTTGGGCATGGAGTGGCTGTACCGGTTTGCCCAGGAGCCGCGCCGTATGTGGCGCCGATATTTTGTGGGGAACTTTATCTTCCTGGTCCGCGCCCTGTCGGAACGCTTCCTTGCACGGACAGAGCAGGCACGGGCAGAGCAGGCACAGAGAGAACCATGGTAGCTATCCTCATCGCAACGGGGCAAAATTCCGCTTTTCACGGCCTGGACGAGTACCTGCCCCTTCCACTTCTGCCTCTCGCCGACCGTCCTTTTCTGCAGCACGTCATCGAAGCGCTGGTGCGCCACGGCGTCCGGCGCATCGAATTCGTGCTCAGCCATTTGCCGCAAAAGATCGAAGCCCGCTTTGGCGATGGCGCCCGCTGGGGCTGTGTCTTCCACTACCACCTCTCGCCTTCCGCCGAAGACGCACTGCGCGTCGCGGCTGGCATCGCCGCGGGCGAGAAGGACGACGTGCTGCTCGCTTCCGGAACCACACTGCCCTCCTTCGATACCACGCTGCTTCCGCCCGGCTCGCAAATTTTGCACCTGGGCGGCTGGACCGGCTGGACCCGGCTCCTCCCCGGCGCTCCGCTTGCCCAGGCTACCGGTACGTACAATGTCGGCGTCTGCCTCAGCATCGAATCCGGCGACGACTTCCTTCGCGCGCAGCGCGCTGCGCTCGATGGCGCCTTCGACGGCCTCATGATCGCCGGCCGCGCAGCCGACCCGCACGTCTGGATCTCTCGCAATGTGGCGCTGCACCCCACCGCGGTGATTACGCCGCCGGTTTATTTCGGTGAGAACTGCCGTATCGGCAAAGGCGCGCAGATCGGGCCGTCCGCCGTCATCGGCGCCAACTGCATCGTCGACGAGCAGTCCATTGTCGTCAACTCCATGGTCACTCCCGGCACCTATATCGGTGAAGCTCTCGAACTCGATTGCGTTATCGTCGATCGCAATCGCCTCGTGAACCTCAGGCTCGGCACCTCCGTTCTGATCTCCGAAACGTTTCTTCTCGGCAGCCTGCTCGAACGCAGGCGAGGCCGTGTCTGGCAGCGTATCCGCGATCGCCTCATCGCGCTCTTTCTGCTGCTGCTCCTTTGGCCGCTGCTTCTGGCTGTCTTCCTGTATCTGAAAATCACGGGCCGCGGACGCTTCGCTGTTCGTCACGGCGTCGATATACCTGCCGACGACAATCCCGCGTCCTGGAGACCGGTGGATGTCACTCGCTTCGATACCGCGGACTCCAGCTCCGGCGAGTTCCTCTATTCCTTCCTCCCTGGCCTCCTCTCCGTACTGAAGGGAAACGTTTTTCTGGTCGGCGTGCAACCCAGATCCAGACAGGAAATCGAATCCCTGCCGCCCGACTGGAAGTCCCTCTACCTCACGTCCAAGGCAGGCCTCATCACCGAAGCCCGCGTCATGTTCGGTCCCTGCGGCTCCGAGGATGAAATCTATACCGGCGAAACCTTCTACTGCGCTACCGAGTCCGCAAGCCACGACCTGAAACTGGCCAGCCTCTGGGTGCGCGGATTATTTGCCCGCTCCAACACTCAGCCGGTTCCGGTACTCGCCGACGATCTTGAAAATTAACTAAAGATCTGGAAAATTAACCAATGTTGCCGCCCCCCCATCCGCCCGACGAACAGGAACGCCTACGCGATTTGCAGCGTCTCGAAATTCTAGAGACCGATCCCGAACCCGAGTTCGACCGCATCGCCCGGCTGGCTGCCGCCATCGGCAAGGCGCCCGTAGCCCTGATCTCACTGGTCGACGAACACCGGCAATGGTTTAAGGCCCGGGTCGGTCTGGAGGCGCAAGAAACGCCTCGCGAATTCTCATTTTGCGCCCATGCTATAACCCAGGAAAAACCGTTCGTGGTGCTGGATGCCCGGCGGGACGACAGGTTCAGCGATAATCCTCTCGTAACCGGCGAGCCCAAGCTCCGTTTCTATATGGGCGCCCAGTTGAAAAGGAACAACGGATCTGCTTTCGGTACTCTGTGCATTATCGACACCGAGCCGCGCACCGAATTTGCGGAGGATGAAGCTGAGATTCTCACGGAATTGGCCGCCATTGTCAGCGAAAGAATGGAACAGCGTCTCCGCAACGCGCACTATGCGGAAGTGTTGCGCTCCAGCCAGGATAAGACTTCCCTCCGCCGTCAGTTATACGACGCCCTGCGCGATGCCCAACATCACTTCATCGGGGGTGCGGAAACCTCCGAAATGTTCGCCGCGCTGCTAGAACAGACCGTGAGAATTACCGGCAGTGTGTCCGGCGCTCTGGCGAAAATACGCGTTGAACCCGAGATAACCGGCGCGCAAGTCCCGCTTCGTGTCGTCTCCGGCGACGTCGGGGCCAGCCTGCTCGAAGCCATGCGGCGCTGCGTTCTCTCCGGCGAAATTGAAGAGGGCCAGGGCTGCGTCGTGTTGCCTTGCCGTCATGGCCGCAAAACCGTGGGAGCTCTCGCTCTCAATGGCGGCAATTATTTGTTATTGCGCGGCATTCTTCCGGAACTGGAGCAGTTCCTCCTCGGCCTCGGGGGACTCTTCGATGCCGCCCGCGCCCGCCGCGAAGGCCGCCGCAACGCCGAACTCGTCCGTCTGCGCGATCGCGCCCTGTCCGCCATCAACAGTGCGGTTTCCATCGTCGACCCCAGCCGCGAAGACGGCTTAATAATCTACTGCAATTCCGCCTTCGAGCGCATGTCCGGCTATTCTTCCAAGGAAGTGGTGGGCCGCAGCCTCAGTCTACTTTATGGACCTGAAACCAATCCCGCTTCCGTTCTTCAGGTGCAGCAAGCCTTTCTTCAGAAAACCGCTCTGGAAACGCTCTTCCGCAACTATCATTGCAACGGCGAGCCGTTCTGGAGCCGTATGCGCCTCTCCCCCGTGCCCGACGGCGAGGGCGCCGTCGAATTCTTTGTCACCGTGGCGGACGACGTCACCGGCGAGATCGAACTGCAAAGCGAACTCCGCCGAGCCAAGGAACTGGCCGAAGCCAACGTCCAGGCCAAATCGCGTTTCGTGGCCAACATGAGCCACGAGATCCGCACCCCGATGAACGCCGTCATCGGCATGACCAGCCTCCTGCTCGATACCGATCTCTCCCCCGAACAGCGCGACTTCGCCGAAACCATCCGTTCCAGCGGCGATGGCCTTCTCACCATCATTAACGAAATTCTCGACTTCTCCCGCATCGATTCCGGTGTCCTGCGGATGGAGAAAATCGAGTTCGACCTGCGCGCCTGCATGGAGAGCGCCCTCGATCTGATCGCGGCCAGCGCCGCCACAAAATCGGTCGATGTAGCGTATCTCCTCGACCCCGGCCTGCCCGAAACCCTCCTCGGAGACGTCACCCGGCTTCGCCAGATTCTCACCAACTTGCTTGGCAACTCGATCAAATTCACCGCGTCCGGCAGTATCCTGCTCAGCGCCTCCGGCAGCCGCCTCGACAATGGCAACTGGCAAATTCATTTCGCCGTTAAAGATACCGGCATCGGCATCGACGCCGACAAACTGGAAGAGATCTTCAAGCCTTTTCAGCAGGCCGATACGTCCAGCACCAGACGCTTCGGCGGTACCGGCCTCGGTCTGGCCATCGCCCGGCATTTGGCCGAACTGATGGGCGGCCGCATGTGGGTCGAGAGCGAGCCTGGCGTCGGTTCCACCTTCCATTTCGATATCGCCATCCAGTCGGTGGGTGAGCGCACCGCCGGCGAAATGAACATCCAGCATTCCGACCTGAACGGCAAGCGCGTTATCGTAGTCGATCCCAACTCCACTTCGCGCGATATCCTGCTGCGCCATCTGGAATCCTGGAACGTCCGGCCGTTCGTCTACTCGTCGGTCGATGAGGCTGTCGCCGCTGGCGCCAACTGCGGCTTCGACGTCGCGATCGTCGATAACGACATCCCTGAGATTTCGCTCGACGCCCTTCAGCAAGTCAGCGGCAAGGTTCCCATGCTCGTTCTCTGCTCACTCGGCCGCAGAAATCAAGGTCTCGCCTCTATGGCCGCCGGTGTGGCCAAAGATTCCACGGGCTACCGCATCCGGCTGCATTCGAAACCCATCAAGCCCTCTTATTTGTGCGATGCCCTGGTGAGCCTGTTCGCAGAACAACCCGTCTGGGTTCCCGTGCGTATGGCGCAGGAAGAAACCGATCCCCAGTTCGCGGTGCGTCTCCCTTTGCGCATCCTGCTGGTCGAAGATAATCCCGTCAACCAGAAACTGGCGCTCCTGCTGCTTGCCCGTATCGGATACCGCGCCGACTTCGCCAATAACGGCTTCGAAGCCCTCCGCTCTGTGCAGCGTCAGGGCTACGACGTCGTTTTCATGGACATGCACATGCCCGAAATGGATGGCCTGGAGGCCACGCGCCGTATACGGGCTCTCGATCTCCACGGTGCCCGTCCCTGGATCGTGGCGCTTACCGCCAATGCCATGGAGGAAGATCGCAAGATTTGCCTCGCGGCCGGAATGGACGATTTTGTCAGCAAACCGATACAAGGCGGGGACCTGCGCCGCGCCTTATTGAACGTGCCCATCCTGCCGGGCAACAGCTTGACCGTGCCCGATTACCTGACCGAAATGTTGGCCGAAGATGCGGATTCCGCCGCCGAACTTGTCCGGTTGTTCCTCGAAGATACCGCGTGCAGCCTGAATGAGATGGATGCCGCGATCGCCTCGGGCGACTCCGGTCGCGTCTCGCGCGCCCTCCACAGTATCAAAGGCAGTTCCGCTCAGATGGGCGCTCTGACCATGTCGACCGCCTGCGCTGAACTCGAGCACGGCGCGGCGGCTGGCGATGTGTCTCCCGCGTGCAAACGCATGCCGGAGATTCGAATGATGTTCGATGTCGTCACCAAGGCGATGACCGGCCTCTTGCCCAACACAGTGAGTTCCGATTCGTGACTTTTTGGCCCCTGACCTCGCTCCAGACGAGCATGGTCCTTCAGACCCTTTATGGCAACGTACCGGGAAATTACATTCAGCAGTTTGTCTGCCGGTCCGGCATTCCAGTCAGCCACGAAGCCATTGTCCGTGCAATCTCAACGGTCCGCAACAGACACGTGGCGCCGCGGCTCACTTCCAGTGGGGCAAGGGTGAGTTTGCTGGCAGGAAGTTTCCATGGATATGCTCCGAAAGCTCGCAGCGGAACGTGTCCGGGCCCGCCTAGGTTCCGGTTCGAATTCTCCGCAAAGTGCGATCGGAACGAACAACATTCGGCTCGCAACCCAATATATAAATTGTGCGGCCGGTAGCAATATCTGGATGCAATCATAGATAATGTAATTTTATTTGACTCCAACGGTTCTATTTCTCGTTTTGCTGGCAAAATAGCGCCTCCAATTGTTCGCTTCTTCCCGCGAAATAAGCATGCCTGAACTGTTCGGAAAACAATCCCGCCCCGCTGTACTGCTGATCTGCGGTGTCGATACCGTCGGTGTCGCCCGCCTGCCGCGTTTGTGGTTCGACGCCGGTTACGACGTACATGTGCTCGGATCGGAACGCTTTGCCATCTGCCGTTCCGCGATTCTCGCCAGCAGAATTTCGTGCCCTCCGGGGCCGTGGGCAACCGCCCTCGCGGCACGCGAGCATCTTTCTCACCCGATCGGTAAAACACGCGCGCGCTACCGGAAAATCGTACTGGCCGACGAACCCACACTTTGGGCAGCTTTCGATCTGGGCTCAACGGAATGGATGGAGGAATGGTCCCCTGTGGCGCCGGAATCCCGTTCGGTCGCGCTGCTCCGATCCAAAACCGAGTTCTTATGCGCCAGCCGGACCGATGGAATCCCGGTCCCGCCGTTTCAGGTCTGCGCCACGGAAGAGGAGGCCCGCCAGGCCGCCGCCACCATCGGTTTTCCCCTCTACCTGAAGGCGAACAAGGGCTGGGCCGGGTCTGGCTTGTTCTTTGCCGATTCAGCGCCGTCATTCGAAGAACAAGTTAAGAGAGTATCTTTCGATGCTCCCTTGCTGCTCCAGAAGGAAATTACCGGTCCGCCAGCCTCCGCCTCGGTGCTCTATGATCGCGGTGTCCCGGTCTGCTGGTTCGCCTATCTGATGAAGCGAACCTGGCCCAACCGGTTTTCCTCCGCCTGCTCCATTCAGTTGTTTCCACATCCGGACGCCGGGCCTCTTCTAAATGCCGTTGGCCGGCTCACGGAGTTCACGGGGCTGGCCGGCATCGATTTCATCTGGGAGCGGGACACCGATCGTCTGTTGCTCCTCGAGTTCAATCCCAGGCCCACACCCGTCTACTATCTGGGCCACCGCGCTGGCGTCGATTTCGCCCGCGCTCTGCGCGAAATGGCTTCCGGTCCGGCCACGATCCAGGCGCCCAATCTGTCGTCGAAAGTTATCGACCTGTTCCCCCAAATGCTCTATTACTCGGTCGAACACCTGAACCCCCTGCTGTTCCTGCGGTGTCTGGGCGACATTCCATGGAAGGACCCGGCCCTGACGGCCGCGAAATTCCGGCGCTTCGTGACCCACTACATCCCGAGCTCGCTCAAGGAAAAAATAAGGAACTGACGCTTTCTACGCTTGCACAGGAACGTGTCAAATCGTACAATAACTGTACTGTTATTTACCTTTGATATTGCTGCTATCCCTACCGCGATCTGTTGAAACGTGCGAAAATCACCATTGTGCCATTCTATATAGGACTAACAGTACTCCTTCTAATACCGTTGCAAGCGCAGACGTTCCAGAGCAGTTCCGGTCCGCTCGCCAACGAACCCTTCGCGGGCAATACCGGTTCGGTGAATGCCACTTCGGGCGGCGGTGGATGGGCGGGTGGGTGGCAAACCCAGAACAACAGCACCAATGTTCCCGGCTATAACATCTCGGCATCTTCGCCGCTCCTGGTGTCCGGCAGTTCGTTTGGGAATTACGCCACCGGCGGAGACAACTGGCAAACAACGGGCCGTGCTCTCGACATCGCCCCGAACGGAGCCTTTGCTGCCTTTCTGGCCTCTGACGGTTCCATCGGGAAAACCGGCACCACCATATTCTTCAGCATTCTGATGCGAAAAGACCTCAACACGGAAGACGAAATGTCCGTGACTCTCAACGCCAACGCATCCTTGCCCTGGTGGGTTAATACGCCAGGAATCGCCATCGGCCACTTCGGAAGCAGTTCGGATACCGGAGGTGTCCGTTATTGGTCGATGCGCGTTGCCGGCACCGTATACCGAACGTCGTTCCCGGTCGTTGTGGGCCAGGCCGCACAACTGGTCTGCAGCGTCACATTCGGGGCCGAAAACATCGTCTCGCTCTACGTGAACCCACCCGCTGCCGCGCTCCCAGCCACGCCCGCCGCCACAGTCCGCACCCAAAGTGCCGTCTCGTTCCGCAGCCTCGAATGGTATGCCGGTACCGTCGCGACGGAAAGTTCCATCGACGAAATCCGCTTCTCCGGCAGCTACGCTACGCTCGGTGGGACGAAGACCCCGCCACCCGCCGCGCCCGCTACTATATCGGCCATCCCGGGCAACGGGAATATCGCACTCACATGGGCTTCGGTTCTCTCGGCTACGTCTTACAACATTTACCAGGTGATCGGCGGAACCGTCCAGACGCCGGCAACCGTATCCGCCTCTGCCTCCACTATCGTTACGGGTCTGGTCAACTACGAAACTTACACATTTTGTGTCGAGGCTGTCGCGCCTTCCGGTTCGAGCGGACCCTCCGCCGCCGTCAGCGCCGTGCCGGTCGGTCCTCCGCCCGTGCCGCATCCCTCGCTCGGCACCAATCTGACCGCCGTTACCGACTACGGACGCGAGCTTCCTTTCGTCGATGTCTTCCACATGGCCCGCGCCTGGATTCCGCAGATCCAGGGGGGAAGCTGGGGCCAGGGACCCGCCCTGCAACTGGACTCCAGCGGCTGGATCCAGTCGCTGCAGCCCGGCCAATACGCCGAAACCATCTTCCTCGACAACGCGCTGGACGATCATTCGAATTTCCCTGCCGGACAGTACACTCTGCTTTACGATGGCGCTGGCACCATTCAGTTCGATCTGCAAAGCGCCACCATCGTGAGCCAGACGCCTGGCCGCATGGTCGTAAACGTCGCCGCCACGCAGAACGGGGTCTACCTTATGGTGACAGCCACCAACCCGGCCAATTACCTGCGTAACATCCGCTTTATTATGCCCGGCTGCGAGAGCACTTACCTGACATCGCCGTTTAACCCGCAATTCGTGCTGCGCCTGGGTGGGTACAAAGTACTCCGCTATATGGAATGGATGCTGACTAACGGCTCTACCGTTCGCAACTGGGCTGACCGGCCTCTGCCCGGCGACTATACCTGGACCTGGCGCGGCGTGCCCCTCGAAACGCTCATCCAGCTGGCGAATTCCACCGGCATGACCCCCTGGTTTAATATCCCGGCGCAGGCGACCGACGCCTACGTAAAGCAATTCGCCACGTTAGTCAATCAGCAGCTCAGCCCATCTTTGCGTT
>Ga0302324_100025115_pt1 | contig 11444 bp, 7 predicted proteins | sample Palsa_T0_1_FD_201949 | JGI IMG/M metagenome (GOLD analysis project Ga0302324, IMG submission 201949) | Peat permafrost microbial communities from Stordalen Mire near Abisko, Sweden - Palsa_T0_1 | ecosystem: Environmental > Terrestrial > Soil > Palsa > Peat permafrost | place: Sweden: Abisko... | reverse complement strand
GCAGACAGGCGGGACAGCTCCGCCCGCGCTTCGGCGAGCGCGTGATTGCCGCGCATCAGCTGAAGGACGATGAACGTCACGACCGCGGCGACTGGGATCGCGACCGGGGTGAGATCGCCGAGCGCGGTGCCCAGGCTGTCATGCCAAGAAGGAATGGCCACCGGGACCAGGAGCGCCGCCAGGGCCAGCGCCAGGACGACGGGCGCGGACCGGCCATCCCACCGGGCCGCGGTGATCATCGTGATGAACAGGCACATGACGAACGCCGCGGCGCGGGCGAGTGGCAGCTCAACCGCAAACAGCGCCACGAAGATGCCGTAGAGGGCCCAGAATTGCCGTGAGGTCGCCTGCCCAGCCTCCTGCCAGAGCAGTACTGGCCCGACGAGCCAGCAGAGGCCGAAGGCAACGAGGACGGCGTAGCCGCATACCGCGGCGGCGCCCCGCGAGTATTCCGTCACAGCGTGAGCCACAAAGAGCAGGTAGACAAGAGGGACCGCATTAAAGATGAGCCGGCGTCGTCCTTGGGACCACTTGCGCTGGCTCGCTACCCACTCCGCTTCGGCCGGGCCGGCCGGTGCGATGTCCGGGTCCACGTTTTCTGAGATTACGCGGTCAGCGAGCTCAGACGCGGCTCGTGTCGCGCCGGTAGACGAGCACGGCGAGCGGGACGAGGACGATCGTCCAGCCGGCGACCACGGCCCACCCCTCGGCCGGCCAGTCGCCGCCGCCGCTGGCGCTCTTCCCGGCCTGAACGAGCCAGTAGGAGGGGAGCAGCTTCACGATGGTCAGCCCCACCCCACCGGTGAAGAGCCGGCCGAAGGCGCCGCCCAGCAGGGCGAAGAGGACGACGGGCCCGGCCACCGCAGGCATCATCGCCTCGACCGTCAGCAGGTGGCCCACGGTGATCCCCAGCACAGCGAACGGTGCCAGGCCGATGAGAAGCAGCCCGGCCATCTCCAGCCACCGCGTGGCATCGAGCCTACCCCGAGCGATGCGCCGGCCAGGCCGAGCAACACGAGGGTGGGTATCGCCACCAGGTAGGAAGTGAGCACCTTGGAGACGAAGTAGGTGTCGGCCCGCAACGGCGTGGTCCGCGTGTGGCGGGTCCAGCCGCTGGCCCGGTCGCGCGCGACATGCGCTCCCGGGAAGACCGCGGCCCACATGGCGCCGTACGCCGCCATCCCGGTCATGAAGTAGAGCGGGAACGGGATGCCCTCGGGGTGGGCGTGGCGGCTCCCCGGGGTCACCGCGTAGTACACCACAAGCGGCAAGGCTATGGTGAGGCCAACGGTCGTTGGGACCCGATACATCCGGAGGATGTCATACCGGAGGTGAGTGGTGTTGATCATCTGGTCACCTTCTCCCCGGTACCCGCGCCCCCGCGATCCTGCTCGGTACTCGTGCTGTCGCCGTCCGGGTCGTCGGCAGTCAGCTCCACGAACGCCTCCTCGAGGCTCACCCCGCGCACCTCGATGTCCCGCGCGGCCGGGCACCTCGTGAGCAGGGCGCTGAGAGCCATGTCGGCGTCCGAGCACGACAAGATGACCGCATCCCCATGCCTCTCCGCGCCCACCACCCCTGGCAACGCTCCGAGCGAGGCGACGTCGACGCCCGGCAGCGTCGCCCGGATCGTGTGAGAACCCGCCTGCGCTTTGATCTCGGTGGCCGGACCGTCGGCGACGATCCGGCCGCGGGCGATAAGCACGATCCGGTCGGCGAAGGCGTCGGCCTCCTCCAGGTAGTGCGTGGCAAAGACGATAGTCTTCCCCCGCTCGGTGGCACTTCGCATCGTCTGCCAGAAGTCGCGCCGGCCTTCGACATCGATCCCCGACGTCGGCTCGTCGAGGATAAAAAGGTCAGGGTTGCCGACGAGAGCGAGGGCGAAATACGCCCGCCGGGTCTGGCCGCCGGACAGCTTCGTGGTCCGCCGATCGGCGAACTCTGCCGCCCCGGTCAGGCGGAGCACGTCTTCGACGGGAAGCGGATGCGGGTAGTAGGACGCCACCAGCGTCACCGCCTCGCGCACCTTGAGCAAGTCGGGCGGCGATCCGGTCTGGAGCATCGCCCCGATCCGGCCCGCCCGCACGGCCGCCGCTGGCGGTACGCCGAAAACCGACACCGTTCCCTGATCCGGGTGGGTGAGACCGAGCATCATGTCGAGTGTCGTCGTCTTGCCGGCGCCGTTCGGCCCCAGCAGCGCGACCGTCTCACCAGGGGCGATCATCAGGTCGATCGATCGGACGGCGCGCACCTGGCCGTAAGACTTGGACAGCCGAGACAGGACGATCCCCCCGCCAGAAGCGTCAACATTGGCCATGGCAAGAGGCTGGCGCGCCCGCGCGCTGACCGTGTAGAGCTGAAATCCTCGACTTCGGCGTGACAAATGTCACAAGCCGTATCTACCTAGTTCCGGGCCCCCATGATGCCCCGTCCGGCTGGCGCTGGGATTCGCGGCTGCCGCCCGCGGTGCTGGCACGCAGCCACCGCCCATGCCGCCCCTGCCGGCCTCCCCCTTCGGCAGGGCCGGGCCGCCCGCCAGCACCCGCCCCGGCCGCACAGGCCGCCCGCGGGGCCTTTCCTCTTTTCCCGTTTCCCCGGGCCGGCAACCGGCACGGGAAGCCTTTCGAACGGATATCCCCCCAGCTGCTGGCGGCGAAAGCATATGCATAGAATCCGACGAGGACCACGAACGCCGTTGCTGCAAGAGGTCAGCCGGATCGGAGCGGAGCTGGCTGACCGACAGGCGGAAGGCTGGCGAGAATCGTGCTTGCCGGGCTACGGCGCTGCCGTTGCCCCGGTTCGTTAGCTCAGCGTATGGTCAAGGTGTTGGCAGTAGTTCTGATCGCGCCGGCACGGTTGCAGCCATGGCGGTCCCGGGGACATCGCTCCAGCCTTTGGTGACGTAGCCCCGGGTTGCCAAGGAAGATGCTGATGAGCCGTCCCGGAACGGGCGAGCGGCACTGCGAAGTGACCAGCAGGCCGGCTCGCCGGCGGCCGGATGCCTTAGGGTTGCGCAACAGCACCGACAAGCTCCGAGCCAGCGCCGGGCCGTCGAGGTGAGGCACGTGGTGCGCGGGTCCGTACAGAGTCGCTGCTGCGAGCGCCCGGAGTGCCCGGTAATTTTTGCGCCACCAGCTGAGGGGGCGGGCCGGTGAACACGCCCGCCGAGGCCATGTACGCGCTGCTCACCGACGGCAGCACGGTCGAGATCAGGCAGGCCCTGGCAGCGGACGCCGAGGCGGTGCGGGCGATGCACGCTGCCCTGTCACAGGACAACTTTTACTTGCGGTTCTTCAGCCTGAGCCCGAACGCGGCCGAGCAGGAAGCCAAGCGGATCTGCCGCAAGCCGGATGCCGACCATGCGGCGCTGCTTGCCTGGCAGGATGACCGACTGGTTGGGGTCGGCAGCTACGAGGCCGGCGGGGAGGGCGGCGTCGCCGAGGTCGCGTTCGCCGTCCCTGACGACATGCATGGCCGCGGCATCGCCAGCCTGCTGCTCGAGCACCTGGTCTGGCAGGCGCGGCAGCGCGACCTGCGGGCATTCTGCGCGGAAACGCTGTCAATGAACTCGCCCATGCTCCGGGTATTCGCCGATGTCGGCCTGCCCGCGAAGCGGCGAATTTCCGACGGCGTGGTCGAGCTGACTTTCCCCCTTCCCGACCGGGAGGATAACTACCGGCTGACCAACTACCTGGAGACGGTGGCCAGCAAGGAAAGCCAGGCGAACGTCGCGAGCCTCCGGCCCCTGCTGGCGCCGCGATCGGTCGCCGTGGTGGGCCCGGGCCGACGCGGCCGTACCATCGGGCGGGCCATCCTGCACAACATCGTGACGTCCGGTTTCGCCGGGCCTGTCTATGCGGTAAATCCGCATGCCACCGCGATCGAGGGCGTGCCCTGCGTGCCATCTGTCGGCGACCTGCCCGAGCAGGTGGACCTGGCGGTGATCGCAGTGCCGCCGCCCGCACTTCCCGAGGTGGCGGCGCAGTGCGGCCGCAACGGGGTCCGGGCCCTCATAGTGATCAGTTCCGCTTTGGGCGCCGGAGGCGCTGACCTGCTGGCCATCTGCCGCCAGTACGGCATGCGGCTAGTCGGGCCGAACTGCTTCGGGGTGATCGCGCCCTGGATCGGCCTGGACGCGACATTCGCCGCCGGTCACCCGCTGCCCGGCGTCGCCGGCCTCGTCGTACAGTCCGGCGGCGTGGGAATCGCCCTGCTCGGGCAGCTGTCCAGACTCGGCATCGGGGTTTCCTCCTTCGCCTCGGTCGGCGACAGGTACGACGTGTCCCCCAGTGACATGCTGACCTGGTGGGCGCAAGATGAGGTGACCCAGCTAGCGGTCCTCTACGCGGAATCCTTCGGCAGCCCGCGCAAGTTCGGCGGGATGGCCCGCCGGGCCGCGCAGCGGATGCCTGTGCTGACAGTCGTCGGCGGCCGGTCCCCAGCTGGCCGGCGCGCGGCCTCGCATACCGCGGGCGGCACGACAACGCTGATCACCCAGGAGGCGCTGTTCCACCAGGCGGGCGTCATTACCACCAGGAGCCTCGGCGAGCTCATCGATACGGTGACGCTGCTCGCCTGCCAGCCGCTGCCCGCGGGCAACCGGGTAGCGATCGTCGCCAACACCGGCGGTGCGGCAGTGCTGGCCGCCGATGCGTGCGGTGACCACGGCTTGCAAGTCGTGCGGCTCCGCGCGGCTACGCGGCGCAAGCTGCGCTGGCTGCTGCCGTCGCGTGCTGTCGTCACCGGCCCGGTGGACACCAGCATGTCGGTGACGACCGATACCTTCCGCGAGTGCCTGGAGGACGTGGCCGCCGACGACGGCGTGGATGCGGTGCTGGCCGTGGTGGTGCCCACGGCCATCTCCGACCTGAGCGCTGCGGCGGCCGAAGCGGTTCTCAGCAAGCCGCTCGCTGTTGCCATGCTCGACCGGGCAGAGTCCGCGCAACGACTCAAGCGCCTGCCGGTAGGGCAGCCGTCGGACGGCCAGCGCGCGGACACCGGCCCAGCGGGCCGTCCGGCGGCCGTCGGCCCGGCGGCGGCAGCCGTCGAGGGGGCGGCCATCATCGATGATGCGGCGGCTGCCGTCACCGGAGTGCCCGCCTACGCCGATCCGGAAAGCGCGGCCCGCGCGCTCGGCCACGCAGTCCGGTACCAGGCGTGGCGAGGACAGCAGCGAGGCACCATCCCCGAGCTGAGCGGGCTGCGTACAGCGGACGCGCGTACCCTCGTCACCGAATTTCTGGCTGGCTCACCAGCAGGCGGCTGGCTGCCGGGGGCGAAAGCAGCAGACTTGCTGTCCTGCTACGGTGTGCCGGTGGCTGCCACCATCGCTGCGGGCAGCGTGCAGGAAGCCGTCGACGCCGCCGTGCAGCTCGGCGGCCGGGTCGTGCTCAAAGCCGAGGCCAGGGGGCTCGTGCACAAGGCCGATACCGAGGGAGTCCGGCTCGATCTGCGCACCCCCGAGGAAGTCGCCGAAGGCTACCGCGCGCTGACAGCCGACCTCGGATCCGGGCTGCACAGGGTGCTTGTCCAGCCGATGCTGACCGGCGGCTTCGAGGTGCTGATCGGCGTCGTGCAGGAGCCTGTGTTCGGGCCGCTAGTCGTATTCGGGTCCGGCGGGGCGGCGACTGATGTGCCCGGCGAGCATGTGACCCGCCTGACCCCGCTGACCGGCACCGACGCCGACGAGATGCTCCACGCGGCCCGCGCCGCGCCGCGGCTGTTCGGCGACCGGGGCGGGCCGCCGGTGGATACCGCGGCGCTCGCTGATGCCCTGCTGCGGGTGTCCAGGCTTGCTGATGATCTTCCTGAGGTCAGCGAGATGGATCTCAACCCCGTCGTCGCCAGGGAGGACGGCGTCTACTGTGTCGACGTGCGGGTGCAGCTCAGCCCGGCAGAGCCCAGGGATCCCTTCCTGCGCCGGTTGCGCTGAGCACGCCGCAACGCGACGCGCCGCTGACGTGCAGCGTGAGCGACTAGCCAGGGTCCGCGGCGATATCGATCACATCGCCTCGCCCGTTGGCAGTTGAAGCTGCAACCCGGCGAGGAGCCGGTCGGTGTCGGAGAGGTCGCCGACGATCTTCCGGATGGGCGGCGGGTGCTTCCGGACCAGCGTGGGAGCCGCCAGGATCTGCTCGTCGGCCACTAGGCGCGGGTTCTCCAGCAGGTCCACGACCTCGATGTGATGGTGCCCCGCCAGGTACTGCTCGCAGGCAAGCTGCAGGTTCTCGATCGCACGGAGGCTACTGGGCGAGCGCCCGATTACATAGAGTCGCAGCTCCCAGGTCTCACGGTTGGATACCGCTGTCTCGGCTCCTGCATCGGCGTTGCGGGGTCGAGTCATCGTTGCCCTTCTTCGTCGTGCCCTTCTTCGTCGTGCCCTTCTTCGTCGGGCGGCGCTTCGTCGGGCGGCACCGAATCGGCCCAGCGCTGCGAGGCCAGGGCCGAACGGTCCGCCTCGGCGTCGGCCACGAGCCGCTGTTCGCGCCGGGCGAGCCGCTCGACCTCGGCCCTGTTCGCGGCGACCTCGACCTGCAGCACGGCGAACTTTGCCTCGCCCTCCTCGATGCGCCGCCGCAGCTCGCGCTGGCGGCGGCCAAGGTCCTCACCTTGCTGCCGCTCCGCGCCGCGCTCTTGGGCTTCCTGCACCAGGCGAGCGGAGCCGGTCACGACGCCGTCCGGGCCCACATACACATCGATGAGCTCGATGCCGCCGCCGGTGAGCATGAACTCCCGCACCTGGTTCGAATGAGCGCTGCCGCGCGACTTCAGCACGAACAGCAGCCGGTTACGCTCACCGTTCGACTCGACGTTGCGCAGCAGCAACCAGGTGTCCACCAAGGAGGACATGCCCGCCGCGCTCGTCTCGTCGTGAGCCAGCGTCGTCGCCATTGCGGTGATCCCCGAAGCTTTAAACAGGTCGATCTGGCGGGCCACCATCGAGGTCACCTCGGGGCCGGTGGGCCCCTGGGCGAGACTGGCGAGCCCGTCGAGGACGGCGATGGACGGCGTGACCTCCTCGACCAGCCGGGCCAGAATCGCCAGGTGGGCCTCGAACCCGAACGCTGTCGGCCGGGCCGCCCACATGCGCAGCAGGCCCGCCTCGACCCAGCGCCGCAGGTCGAGCCCTACCGATAGCATGTTGCGGATGACCTGGTCGGGTGACTCCTCGAACAGGACCATCAGTGTCCGCTCACCCCGTGCGCACGCGGAGTCGATGAGGTTCGCTCCGAGCGTGGTCTTGCCCGTGCCCGCGGTCCCGCTGACCAGGACGGTCGATCCCCGGAACAGGCCGCCGTCCAGCATGTGGTCAAGGCGGGCCACGCCTGTCGATATCCGCTCCTCGGGCGCACCGTAGTCGAGCGCAACGGACGTAATCGGCAGCACGACGAAGCCCCGGGCCGAGATCAAGAAGGGGTACTCGTTGGTTTCGTGTGCCGACCCGCGGTACTTGACCACCCGGAGACGGCGGGTGGAAATCTCCTCGTGGATGCGATGGTCGAGAACGATCACGCAGTCAGATACGTACTCCTCGATCCCGTGGCGTGTGAGGCCGCTGTCGCCCCGCTCGCCGGTCACGATCGCGGCGACGGACCGGTCCTCGAGCCAGCGGAACAGCCGCCCGAGCTCCGCTCGCACGATCGCCTGCTCCTGGAACGCGCTGAACAGCAACTCGATGCTGTCAAGCACGACGCGCTTCGCCCCGAGGCGCTCGATGGCGTCGCCAAGAAGGAGGAACAGCGGCTCAAGGTCGAACTCCCCCGTCTCGACCAGCTCAGCGGGGTCCACTCGGAAGGCATGCACCACCAGCAGCTGGTCCCGCTGGAGCCCATCGAGGTCGAAGCCCAGCGAGGCGACGTTGGCGCTCACCTTCTCTGCCGACTCCTCAAAGGTGACCAGCACGCCTGGCTCGCCATACTCCCGGGCGCCCGCGACGAGGAAATGCAACCCCAGCAGCGTCTTGCCGGATCCCGTGCCACCCGTCACCAGCGTCGACCTGCCACGGGGCAGTCCACCCCGGGTGATCTCGTCGAGTCCCCGGATCCCCGTCGGGGCCTTCGGCAGCACGGGGCCCACCGCAGGCTCGGCCTCGGCTGGGATCATTTCCGCCATAAACGGAGGCTATACCCCTCAAAGCATCGTTCCCAGGGTCCGTCTCCCACCACGGCCGGCGCGATGCGACTGCTGGCCGATGAGCACGGTTGTTAGCAGCTCACGGTTCTCTCCGGAGCGCTGGGATCAGCTGGATTCCGTGGAATTTGCCCGACCCTGCAGACGAGGAAGACGGCATTAGCTAGCAGGCATCCTGAAAGCCAGGTCAGAGGCCAGAAGCCGGGCAGGACGGTCAGCATAACCGCTCCCACCTGCGCCGTCCGCGCACGATCACCCGGCTCGAACAGCAAGCCGCCGACCTCCGCATCCAGCTCGCCGACCGTGACGACGAACTCGCCGCCGCACGCGCCGCCAACCGGGAACTCATGACCCGCATCAACCACGAGCCGAAAACCCGGTGACACACCGTCGCGTAACCTGCCCACCTCACCCGGCTTCATTCCCCCGGCGGAACGGACGGCAGTTACGCTGAGAACATGTGCCGGAAATATTCCGTAACCGGACAATGCGGAAAGGCGCCCGGCGTGAAAACACGTTTTTTAGCTCCTATCCCTTGGAAGATTTGAGCCTCGCGGAAAAGAGGCGCCGGAAAGCGGTACCCAATCCTTCCGCAAGGTTACAATCTTCCATCGGCCTCGGCATAACGGACATATCGCCGCGCGGTTAGCGCACGCCCGGCGCGGCGAGCGGGGGCCGCGGGATTCCTGCCGGCGGCACCAGTTAGCATGGAAACGCTACCGGAATTCCGCCGTGGGTCGAGTTCCGGCAGGAGTTCCTTCGGGGGAAAATATGCGGGTAATTGTTACGGGTGGTGCGGGTTTCGTGGGCTCGCATTTGTGTGATGCGCTAATCGCCAGGGGTGACAGCGTCGTGTGCCTGGACAACCTCTCGACCGGGTACCCGGAAAATGTCGCTCACCTGGCGGGCCATCCCGGGTTCGAGCTTGCCGAATGTGATGTGAGCACCGGGATCGATGTCGATGGTCCGGTCCACGTCGTCGCCCACTTCGCCAGTGCGGCATCCCCGCCCGATTACCAGCGCCTGCCTCTGGAGACGCTCGCGGTGGGCAGCCGGGGAACCGAGAACGCGCTGAATATCGCCGAATCCAAGGGAGCTCGGTTCCTGCTCGCCTCGACAAGCGAGGTGTACGGCGACCCGGCCGTGCATCCGCAGACCGAGGACTACTGGGGAAACGTCAATCCCATCGGCCCGAGGAGCGTCTACGACGAGGCGAAGAGATTCGCTGAGGCAATGACCTTCGCATACGGCAGGACCCGCGGGGTCAACGCCGGCGTGATCAGGATATTCAACACCTACGGCCCGCGTATGAGCGGCCACGACGGCCGAGTCGTCACCAACTTCATCACCCAGGCACTCAACGGCGACCCAATAACGATCTACGGGAATGGCAAGCAGACGCGTAGCTTCTGTTATGTCGATGACCTGGTCCGCGGCATCGTCGCAATGATCGACTCGGCCGAGCGCGGCCCGATCAACCTGGGCAATCCCGACGAATTCACTATCGCCGACTTCGCGGCGCTCGTGCTGCGGATCACCGGCTCTTCTGCTCCGGTCGAGCACCGGCCGCTACCCGTGGATGACCCGCTACGGCGGCGTCCCGACATAAGCCGGGCCCAGAACACGCTGGGATGGCGGCCAGAAGTACCGCCTGCCGAAGGAGTGCGCCGGACCGCCGAGTGGCTGCTATCCGGGCCGCTACTGGGCCCCGACGTTCGGATGCTGGAGGGACTCCGCCTTCCCAGCGAAATTGGTCGGTCTCGGGTTCATGCCGAGGCGGGCCAGATTCAGCCCGGCGCCGAGAAGGGGGGAACCCAAGCGGAGGATGAATCGATCCCCGGCTGACCCCCGGCCCGCCATCTTGTCCTGAAGGTTCAGCACGGGTCCGGTCAGCCGCGGGTCGACCGCGAATCCCGATGGCCGGCCAGCCACCATTTCCTCGGTGCTGATCGCGCGCCAAGCCGACAACGAATCATAGGATTCCGGGCCCCATGTCACCGCCCACGGGCCGACGGCGGAGAAGTAATCATTTCCCTGGAGTTCGGCCATGGCGGGCCGCAAGGCTCCGGCGGCTGCGACGACGGGGCCATGATCGGCCACAAAGATATTGTTTCTGACCAGGATATGGTTTACTGTCAGGCCTAGCCGCAGCGCCGGTGAACCCGCCATCACCACGGTGTTCTGATATACGGCCGCGTCGGCCACCGTCCCGAGCACAGAAATCCCGCCGTAGTGAGAATTTCCATCCTGGGAGTTTCCGCTGCTGATGTTGTAACGGACTATATTGTGCGTTTGCGCGGAGTTCTCCTGTGCGCTGTATACGAGGAAGCCGGTTCCATCATTGTCGTAGGACAGGTTATCTTGCATAACCGAGTCTGACGTGTTCTGATCTAGACCGAATCCGTTGCCGTCTACGCGGTTATTTGTTCGGTTTTCAAACGAAAGATTGCGCTCCATGACAATGCGAGTGGAATCATAGGCCCAGATTCCCTCTGGGCCTTCGGTAGCAACGCTGTCGCTGCCGTTATTGTCGGCCGTCGACCAGGCGATTGTCCCATCACGGACGCTGCCGAGAACGATGCCGTTGCCGGTATTCCCAACCGCACTGTGCGGGTCACCGCTGTTCCTGGCCGCTATCACGTGCGACACGTCCACATCTTGATTCGCGTAGGTAGGGTGTCCCGGATTGAACTCCGGACCGTACGTTATGAGGCCATCATTGACGTTTCCGTCCAGTACGCAATTACTGACCGTGACGTCACCGAAGCCGGCTCCGCTATTCTTACCGCCGAACGCCACGCCGTTAGCGAAGCCGACTACGGTGATGTTCCTGACCACGACATGGTTGAGCCGGCGCCCAGCCGGAAGGTCGTTATAAACGGTCAGTCCCACGGCAGCCGCGCCGCTCGACGGCCGGCCGATCAAATTCAGGTCGCCGATATCGATACCCGCTGTGTCGTACACATCGATGGCAGAGCCCTTGGAGGCGATGGTCGCTACCCCGCTGCCATACGATCCGATCACCACGGGCCGCGCGGCATTGCCAGCGTCCCGCTCATTAAGAGTCAGCTGGCCGGTGAACTCGCTCCCGCCCCGCAGGAGCAGGCGCGTACCGGGTTTCAGGCTGGCGCGGCTGGCGCGGCCGTGGCTGCGCCACGCATCGGCGGTCGAGGTGCCCGCGGCAGCGTCGTTTCCGGACGGGCTCAGGTAGTAGGTGAGCGGCTGCGGCTTCCCGTTGGCGTGCGGCGACCCACCGCACGCCACCGGGAACAAGCACGCGGGCATCAGCACGAGGAGCTGCGCGGCGCGCCGCC
>Ga0302324_100025114_pt1 | contig 11445 bp, 7 predicted proteins | sample Palsa_T0_1_FD_201949 | JGI IMG/M metagenome (GOLD analysis project Ga0302324, IMG submission 201949) | Peat permafrost microbial communities from Stordalen Mire near Abisko, Sweden - Palsa_T0_1 | ecosystem: Environmental > Terrestrial > Soil > Palsa > Peat permafrost | place: Sweden: Abisko... | reverse complement strand
CGTTCCATTCTGGGGCCGACGGTTTTCCTGGCAATGAATTCAAGGTTTTCAAATGTTGGCCGCGTCGAAGGAGAATTCCATACCGCTAAAGTACTGTCTTTTGAGTGTTGTACCAAGTTACCAATGGCCCATTTGTGGCACCGATGGGCGAAGACATTCCTTGATAAAATTGCAGAAGATTAATGCGAAGCAGGCCAGACCCAAATCCGGTTCCGCAACCGGCCTCAGGGAACTCTATTTGCAGAACGCCGTTGGGCAGGACAAGAAGCGGCGCGGAGACTCGACAAAAGATGCAATCGACATCGTTAAAGCCATTTTCCTATGAACCTTATCCCATCGGCGGCGTTGTAGCGTACTTCTCCATGGAAATTGCGATCAATCCGGCCATGCCGACGTACTCCGGCGGGCTGGGCGTGCTGGCCGGAGACACGCTGCGTTCGGCTGCCGACCTGGGTGTGCCGCTGGTGGCGTTTACGCTGGCGCACCGCAAGGGATATTTCCAGCAGCACCTGGACGCGCACGGCGTGCAGAGCGAGGAAGTTCAGCCGTGGAATCCTTCGGACTTCTGCACCGAGGAAGCGGCGCGGATTACGGTAAGCGTGGAAGACCGCGTGGTGACGGTGCGTGCGTGGCGCTACGACCTGGTGGGACGGTATGGGCATGTGGTGCCCATCTACCTGCTGGACACCGATGTTGACGGCAACTCGGGATGGGATCGCGGGCTGACCGACCATCTGTATGGCGGGGACACGAATTACCGTTTGCAACAGGAGATTGTGCTGGGCATGGGCGGGGTGCGCATGGCGAATGCCCTGGGCCACCGGGTAAACGTCTTCCACATGAACGAAGGCCACGCGGCGCTGCTGACGCTGGCGCTGCTGGAGAGCGAACTGGGCGGCGGGCCGCTGGGTGCGCCAACCGAAGCTGACCTGGCGCTGGTGCGGCAGAAGTGCGTGTTCACCACGCATACGCCGGTACCGGCAGGGCACGACCGGTTCTCGACCGAGCAGACGATTCGGATTCTGGGCGGAGACAGAACGGTGCGCCTGGAACGGCTGGGCTGTTATCGCGATGGGATGCTGAACATGACGCTGCTGGCGCTGAAGTTTTCGCGCTATTGCAACGGCGTGGCCATGCAGCACGCCAAGGTGTCGCGGGCCATGTTCCCGGAGTTTGCGATTGATTCGATCACCAACGGGGTTCATGCGCCGACCTGGGTTTCAGAGCCAATGCAGCAGATGCTGGACGCGAACTTCTCGTCGTGGCGGCGGGACAATCTCTATTTACGGAATTCAATTGACCTGCCGGAGAAGGAGATTCTTTCGGCGCACGCGCGGGCCAAGGAGAACCTGCTGGCAGAGGTCGGATCGCGAACCGGTGTGGTGCTCGATCCGAAGGTGCTGACGCTGGGATTCGCGCGCCGCGTGGCGACTTACAAGCGCGCTACGTTGCTGTTCACCGATCCAGCCCGGCTGGAGGCGATTGCCCAGGCGGCGGGTGGCTTGCAGATTATTTATGCGGGCAAGGCGCATCCGCAGGACGAGCCGGGGAAGGCGCTGATCCAGAAGGTCGTGGAGGACGCGCAGAAGTATTCCGACAGCCTATTGAAGATTGTTTATCTCGAAAACTACGCATGGGACCTGGGTGCGATGCTGACGGCAGGCGTGGATGTGTGGGTGAACACGCCCAAGCGGCCGTATGAGGCGTCGGGCACAAGCGGGATGAAGGCAGCGCTGAACGGGGTTCCGAGCCTGTCGATCCTGGACGGGTGGTGGATCGAGGGTTGCATTGAAGGGGTGACGGGCTGGGCCATCGAGGATGGCGCCAACGACGATGAAGAGGCGGCGGCGCTCTATAAGAAGCTGGAGACGGCGGTGGTTCCGCTCTATCTGGATGCGCCGGAGAACTGGGCGCGGATTATGCGGACCACGCTGGCTTTCAACGGGTCTTACTTCAATACCAACCGGATGGTGAAACAATATGTGCGGAATGCGTATTATCCGGTGACGCTGATTGAGGCGGCGAAGGTGCGGGAAGAGGCGTTTGCGGGGTAGGATTCGAGGCTTCCCACCCATTCGCCAGGAAAAAGGCGAATGGATGGGGCACGGAGATTGTTGGCACTACCAAAGAAACAGAAGGTTCTTCGACTCCGCTGGAGTACGGTTCGCTCAGAATGGCAGATCGTTTGTCGAATAAAAAACGGCAGCTGCGCTTAAAATGAGACGCCAATCATCTTTCAATCAAGATCAAAATTACATGCTCTACGACGGCGGGCGGATTTCGCTGCTGGTGCCGCCGGCGGCGGGGATGTAGCACTTCAGCGTGTAGTCCATGACCATGCGGTCGGCGTTGAAGCGCCAGCCCAGAGTGCGTATGGTGCGCTTCATGCGCTTGATCCAGCCTAGCGGCAGGCCGTCGCGGTCGCGATGGTAGTAAAGCGGAATCAGCTCATCGTTAAGTACGCGATAGAGGTCTTCTCCGTCGCGGCTGTCGTGCACATCCATGTTGGAATGGGTTCTGCCGGTGCCGATGCCGAAGCCGTTGAGGCCGTCGTAGGCTTCTGCCCACCAGCCGTCGAGGACAGATAGGTTCAAGCCGCCGTTGAGGACCACTTTCTGGCCACTGGTTCCTGAGGCTTCGAGCGGGCGGCGCGGATTGTTGAGCCAGACATCGACGCCCTGCACCAGGTAGCGGGCAACGTTGATGTCATAGTCCTCGACGAAGACGAACTTGTGCGAAAAATTTGAGTCGCGCATCATCTGAGCGATCTGTTGCAAGACCTTCTTTCCCGGTTCGTCGTGGGGATGGGCCTTGCCGGCAAAGAGGAATTGCACGGGGCGCTTGGGGTCGTTGACCATGGAGGCCAGGCGCTCGATGTCGGCCAGCAGCAGGTTGGCTCGCTTGTAGGTGGCAAAGCGGCGCGCGAAGCCGATGGTCAGCGCATCGGGCGAAAGAACCTTGCCCAGGTTTAGCAGCGTCTCCTTCGATTCTCCGCGGCGCTGCGCCTGCTCCTGGGCACGACGGCGGACAAAGTCGAGCAGTTGAATCTTCAGGCTGAGGTGCGTCTCCCAAAGCTCGCCGTCGTCGACTTTCTCAATCTCCTCCCAGGTTCGGGCGTTGCCGCTGTTTGTTTGCCAGTCAATGCCAAGATAGCGGTCGTAAAGGCGGCACATCTGCGGCGCCAGCCAGGAAGGAGCATGGACGCCGTTGGTGATGTGGCCGATGGGCACGGCTTCTTCTGAGCGGCTCGGATAAAGAACCTTCCACATGGCTCGCGAGACCTCGCCATGCAAGGAAGAAACGGCATTCACCCGCCGGGATAGCTTGAGCCCCAGAACGGTCATGCAGAACAACTCAGCATGATTGTCTGGATTTTCGCGGCCCCAGCTCATGAGCGCATCGTGCGAGAGGCCGAGCTGCTCGCGCAGGGGTCCGAGGTGCTCTTCGATCAGGTCGGGGTGGAAGCGGTCGTGGCCGGCGGGGACGGGCGTGTGCGTGGTGAAGACCACTTCGCGGGGAATCTGGCTGGCGGCGGCATTGAAGTCAATGCCCTCTTCCTCCATGCGGTTGCGTACGGCTTCAAAAACCGCGAAGCCGCTGTGGCCCTCGTTGAGGTGAAGAACTCCCGGAGAGATGCCCATGGCTTTGAGGGCGCGGAAACCGCCGATGCCGAGGAGCAGTTCCTGGCGAATGCGGGTGCGCGAGTCTCCACCATAGAGGCGCGAGGTGGTATCGAGATCTTCCGGAGCGTTTCCGGCAACGTTGGAGTCGAGCAGCAGCAGGTCGATGCGGCCGACCTTTACGCGCCAGACCTTGGCGCGGATGACGCCGCCGCGGGTTGCGATCTCGACCACGACGGGTTCGCCGTTGGTGCCGATGGCGGGCTGCATGGGCAACTGATTGACGTCGGTCTGGAGATACTCTTCGCGCTGCCATCCGGATTGATCGAGCCGCTGCAGGAAGTAGCCCTGGCCGTAAAAGAGGCCGATGCCGATGAGGGGAATGTCGAGGTCGGAGGCGCTCTTGATGTGGTCGCCGGCCAGAACGCCGAGGCCGCCGGAGTAGATGGGCAGCGACTCGTGCAGGCCGAATTCGGCGGAGAAATACGCGACTGGCCGTGGCCGCAACACGCCCGCGTTGGTCGCTCCCCACGTACGGTCGGCCAATAGATACTCCTGCTGGCGACGGTAACAGTAGTTGATGCGGCTGTGCAGACCGAGTTCCGTGGCGCGGCGCTCGATTTCGTCCAGGGGAATTTCGCCGAGCATGGAGATGGGATTCTGATTCAAGGCTCTCCAGCGGGTTGGGCTGAGGTCGCGAAACATGCTGACGCAGGCGCGGTCCCAACTCCACCACAGATTTCTCGCGAGCGACCAGAGGCGTTCCTGGGTGGGTCCGATGAAGCGATCGAGAGTACGCGCCTCGCTGACTACCGGCGCCACTTCGCCGGCCGCCTCAACCAGCATGTGAATTTCATTCTCGCGGAAAGTGCGCGGCTCTTTGGTTTGAACCACCAGCACGCCTTGCAACACGCCGCGATCAATGAGGGGCACGCCCAGGAAGGAGTGGTACTCTTCTTCTCCGGAGTCCTTGAAGTACTTGAAACGGGGATGATTCAGGGCGTCTTCGACCGCGACGGGGCGGACCTGCTCGGCAACCAGGCCGGCGAGGCCTTCATGGATAGACATGCGCAACGCGCCAATGCAGCTTGGATGCAGACCGAGGGAAGCGGCGAGGACGAGGTTGGAGCGGTCGGGCTCCAGAAGATAGGCAGAGCAGACGTCGGTGCGGAAGCGCGTGGCGATCAAGGCAACGACGTTCATGAGGGTGTCGGCCGGCTTGCCTCCCTCCTGAGCGAGGTTGGAGATGTCGTCGACAGTGAGAACAAGATCGGCGTCGCTTGCATCCAGAAACTGGGTCATGATTTTGCTCCTGTCTATGAGTATGAGAGGCTAAGCGCCGGCGCGCACCTCGAGCCCCTACGGAAAATCAAAAAGGTAAAACCGTGGGAAAACGCCGCGATCCTAAATGGGACGCGAGCAGGCAGGTTGACGGAAAAATGGCCGCCCGATATTTACTTTTTCGGGATGATTCTGACGATACCACCAAATCGCGCCGGGGGGCGAATCGGCAAAATTATTGAAGGAACGCTCACGTCGCCCTCCGGGGCGAACGGTCTGGGCTGGGATGCTTTCCCAGGGTTCCGTCCGCTGGTGCGGAGTCTACGCTGGGCTATTTTCGACGCCTCCCTCCGGGAGGGAGATCGAAAAACAGAAATTATCGATGTGCAAGATGGACCTGCGCAGGCAACAGGGATCGTTCATGCTATTACCGTTCAAATTGGCAGGGATGGACGCAAAGTTATCGGAATTGTCTATACTGCCGTGGAGGCACTGTTTCGTTGGCGGATGCAGGTGAAATCACGATACTTCTCCGCGATTGGCGGGCGGGCGATCCCGCCGCCATCGAGCACCTGTTTGAGCTGGTTTACCCGCAACTGCGACAGATTGCGGGAGCACTGTTCCGGGGCGAACGTCCGGAGAACCTGCTGCAGCCCACCAGCGTGGTGAACGAGCTGTTTCTCAAGCTGATAAGGCAGCGCAGCCTGCGCTTTGAAGACCGCGAGCATTTTTACAGTCTTTCGGCGCGGCTGATGCGGCGGGTCCTGGTGGACCATGCGCGCTCAGAGGGCAGACAGAAGCGCGACCACGGAATTCCGGTTCCACTGCACGAGGACCTGGCGTGGATCGACGCGCGGCCGGCGGAGATGATGGACCTGGACCGCGTGCTCGAGGAGCTGGAGCAACTGGACCCACGCAAGTGCAGGATGGTGGAACTCAGGTTCTTCCTCGGGTTTACGTCGGAAGAGACGGCGGAGCTTTTGAACACCTCAAAGGCGACCGTGGACCGCGAGCTGCGCTTTATCCGCGGGTGGCTGTACGACCGGCTGCACGAGGAATAAATTTCCCATCCTTTTTCACTCTGAGGCACTTTTCCCTTGTTTCGCGCCAACGGGTAGTGACGGCCATGACAAGAGACGCCGAAAACTGGGAGCTGCTTCAGGAGCTCTTCCACCTTGCCGAGACGACGCCGGAGGCGGACCGGGAGCGGGTGCTGGCGGAAAAATGTCCGGATGAGCGGCTGCGGCGGCGGGCGCTGAAGATCTTTACGGCCTCGAGCATTGAGGAGCCGGTGAAGACCGCGCCCAAGGACTCGGCTGTGGGCACCAGGATCGGGCCGTATGCGCTGATCAAGCATCTGGGAACAGGCGGAATCGGCGCGGTGTACCTGGTGGAGCGGATGGCCGGCGGAGCCCTGCAGCGGGCGGCGCTCAAGGTGCTTGCGCCGCACTCGGCGGGCCCGGCGTTCGTTGAGCGCTTCCATCGCGAGCAGCACATCCTGGCTACGCTGGACCACCCCAACATTACACGCATGCTGGATGCGGGACTGAGCGAGCGGGGACAGCCCTACCTGGTAATGGAGTATGTGGATGGCGCACACCTGGACGACTACTGCAACCAGCACAAGCTGGGAATTGCGGAGCGGCTGCAACTATTTCTGAAGGTGTGCGACGCTGTGGCCTATGCGCACCGCAGCCTGATCGTTCACCTGGATTTGAAGCCCTCGAACATCCTGGTCACGGCGGACGGGATGGTGAAGCTGCTGGACTTCGGCACGTCGAAGCTGATCCAGACGGACAGCCGGCTCACGACTACGGTGATGGCCACTCCGGCGTATGCGAGCCCGGAGCAGTTGCGCAACGAGGCGGTGACCACCTCGTGCGACATTTATGCGCTGGGGGCGATTCTGTTTGAGCTGCTGGCTGGGACGCGGCCCGGCAACAAAGCCTCAGTAGCGGCCATGATTGAGCGGGCCATCAAAGAGCAGGAGCCGGAGAAACTGACTGCGGCGGTGACTCCGGCGGCGGCCGAGCAGATGGGATTGTCGGAGAGCCGGCTGCGGCAGATGCTGCGCGGCGACCTGGCGACGATTGTGCAGAAGTGCCTGCGGCCGCGGGCCAGGGACCGCTATCCATCTATCGATCCGCTGGCTTCGGACATCCAGCGGTATCTCAGCGGGCGCCCGGTGCTGGCGCGTCCGCAGACGACGCTTTACCGGGTGGGCAAGTTTGTGCGGCGCAATCGCGGCGGTGTGGCTACCGCGGCGCTGGTCGTGGTGGCGCTGGTGGCCAGCGTGGCTTATGCGGGATGGCGGCAGGAGCAGGCGGTGCGCGAAGGGCAGCGGGCGTTGCGCATGCAGGCCTTCATGTACCGGCTCTTCAAGCTGGCCAATTCCAATTACACGGGTAAGTCGTCTACCACGGTGCCCGAGTTTCTTGAACTGGGTGTGAAGATGCTGCCGCAGTACATCAAGAACCCGTCGGATTTGCGCGAGGCGCAATTGGGTATGGCGGAATCGATGTACGAGAACGGCGATCTGGACAGCGCGCAGAAGGTGCTCACGGACACCGTCACCAGCGCCAAGGCTGCCAGCGACTTTCCTGCAGAGGCGGAGGCCGAGGCGTTTTCAGGAAACATTGCCTACCTTCAGGGACAGATGCAGCAAGGCGAATCGCTGACAGCGCATGCGCTGGAGCTTTCGCGCAAATCCGGTGTGCCACCGTCGGTGCGAGCCTGGAGCGCGGTGTACTACGCATGGAACCGCGACAACAACGGCTTTCGCAGCGATGAGAATTTGCGCCTGCTGAGGTATGCGGCGAAAGAGTGTCAGGACAACAAGCTGAGCGACCGCGAGACCGCGGGTGTGCTGTACATGCTGGGTGAGGATCTCGAATTGCGCGGCCAACTGGACGAGGCGGAGCAGAACTTCAACGCAGCCCTGGATGTGTACAGCAAGGACCCGCTGGCGATTTGCGATCGGTCAGCAGTGGAGGGCGATCTGGGTTACGTGATCGAGATGCGCGGGAACGTGCAAGGTGCGTTGCCGATTTATCAGAATGCCTACGAAGGATACAAGGCATGCACGGGCGCGGACAGTTCAGGAGCACTGACAATTGTAGATGCCCAGGCTGGGGCGCTGTTGAAGCTGGGCCGGGGAAAGGAGGCGTTGCCTTTGATGGAGGCGGCGGTTCCAGTGTGGAGGAAGATCGAGGGCTCGAGCCCGGAAATCTCCGAGCCGCTCTACTATCTCTCCCGGGCTTACGTGCAGACGGGCCACTTCGTGGACGGCGAGAAGATCGCGAAGGAATTGGTGGCCGTGCAGGAGGGAAAGGTGGCGCCCACCGACCGGCGGTTTGGCGCGTCGCACATGATCTGGGCCGAGGCGCTGGTTGGGCAACATAAGTATGAAGAGGCCCTGCCCCACGCGCAGACGGCGAACAAGCTGCTGCAGGAGGGGAACGGGATCTCTCCGGGGGCAAAGATGATGAATGCAGAGGCGCACCAAGTGCTGCTGGACGTACAGGCGAAGCTGGCGCAGGGCGGAAAATCTTCGCCCGCGAACGAGAGCGCGACCCTCAAGAAGCAATGAAAACAAGCAGTGAAATGGATTTCTGACGCGTTGTTGCGCGCCACGGCGCGAACAGGACAGAGGAATTGCGGGGGAATCCCGTCAAGGGGGCGAGGGAATGAACGTGAGCGATACGATTCAGCCGAATCAGGGCGGGGGCATTGGGGCTACTGCGCAGATTGCAGAGTATCGCGCCAAGCATGTGGTGCTGCACAACAGCAGGCTGGTCTGCTGGATGACGATGGGCATCGGCGTCTGTTCGGTGTTCATCGGAATCTGCATGGTGCTGATGGTTTTTTCGGTGCTGACTCCGCTGAGCGCGATCAGTTTTATGCGCGTGCTGGCCGCGGCGCAATGGGGGCTGGGCGGCGTGCTGTTTGTATACATGTGTCCGGCGCTTTGGAAGTGGGGAACGGGCATGATGCACAAGAGAGTGAAGCTGGACGAGCGGGGCGCGGACTTCAGCCTGGGCACGAAAAAGAAGCCAGTCGTGCTGTTCATGGCATGGGACGATATTGTGGCCGTCAAGCAGCAGCGCGTGGGCAATGCGCAGCAATTCACGATTCAGGGAACAGAGGGCAGTTTTGTGCAGTTTTCGTCCTATACGTTCTTCCGGCCCAAGCGGGTGGCGCGGATGATCGCAGAGCGCGTGGGGCAAACGATTGAAAAGGGGTGAACATGGCAACGCGGAAATCTCCTTTGGATGTATTCCAGCGGGGAAATGGCCAGAACTTCAAGAACAAATGCGCGCTTCCCTGCCCTCGTTGGCCGTCAATCTGCTAGAGTTTTCGCATGTTCCGCTTCCCCATTACGCTTCGATCTTTCATCGCCGTTGCGGCATTTCTGGGTGCATGCTTCACTTGCATTTCCGTCCACGCACAGGCGGCTCAGGCGGGCGCACCTCAACTCCGCGTGTTCGATCCTTCGCTGATCGACAAGTCCATCGACCCGTGCGACAACTTCTATCGCTACAGTTGCAACGGCTGGTTCAAGCGCAATCCCCTGCCGCCCGACCAGACCTCTTACGGCCGGTACGCCGAGCTCTTTGAACTGAACAGGCTCAATCTCCGCCATATCCTCGAACAGGCTGCTGCCGTTCCCGGAGCCAACGCTCCGCCACGCAGCGCGAACGAGCAGAAGATTGGCGACGAATACGCGAGCTGCATGAACACCACTGGGATCGACAAGCTGGGTATTGCGCCGCTGCAGCCGGAGCTGGATCGCATTGCCGCGCTCAAGACAACCGCGCAACTGCCGGCGCTGCTTGCTCATCTGCACTCCATCGGCGTCAATGCGTTCTTCGGAATCGCGCCGGACTCCGACTTCGCCGACTCGAAATCAGTAATCGCCTTCTATACCGCAGGCGGCCTGGGGCTGCCTGAACGCGACTATTACACGCGCACAGACGCCAAATCCCAGGAGCAGCGCCAACAATACTTGGCCCATGTGCGCAAGATCTTTACGCTTGCCGGCGAACCCGAAGCCCGTGCCGCCAGAGATGCCGAAACGGTGCTGGACCTCGAAACCCGGCTTGCCAAAGCTTCGCTCACGGTCACTGAACAGCGCGACCCGCAGAATCTCAATCACCCCTCCGATGTTGCGGCGTTCTCGAAGGAACTCACGCACTTTCCGCTGGCCGATTACGTGGCCGCCGCGCACGCTCCCGCCACGGGCAGGCTGAACGACATGGAGCCCAAATTCTTCGCTGAGTTCAATACTTTGATTGGCGACACGCCCATCGCGCAGATTCGTACTTATCTGCGCTGGCAACTTCTGCATGCCTACGCCGGCACCAGCCTGCCGGAGAGCTTCGAGCAGGAGACCTGGAACTTCTACTCGCACACGCTCAACGGCGCGGAGAAGCAGCAGGAGAGGTGGAAGCGCTGCACCAGCCGGGTCGATAACGAGCTTGGCGAGGCGCTTGGCCAGGCTTATGTGGCAAAGTACTTTCCGCCCGCGGCCAAGCTGCGCGCACTGAACATGACGCTGGCTATCGAACAGACCATGGACAAGGACATCGACGGTCTGGACTGGATGAGTGCGGAAACCAAGGTCAAAGCCAAGGAAAAGCTGCATGGGGTGATGAACAAGATCGGCTATCCCGACAAGTGGCGCGACTACTCTGCGCTGGAGATTGTTCCTGGGGACGCGCTGGGCAACCAGATGCGGGCAAGTCAATTCGAGTTTGCGCGCGAACTGGCAAAGATCGGCAAGCCGGTGGACAAAAACGAGTGGGGCATGACGCCGCCCACCGTGGACGCCTACTACAATCCGCAGGAAAACAATGTCAACTTCCCTGCCGGCATTCTGCAGCCGCCGTTTTTTAGCGGCACAGAAGACGATGCGGCCAACTATGGCGATATGGGATCGACCGTAGGCCACGAGTTGACGCACGGATTCGACGATGAGGGACGCCAGTTCGACAAGGACGGCAACCTGAAAAACTGGTGGACCAAGGAGGACGAAGAAAAGTTCAACGCCCGCGCCGATTGCGAGGTGAAGCAATACGACGCTCTTGAAGCCGTGCCCGGCGTTCACCTCAACGGCAAACTTACGCTGGGTGAAAACCTAGCCGACCTGGGCGGCCTGTGGCTAGCGTGGCTGGCCTGGCTTGAAAAGGCTCAAACGGCGCACATCGACATGACCGCGACAATGGATGGATACACACCCGACCAACGCTTCTGGATCGCCTATGCCCAGCAGTGGTGCACGCAGACGCGGCCCGAGCAGTTGCGAACCCAGGCCCAGACCAATCCGCACGCGCCGGATGAGGACCGCGCCAACACGGTGCTGGAAGATTTGCCGGAGTTTGCCAAGAGCTTCAACTGCAAGAAAACTGCGCCGATGGTGGCGGCGAAGCCTTGCCGAGTGTGGTGACCACCTGCGGTGGGGCAGCCCCTTCGGGTGGCCCGCGTCCGTTAGCGCCTGCCCCTTTCTGGCGAAAGTAAGCGGAATATGGAACCGATTGGCACGAGC
>Ga0302324_100025113_pt1 | contig 11445 bp, 9 predicted proteins | sample Palsa_T0_1_FD_201949 | JGI IMG/M metagenome (GOLD analysis project Ga0302324, IMG submission 201949) | Peat permafrost microbial communities from Stordalen Mire near Abisko, Sweden - Palsa_T0_1 | ecosystem: Environmental > Terrestrial > Soil > Palsa > Peat permafrost | place: Sweden: Abisko... | reverse complement strand
AGCCAAGTGGGGCAGACGCCCTCGTCTGCGCCGGCCCCCCTGGTCCTCGGCGGACATGGTCCGGCCGGGCGGTAAACAACAAAAGAGAGGCCGACGGGGCGTCGGCCGCGGTCCTGGGGGACCGCCCCACAGCCCGGGGGCGCCCCACTTCGGAGGCATTAGCGGACCAGTTCCAGTGCTTTGCGGAACATCGGCTCGAAGGTGGACGTTGGCTCGGCGGCTTTGGCTTTTCGCACGGCGGCTTCGGCGGCCGGTCGCTGACAGCCCAGATTGAGCAGCGCCGACAGCACGTCCTGTTCGATGCCACTGAGGGCGGGTTCGGGCCGCACGGAAACAGCAGCCGGCGCCAGCTTGTCTTTCAACTCCAGCACCATTCGTTCCGCCGTTTTCTTGCCGACGCCGGGGATACGCACCAATTGCTCGACGTGGCCGCCGCGAATCGAGTCGATAATCGCGGACGTGGCCAGACCGGACAGCACCTTAATCGCCAGCGTGGGACCGATGCCGCTCACCGAGATCAGTTTTTCAAACAGCGACTTCTCTTCCAAAGTCAGAAAGCCGAACAGCGCGAGCGTATCTTCTCGAACGTGGGTGTGAATGCGCAGCGCCACCTCGGCGCCCGCGTCGGGAAGCGTGGAAAAAGTCGAAATCGGAATCACCACATCGTAACCGACGCCGGCCGCCTCGACGATTACTTGATTCGGATGTTTTTCAAGCAGCTTGCCGCGCAGGAAGGCGATCATGTCTGACGGCTATTATGCGCCATCCCCCGCGGAGAGATGGGCCGCCTTTCTGGGGAGCGTAAACGAGAAGCGCGAACCTTTGCCCGGCTCCGACGCCACCCAAATGTTGCCGCCATGCCGGTCCACGATTTTTTTGCAAGTGGCCAGGCCGATGCCGGTTCCCGGGTATTCGTCGCCATGCAGCCGTTTGAAGATGCCAAAAATCTGCGCCTGATACTCGGCCGGAATTCCGATGCCGTTGTCTTCCACGGAAAAAACCCAATCGTTCGCTCCTTCTTCGGCGGTGACGGAGATGCGCGGGGGCTGTTCCGACCGGTATTTGAGAGCATTGCCGATCAGGTTCTCGAAGACCTGCGTCAGGTGGAGCGGGTTGGCTATTACAACCGGAAGCGGACCGAGCGAGACAGCGGCGTTGGTCTCGGCGATGGAACTTTGCAGGTTGGCGATGGCGTCGTTGACCACTTTGTCGACCGGCACCGGTTCCAGCGTCGACTCGGCCACCTCGCCGGCGCGCGAATATTCCAGCAGCGCTTCCACCAGAGCGTGCATGCGTTGCGCGCCCGCGACGGCGACATCGAAAAGTCGTCCAGCCTCTTCGTCTAAAGTCTTTCCCGAAAAGCGGCTGCGGATCAGTTGCAAATAATTGGAGACGGTTCGCAGCGGCTCTTTCAGATCGTGAGACGCGGCGTAGGAGAACTGCTGCAGGTCCTGATTGGTTCGTCTTAAATCGCGGTTCAGCCGGCGCAATTGCATTTCCGACTCCCGCCGTTCGGTGACATCGCGGAAGACCAACACCACCCCAATGGTTTCACCGGCGTTGCGGATCGGAGCGGCGCTGTCGTCGATCGGCCGTTCGACGCCGTCGCGTGAAATCAACAGCGTGTGATTCGAAAGACCGACAATCACGCCTTCGCGCAGGGCCTTGTCGGCGGGGTTATCCACCGTCGATCGGGTTTCCTCGTTGATCAGAGTGAATACTTCCTGGAGGCTTCGTCCCTGTGCCTGCGCTTCGGTCCAACCGGTCAGGCTTTCGGCCACTCCGTTCATGAACGTCACTTTGCCGGCCGCGTCGGTGGCCACCACGGCGTCGCCAATGCTGGTGAGCGTGGTGTGCAATAAGTCGCGGCTTGCGGTGGTGCGGTTATTGGCTGCTTCCAGATCGAGAATCAGCCGATCGCGGTCCGCGGCGGCGCGCCCGATATCGAAGGTGGCAAACAGAAGGAATAGAAACAGGGCCGCTGCACCCAAGGCCGTCGTCAGACGCGTTCTGGATTCCTGCTGTTGGCGTTCGGAAATGCCCTGCAGCAGGCCGCTATAGATCTCGTTCTGCAGGTCCAGTCCAATTTTGCGAATATCGTCCATCGCGTGCTTGCCGCGATTGGTTTGCACCTCGCTGAGCGCGGCGTCGAATCCTTCGCTTTGGCGCAGGGCTACGGTTTGTTTCAACTCGCTCAGCTTCTCGGCGATCAGGTCGCTCAGTGTCGCTACGCGGGTGCGCACCGCGGGTTCATCGGATGCCAAGGCGCGTAGTTTGTCCAACTCAGCGGGGAGTTCGGCAATGGCCGCGTTGTATGTGTCCAAATACTCGGGATTGCCCGTCAATACGAAGCCACGCTGGCCGGTTTCGGCGTCCCGGACCGAAGACAGCGTGTCTTCGACCTGCTGCAGAAGCGTACGGCTGTGCTGCACCTGAGGCGCGCTACGCTGATAAGCCGACCAGTCCCGATAGGAGAGGAAACTAACCACTGCCACGATCAGTAAAGCGCCCGCGAGATACCATCTGTCGGGTCTTCGAATTCGCCGCAAACTCACTCCGAAGGAGCCTCGCAGGAAAGCTCCAAGTCTATGTTTCGGGTCCTAAGAGCAGCGTAGCAGATGTAGCCGGCCAGACCGGCGTACAGTAAACTCATGGCCCGACGCCGATTCTTCGTCGATGCCGTCCAATCGGGGCGCGCACGGATTACCGGACCGGACGCTCATCATCTGACGCGGGTGCTGCGCGTGGAGCTGGGGCAGCAGTTCGAGATTTCCGACAATCACACCGTTTATCTGGCGGAAGTGGAGAGTGCGCGCAAGGATCTGGTATCTTTTTCAGTCCTTGAGAAAGTAGCGCCGGCGGCGCCTGTGGTGTACACCACGGTTCTGGCTTCGTTGATCCGATTTGAGCGCTGGGAGTGGTTGCTGGAAAAGGCCACCGAACTTGGCGTTGCGCGGGTGGTTCCGGTGCGGGCGGAGCGCAGCGAAAGGGGTCTGGAGCAGGCGGCGGGAAAGCGCATGTCGCGATGGAACCGGATTGTCAGGGAAGCGAGCGAACAATCGCGGCGCGATCGGTTGCCTGAAATCGGCGCTCCAGTGGACTTGGCCGGCGCGCTCCAGATCGATGCGCCCTATCGTTACGTGCTGGAGGAAGCCGAAGCGCCGCCCATTCTCCCGGCCCTGCCGGCCGATCGCGAACCAAGGGATTCGGTAGCGTTGCTGGTTGGCCCAGAAGGCGGCTGGACGGATCGCGAGCGCGAGCAGGCCGCCAGTTCCCGATGGCGACCGGTTTCGCTGGGTCCCGAAATTCTTCGCGCCGAGACAGCAGCCATCGCGGCGCTGGCCATTGTCAACGCAGCCTGGGGTTCGCATTCAGTCTGACCAGAACGGAACTGTGGCGGCTTCCGTGTTGGTAATCGGCTAGTCTTTCAGCCCGCGGGAGCCGACCTGGCGCCCTATCATTCGCCGAACAAGTCGCGGTGGGGGCGGACGCCCTCGTCCGCGCCAGACCCGCGCTCGCTGCGGCCCCTGGTCCGGCTCCTCCAACATACGATCAACGCGAGCCGACGAGGGCGTCGGCTGCGGTCACTGCGCCTAGCAGCCGGGGGGACCGCCCCACTTTGCGCAGATTTTCAACAAACTTCTGGGACACGAGGCTAGCAGCCTCCGGTAAAGGTCCGTAGCGCACCGCTCACTAACGTGCGCGGTTCAGTAGATTCATCGCGCTACAGAACCGCGACCGTTAAGGGAGCCGGTCTTGCCACAGGCTGCTAGCAGCCATCAGGCGCGAAAGAGCCGCCCAGGCTTGTTCTGAAAGCCGAAAATCTTCGGACATTCTCAAATCTCAGAGGGCGTTCTGGTTAGCATGTGGCCGCCGGATAAATCGGCAGAAAGAAGAAACCACATGAAAAAGCTCTCACTAGCGATTGCTGTCCTCGCCGCCGCGGTAGTGTTCGCCGGCCCACTGAATCACAAGAGCCCGCTGAAGACGACCCAGCGGACCGCGCTTTCGACGATCCAGGCCGATTATCCTTTCCCTATTTGCCCTCCCGACTGCGGGGTCTCGACAACGAGCCCACTTCCTCAATAGTTCTTAGCTCCTGCTCCGATGGTGCACGCCGTGTTGCTATACTTGGCGGCACGGCGTGGAACATTTACTTTCCATCCAACGAGCTCTATGGGCGGCAACGCTCTTGGCCGAAGCTCTGGTCGTAGTTCGGCTTCTGTGGGAGGGGCTGCTCCGGAAATATCCCCTTTTCGCGGCATTCCTGGTGGTGGATGTAGTCAACAACCTCGTCCTTTTCCAGATCGATTTTAAGAGCCCAGGCTATGCCAGGGCTTTTCGTGTCTGCACCCTGATCATCTTCATCTTTCGGCTCGGAGTGGCGGCGGAGCTCTATGAACTCATCTGCAAGCACTTCCCTGGAATTGGAGCATTCCGTGCCGGCCTGGCGGCGGTGTTGATCCTGCTAGCGGCGCTGGCGGCGGTGTTTACCCTGCGGCCTAACCTGGCCGGTCAATGGGCATTCCCGCAGACCATGGTCATTGTTATCCAGCGCTTTCAGAGCGAGATTTTCGCCGCCGTCTTCCTGCTCACGTGGATCTTTTTGCGTTTCGTTCTGAGCATTCGGCAGCCATTTCGACCGAATGTGTTGAACCATTGGGGTATTGCGACGATCTATTTCGGGGTGAGTGGAGCGGCGAGTTTGGCGGCGCTGTTAATCGGCGCGGGCAAGGCGCTGCTCCCGATCAGTATTGGGATGTTAGCAATCAATCTGGCGTGCCTGGTGGCCTGGCTGCGCCTGATGCGCGGCTCTGGCGAGGAACTGCCCGCCTTCCGGCGGCTTTCACCCGAGCAGGTGGAGACCGTGGAGCAGTATAACCGCGAGCTGCTCGGAGCCGTTACGTCGTTGCCAGGTGAAATCTCGGCCCGGCAAGCAGAAATTCGAGACACTCCTTTACATCGCGTGCGGCCACGTTAACCCCCAAGGCGTGCCTGCAACCGAGCCAGCGCAAATACAGCAGCGACGACTCCGACAGCAGGGTCTGCGCCGACAGAGCCCAGAAGCTCCAATTTTCCTGGGAGGCCATGGCCAATGTCCGGAGCCGTTGAGCCGCTCGAATTTCCCCGCTGAGCCGCTTTACATATCCGAAGTAGCAACTCCGATGCTCGCGCCGCAATCGTTTCGCGGCCGTCGGAAAGCCTTGCTGCATAAGGAATAATTCATCCTCTTCAGAGAGCAGGCGATGCATCGGAGCGTAGCGTTCGCGAACCGAGGAACCTTGCTGGTCAAGCGTCGGCATCGGCGGAACGTCTGCTCCAAGCCGTGCCGATTCGACGGCCAGCATCCGGATGAACGGATTGTTAATGTGCAAATCCTGCTTGGTATGAACCGTGGAAATCAGATTAAAGCGGCGCACGATTTGAAAAATATATCCGCATCAGTTTCCGTTGTCAAGCCATTTTTTGTAATGCAGGCGGAATTGTTTCTTTACTAAATCGAAACCACCGCGGCGCTGACGGGTTTCGATCCAATCGGGATCAACATGAACAGAGGGCCTTTTTTCCAACGGCGCTGTTCGGTGGCGGCGCGGGTGACATTGGGGATGCGAATTACCGCCATATCGCCCGAGGTTTGGTTCAGCACCAGCGCATATTGGTCGTCGGGCGTAATGACAATGCAGGAAGGCTCGGTTCCGACCGGAGTTACCGCCAGGACGTTGCTGGTTTCGATGTCCAAAATGCTCACATCGCCGGACTTGGGATTCGCCACAAAGAGATAGCCTGGCGACGTGGAAGCGGCCATAGCGCCCGGGCTGTGCCCAGCCAGCACGGTCTCGCGGATTTGCGGCGTGTAATAGGGGTAGACCGCCACCACCGCATCCATGCCTTCCCCGGTGATAAAGAGTTGCCCGCCATCGGACTTGAAGCACAAATGATCGGGGCGCACGGCGAGCGGCAGATTTACCTCCAGCCGCCGGGTGGGCACGTCGAAGATCGACAACATGCGCTGGCTGAGGTTGGCCGCGATCAGTTGCCGCGAATCCGATTGCGCACGGTCGGCGCCGTGGAAGGGCTGAAACCTCACCAGCCCGATCTCGCCGCTGGTGCGCAACGGGGGAAAGCTGCGGCGGTTGGCCAGATCGACGAAAGCGATGGAGCACCCCGAGCCGGAGCTGACGGCCGCGCTAGTTCCGTCGGGTGAGATATCGAAGCCGGAAGGATCGTCCGGCAATGGAAGAGTCCAGCCGATCCGCAGTGGATCCACGGCGAGCCGGACCAACTGCCTGGGTTTGCGACACAGGACATACAATGCGTCGCCGGCCGGAGAAAGCCGCATTTCGAGGGCAGTGGAAGCCACCTGGAGCTTGCGCGCAAAGGTAAGATTATCGGCGCGGATCTCGTGAACCGACCCGTTCTCGGGGGTGAGGGCGTATACCCGCGTGCTCCTCGGATTGGCCAGCACGGCCGTCGGCGATCCATCCACCCGGATGTGGCGCGCCACCGCGAACACCTCCAGGTCCACCGCCGCTATGGCGCCACCGTCCTGGTTGGCGATAAAGGCGTAGCCCGAAAATCCCGTGGCTCGGTTGTGTCCGCCGCAACCGGTGAAACCGCCGGTAATTCCGGCGCCGAAGCCAGCGATGGCGAAGGTGCGACGGGTGAGCATCTCACCCGATTCTGCCACAGCGGAGGGGTCCAGTCGCCTTTGTCCGAGTTTTCGCTGAAAAAATTGATGCCAGAACGTTGAATATGCTACGCTTTTGATGGACCGTCGAGCGCCTCCCGTTACAACCTCTGGAAACCGGAATATGCGTGGCTACGGCCTCTAGGGTGAAGGAGCCGGAAAGAGTCTCTCCATGAACGTCCGCTCGCTGTTTAGCTTATTCTCATCGGATCTTGCGATCGATCTTGGCACCGCGAACACTTTGGTTTTTGCCAAAGGCAAAGGGATCGTGGTGAACGAGCCGTCGATTGTCGCGATCAACAAAACGAACGGGGAAGTGGAGGCCGTGGGTAAGGAAGCCAAAGACATGCTCGGCCGCACGCCTGGAAACATTGTGGCGATCCGGCCCATGAAAGACGGCGTAATCGCCGACTTCAAGGTGACCGAGCGCATGTTGAGTTACTTCATTCTGAAGGCGCATGGCCGCAAAGTGCTGGTGCATCCGCGCATTGTGATCGGGGTGCCGAGTGAGATCACGCAGGTGGAAAAACGCGCCGTGATCGATTCGGCTTATCGCGCCAAGGCCAGCGAAGTGCATCTGGTGGAACAGGCCATGGTGGCGGCCATCGGCGCCGGACTGCCGGTTACCGAACCGTCCGGCAACATGGTGGTCGATATCGGCGGAGGAACCACCGACGTAGCCGTCATTTCTCTCTCTGGAATCGTCTACTCGCGCTCGGTTCGCGTGGCGGGCAATGCGATGGACGAAGCCATCATGCAGTATCTCAAGCGCAAGTACAACCTGCTGGTAGGGGAACGAACCGGTGAGGCGATCAAGATTCAGATCGGTTCGGCCTATCCTTTGGACAAGCCGCTGACGATGGAAATAAAGGGCAGGAACTTAATTGAAGGCGTGCCCAAGACGTTGACCATCGACGATAGCGAGATCCGTGAGGCGCTGTCGGAGTGCGTCGCCACCATCATGAACGCCATCCGTGTGGCTTTGGAGCGTACGCCTCCCGAACTGAGCGCCGATATCAGCGACCGCGGAATTGTTTTGACCGGAGGCGGCGCGATGTTGAAGAATTTAGATAAGCGGATTCGGGAAGAGACTGGGCTGCCGGTTTCCATTGCCGAAGACCCGCTGGCGAGCGTAGTTTTGGGAACCGGAAAGATGTTGACGGACTTCAAATTGCTTCGGAGGGTTGCAATTGAGTAGCTGGTTTCTTGGTTAGCAGCCTGAGCTAACGTAATGTAACCTATGGATTTTTTCCTCAGCCGCTATCGCCATCTCACGGTGTTGCTCATCGTAATCACGGCGCAGTTGCTGCTGATCGCCTACCAGGTTAAAACCAACAAAGATATTCCCTTGATCCGCGTGTGGGCGGTCACCGCCGTCACGCCGGTGGAGCAAGGCCTGGAATTGGTGCGCCGCTATACGTGGGGATTCGTCGAGGATTATTTCGTTCTGCTGGGGGTGCGCGGTCAAAACGAACGGCTGCGGCGCGAAAACGGCCAGCTCAAGATCGAGAATAACTACCTGAAGGCTGAGCTGTCCACGGCGGATCGCGCTCGCGCGCTCAGCGTGTTTCAGACTCGCTCGCCATCCCGGACCGTGGCTGCCCGCGTGATTGGGAATGGCACCGGCGCGAACTCCAAGGTCGTCTTTGTCGACCGCGGGTCGACCAGCGGAGTCGAAAGCGGCATGGCGGTGGTCACGCCGGACGGCATCGTCGGCAAAGTGGTGGACGCCTATCCGACGGCATCGCTCGTCATGCTGATTACCGATCCCACGTTTGCGGCCGGCGTGGTTTCGCAAAAAAACCGCGTGCACGGGACGCTCAAGGGGCAAGGACATGCCGAGTGTCTGGTGGATTACGTGCAAAATGAAGAGCACGTCGACATCGGCGAATGGTTTTACACTTCCGGGGACGATCGCATCTTTCCCAAGGGCTTTCCCGTCGGGCAGGTTACGGCAGCTCCTAATGGCAAAACATTCAAGGAGATTTATGTTTCGCCTAGCGGGATGCAAGGCGGAGCGGAAGAAGTCCTGATTGTGCTGCAGGGCGTCCACCAGGAGGTTCCGGGCGGGGAAGTGGCCTCTCCGGCCTATACGATTCTTGCTCCACCCACCGAGTCCGCCGCGCAAACTCCGGAAGGCGCTCTGCAACCGGGTGCTCTGGTAACGGATGCCGACCGTCTGCGCACCATTTACAAGGACGCCGGGATTGAGCAGAAGCACACTTACGGGGAAGGGGTGCCCGGGTCGAAGCCGCCCGATTTCACCAAGATTCCTTCCGTCCATGGGGTTCCTCCGCCGAATGCGCCTGCGCAATCGGCAGCCGCGCAAACTCAACCGGCCCGCGCCCAGCCTGCTCAGGCGCGGCCGTCCGCGCCCAACCCGTCCGCGGGCAACCCGTCCGCGGGCAACCCGTCTGCGGGCAAGCCTGCCGCGCCGGCGCCCGCCAAGCCAAAACCCCTGCCGTCCGCCGCGGCCGCCGAAGGCGATGACGAACCAGGCTCGGGGACGACCCCCGGTCAACCATCCGCGCCTGCTCCACGCAAGACTCCGGCGCCTGTGGTAGCGCGCCCTCATCCGCCCGCCGGCGTGCCTGCCAGCGGAGCCCCCGACAATCAATGACCGAGTACACCGAGCGATTGTTGACCGAAACCCCGCGCAAGGACGCGGCCGATCGGCTTCGCCTGGTTTGGCTGGTGGTGATTCCGTTAATCGCGGTGCTGTCCCAGGTTTATGTGCCGCGCTTCATCCCGTTTCTGGCGTACCTGGAGTTGCCGCTGCTCATCACCGTGCATTTTGCGCTCAGCAGCGCCGGGCCGATTCCGGCGTTGTTCTACGGGATGTTTATCGGCCTGGTGCAGGACTCGCTGTCGCACCAGCCCATTGGCATGTATGGCATCGTGAAAACCCTGGTGGGATACTTCGCCGCCTCCGTCAGCATGCGGTTCGACGTTCAAAACCCGGTGGTGACGTTCGTTCTCGCGTTCTTCTTTTACTTTTTCCATCAGTTCTTCTATTGGGTTCTATCGCGCGCGCTGTTGGGCGAGGCGCTGGGCTTCGATGCCCAGCAAACCGTTATTTTTGGGCTACTGAATGCCGCCGTAGCCCTGCCCTTGTTTCGTGTTTTGGATAAACTGAAAGTAGCCAGGTAAAGCTGAATCTTGTGAAACTTCACGTCGCCCGCGAAGACGATCAGAGTTCCGGCAACACGCTTTTGCGCGACGATACCAAGTCCGCCTCGCAGAAGATCGCGTTTTTTCAGTACACCACCATCGCGGTATTTTTGTTCCTGATCACCGGTTTCTGGGACTTACAGATTCGCAATCCGGAAGTTTACCAGGAGCGGGCGCTGGAAAACAGCGTGAAGTCGATTCCCGTGCTTGCGCCACGCGGCAAGATTTTAGATCGCGATGGCCGCGTGATCGTCGACAACCACTCGTCGTTTAGCCTTTACCTGTCGCGCGAAAACCTGAAAATGGAGCACCTGCGGCCCATTGCCGAAGGCTTGAACCTGGAGTACGACAGCCTGGTAGCGCGCGTGCGCCGCTTTCAATCGCGCGGCGCTCCACAGTATGAACCCATCCCGATCAAGGAAGAGCTTACTCCGGGCGAATTGGCGTTCGTCGACTCGCATAAGGATGAGAGCACGTTCCCCGAACTCGAGGTGGTGCGCGTGCAGCACCGGCTTTATCCGCGCGATGGGTTGGCCGCGCACGTCATCGGCTACGTCGGCGAGATCAGCGAATCGGAATTGGATTCGCCCGAGCTCGCCCGCTTCCACCAGGGAGATGTCATCGGCAAAGACGGCATCGAGCGCCAGTACAACGATCAACTCATGGGCGTGGATGGCCAAAAACGGGTGGAAGTGGATAGTTTCGGTAACGAGCGCCACGTTTTGGATGACAAGGAAGCCGTTTCCGGAAAGAATCTGCAGCTCACCATCGACTTGGATCTGCAGGCAGTTGCCGAACTAACCCTGGAAAACCGCAAAGGCGCGGTGGTGGCGCTCGATCCGCGTGACGGAGAAGTGCTGGCGATGGTCAGCCGCCCGGCCTTCGATCCGAATCTATTTGCCGGCCGGATCCGATCGAAAGACTGGAAAGTGCTGCTCGACAACCCCGATCATCCGCTTTTGAATCGGGCGGTGCAGGCGCAACAGGCGCCGGGGTCGACGTTCAAGCCCATCATGGCGCTGGCGGGTTTGGAAAGCGGCGTCATCGATGATAATTTTCATATCAGCTGTCCCGGCGGCGCGACGTTCTACGGCCGTTTCTTCAAGTGCTGGGGTAAACATGGGACGGTTGGATTGCATGAAGGCCTGGTACATTCCTGCGACACGTTCTTCTACAACGTCGGCAATCGCCTGGGCATCGATCGAATCGCCCAGTACGCCGAGATGGTGGGCTATGGCCACAAGACCGGGATCGATCTTCCGCACGAAGCCGAAGGACTGGTGCCCTCCAGCAAATGGAAGATCCGCAACTTCCGCGAGAGGTGGTATCCGAGCGAAACCATCTCGGTGGCGATCGGCCAGGGCGCCACCACCGTGACGCCGTTGCAAATGGCGTTCGCCATCGGTGGGATGTCGATCGGGGGCATGTGGTTCCAACCGCACCTGGTGAAGGACGCGGTTCGTTTGATGCCCGCGCGGCGCGCCGAGGTGAACCTGGAAAACATCCGCAAGGTGGTCTCTGGAATGTACGGGGTGGTCAACGAAAACGGCACCGGTGTACATGCGCACCTGGCAAGCGTCGCGGTA
>Ga0302324_100025109_pt1 | contig 11449 bp, 9 predicted proteins | sample Palsa_T0_1_FD_201949 | JGI IMG/M metagenome (GOLD analysis project Ga0302324, IMG submission 201949) | Peat permafrost microbial communities from Stordalen Mire near Abisko, Sweden - Palsa_T0_1 | ecosystem: Environmental > Terrestrial > Soil > Palsa > Peat permafrost | place: Sweden: Abisko... | reverse complement strand
TCGTTTTGAACCACTTACGCAGTCATCCCCACTCCAGTAGAGAAAGTCGGGTTAATTGCGGCACGCAGAGTCTTCAAAAAAAAAGGTTGATTTTGTTGAATCCACTGAAACCAATCCCCGACTTGACCGAGTGCAGAAGCTAACGGACGACTGGGACGTCCATCGACGGTGAAGGCTGACTCATATCGGGGACTCTCAAGCTCCACCGCCCAGACGTGCAGACCTTCTGAAAAGGTGGCAACCAAAATAAAGTCCGTAACGAACTCGCTTCCAAGGGGGTGCTTGGAAAAGACCCATATTTTGCCAAACGCCCAGCGCAAAAGGTCGGATTCCTTGAGAAATGCGTGTATATCCTCCTCGCATGTTGCCCGACTCAAGATACGCTTGAACCGTCTCAACATCCTTGCTCTGTCATTATCGGTGGGTTGCATGTGAGGAGGGTGTCGTGCGGCTAATGCTTGGTATCGCCTAATTTTTAGGAGCCCGAACTGTCTCCCGGCACAACCACTTCAATGGATTCGATAAACGCCGCGTCATCGGCTGTCTTGCCGCGCACCAGCAAGATCATAAAATCATAAACAACGTGAAATTCGTTCCAAAGTGCCCGTAATAACCTATACCTCGCAAACGCAGATACGGGTGTGAACGAATCCCTGCGGTCTGCTTTTCGACTAGGTGTTTGACAGTTTCCACAGTGTGGTTATGGCAGGGAAAGACGGCGATGTCAAATTTATCCGGCGTGAAACGCCCTGAGCAAAGCATGCTGAAGATTCTACAAATTCAAAATCGATCTTCGGGGTTTTCGCGCAGCCACGCGGTCAGGCTGGGGAGGCGGAAGGAGAGGCACTGCTGGATTTTTTCGCTGTTTAGTGAGGTGTCAGGGGGGCGCGGAGCACCTTGATAATCACGGAGGGATCCGCTTTCCAGACACGGCTTCAATTCTGGGTGTCGCGCGGCGAGAAGCTGGCCGATTTGGAGGCGGGAAAGCCTTTCGCTGCCGGCCAAATGCCAGATTCCGCCCTTCGGACGGGCCGCCAGTTCCCAGATGGCGCGCGCCGTGGCAGTGGCGGACATCGGAGAACGATACTCGTCGTGAAATAGTTTGACAGTCTTTCCCAGTGCCCAAGTCGCGCATAGTTGCTCGTTGTAGCCGCTTCGACTGCTGGGCGAAACGCCGCTGTTCAACGAGGTGCGCACGACGAGGTGGCGGCTGTTTGCGGGGAGAATGGCCTCGGCCTCGACTTTCGTTTCGGCATAGACGCTTAACGGGTTGACGGAGTCGGTCTCAACGTAGTTTCCCTTGCGGCCATCGAAAACAAGGTCTGTCGAGAAGAAAATAAAATCCGCCTCCGTTTCCGCCGCCAGCGCGGCGAGGCGGGCGGTGGCCTCGACATTGATCTTGCGGGCCAGCGCGGGGTTGGCCTGGCAGTCAGTGGTTTTGGACATCGCAGCGCAATGAATGACCAGGCGCGGATGGTCCGCCAGAAACTTTTGCTCGACGGCGGCGAAGTCGGTCAGATCCAAATCGGCGCGGGTCAGCGGGATGATTTGGAAGGCCGTGGCGTATCTTCCCGCGAGGCGGACAAGGTAGCTGCCGATGAGGCCCCCTGCCCCGGTGATCCAAGCCCTCCCCTGCCCTGCTGTTTCGGCGCGGCTCAATCGATGAAGCGTTTGGAGAGGCCGCCGTAGGCGTCAATGCGGCGGTCGCGCAGGAAAGGCCAGTGCGTGCGCGTGACATCCACTTGCCCCAAATCCACGGGCGCCAGGAGAATTTCCTCCTGGTCAACGCTGGCGCGAGCCAGGATTTGGCCGGAGGGAGCGGCGACGAAGCTCTGGCCCCAAAATTCAATGCCCGCGCCGCCCGCCGGCTTCTCCAAGCCGACGCGATTGACGGCGGCGACATAACAACCGTTGGCCACGGCGTGGCTGCGCTGCATGATCTCCCAGGCGGCGTGCTGATTGACACCGTGCTCGCTCTTTTCCGACGGATGCCAGCCGATGGCCGTCGGGTAAAGTATAATTTCCGCCCCCTGCAAAGCGGTCAGCCGGGCGGCTTCTGGATACCATTGGTCCCAGCAGATGCAAACGCCGATGCGGCCATGGCGGGTGGGCCAGGAGCGGAAGCCAAGGTCGCCCGGAGCGAAGTAAAATTTCTCGTGGTAAAGAGGGTCGTCCGGAATGTGCATCTTGCGATAAAGGCCAAGCAACTCCCCGCCGGCATCAATGATGACGGCGGTGTTGTGATAAACGCCGGCCGCGCGCTTTTCAAAGAGCGAGGCGATAATCACGACGCGATGGCGGCGGGCCAACTTTTGCAGGGCGGCGGAGGAGGGACCGGGAATAGGTTCGGCGAGTTTGAAATAGTCGTGGTTCTCGGTTTGGCAAAAATACTGGGAGGCAAAAAGTTCCTGGGTGCAGATGATGCGCGCCCCTTGCCGGGCCGCCTGCGAGATGTTGGCGGCGGTGCGGGCGAAATTCTCCGCCGGATCGGGCGAGCAGTGGGTTTGGATCAAACCGAGCACGACCGTCCCCGGTTTGGTTTTGCTGGAACGGCGGGTCTTCAATCAACTGATGGGCTGCTGGGAGAGAGTCGAACGCTCCAACACGGTCGTCTCGCCCTTGTCCGCCGGGCTGGGAGCCGTTTGGCCGAAAAGCTCGCGGATGAATTTGCCCAGGGTTTCATTGGTCGGCCCGTAGCCTCCGTGATAGATGTAGTACTCCAGATCGTAGAGCAATTCATCGGCGTTGGCGTAGCGCTTGGAAAGATCGCGCGCCAGGGTGCGAAGCAATATTTCATTGAGGCGCTGATCAATGCGCGCATTAAGCTGGGAGAAATTGGGCAGCGGCAGCGTCATGATGCGCTCGCGGGATTCCTCGGAGGTGACGCCTTTGAAGATGTTGTAGCCCAACAAAAGATTGCCCAGCACGACGCCGGCGGAGAAAATATCGGACCGCTTGTCGGTGATCTGGAAGTCGGCTTGTTCGGGACTCATGTAATCGGCTTTGCCAGCCACCACTTCGCCCTCGTTGTCTTGCAGGAAGCCGCGGGCCTTGGCGATGCCGAAGTCGGTCAATTTCACGTCGCCCGCGAAAGCGATCATGATGTTCTTGAAGCTGACGTCGCGGTGGACGATGCCGAGGGATTTGCCGGCGTCATCGGTCTTGGCATGAGCGTAAGCCAGGCCGCGGGCGATGCGGCTGGTAATAAAGACAGCCAATTCCACGGGCAGCACCTGCCGTTTCTCGGACAATTGAGAAGCGAACTGCTCCAAGTTCACGCCGTGGATCAACTCCATCGAGATGAAGTAAAGGCCGCGCGCCTCGCCCAAATGGTAGGTTTGGACGATATTGGTGTGAATGAGGTCGGCGACCAGCTTGGCTTCGCCGATGAAATTTTCGATGAACTGCTTCTGGTTGGCGTAGTTCTGGCGGATGACCTTCATGGCGACGCGCTTGACAAAGTTGCGCGCGCCTTGCTGCTGGGCCTCGTACACGATGCCCATGCCGCCTTCGAAGATCTTGCGGACGATCTCGTATCGGAAATCACTCTGAATGGTAAACAGCGCCGCCATCGCCGTTATTTTGGTGTATTAACCGGACAAGTCAAGCCCATGCTGGCCCTAGGGCAAACGCATCTAAATTCAACCGCAAAACCCCGAAAGGAATGAATTTGTGGTGGCTTCCAAAATTAACAATGCCCGCATTGAAAGCCGCATTGCGGGCATTGTTAATTTAAACAGTTCAGGATGTCAAGGAAAAATAATCAAGAAAACGAGTGTTCACAATTACCATGACCCAACTTCCGGGGCTTGGCCTCCTTAATCTCCAATGAGTTGCAGGAACGTGGATGCGTCTGCCATGACGCTGTGGCCTTTGGCGCGGGAAAAATGGAGCCGCCAAAAGGGCGATTTTCTCCTTGCACGACTTTGCCCAGTGGTTTTAATGGTTCAGCAATGTCGAAATCGTATCGACTCAACATGTAACCTGATATAGACACACATATTATGGCAAAAGCACTCTCGAAATCACAGTTGGCCTCCGAACTGGCGGCCAAGAACGGTTTGACAAAAAAGGCCGGCACGGAGATCCTCGAATCGCTGGCCATGTTGGCTTATAAACACGCCCGGAACACCTTTACGCTGCCCGGCATCGGCAAGCTCGTGCTGGTCAACCGCAAGGCGCGCATGGGCCGCAATCCCAAGACCGGCGAACCCATTCCGATCCCGGCCAAGAAGGTTGTGAAGTTCCGTGTGGCCAAGGCGGCCAAGGAAGCCATTCTGGGCGCGCGTTGATCTTCACCAAGACCGGCAGGCACTCTGAAGTTCTCAGAGTGCTTTTTTTGTGGCCAAACCCTCGCCGGGCATGTTTGGTTGCGTTATGAAAATCGCGGTGGTCGGACCTGGAGCGTTGGGGAGTTTTTACGGCGCAAGGCTGTGCCGCGCGGGGCACGAAGTCCACTTTCTTTTGCGATCTGATTATGAGGCGGTGCGTCAGTATGGCGTCTGGATTGAGAGCGCCGAAGATAGCTTTCATGTTCAGCCACATGCCGCGCGCGCCCCGCAGGAAATTGGGCCAGCGGAGTTGGTGCTCATCGGCCTCAAGACGACCGCCAACCATGTTCTGCCGCAATTGCTTCCTCCACTGACCGGTCCGCACACAGCGATTCTGACGTTGCAAAACGGACTGGGCAACGAGACTGCCGTGGCCGCCATCGCCGGAGCCGAGAAAACGATGGGCGGAGTGTGCTTCGTCTGTTTGAATCGCATCGCGCCTGGAAGAATCAGGCACATTGCGCACGGGGCCGTCGTGCTTGGCGAATATGGCCGTCCGCCGCAAGCGCGCACGCATCACATCTGCCAGTCCATCGCCGGTGCGGGGGTGGCCTGCAAAGTGGCGGAGAATCTCGAACAAGCGCACTGGGAAAAGCTCGTTTGGAACATTCCCTTCAACGGTCTCGGAGTGGCGAGCGCGGCGGGACTTGACGCCGTCCTGCAAGGACGGATTCCTCCGGGGGTCAAACTGCAATGTTGCTTGACCACGGATTTATTGTTGTCGCACCCCGGCTGGGAACGCCTCGTGCGGGAGTTGATGATGGAAACGATCGCGGCCGCCCGCGCCCAAGGGCTGGACGTGCCGGAATCGGCCGCCGACCGGCAAATCGAGCGCACGCGCCAGATGGGAACTTATAAGGCCTCGACGTTGATTGATTACGAACGCGGGCAGGAATTGGAATTGGAAGGGCTGTTTCTGGAGCCGTTGCGGCGGGCGCGGCAAGCCGGCGTCCCCTGCCCCCGCCTGGCGGCTTTGTGCGGCGTGCTGGCGCAGCTTGGCCCGGCTTGCTCCTTGACTGCCGTGTAGCCGCTCTTATAGTGCGCTCCGACATGAGTAGTATTTCTGACATTGCGGCCCGCGAAATCCTGGATTCGCGCGGCAATCCCACTATTGAAGTGGATGTTCTTCTGGAGAGCGGCGCGGCCGGACGCGCGGCGGTGCCTTCCGGCGCCAGCACCGGCGAACATGAGGCGCTGGAATTGCGCGACGGAGACAAGACCCGCTATTCGGGTAAAGGCGTCAGCAAAGCGGTCAAAAACGTCACCGGCAAGATATTGCCCGCCTTGCGCGAGGTGGATGCGCTGGATCAATTGACGGTCGATCGCATCATGCTCGACTTGGACGGGACGGAGACAAAATCGAAATTGGGCGCCAACGCCATTTTGGCGGTGTCGCTGGCCAACGCCAAGGCGGCGGCGGCGCATTTGGGGTTGCCATTGTTCAAATATCTCGGCGGCCCCAACGCCAAGGTTCTGCCCGTGCCGATGGCCAACGTCATCAACGGCGGCGCGCATTCCGACGCGCCCATTGATTTTCAGGAATTTATGATCGTGCCCAAGGGATTGCCGACGTTTTCGCGCGCGTTGCAAGCGATCACTGAGACGTTTCACGCGCTCAAATCGGTGCTCAAGAAGAAAGGTCTTTCGACGACCGTGGGTGATGAAGGCGGCTTTGCGCCGAAGTTGGAAAGCACCGAGGCCGCCATCGAGGCCATACTGCAAGCGATCAAAGACGCGGGCTACAAAGCGGGCAAGGACATTTCGCTCGCCTTGGACCCGGCGGCTTCGGAGTTTTACGACGCCGCTTCGGGCCAATACATATTCAAGAAAAGCACTGGACAGAAATTGAAGGGCGAAGACCTGGTGGCGCTGTACGTCGAGTTGACCGGAAAGTATCCCATCATCAGCATCGAGGATGGTTGCGCTGAGAACGATTGGAAGACCTGGAAAGCATTGACGGAGAAGCTGGGGGACAAGATTCAATTGGTCGGCGACGATCTTTTTGTGACCAACGTCAAATTTCTCCGCAAGGGAATTGACGAAGGCGTGGCCAATTCCATTTTGGTCAAGGTCAATCAAATCGGCACGCTCACGGAAACTTTGGACGCGGTCGCCTTGGCGCAAGAAAACGCCTATACGGCGGTCATCAGCCATCGTTCCGGCGAAACAGAGGACGCCACCATTGCGGACATCGCGGTGGCGACCAACGCGGGACAGATCAAGACCGGTTCGCTCAGTCGCACGGATCGCGTGGCCAAATACAATCAATTGTTGCGCATCGAGCAAATCCTGGGAAACAACGCTGTCTATGGCGGGAAGTTTTAGGGCCGCATGAGAGAAGCGCTCGCTCATTTGATTCTATGGTATCAGAATACGCTCGATGCCGGGGGGTATCCTTTGATCGCGGCGTTGATGGCCATTGAAAGCACTTTTGTCCCCATTCCGAGTGAGTTGGTCATTCCATTCGCGGCCCAACGCGCCCACGCCACCGGCAGCCTGTCCTTGCCGGGCATCGTGCTGGCGGGGACGCTTGGCTCGTGGGTCGGGGCGACAATCATGTATTGGGCCGCGCGCGTGGCGGGGCGTCCTTTCATCCTGCGCTACGGCTCGTATTTCCTGGTGCCGGAAGCGAAACTCCACGCGGCGGAACGATGGGCCGCAAAATTTGGCTCCTTCGGTGTCTTTGTGGCGCGCTTGCTTCCGGTGGTGCGGCACTTGATCGGCATTCCGATGGGCATTGTGAAAATGGATTTCTTAAAATACTCGGTTTTCACGCTGGTTGGTTCGCTTCTTTGGTGTGTGGTGCTGACATGGGTCGGCGTCCAGGCGGGAAATGATCCGAAATTGCTCCAAGGCGATATGCATCAAGTCACTCTTTGGCTGGCAGGGGCGCTGGCGGTGCTGGGTGCGTTGTATTATTTCTTCGTTCATCGCCATTTTGCCGCCAGCCCTCCCGCAAAAGAGCTTTAATCTTCGCGGCGCAAAGGGTAAGCTGCTTCGGCATGAATTCCGCTGAAATTCGACAATCGTTCTTGGATTTTTTCAAATCCAAGGGGCACACCATTGTCCCGTCGTCGAGCTTGATGCCAGATTCCCCTGGCCTGCTGTTCACCAACGCGGGCATGAATCAATTCGTCCCGATTTTTCTCAACGAGCGCGCACCCGACGTGGACAAATGGCCCGGCGCCGACCCGCGCCTGCCTACCCGCGCCGCCGACACCCAAAAGTGCATCCGCGCGGGCGGCAAACACAACGATCTGGAAGACGTCGGCCTGGACACCTATCATCATACTTTTTTCGAGATGCTGGGCAACTGGAGTTTTGGCGATTATTTCAAGAAGGAAGCCATTGATTGGGCCTGGGAACTGGTCACAGAAATCTGGAAGTTCCCCAAAAATCGTCTTTACGCCACCGTCTATAGTCCCGATAAGGCAAACGGCGATCCGAGCGAATTCGATCAGGACGCCTGCGATTTTTGGGCGGCAAAATTCTCCGCCGCCGGTCTGGACCCCAAGGTCCACATCGTCCACGGAAACAAAAAGGACAACTTCTGGATGATGGGCGAAACCGGCCCATGCGGCCCCTGTTCGGAAATTCACGTTGACCTGACTCCCGACGGTGACACCAAAGGCTCGCTCGTGAACAAAGGCGACGCCCGCTGCATCGAGATTTGGAACCTTGTTTTCATCCAATTCAACGCGAATCAGGACGGCACATTTTCGCCATTGCACGCAAAGCACGTTGACACTGGGATGGGATTTGAGCGCGTCACCGGCATCATTCAGAACACGAACGGTTTCAAAGATTTCAGCAAAACCATCTCCAACTACGAAACCGACATCTTCCGCCCCATATTTGACAAGCTGGAAAAATTGAGCGGCAAGAGATACGGCAGCACGCTTCCCGGGGAGCACACGCGCCCTCGCGTGTCGCCGCCTGCGCCCTCGCGGGCGGCTCTTGAACCGTCCGGTATCGCTGAAGCAAGATATTCCAGACGCACGCTCCCCCATTTCGAACGCCCATGGGCCAAATACATGGTCACGTTTTCCACATACGAACGCCGCCAACTTGCCGCCCCCGAGCGCGATGTAGCACTCAAAAGCGTTCTTTACGCCCATGAACACCGGCAGTGCCAGCTTTACGCCGCATGTGTGATGCCGGACCACGTCCACCTGCTCTTGGAACCACAAATCAAGGAACAGGACAAGGATGGCCAGCCGGTGTTCTGGGCGTTGAGTGAAATACTGCAAGGCATCAAGTCCGCCAGTGCTCACAACATTAATCGGCTATCCGGTCAGAAAGGACACGTCTGGGAGACAGAGTCGCTGGACCGGATGATGCGAGGGCAATCGGATTTGGAAGAAAAATTCCACTACATCTGCCGCAATCCGTGGCAGGCGGGCATCGCACAGGCGACGGAGAATTATCCTTGGCTGTGGACGCCGGATAATTCCGGGGAGCACACGCGCCCTCGCGTGTCGCCATCAGCGCCCTCGCTGATGGCTTCCCCTGGGACCAAAGACGGGGATGCGGTTGACGAGGCGTCAACCGCGGCACGCGAGGGCGCGTGCGCTACCCAAGAAGCTGTTGCACCGCTGCCGCAATCCGAGCATGAAAAAATAGACGTTGCGTTCCGGGTCATTGCCGATCACATCCGCACGCTCAGTTTTTCCATCGCTGATGGGATTCTGCCGGGAAATAACGACCGGAATTATGTTCTGCGCCGCATCCTCCGACGCGCTGTTCGCTACGGTCGCACCCTTGGATTTCACGAACCGTTCTTCTACAAGCTTGTTGAAGTTCTCGCGGAGAAAATGGGCGATGTTTTTCCGGAGCTTCGCAAAAAGCAAACGCATGTGCAGGAAGTGATCAAGGCTGAGGAAGAGTCATTTAGCAAGACTTTGCACGAAGGAATAATGGTTTTCTTAAAAGGAATTGCCCCGCCTGATTCGATGATCGTTGGCAAAGCAGTTGTAATCGGAAATGAAACAGTTAATCCAATGTTGAGTGGCGGAGGAACAATAGTTAAGAAAGGTCTTTTTTCTGGAAGGAAAGGTTTTGACCCTACTCAAATCACAGTTTCCAAATCAGAGCTCAAAAATATTTCCGGCGAATTAGCTTTTGATCTGTACGACACCTATGGTTTTCCGCTCGACCTAACCGAGTTGATGGCGCGTGAACTCGGTTTAACTGTAGATGTTGAAGGCTTCAATAAGTTGATGGACGAACAGCGCGCCCGCGCCCGCGCCGCCCAGAAAAAAGAAATCATCGCCGCATCTAACGTCGATACGTCCCATCCGACTCATTTCGTTGGATTTGACCGTCTTTCCGCAAACGCCACCGTTCTCGAAGTGGTCAACGTCAAAGACAAGCTTGCGGTCACGCTGGATGTTTCGCCGATGTATGCGGAAATGGGCGGTCAAGTTGGCGATACGGGCGAGGCGCAGGCAGGCGGCAAGGTTTGGCACATTGTCAATACTCAGAAAACCGGCAACACCTTCCTGCATTTTCTGGCGAACAAGGATGCGCCGGAACCGGGTGCAGCCGTGGAGTTGCGCGTCAATGAAGCACGGCGTAACGCCATTCAGCGTCATCACTCGGTCACTCACTTGCTTCATTGGGCGTTGCACGAAGTGGCCAGCCCGGACGCGATCCAAAAAGGCTCGTATGTCGGGCCGGACAAATTGACGTTTGACTTTAGCAGTGCTCCTTTGTCGTCCGCGCAAGTCAGCGATGTGGAAAAATTGGTCAACGAGAAGATTCTGGAAAACGCGGGCGTCATGTGGAGCGAAGTTCCTTACGCGGATGTCAAAGGACGCAAGGACATCATGCAGTTTTTCGGAGAAAAGTACGGCGACGTGGTTCGCGTCGTGCAAATCGGCGGCAAGCCGGGCGCGCTGGACGGATATTCGATGGAGCTTTGCGGCGGCGCGCACACTCGCACCACTGGTGAAATCGGCCTGTTTCGCATCGTCAGCGAAAGCGCGGTGGCGGCGGGCATCCGGCGCATTGAAGCTGTGGCCGGGTTGCGCGCTTATGAAAAGACCCGTGAAGACGCCGCGCTGATTTCCAGAATGGCCGGCAAGATAAACGCGCCAGTGGCTGACGTGGAAAAGAAAATCGAGTCCCTGCTGGCCCAGCAAAAGGAATTGGAGAAACAGCTTCAGACCGCACGGCAGAAGCAGGCGGCGGAGACAGCGCGCGCCCTGGCGTCCAAAGCGAACACGTCCGGCGCCGTTCCCAACATTGTAGAAAATCTCGGCGCGGCCGACGGTGAGTTTCTGCAAAGCACTGCCGATGCTCTCAAGAGCCAGTTCAAAGGCGTGATCGTGCTGGCCGGAACGGCGAACGGCGCGGCGGCGTTGGTGGCGGCGGTGTCGCCGGAGTTTACCGCCAAATTCCAGGCGGGAAAAATCATGCAAGCGATAGCCCCGATCATCGGAGGCAAAGGCGGCGGAAAACCGGACAACGCCCGCGGCGGCGGCAAGGATGTTTCCAAGATCGAGGAGGCTTTGCAAAAGGCCAGGGAACTGCTTGGTGGGCATGCAAAATAATCTTTCCAATCGGGGCCGACAAGTGTTACACCTTGGACATGAACATACACCTTTGGTTTCGCAGTTTTGTTGTTGCAACTTCGTTTCTTTTCGCGGCTCTGGCCGGCACGGCGGCGGATGCGCCCAAACCGCTCCGGCTCTTGCTCGTCACCGGCGGCTGCTGCCATGATTACGCCGTGCAGAAGGACATTCTCAAGAAGGGCCTGGAGGCGCGCGCCAATGTCACCGTGGACATTCTTTATTCGGACGACACCACCACCAAGCCGCCGCTGCCCATACTGGGCAACCCGGATTATGCCAGCGGCTACGACCTGGTCATTCACGACGAATGCGCGGCGGATGTTTCCGACCCGAAGCTGGTGGAGGCGGTGCTCAAACCGCATCTCGACGGCTTGCCCGGGGTGAACCTGCATTGCGCCATGCACTCCTATCGGATTGGCGACCCGCACGATCCGGTCACGCTCGGCACACCGCACGGGTATTGGTTTGAATATCTTGGCATTCAATCCAGCCAGCACTTCGCGCAAGAGCCGATCGCCATTACCTTCACGGACAAGGAAAACC
>Ga0302324_100025106_pt1 | contig 11449 bp, 15 predicted proteins | sample Palsa_T0_1_FD_201949 | JGI IMG/M metagenome (GOLD analysis project Ga0302324, IMG submission 201949) | Peat permafrost microbial communities from Stordalen Mire near Abisko, Sweden - Palsa_T0_1 | ecosystem: Environmental > Terrestrial > Soil > Palsa > Peat permafrost | place: Sweden: Abisko... | reverse complement strand
CGTAATTTGAAGTTGCTGCTATTGGATATTAAGGTTTCAATTGGCAGAATTTTGGAGTATACGGCAGGGAAAGATGCAGTAGAACGAAATTTTGAGATTATTGGTGAGTCTGCAAGGACTTCCGGAATTTTATAATTCACGAATACTTCGGTATCAATAAATAATCCCACTGGACTTCATTTTATTCGAATCTTTAAGACCCTGCTATAGAATTCCTTTTGCCTAAATTATGACATTGAATTCGATTAGTGCAAGATCTTGGCTGATTCGAACCAGAATTGTACTGTTTATCAACGATATATTCCGGACTAAAAAATCCGAAAAAAGTAAAACCCGCTTCTGGAGCTACCGTCTGGAGCGGGTTTTGAATTATGGTCGGGATGACAGGATTGCCTGCGGGCGGCTTCGCCGTCCTCGGCGATCCTAAAGGGGGGAGGCAAGCTTAGCGACTTCAAATTCAATCACTTGAAGCAGCCATCTCGATCTCTGGGCATCAGCTCGAAAAGTTAAGAAAATGGTAGCCAGGACTGTGTATAATTTTCATTATTTTTACACATAAATGTAATCTTATGCGTACTAATATTGAGTTGGATGATGTTCTTGTAAAACAAGCCATTAAATTAAGCAAACTCAAGACTAAACGGGAAGTCGTGCAGGAGGCCCTCAAAAATTACGTGGCCTCAATGAAAAAGCGGGAATTGCTGACTCTGAAAGGCCGGGTTTCCTGGGAGGGTAATTTAAAAGAGATGCGTAGTTTATGAACGAGCCTCTGATATTCGACACATCGGTTTGGATTGATTTTTTAAAGGGTAAGAGCAATTCAGAATCCGATCTGCTTACGTCTTATATTGGGCAAGAGGATCAAGTTTTATTAATTCCGACCATATTGCAGGAAGTATTGCAGGGAATTCGCGAGGACGCACAATTCCGGCAGATTAAGGAGATTTTCTCTTATTTTACTGTATTACAACTGCCTCCGATCCAGGCTGCTATAGGCGCAGCAGAATTATATAGAGGGTTGCGTAAAAAAGGAGTGACTATTCGAAAGAGCAATGATTGCCTGATTGCCTTTTATGCCATTGAGTTTTCAACACCGCTTGTACACCTGGATAGCGATTTTGAGCTTATCACCAAGCATTCGAAACTCAAAATCTGGTATCCTCAAACACGATAGAAATCACGCCAAACTTAGTCGCTCATTAGAGGCATACTTTTGAAACAAACAAATAAGTAAAATGGCAATATTCGGATTTAACAAGAGGCGAGTCGTTTGCCTACCGCCTTCTGCTTGATCATAGAAGTGATAGACCACCAGAGTGGGTTTCAAAATATGGTGGACCTGGCTATACATTTTTCGAACCAATTTTGGGTTGATTTGGGCGGAGTTTGCCATGTCTAATACAGATGACGCTTTACTAACCAAGGTGGGAACCTTTTGCCATGACGGCCTGACCAAAAACCTCTTTGCCATTTTACTCTCAACCTTCCACGATCGTCAATATAATATAAGCGATTCTTTCGGAATAAAAGCTTCGTTGGATATGGGTATATATTTTGACCTCCTGAATATAGTATGCTGTCTGCCGGCGGAGCAATACGCTCTGGGATAGTATCAAGTGAAAGTATTAATGAATCGAAAGTCCTATTCTCCTTTGTTCCGTATGTTGCAGTGTCATATATGGGAATCATTTTTAGGTGGACAGTATCTTTACTATATTTCCATACCCCTTTTGTCCAGCTGGCTTGTAAATCAAAATGCCAGGAAAAATAGAACGTCGAGTCTGGATAAATGTCCAGAGCGCATCCACTATAATCCTGGTAGTGGCCGACGATCTTACTTTGCGCAGTTGACCGAATGCAGCAAATAAAGAAAAATAGAGAAAGGAGTATCTTCATTTAATTTCCGTGTTGCTATGATCCTTACTGTATTCGAATCACTTAAAGTAATAGGGATCAATTTAATACAAAAGAGGATAAAAAGCCGGAAAAATAGAAACCCGCTCCAGGAGCGGGTTTCAAATTATGGTCGGGATGACAGGATTCGAACCTGCGACCCCTACGTCCCGAACGTAGTGCGCTACCGGGCTGCGCTACATCCCGTAATCTTCAGCCGGGAGGCAAAAATAAACTTCCTCGCTAACCTGGCAAAATTGATTTACCGGGTTTTTTGAATATGCCCGAAAGCTTTACCCAGATGGTCGGTCAAGTCCGACGGCAGCATGGTTTCTTCCGACCATGACAGAGCGGCAAGGTCACCGGCGAGGCCATGAAGGTAAACGCCCAATAACGCGGCTTCCCCGGGAGAATAAGATTGAGACAGCAATGACGTCAGAATGCCGGTTAACACATCCCCGCTGCCACCTTTGGCCATCCCGGGATTGCCGGTAGAATTAAAATAGCTTTTACCGCCTGGCATGGCGATAAAGGTATAGTGCCCCTTTAATACAATGATGCATTGATGCTGCCGGGCTTGCTCCCGCGCCTTATCCAGCCGGGCAAAGTCGTCCGGCGAAGGGCCAAAAAGGCGCTCAAACTCCTTTGGATGAGGGGTAAGAATAGAGTAGGGGGGAAGAAAGGACCAAAAAGCCGGATGGGTAGCCAGGATATTCAGGGCATCGGCATCTATTACCATCGGTTTTTTACATCGTTGCAGGAGATCGGCAAAGAAGCCTGCCGTCCGTTGATCGGTACCGATCCCGGGGCCTACGCCGACGACTGAATAGGGCGCCAGATCGCCCGGAAAAGCAGTATGGATCTTCTCGTCGGCATCCGTGAAGATCATGGCTTCCGGAACCGTTGTCTGGAGAATAGAATACCCGCAGACAGGCACCTGGCAGCTGAGAAGGCCCACACCGCTTCGCAAACAGGCCCGGGAAGCCAGGACAGCGGCGCCCATTTTACCATAGCTGCCCGCCACCAGCAAAGCATGACCGAAATTACCCTTATTGGCAAAACTTTTCCTGGGCTTATAGATGGCGTGGATAATACCGGCGTCCAGCAATTCCGATTCGCCGGTCACCTGCTTCAGGTAGCCGGGATGTAAGCCGATATCCAGGATGTGGATCTGGCCGACGGCTGCGGCATTCTCCGGCATCAGAAAAGCAGGCTTGTAACACTGAAAGCTGAGCGTGTGCGTGGCATATACGCTCACATTTCCTTTGGAGCTGCTGCCAACAAACAGCCCGCTGGGTATATCGATAGCGATGATGTCGTTGCCTGACTGGTTGAGATGGGTCACCAGTTCGGCGGCAACTCCCTCCAGTTTCCTGTTGAGACCGGAACCAATCAAAGCATCGATAAGGATATCACCGGCCGGGATGGGGTGAAAGTTGTCTGCCCCCTGGACAAACCGCACCTCCGCGGGGGTCTGGTGCAGCCGGGCCAGATTGACCTGAAAATCATCGGTGCCTAAATGACCGAATTCCAGGATATGAACCGTAACGGTACAATCTAAAACGGACAGCATCCGGGCCAGTGCCAATCCATCGCCACCATTGTTGCCCTTGCCGCAATAGATTGAAAAAGACCTGCCGGAATAATCGCTTTTTTCCAGCCAGGACAGGCAGCTTGCGGCGGCTCGTTCCATCAGGTCGATGGAGGCAATCGGTTCATGCTGCATAGTATATTCATCCCAGGCGCGTAGCTGATCGGCTGAAAGAATTTCCATGCGGAAATTTACTGCATTTCCCTGAAGAATGATCGGGGGGCGGGTCCTTCCTATTGAGCGGGAGTTTGTACTGGCTTTTTCTTTACGGGGTGGAGGGCCGTTTTTTTGGTCCGGTGATGGATAGTATGATGTACCGGCGCTGTAACGACCCCTGCCGTTTCACGTGGTTCGCCGCCCGGGCCGGAGTCGGATGCAGGATCCGACTCACCTTCGTCAAAGCTTTCGTGCGACTGTCGATAATCGCCAAAGAGATCACAAAGACGCTTGGCTGAATAGACATATTTATAATCATTATTGCTCAAGGCGATGATCGTCGCATTCTCATCCAGCATTCGGATAAATACTGTCCGGTTACCATGCCACCAGCCATTGTGATAGATGAGTTTTTTGCCATTGGGGATAAACAGCATGCGCCAGCCGAGGCCGTAATTCCGCTGACCAGGCTTTTCAAAGCTGTAACCGGCATAAGCGCTATCAAGGACGCCTTTGGAAAACAGCTGACCATTGCGTAGCGCCTGATCCCATTTGTAGATGTCCCTGACCGTGCTATAGATATTCTTGTCGCCATAAACAAGGTCCAGGAATTCCATCCGGAAAGGCCGGCCGCTCTGATAATAAGATGACATCGCTTTGGCCGAGTCGGACAAATTAAACACATAGGTATCCTGCATCTGCAGCGGCTGAAAGAAAGTTCTTGCCATGTATTCAGGGTAGGGGAGGCCCGATACCTTTTCTATGATCATCGCCAGCAAGGCAAAATTGGTGTTGGAATATTCAAAATGCCGGTTGACCTGTCCGCTAAAAACATCCCGGTCTTTAGCGTGATTGATGATATACTGCAGCACGTCCTGGTTACTGAGCAATTTATGTTTATCTACCTCAGGCTTGTACATAAAGTGGACATAATTGTGCAGACCGCTGCGATGATTCAGCAGTGTCTCGATGCTGATACCCGGATAAGGGAATCCGGCCAGATATTTAGTCACCGGGTCGTGAATATCCAATTTACCGTCCTGCCAGAGCTTCAGGATACCCATGGCAGTAAAAGTTTTGGACATGGAAGCCAGATGGAAGGCGGTATGGGCACCTATGGAATCCTTTTTCAACCGGGGATTCCCGAATCCTTTATAGCGCTCATAGAGGATCACGCCGTTTTTGGCAACCAGCACGCTCCCGTTGAAGCGCCCCCTCAGCATAGAATCAAAAAAGCGCGCTGTGATAGTAGAATAACGCTCCAGTTCAGGGCCGGTCAGCGCCGGAATAGTAGCAGGGGTTGGCGATAGCGTATCTGCCTGCGGAACAACTTTTGGATCTTGGGCATGACCGCAAGACACCACCAATAAGGTTACGGACAGCACGAAATAACCAATACCTTTCATCCGATAATCCTCCAACGATAATTATTTGGGTTAGAAAACGGCAAAATTAAATTAATCCGGCGTTAATTTGCATTTCCATCTCGGAAAACTAACGTAAAAAGATGGGCAAAATTATGGCGGACAAGAAAACGACCAGTTATCCTAAAGAAAAGATTAACATTCTCTTTTTAGAAAATATCAGTGACGCAGCGGTCAAACATTTTGTCGACTCCGGATATGCCGCCGTACGTAAGTTGGGAGGGGCTTTATCCGAAGAGCAATTGCTCAATGAGATCAAGGACGTACACCTGCTGGGTATCCGGTCCAAAACACAGATTACGCCCAAAGTACTCGATGCTGCTAAAAAATTGCAGGCCATCGGGTGTTTCTGTATCGGGGTCAACCAGGTTGACCTGAAATCCGCCACCAGCTATGGGGTGGCAGTCTTCAACGCCCCTTATTCCAACACCCGCTCCGTTGCCGAGCTGGTCATTGGATTGGCCATTATGCTTATCCGGCGAATTCCCGACAAAACCAGGGCTGCCCACGACGGAATCTGGCTGAAAGAAGCCAAGGGAAGCCATGAATTGCGAGGTAAAACGCTGGGAATCATAGGATACGGGAATATTGGCACCCAGGTCAGCGTCCTGGCAGAAGCCCTCGGGATGAAGGTGATCTATTATGATACAGTCACAAAATTACCCTTGGGTAATGCTGTACCAAAAGCGACGCTGAAAGAGTTGGTCGGCCAGGCCGATATCATCACCCTGCACGTGCCGGATACCAGTCAAACCAAGAATCTTATCAATAAAGCCGTTCTCAAACAATTCAAGAAGGGCTCGATCCTCCTGAATTATGCCCGGGGAGAAGTCGTAGACCTGGAAGGGCTGGCCAAAGCCCTGCAGGATGGATCGATCTCCGGGGCGGCTGTCGATGTGTATCCCTGGGAGCCCGAGAAGAATGGCGACCGTTTTACAACCCCCCTGCAAGGGCTTTCCAATGTTATTTTAACCCCCCATATCGGCGGTTCCACGGAAGAGGCCCAGGAAAATATAGGGGAAGACGTCAGCCACAAGCTTTTCCAGTACCTGGAAACCGGCACGACCCTGGGTAGTCACACTATTCCCCCCCTTAGCCTGACACACCAGGAAGGGACGCACCGGATCCTCCACATCCACAAGAACGTTCCGGGGGTTCTGTCAGAAATCAACAGGACGCTTTCCATGCATAATATCAATATCCTCGCTCAATACCTGAAGACCAACGATGAGATCGGGTATGTGGTGCTGGATATCGACAAACGGCTGTCCAACCAGGCCCTTCAATTGTTGAAAGAAGTCAGACAAACGATCAAAACAAGATTGCTGTATTAGGACTGATTTTGTAAAATCTTCCTGGCGCGGGACCGGAAAGCCGGCGTGGCATGCTCCCACTGGTCGTTTATAATTAGCTTCAACTCTCCTCGGATCTCGGGATAATCAGCTGAAAGATTGGAAAGGATCGACAGCGAGAATGCCTTCACGGCGATGGGCGTTTCGGGTGATTGGATAAAATCGAAGCAGGCGCTCATGACCCGCCCATGATAGCGTTTGGGAATGTTGACGTCCTGCAGTAACCGAACGGTATTGCGGATGACGGCGATATGGATATCCTGTCGGGCCAGGTTGTCGAGCAGCTTTTTATAATAGGGGTTGATCAATTCCGGATGCTGACGGACACAATAGCTTAGCGGCCACGCAGCCCGTTGGGTAATGCGATATTCCCCTTTGAAAAATAATTGTATCAGCATAGCAAACCGCTCTTTATCGGCGCCGATATACTTTACGATCCGGTCAGTTTGCTTTTTGGAATGTTCTTCCCGCAATAATTTTAGCAAGTCCATGGGATAGGGTAAAGTTAGCTAAATTTATGCCCTAATCCTTTTACATGAGCTATACACCCAATCCCAAACGCTATGATGCCATGGAATACCGCCGCTGTGGAAAGAGCGGATTGCTGTTGCCGGCAGTGTCGCTTGGGCTCTGGCATAATTTCGGGCATGTCGACGTTCTTGAGAACTGTCGGAAGATCCTGTATCTGGCTTTCGATGCCGGCATCACGCATTTTGATCTTGCTAACAACTATGGCCCGCCCCCCGGATCGGCGGAAGAAAATTTCGGCCGCATCCTGCGCGACGATTTTCAGGGTTACCGCGATCAGCTGATCATCTCCACCAAGGCTGGCTATTATATGTGGGAAGGCCCTTATGGAGAATGGGGCTCCAAAAAATACCTCGTGTCCAGTCTTGACCAAAGCCTGAAACGGATGGGTCTCGGTTACGTCGATATCTTCTATCATCACCGGCCGGACCCGAATACCCCCCTGGAAGAGACAATGGCTGCGCTGGATCTGATCGTCCGCCAGGGAAAAGCGCTCTATATCGGTCTTTCCAACTACAAAGCGGAGGAAGCGGCTAAAGCGCTGACCATCCTCCGTGGTCTGGGCACCCCCTGCCTGATTCACCAGCCCAAATATTCGATGTTTGAGCGCTGGGTAGAAGGGGGCCTTCTGGATCTGCTGGAAAAGGAGGGGGTTGGGTGTATTCCGTTCTCCCCGCTGGCGCAAGGCCTGCTTACCGACAAATACCTGAAGGGTATACCGCAGGATTCCCGCGCGGCTAAACCCACCGGGGCCTTACAGGAAGACCAGGTGACAGCCGACAAGATAGAAAAGGTCCGACGACTGAACGAACTGGCGGTCAAAAGAGATCAGACGCTTGCACAAATGGCCCTTGCCTGGATCCTGAAGGACAAGCGGGTCACTTCCGTTCTTATCGGTGTCAGCAAGCCGGAACAGGTAACGGATTCCTTGCAGTGTTTTCGGAATACCTGGTTTACTGATGATGAATTACAAACAATTGAGCGAATTTTGAAATAGATTGTCTAATAATAATCAAATTCTTAGATCGAGAAGGGCTGTCTTTACGGGCAGCCCTTTCTTTTTCCGGGAATACCTATTCCCAATGAGGGAAGTTTCCAGCGAATTTGGCATTGATAGACGTTTGATTTTTAATATGTTAAGGTCTGGCACCGGGCTTGCCTTTATACTGGTACAAACGTACCGATTATGAAACAGTTCATTTCTTTCCTTGCTCTTTCGTTCATCACAGTAGGCGCCTTTGCTACTGACGGCCCCCTGCCTGTTCCGGCAGCCGCCAATTCGGCCAAATCTGCAAAGGTGATCAATGCGGGCGCCGTTCGCTTCGAGTTCAGCAACATTAAGGTTCAGGATCACACGGACTCTGTACTGGTTATTTTTGACAAGTTCGATCACACCGGCGCCGGCGTCATCTTTCAGGTTTATGCCGCTGACGATCAGAATGGTATCAACATCTCTGAGATCCCTGCCGGTAAGTACTATGTGACGATTCAGTGTATGGGCCTGCACCACGACCGGATGGAAAAGACCATCACGATCAAGAAGCAGAAAAATGAAAAAGTACACTTCGATCTGGAAGCTTCTGAAGTCTTTTCAAAAGACAATGTAAAGATCCCGGTTGATCACACCAATTTTTCTGACCTGTCCATCCTGAAGTCGAAGTAGTACTCGCTAATATCCTCGCCATCTCTCCTTCTCATCCACTATCTGAGTTCGTAGCGGTAATATCCCCGAAAGAAAAGAACCACCGCTGTGAAAAAGAAAAAACCTGACATAGCGATCAGGAACCCTCCCAGAACGCAGCCGTACAGTATCCCAAAAATTACCAGACATAGTTTTAGAAAGTCACCGGTCTTAAGCGCTATAACGAATAGACAACTATTCAGAAGTACCAGCAGACTATAGCCCGACAGGATCAGTTCCAATGTATCTATGAATCGGATGGGATCCGCCGTCAGCCAGCCCAGCACGAGCATTTCCGGCAGTAGCAACAGGAAATAAAACAGGCAATATTGCCCAAATCTCTTTCGCAGCGATACTGGAAGAGCCCGGTAACAGATCAGCCTCGTTTCCTCCAGTCTGCGGCACCGGAACAGGAGAATGCCATGCCCGAACAGAGCCACGCTATAGACAAAATAGGGCATCCGGAGATCATAGTCGACGGGTGTTTGCTGTCTCAGCAACAGGTAGAGCAGGAGGCATCCGAAAATTTTGATCGCTGTCAGCAACCCCAGGTTGTCATCAAACAAATAACGCAGCAGGATAGACCAATAGGGGGCACGCTGTGGCCTCCGTTGACGTAAAAGGCCGCCCCGGACGGCTCCCGGATGCGCTAACCGGCGATAATACCCCGCGGCCGAAAGCCCGCAGATCAGCGCGACATATGCCGGAACAAGAACGGCCGAGGTCCATGCCCCCTCATACGCAGCCACCCCCGCAATGGCAAGGGCATAGGCCGATACCGGCAGAAAGGCCACGCTTTGCACCTTTAGCAGCACCCCATAGCAGCGGCGCGGCGGCAAACTCTTCAATTGGTATAGCAACAGACCTTCGCGGCTGTCGATCACCCGGGTGACAAACCGGAATACCTTTCCTGCATACAGTAGCCAGGCCACGCCAACGACAAACAGAAAAGCCGGCGCTGCCAGCATGCCCTGGATCAACGCATAGTGATACGCCAACTGCTGTGAAGGGGCCACGATGCCAAAAAAGACAACAAAAAGGAAAAGGAAGAACCCGGCGTTCTGGCGGTAATAGGCAGATAATAATATTTTATTTACGGTATGGTTCATAAATGACTTTAAACCCATTTAATAGATTGATTTACCAACATCAACCGTTGGATCGTTGACAAAGCCTGTTCGGGGATATCCTGATGTGAGCTGAGAATAAAGCTGGTCCCATATTGACGGCGGCGGTCCAGGATGAGGGTGTAGAGGGCTGTCACTCCCTGCACATCGAGCGTGACCAGTGGCTCGTCAAGCGTGATCAGGGCAGCATCGCCGATGAATGCCAGGAGTAAAGAAACTTTCTTACACATGCCGGCGGACCAGGTAGCCGTCTTTGATCCAAGCCAGGGTGAGACCCTGAGGCAGTCGATCAGTTCATCGACCTGTCCCGGGCGGGGTTTTTGTATGTCCCGGTAGAAGTTCAGGAGGTTTTCGCCGGTCAGGAAATCCGGATAGATCGGTTCGGCGTCGGCCCAGCCGATAGAGCGCCGGTAGGCGACAGGGTCCTTACGCAGCTCCAGGCCTTGTAGCTGGATGCTGCCGTCGAACGGCAAAATACCCGCCAACATCCGGAGAAGCGAGGTTTTGCCCGTGCCGTTGGCGCCTTGCAGCCAGTAAATCCCGCCGGGAAGCTTCAGGGAAGGAATATCCAATAGCTTTTTTGTTCCGTAAGACTTTTGAACGTCGGTAAATTGCAGCATAATAGTACCGGGGTTTATGGTTCCCTGGTGGAGTTAGTAGACTGTACCTCGATTTTGTTTCGGAAGCGCCCGGTAAAAATTGTCTTATTTTTGTCTTATAATTAATATTATGTTAAATAGCCGCACGTAGCCATCTCACCTGTTCTTGAATTATTTTTTTTAGCACCGCTTCTGAATACAAATACACTTCTCGGGAAGAAATTAATAATTGCGCACACCCTGGGGAAAGATTGTGCCTTTTTGTGAACGAAAATTCTAATTTATAAATACTACATTGTCTGGTCGATAAAAAACCCCGTCTCGGGTCTGACCAACCTGAAAACGGGGCGAGAAAGTTGTTTGAGGACTTTCGATTTTAGGGATAACTCTGGTATGAAAGTACCACCCTGCTCCGAAATCTCCAAAAATCTTTCTCCCCTTCACAATGTGAACTGCTTTTATGTGGCATCCCGTATGTTCTACGGTAGTGATTACATCAACCTCAAAGCAAAAAGAAATGAAAAGTTTGATTTTGACCGTTCAGGGATACTCAATTGGAGTTGAGTATGAAAACTATATCTGCTTAACAGATATGGCAAAAGCCGCGGCGGACGGTAACCGCCCTGCCGACGTTATTAAAAACTGGCTTCGTAAGAAGGAGACCGTAGACTTTCTAAGTGTATGGGAGTCTATCAACAACCCAATTTTTAAAGTGGTCGATTCTGACCACTTTAGGCAACTAGCTGGTAATAACGGATTTACGCTAAGCGTTGACGCTTGGGTCGAAAAAACAGATGCTACAGGAATGTACACCAGAAAGGGTAAGACGGGTGGCACCTATGCCCATAGAGACATAGCCTTTGAGTTCGGGTCTGCTATAAGCGCCTCCTTTAAACTTTACCTGATCAAGGAATTCCAGCGACTCAAGGAGGCCGAAAGCAATGTAAACAATGTTGAGTGGAATGTCCGCCGGGTGCTTGCTAAAGCACAGTACCATATCCAGACCGATGCCGTCAAGGACTACAAAATCCCAAATCTTGGAATTCCGCAGGAAAGGCATTTTATCGCTTAGAGAAGATAAGATCTGGGGAATATTGC
>Ga0302324_100025104_pt1 | contig 11450 bp, 7 predicted proteins | sample Palsa_T0_1_FD_201949 | JGI IMG/M metagenome (GOLD analysis project Ga0302324, IMG submission 201949) | Peat permafrost microbial communities from Stordalen Mire near Abisko, Sweden - Palsa_T0_1 | ecosystem: Environmental > Terrestrial > Soil > Palsa > Peat permafrost | place: Sweden: Abisko... | reverse complement strand
GCGCGGCTTGTAGCGGGCGCCCTCGAGTGCGATCGTCGTCGCTCCCTCGCGCTTTACCGCTTCGAGCAGAGTCTGCACGGTGTCCGTTCCTATCGCGACGGCCCAGCGGGCCCGAACGCGGCGCGTCGCTTCGCGCAATCCAGCGACGACGCGAGAATCGGCAGCTTCCGCGGTCTTGGCAACGTGGATCACTGAGAAATCGATCTCGAGCCGCAGCGCGATCCGGGCGCACCGTTCGATCAGTTCGATATCGCGGTCGCGGGACTTGACGCCGAGCGCGATCCTGGCAAAGGGCGGCGGCCGTTTGTTCGTGCCGCGTGCGTGGACGACTTCGCGAAGTGCCAGTTCGCGCAACGCGGCGAGGTTTTCGCTGCGGAAGAAGTTGCCGAGCGCGTCCTCGATCTTCGCGGCCTTATAGATCTTGCCGGCACGCAAGCGGTCGCGCAGCGTCTCGGGCGTCGTATCGACCAGGATCACGTCGTCGGCGATCTCGAGGATGTCGTCGGGGACGGTTTCGCGCACCCGCTGGCCGGTCATCCGGTAGACGGCGTCGTTGAGGCCTTCGAGATGCTGCACGTTGAGCGTCGTCATCACGGAGATGCCGGCGCGCAAGACTTGCAACACGTCGTCGTACCGTTTCGCGTGTTCGTCGCACGGGGCGTTCGTATGGGCGAGTTCGTCGATCAGCGCGATCGCGGGATTGCGCGCGAGCAACGCATCGAGATCGAGTTCGGGCGTCGTGACCCCGTCGCACAAAGCCTCGCGGCGCGGTAAAATCGTGAGACCGCCCGTCTTTTCCTCGGTGTCCTTGCGGCCGTGAGTTTCGATGAAACCACCCACGACGTCGATGCCGGATTCTTGCAATTGATGAGCGCGATCGAGCATTGCGAACGTCTTCCCGCTGCCCGCGGCCGCGCCCAGATAGATCGTGAGGCGGCCGTATCCGATGCGCAGGCGGTCGGCCGCGGTCTGTGCGTGGCGGGAAAACGTAACCTCGCGCTCGCTGGCGGCGAAATACGTCTTCGCGTCGCACACGAACACGTCGCGTTCGATCGCTCGCGACGCGATACGCAGCCCGAGCGGTCCGTTCGGAACGGCGACGAGGGTCGCTTTGAGATCGGCGAACTGGGGTTTCGCGAGATCGAAGTTGAGCAGTGGAACGACGTCGGCATCGAGCTCTTTCGCGAGCGGTGCGAGTCCATCGATATCGCGCTCGCCGACGATGGCGATGTCGAGGGCGAGATCGAGCGCGTGCGCGATGCCGGCGGCCTTTCTCAGGAAGACCGTCATGTCGCCATCGCCCGTCGCGAGCGCGAGCGCCGTCGAGGCGCGCCGCGGCGTCACGTCGGGCGTGGTGAGATCGTCGACCGTGCGCAGCATCAGTTCGCGCAAGAAATTCAGCGTTTGCCGCCGGAAGACGGCGCCGCGGGCGCGTTCGATGTCGCCCGGGTGAACCAGCATCCCGGCGTAGAGGCGCGCCTCGAGTTGGTCGGCCGATACGTCGAGCGCGATCACTTGGTCGGCCGCACGCAGGAACGAGAGCGGAACGATCTCGCGCACGGGATACCCAATCAAGCCCTCGGCGATGGCGGCGACGGTTTCGACGTGCTGAATGTTGAGCGCACCGCTCACGCCGATGCCCGCTTCGCGCAGCGCGAGCGCATCTTGCCAGCGTTTCGGATTCGCTGCGCCTTCGAGGTTGGCGTGCGCCAACTCGTCGAGGATGACGAGTTGCGGCTTGCGCGCGATGGTCGCGTCCAAATCAAAATCTTCGAAGGACGACGTGCCGATCGTGACCGTGCGCGGCGCGATTCGCGGAAGGCGCGCCGCGAGCCGGTCGAGATCGGGCCGGTTCTTCGTTTCGATCCAGCCGATCGCGACGTCGACCCCGCTGTCTTGCAGCCGGATCGCATCGTCGAGCAATCGTCGCGTCTTCCCGGCGCCGGGCGCACTCGCCAGGTACACCGTGAGTCGCGGAGCGGTTCCGAGATCGCGAAGAAGCGCTTCAGCCGACGGCCGGCCGGGTCGATCGTTCACACCAGCAGATTCTCGCAGGGGACGCGCCCACCCGCCCGCAAGGGCGCAAGTATGCCCGAACGGTGGATTCGTCCGTCCTGCATCGGCTTGCTGCTCGCGGCGTTTGTACTCGACGTCCTGACGCCGCAGCTCTTCGTGGTCGCGATCTTGCTCAACGTTCCGATCGCGCTCTCGAGCTTGGCGCTCGATTCCCGCTTCACGCGCTTGCTCGTCGTGCTCGCGCTGATCGCCAACGCGGCCGCCGGCTACGCAAACGGCGTGCACGACCATTATCACTGGGAACCCATTGCCATTGGCGACCGCATCATCGCGGGATTTTCTTTCCTGCTCGTCGGCGGTCTGAGCATCGCGAGCCAAAGCTCGGCGCAACGGGCCGGCGAACTCTCCGCTCGCGCCGATCGCGCCGCCCGCGAACGCGGCGTTCGCCGCGCCGTCGAAATTGTGCGCGCCTCGATCAATCCGGAACTGGTGAAGCGAGCGGTGGTGCGCGAGGCGGTTACGTCGCTCGCCGTTGACGCAGCGATCCTCTACGCGTTCGAACCGAGTCTCGACGAGCCTTCGACGTACTCGTCGGTCGACGGCCGGGAGGTCGAGGTCGCCACGGCGCGGCCGCCGGCGGAGATTCTCTCGCTGCTGCACCGGATGGCCTCGCAGCACGAGGGCATCGCGACGATGCTCGAGGGCGACCTTTTGGGGCGCCTGCGGCTCGATACGTTTGGAGCCCAAAGCGCGATCGCGGCGACGCTCGTCGAACACGAGACGACCTTTGGCGTGCTGATCTTGCTCCGGCGCTCAGCCTCCTTCGAGCCGCACTATGAAGAAGGGCTCACGGTCTATGTGGATCAGTCGGCGATCGCACTCGCGCAGGCGAAACTTTTCGCGCAGCTCGGCGTGCGCAACGACGAGCTGGCAGCGGCAAACGTGGCGCTGCGCGAGCGCGGCGACGTGATTCGCGACATCGTCTACGCGCTCTCGCACGATCTGCGAACGCCGCTCGCCGCCGCGCGCATGACGATGGAACAGGCACTGGGCGGCGCGTACGGTGAGTTGCCAGCGGCCTATCGCGAGATTCTCGAACGCACGATCGCCTCGAACGAAGAACTGCAACGGCTCGCGGAGACGTTGCTGCTGGTTTCGCGCTACGAATCCGGCGACCGCAGCGTGCGGCGCGATGCGGTCGATCTGGGCGCCGTTGCGCTCCGTGCGGTATCGGAACTCGAGCCGCTCTGGAAATCCAAGAAGATCGACGTGCGCTCGAACATCACGGATCAGGTGGCCGTTCGCGGCGACGAACGAGAGATCCGGCGCGCGATCGTGAACTTGCTCGCGAACGCGATTACGTGGACCCCGAGCGGACGCGAGATCGCCGTCGAGGTGAAGGCGAACGCGATGGGAACGTTCGTGATCGAGGATGGAGGATACGGCGTCCCGGAAGGGGAGCGCGCGCTGCTCTTCGATCGCGTCCGCCAAACGGAGAGCCGTCAAGGCTCGGGTTCGGGCCTTGGGTTGTATCTGGTCCGGCGCATCGCCGAGAGTCACGACGGCACGGTAGCGTATGCGCCGCGCCCAGATGGCGGCAGTACCTTCACGCTCTCCTTTCCGCTCGTGCGCGCGAAGGTCGCGAGGTGAAGACGGTCGTGCTCGTAGAGGATCACGCGCTCACGCGAGCGGGGCTGCGCACCGCACTCGACAACTCGGGCGATTTGCAGGTCGTTGCGGAGGCGGCGGACGGGCCGAGCGGTCTCGCGGCCGTGCTCGAACATCTTCCCGACGTCGCGGTAATCGATATCGGCTTGCCCGGCATGGACGGTATCGAGTTGACGCGCCGCATCCGAAACGCGGCGCCCAAGACGCGCGTCGCGATCCTCACGGTGCAAGATCTGGAAACGGAAATTCTCGCCGCACTTTCAGCTGGTGCCGACGCGTATTCGCTGAAAACGTCGCCACCCGAGCGCATCGTAACGGCTATTCGCACGGCTGCCGAAGGCGGTGCGTATTTCGATCCGCGTATCGCTCACATTGCCCTCGGCCGCATTGCGTCGCCTCCGCCGCATTCGGACGTTGCTTCCCCGCTGACGCCGCGCGAAACCGAAATTCTCCGCCTCATCGCCGAGGGCTACGGCAACGCGGAGATCGCCACGGCGCTCTTCATCGGCCTCGGCACCGTCAAGGGCCACATCCGCGACGTCCTCGAAAAGCTCGCCGCCAGCGACCGCACGCAAGCGGCGGTCGCCGCGCTGCGGCGGGGACTCATCTGAGCTAAGGGCTTATTCCCGTCGGGATGACCGTGCGTGCATCCAGGGCGCGTTCGACGTCCGTCGAGATCGCCAGAAGGTGCGCGCGCGTTTGAACGTCGATGCTCTTGGCCCCGAGACTACGGTGCAGATCGCCGTTCAACGTTAGCAGATCCAGGCGCGCGAGCGCCTGCGCGTCGAGCGGTGTGCCCGCCTCGGGGTTCGTGATCATCTTGGCGAGCAGCGAGGCGTAGGTGCGTTGCAGGTTGCGATGGATTTGCGAACCGCCGGGTCGTCCCGCGATGATGTCGGCGAAAATCGCACCGCGCGTCCAGGCGAAGAGATCGGTCAGCGTCATCGTGGTGCCGGGCGCCGCTTTCGTCGGCATGTCGGCGAGGCGCTGCAGCACGAGGGGATCGTACATGGCCGCGAGCGCTCCATCTTGCAGCGTTCCGACGATCTCGACGACCGGCACGTCGTGGCGCGGCGTCGGATCGTAGCCGAAGTTTACGAGTGGGATGTACTCTTCGTAGGTGAGCCGCTGCAGCGTCGCCGGTGAGAAGCGCCACGCCGCATCGTCGAAGACATATTTGTCGAGCAGTCGATACGCGCGCAGTTCTTCGGAGCGCGGCACGGGAGAAAGCGCGGAGTGAATGCCGGGATCGCCGATTCGGCCACGCGTCAGGTGTTCGCCTGCGATATAATGCGTCAGCGTTCGGGCGCATACCGAGTAACGGGTCAGCAGCGCGAGAAACGCATAGCGCTCGTCGTCCCACGGCGCTTGCGGCTGCGGATATCGGCGATCGAGGGTAGCGATCAGACCTTTGCCGAGGTCGAGCTCGGTCGAGCACCAGTCGAGAGGTCGATTCGTCAGCACGAACGGCGCGATGCGCGGGTCGATCGCATGGCCGCCGTCGAAATACCCATCTTCGTCGCCGGCGAATGCGTAGCGTGGATCGGTTGCCGCGGATGCCCAGCGCGAGAGCGCCGGGATTTCCGCTTGTGGGGTCGTCGCGCCGGGAACCGGCGCATATCCCCAATGGATGACGTGGTCATCGTAGGTGCCGAGCGTCGTCGGAAACCACGTTCCGCTCGAAGTCCCTTTGGGCCAAAGGTTGATCGCCCAGTAATCCATGACCGATGCGGTCGTGCCGTGTGCCTCGGTAAACGTCGCGCTCTTGATTTGATCCTCTGTGTATGCGTTGTGGGCTATGAAGTTGTGCGAGAGGCCGAAATCGTGCCCGACTTCGTGCATCGCTACCGCTTTGAGCCGCTCGTAGACGTACTTGTCGGCGTCCTGCGCTCCCATCAGCTCGAGAGCCACGCTTCCGAACGCGCTCTCCGTCGCAAGTCCGTTATTGAACGCCGCTTCATCGTCGAGCGGTTTGAACGTGTTGGCGCTTTTCGCCGTCGCGGCGCTCGCCGGAAACGAAAGGGCGTTCAAGAGCAGGCGCTCGCTGGTCTTTGCGATGCGTCCGAGGTTGCTATCGAGGAGCACGCCGCCGCGAAAAATCTCTCCCGTGCGCGGATCCCAAACGATCTGCGCCACGGCGCCGAAATCGCTCGGCGAGTTCGCTACCCAGCGGACGACGCTGTTGCGGATGTCATCGGGATCCCAGGACGGGTCGTCCGGCGCATCGAGCACTTGTATGGCGCCGCTGATACCGATGCGTTCGAACGCTTTGTTCCACTCCAAGATACCATCGCGGATGGCCGGCCGGTATTCGAGCGGAATCGAGTGGTCGAGATAAAAGACGATCGGCTTCTTCGGCGGCGATAACGGCTGCGTGGGATCGGAAGGCTGCAGGTTCCAGCGCAAGATATTCCAACGCAGATTATCGCGTTCGTCGTCGCGATCGAAGGCAACGCGCGGGACTTCCCAGTAGCCGACGCGGTCGTCGTAGAGTCGCGGCATGTAGTCGGGCGAACTCAAGATCTGCGAGAAGTTGTACTTCACGCGCATCTGCACGTAGCGTGGATCCGGAACGGTATTTATCGCGTTCGGAGCCGCCGATACGAAGGTTTGATCGGCCTCGATCATGACGTTTTCCGGAAAGGCCCTGGTCGGCCCGAAATACGTCCGCGACGGGTCGAGGTGGTACGCTCCGGGCCCTTGGCCGCCCCCCGTCCCCGTCGGATCGCTGAGCCTGCTTGCCAAGTTGAGCACGTCGCCAACGAGCGCCGATGCATCGAGGAGGCGTGATTTTCCCGCGGTGTTTTCGGCGATAACCGGCAGCATCGCACCGACGGAGTCGGCGCTCGATTCGTCGACCGCGGTTGCCAGCGGCGTTCCCGGCTTTGCCATGAAGAGCGTGTGCGGCCAAATCAGGGCGACCGTATTTCCGGCCAGGTGAAAGCGCACCAAGCGCGCGGCAAAAGCAAACTGCTCGCCCGATTCGAAATCAAACTCGCCCAGACCGTTCGCGGGCACGACGTGTTCGAGGAAGTCCGAGTCGAACTGGTCGTCTCGCACCTCGAGATAGATTTTGCCGTCCTTGCGCCAAATCGTGAACAAGCCGGTCTGCTCTTCGGCGCCTTTCACGGCTTTGAGGTACGGCGTATCGGCGCCGTCGTCCGGCGCCTTCGGGACCGGTGTTGGTGCGGCGGCGAAGGCGCCACCAGGGTGCGCGATCGTCGTCGCGCTTGCAGCGGCCAAGGCCAAGGCCAAAACGGCGGTTCTCATGCGGCCGGGGTTCGACTGTGCGCGTGCCGGGCCTGGCTACGATGCTTACTGCCAGCGGTACACTCCGGAGAGTCCGTACTCGCCTCCGCTCCAGAGATAGTTATTGAGGTCGTTCCCTCGAAGTTCGTGATAAAAGGGGCAGTAGTAGCGATCCGGCGGCCCGACGAGATTCTCCATGCAGAACGCCGGCCCAATTGTCGTGGTGAGCGGTTGACCCGCGGTTTCCTCGCCGGCCTGGATCTCGTGGAGCAGTGCTTGCGCGTTGTCGTAAAAAACGACGAACTCATCATCGGCACGCGTCCAGAGAAAAAGGCGGCGCGTGGACGGCGGCTGGTCGAGCAGAAGGTGCCGCAGTTCGCCCGACTCCTTCGCGGAGAGGTCGCGCGGTATATAGCCGGCGAGTTCCACATTGGGGAGCGGCTTCGGGTGCGCGGGCGGATGAACGTATGAGTACTGAACCCAAGGGGGCTGCTGCTGCGCGAGCTTTTTCGGATCGAGTTGCACGATCGAGTACGAGGGCTTCGGGGCAACGGCGATCGTGTCGGGACCCGGATCGACGAGCGCCTCGCGGTAGTAGGGGCACCAGTATTGGGTCGTCCGCACGCCGAGCACGAGATTGGGGAAGCACACGTTCGGCGCGTCTTGAACGTTCGGATCGTCTTGGAAGACCACGAATCCGAATGCCGGATGCGGTGAGTGCGGCGGCGGCGCTGCCGGATAATCCCAGCGGATCAAGCGGCGCGATGCAGGCGGTACGGCGTTCTGTCCCGAGGTCATGATCGCGACGACTTCCGCGCGCTCGAGCGGTGCTAGCCCATTCGGAAGATACGCATCGATATCCGCATCCGCGACCGGGTCCGGATCGGCGGGCGCCGGCACGTAGGCGTGCAGTTTCCAGCCTACAGGGGTCTTCTTGAGCTTGACCGGCCCGGGCAGCGGCGGCTCTCCCGAAGGCGCGCCCGGACGCGTCTCTCCGGTTTCCGCATCGAAGTAGGTGTTGGTATCGAGCGATGGCGGCGTGATAACGGTATCCCAGGCGATAACGGGTTGCCAAGCATTGGGGTCCGAGGAACTCACGTAGACGACGAGGCGGCCGTGCACGAGCACCCAGCGTATCTGGGGGCGGGTCGCGGGCGGCAACTCGAGCATCACCCAGCGCACCGTCGCACGGTGGGCTCCGGTCAAATCCAGCGGTAGATGCGCTTCGACGTCTTCGTTGTAGATCGGCGTGCCGGCGCTGCGTGGACCTTCGGGCGTCGGACGCGGCAGAGGATCGGCGATCGCCGCATGCGCGGACGGAAAACTCGCGACGAAAGCGAGGCAAAGCGCTGCCGCCGTATGCGCGACCTTCTGATTGATTTCGATCATTAGGGTATGCTCCGCTCGCGTTGCTGGACGTAGCTCGATAACGAGTTCGCCTCCGGGCTGCGTTCCAATAGTTCGCGACGCGCGCCGAATCTCCCGAATATTCTCACCCGCGTTTCAGAACGCGCACCGCCGAGGGCCGCGTTTATGAGGCATTCTCCCCTCGCCATTTTTCGAAAGTACGGAACTGCATGATCGCAATCCATCAGAAACGTGTCCTTGCAACGGCCGCCTTCGCGGCGCTCGGGATGTTCGGAACCCAAGCGCCCGCCTACCAGCCGATATCGGGGCCGGTGAGCATTCAAAACAACTTTCTCGGCGCAATTAGCGGCAAGATCGACGTAGCCGAATCGCTGTTTCCGAACGGCTTCCCGTCCGACCCCTGCCGAGGCCTCGTCGTCCGGGCGGAGGTCCCGGCGAAGAAGCAACCAAGCCCCGCTCCGACGCCTAGCGGCATCAATCTCCTCGGCACTCCCGCACCGGTTATGACGACCGAAGGCAAGTCCGGAAAAATGACCGGACACGTGAACGGCAGCACGCTCGAGTGCGGCTATTCGATTCAAGGTCTCTCGGCGGGACGGTATACCGTTGTCCCGAACGGCCATCCACGTGGGTTCGAGCCGCCTCCGGGAACCGGCGTGTCGGCTTCGCGCGGCGGCTTCAGCCCGGCGCAGAAAAACGTGAAACTCCGGTCCCAGGGCGTCCTCGTCGACTCGGCGTCGCACGTCAACCTCGCCTTCAAACTGTTCGGGTACTCTCCAAACGGCGGCAACTGAACCCCGAGCCTCGCCGCGCGCAGAATGGCCGGCGCCCGGGATGCCGGGCACCGGCTGCAAAGGAACCTCATCGCATGATCTCGCGCCTGCTCGCCGGAATCGCTTGCCTGATGCTCGCGACCGCTGCCACGAATCCGCCGCCGCCGACACCGTACGCGCAGTTCGGCTTCGATGCACTGCGCGCGCTGCGTGCCGAGCGGCCGGATGCCAACGTTTTCATTTCACCGACCAGCATCGGGATCGCGCTTGCGATGGCGGCAAACGGTGCCGAAGGGCCGACCCGCACCGCCATGCTCGCGACGCTTGGGGAGCAAGGCGAAACGATCGACTCGCTCAACGCCGCGAACCAGGCACTCATCGCGCAACTCGGCGGATCGAAAGCGGTGCAGCTCTCGATCGCGAACGCACTTTGGGTGCAGCAGGGCTTCGCCATCAACCCGGCATTTGCGACCACGTTACAAACGAGCTACGGCTCGCAGGCCGAGAATCTCGATTTCCACACCTCCGCCGCGCCCGCCGCGATCAATACTTGGGCGGCGAAACACACGAACGATCGTGTCCAAAAGATCGTCGATCACATCGACCCTTCTACGATCGTCATGCTGACCAACGCCGTCGCCTTCAAGGGAACCTGGACGCTGCCGTTCGATCCGGCCTCGACGCACCCGCATGACTTCACCACCGCCGCCGGTTCCGTCCGCTCGGTTCCGATGATGCGGCACGCAGCCGACTACGCCTATGCGAACGCCGGCGAAATCGAGACGATCCGCCTTCCGTACGCCGATGGGAGCTTCGCGATGTACGTGGTGCTGCCGCAGGACGCGGCCGCGATGGACGGGTTTCTGCGCAGCCTGACGCCCGACTCGTTCGCGGCGTTCCTTTCCTCGCTGAACGAGGGACCGGGGACGATCGAGCTGCCGCGTTTCACGATCGCCTACGGCGCGACGTTGAATCCGATGCTCGACAAACTCGGCATGGGAATCGCCTTCGGCGACGGCGCGAATTTCGACGGCATCCACAAGGCGCCGCCGGGAATCCAGATCAGCGACGTTCGCCACGCGTCGTTCTTGAAGGTCGATGAAGAAGGCACGGAAGCGGCGGCCGTCACTTCGGTCGGCATGCGCACGATGGCCGTGATGCGCAGGCCGCCGCCGTTCCACATGATCGTCGACCGTCCGTTCTTCCTCGCCATTCGCGACGAACGCAGCGGCCAAATACTCTTCACCGGAACGATCGCCGACCCCGGTACCTAGGCGACGGGTCTACCCAAGCAGTACGCGCCGCACGTCGTCGTGCGACTCTTTTTTGAGCATCAGGATCACCGCGTCGTTCGGCTGCAGCGTCGTGTCGCTGCTCGGGATCACGATATCCTGACCCTTACGATCGACGGCGACCACGATCGACGAGCGCGGCAGACCGACGTCGACGATGCGCTTCCCGGATGCCGGTGCATCTGCCGGGACCCGAATTCTCACGAGTTCGAGATCGCCGTCTTTGAGTTTGGTGATGATGGAGAAGTCGTGCGAATTGACGTGCTGGTTGATCGCGTCGAGGATCACTTCGGTCGACGAAATGAGCGTGATCGGAGTCTCGCGGTCGATCGATTCGAACACGAGCTTGTTCTTGGGATTGTTCACCCGCGCGATGCAGCGGGCGTTCGAATGCTTCTTCGCGATCAGGCATACCACGAGGTTGTCCTCGTCGTCGCCCGTGTCGGCCACGACGATATCCGCGCGCTTGATGCCGGCTTGATCCATCACGAGCGGATCGCAGCCGTCGCCGACCATCGTGACATCGGTTTCGAGGAGGTTCGCCATCAGCTGCGCCTTCTTCGGATTCTTCTCGACGACGATCACTTCGTGATCCTGCGCGAGGAGCGCACGGGAAAGATAGGTGCCGACTTTCCCGCCACCAACGATGAGCACGAACATCGCGTTACGCCGTCAGCTTGACGGGAACGTCGCGCGAGGTCGCGGCAAATTTTGATACAAAATCCGAAAGCGCTTCGGGCGCGACGATGGCGTTGATCTCATCTCCAAGCGAGAGCACGTCCTCCGGGGACGCTACGAACACGTACCCGCCGCGGCGCACCGCGCAGACGCGCACCATCCCGGGCTTCTCGATGTCGAACACGCGCATGCCGGCATCGCCTTCGTTCAGCGTCACCGCGAGCGACGAGACCTTTCCGAAATCGAACGACGGCACCGATTCGTACGGCATGTGCATCAGCTTGTCGCGCACGATCTTGGCGCCGATCGTCGTGGGGCACACCGTCTCGATTCCGAGTTCGCGGTAAAGCTGGCCGCGCGGCGGATCGTAGATGCGCGCGACGATCTTCTTGATGTTGAACATGCG
>Ga0302324_100025103_pt1 | contig 11450 bp, 4 predicted proteins | sample Palsa_T0_1_FD_201949 | JGI IMG/M metagenome (GOLD analysis project Ga0302324, IMG submission 201949) | Peat permafrost microbial communities from Stordalen Mire near Abisko, Sweden - Palsa_T0_1 | ecosystem: Environmental > Terrestrial > Soil > Palsa > Peat permafrost | place: Sweden: Abisko... | reverse complement strand
GGAAGGCGGTCTCCGTGCCGTTGAACTTGACGCCGGTCGCGCCGGTCAGATTGGTCCCGAGAATTCCGACGGTCGCTCCCACCTTGCCTGCGACAGGGTTTGTTTTTACAAACGGCCCGAGGCCCATATCCAAGCTGAACACCGTACCAAACCCGTTGGCCCCGCCGTTGGATGTTGTTCCATAAAAGACTCCGTTGGTATCCTGCACCAGCCCATTGGAATCATCACCGTCCGCGCAGTTTGGTTGCGAGCAAAAATTGTAAAGCGTCGCGAACGTTCCATCCGGGGTAATCTTGAAGATCGTGCCACCGTTGTAGGCGCCACCTTCGGATGTGGTTCCGTAGAAATTGCCGCTAGAGTCTTGAACAAGGGCCGCGCCGGGAAACTCGCCGTCTGTAAGATCGAAAACGTGCAACGTGGTGAGCGCTCCGCGTGGAGTGATCTTGAATACTGTGCCGCATCCACCTGCAAAATAACCGCATCCATTGAGGCCTCCCTGCGATGTCGTGCCGTAAAACTCTCCGTCGCTGCCCAGAGTGAGGGTCCCCGCAGGATAAGCGCCATCCATGCAAAACGATTGAATACAGAAATCGTAGAGTGTCGCCAGGGTACCGCTGGGCGTGATTTTGAAGACTGTTCCATAACCAAATATCGGAATGCCGCCATAATAGGTGGTTCCGTACAAATTGCCGTCTGGCCCCAGCGCAAGCCCTGCTGCGGGTTGGTTGCCGTCGGGGCAGCGGCCTTGCTCGCAAAATTCGTGGATGGTGGTCAGTGTGCCGCCAGCTGTAATTTTGAAAATGGTGCCACAGTAGTATCCGTCGCAGTCATCCCTGATGCCGCCAACTGGAGTTGTTCCGAAAAAGTTTCCATCGGCGCCTTCGACGACACCGTCTGACGGCCAGTCGCCATCCAGGCAGTCAGGTTGCGAACAAAACTTGTAAAGTGTCGTCAACGCTCCGTTCGGCGTGATCTTGAAGACCGTACCGGCGGTGACGTCACCGCCCCAGGTGGTTCCATAGAAGCTTCCATCAGTGGCCTGAATGACTGGGCCCCGAGGCCCGGCGCTGTCCGGACAGGTGATTTCGTTGCAAGGAAATGCAAAAACCGTGGTCAGTGCGCCACTCGGCGTGATCGAGAAGAACGTACCACCTCCGCCGCCATTTGACTGCCCGCCCGACTCTGTAGTGCCGTAAAGCCCTCCATTTGCGGCTTGCGTAAGCGGGGATGCCGGCTGGTCGCCGTCGGTGGCGTCGAAGCTGTGGAGTGTGGTGAGCGTTTGCGCACCAAGTATTGTCGCCCATCCCGCCCACAGGATGAGGACGGCACATGCCTTCATATTCCGATTCAGCTTCTTCATCTTGGCCTCCCCGCTCAAGGACGATCGCGTCGCATATCTATTTCAGGATGATAAAGGGAACATCGCTGGAGAGCGTGCCGTCGGGCAGCATTACACTGACCACTCCACTGGTTGCGCCGGAGGGCACGGTGGCGATGATGAAAGTCTGAGACTTCACGGTGAAGACAGCGACCGTCCCGTTAAACGAAACGCCCGTGGTTCCGGTCAAGTCATTCCCTAGAATTCCGATCTTGGTGCCTGTTTTGCCTGCTTGTGGATTGGTTTCGACAAAAGGGCCGAGACCCATCGAGATACTGAATACAGTGCCGCAGAATTCACCGCATCCGGCGGAGCCCTCACCGCCAAAGTATGTGGTTCCGTAAAATTTCCCATTGGTGGACTGGATTACCCCACCTGTAGGCTCGTCGCCATCCGAAATGTCAAAACCGTGTAAGCTTGTCAGCGTTCCATCGGGCGTGACTTGAAACACCGAGCCGCAATAATATCCGTAATACTCGTCGAAGCACTGGGCAGGGCCGCCAGACGGCGTCGTTCCATAAAAGTTGCCGTCTGTTCCTTGCACAAGGGGAGCACCAGGATATTCACCATCCATGCAATAGGCCTGAGAGCAAAAACTGTAGAGTACGGTCACAGATCCCTGTGTAGTCAGCTTGAACACAGTTCCTGACAGATGTTCTCCTCCAGACATCGTTGTCCCGTAGAAATTTCCGTCCTTATCTTGAAGTAAGGCAGCAGCAGGGGAAGAGCCGTCAACACAGCTGATGGATTCGCAAAACGAGTGTATCGATGTAAAGTCGCCGTTCGACGTGATTTCAAATGCGGTGCCGCCAAAATACTCCCCGCCTGATTCTGTTGTGCCGTAAAAATGGCCGTTGCTGGCTTGAATCAGCGGCGCGACAGGATCATCGCCGTCGGTTTGATCAAAGGTGTGCAGAGTGGCGAATGCGCCCTCCGGAGTAATTTTGAAAACGGTGCCACAGCAACCGCCGGAGCCGCCGCCACTTGTTGTCCCATAAAAGTTGTCGTCAATGCCTTGGACCAGACCGGCATAAGGATGTTCGCCATCCGTGCAGTCCACGCCCCCTTGCGCGCAGAAGCTGTATAGCGTGGTAAAACCGCCATCCTGGGTAACTCTAAAAACCGTACCGGCGAGATTGGCCCCTCCATTCAGTGTCGTACCATAGAGGTTGCCGCCAGTCGCCTGAACTAAGTATCCGTCCGGCCCGGACCCGCCCGCAGCGCCGGTGAAGCTGTGCAACACTGTCACGTTACCATCTGGTGTTATCCGGAATACTGCCCCATAATTCCTAGTCCCGCCTTGGTAGGTCGTCCCGTAAAAATTGCCATCTGCGCCTTGCACCAGTCCTGCATAGGGATATTCGCCATCCGGTGACCCAGTGAAGTCGTGTATCGTGGTGAATGTCTGCGCAGGCAGAGCAACCCCCATCGCTGCCCAGAGCAAAAGCACGGTGCAGGCTTTCGTCACCGGATCGCAGTTAAGGTTTCGCATGTTTCCTCCTCGCCGCTCTACGCGGCATTTGGCTGTGATTGCGGGTATGTCGGCAGGGTATTCTTTAGGTGCGCCATTGTCAATGCCAGCCGTGAAGTAGGGACGCGGGCTAATTCAATCTCCCACCATCGGTGCCACCCCTAGAGGATTCACGCCCTTTCCAAAGCTCCTGAAACAGCCGCACCGTCGCTCGGGCGTGGCCCGCGAAATGATTATTCGCGTAGGCATACACGCTGATGCCGAGCACCGCGATCTTGTGGCAGACGTTAACCCATTCACGCAGTTCCTCTGTGCTGGTAGTGACGGGCAAAAACGAGCCGTCGGAACCCCGCTGATCCCGCCGGGACCTGCTCAGGTAACAAATTCGTTGTGTCGATCGCAGGAGAAGCGTACGATGTGCGAGTCAGGGGTCCAAGTTGGAGTTCCTGGCTAAGATGCTCCTGGCAATCGGATTCCAGCCTCAAGGAGGCGTCCATGGAGGACCGAAGAGGCTCATTACCGCTTGATGTAACAATCCTTTCGCTTCTGGCTCTCGCAGCCGTCCTGTCCGGTTGTTCCAACGTCATACTTGCCCCGGGGCGCCCGAGCGCCGTGATCCAGGAGCAAAATACGCTGGTGACTGCAATTCCCATCACGAATCAAGGAAAGACGGGCGCCGAAAGCGTTCACGTCACATCCGTCTCGGTGAAGAACGGCGCCCAAACGATTCCGGGCAAGCTGATATCCGGACCAAGCTCGATCGGCGTGGGCGCGCATGCTCCGGCATACGCTACTTTTCCGAGCACATCTCTGCTTCCGGGAAATACATATACGATGCAGGTGCAGGGCACATATTTGGTGGGAAGCGCCCTTCGCAATTTCGCGTTTCAAACTCCGTTGGTGATCGCGCCCGGCTCGCCTGGTTCTGCGCCGGTTTCATTTGCCTCATCGCCGGCCACGCGCGTTTCCGGCGCTCCGTATCCGCCACAACCTCCGAACTTCCCGCCAGAGGTAAACGAAGGAACCTTTTGGACGGTCCCCACCGGGCCCGAGCATCCTCTTACACGAACTGTGAAAGAAACTACGATTCAACCAGCGCCGCGGCCGGGCGTAGATCCTCCACTCGTGGAGATCTTTACCAATGAGCCGCTCAACCTCACCGGAAACTCGATCAATGAGCCCAGCGGCGCAGCCAGCACGGCGGGAGCCAACAGCAGTGGGGGCCCTGACGGCGTGGTTTTCGAAACCTTCAATTCCAGCGCAGCCTTTTCGACAAACCGTGGTTCGACGTGGACCCAAGTGAATCCGACGACAATATTTCCCAACACAGCGGATGGAGGGTTCTGTTGTGACCAGATCGTACAGTATGCTCCCACCATCGACCGCTTCATCTGGGTCATGCAGTTTTTTAAAGGCTCCAACGGCTCCAATCGAGAGCGCATAGCCGCCGCCAGCCCCGCGTCAATTATCAGTTCCAACGGCACTGCCTGGACATTTTGGGATATTGCCTCCACGCAGCTCAACATCGGGAGCGATTCTATCGATTATCCCGACCTCTCCGTGGGAAACAATTTTGCCTACTTGAGCTTCGACGATGTAGGCCATGGGCTCATCGTCGTGCGCATGCCTCTTTCGGAGATACAGGCTTCGCAGTTCCTGAATTTTGAGTTTACGCATCCAGGGGACAGCACGATGGCATACTTTGGCCACCTGACGCAGAGCCCCGGGGATTCGATTTTCTGGGCGGGTCATAACAGCAATAGCAGCATGCGTGTCTTCTCGTGGCCGGAAAGCTCAAATACCTATTCCTGGCAGGACGTGAATCTCGGAAGCTGGCCGAATGACTCAAGCAATATGACGGCAACAACCCCGGACGGCCTGAACTGGCTGGGCAAGGTTCAGAGCGATGGCGACTTTCCCATCCTCGGCTCGACGCGCGTCGCCGGCAACTTCGGCAACGTCGCAGGAGTGGCCATCGACCAGTTGTTTTTTGCCTGGGCAGCCTCGAGGGGCAGTGGCTTCCTCCAGCCACAAGTGCAGTGGGTGGCGCTGGACAAATCCAATAACTTCAACCTCGTTACTCAGCAACAGTTGTTCGATAACACCGCAGCAATCGCCTATCCGGCGCTCGCCACCAATTCCAACGGTGAGGTCGGTGTCTCGACAGAAACCGGCGGCGAAGGCGCCTTCGAGAATCATGCCATCGGCTTCCTGGCTGACAACCTGGTGTTTACCACCACCACGAGCGAGACGGGCCTTTCGCGGTACGGTGACTACGCGACCATTCGTCCTGACGTCACGAACACTGCGCGATTTGAAGCGTTTGGATACGGCTTCACCAGCGGGATTCCGGACACGCACTTCATTATTTTTGGCCGGGGCCCGGTTCCCACCTATAACAAGGTTTCCATGACTATAACCACGGGAAATGACGATGGCAATAGCGGCTCGGAAATCATCGCGACAATCGCCGGGCAGAGTATGTCGCTCTGCCTAAAGCCTTCCACTAGTCTCCCGGCCGACGGAATTTGCCCCAACGGTTCTGGCGCCACCGATCAGAACGGACTGAATACCTGGGACAACTGGCACGTGAGCACGTTCACCAAGGACCTGGACACACCGCAAACCTCCGCGGCGGGTTTCAGCTCAATTACCATCATCCTGCTGCAAAGCAGTTGTGAAACCTTCTGCGACAATTGGGACCTACAGGGAATCACCGTCGTCTTCTCTGACACTACGGGCGTGCTTCCCCCAATCACTTTGCTTAATGAGTCCGCTCCATCACATGAGGGCAACAACTGCATCGCGCGCCTCAAAGCGTCACCGAATCCGAACAGCGCCTCTTTTCCATTGGACGGAAGCAACGGGGGCGGCATGTTCCCTGGAGGAGGCGGAAGCTCAGTTTGCACAACTTCAAACAGTTGATTGTCCTTCAAATATCTTCCGGAGTGCGAAGGCATAGGCTTACGCACGAGGAATCGCGGACTGCCGCATCCCGCAAAAAGGCGAGTTCGACCTTTCCTCTGACGCGGAAGGTTGAGGCTTTCACCACACCCTTCTGACGGTTCTTCCCCCATCGCGCATAACGATTCCCTTGAGCCATGGCTTGATCGCTATTCCGATCAATTCCCCTCGCGGTCCTCGCGAGCCTCCTAAGATGCCAAACCGCATTCGTGATGGAGCCGATTGTACGCGCACACCATACCACTCAGAAAAGTAACGGGTTCTCCACGCGTTTGACCTTGCCTTCGACCCCGGCTGATCGCCCCAGAGCGCCTCGAACTGCCGCACCGCCCCTGGGGCGTGCCCCCATGGCCCTGCAGGATTCCCCGCTTGAAAACCACTCGCAAGCGCAAGGATTTCCCTTGGCCGATTCCCATGCCTCGCGCAGAATCAAGGGTGTAAGAAGCAGAGCGGCAACTGGATCAGCCCATTTGATTCCCCAGAGAGCGTTGAGCAACAACCCTCCAAGAGCAATCCAAGCCATATAAGCGTATAGCGCAGACTGGGCCGCGTCGGCCCGCAGCGCCCCGCTTGAAGTTGATTCTGATAGCTTTCGCTTTTGATGAGCCAGCCATGGCATTACAAGACCCGCCGCGACCAGAAGCCCTATTCCTGAAACACTCGTGCTCGCCTTCGTGTGTCCGAACAAAGAAACTACCGAGGCAACAGCCACATATGCAGCGAGCAGGAATAGGAGGCCCGCAGCGACTCGCGCAGTATTCCTTTCGGTTTTTTCTTTAGTTGAAGCTGAGCTGAATCGCCAAAGAACGACGATGGCAGATAGCAGTTCGATAGTGCTGTCGCCGCCAAAGGCGAGCAGCGCGGGGCTGCGTGCCTCCCATGCGCCGATGAGAGAAACAACAACCTCACCACCATCCAAAGAATGGTAAGGGACTGAATCCAAAGAATCAGGTGTAGGGTCTCCGCGTTCGGATGCAGCTACGCGGCCGTCAACCGCTTACACCCTTCACTTTCCACATTTCTTCAAACAGCCGCACGGTCGATGGTCCGTGCCCCGCGTAATGATTGTTCGCGTAGGCATACACTAACGCAGCGCCATCACTCTTTCCATGAGCCGAAGGTTCCGGCGAACTCAGTCTGTGGGGCAGCTCCCAATAATTATCGCTGTCGAGAAAAGCGGATTTCAGCGCAGCACGATGAAGGGCACGTTGCTGGAAAGCGTGCCGCTGGGCAATTGCACCTGGACTGTGCCGGTGTTGGCGCCGGAAGGCACCTTCGCGATGATGAGCGATTGGGTCTTCACCGTGAACTCGGCTGCGGAACCGTTGAATGTTACGCTGGTCGCACCGGTCAGATCAGTCCCAAGAATCCCCACCTTTGCACCCACTTTTCCTGCGGCAGGATTGGTTTTCACAAACGGGCCTAAGCCGACGGACAGAGCGTACACTGCGCCATCATTGTTAGCCCCGCCTTTGGATGTTGTCCCGTAGAAGTTACCATTCGTACCCTGAACTAATCCCGCCACGGGAAATTCACCATCCGTGTCGTCGAAATTGTGGAGCGTCGTCAGCGCGCCCGCCGGCGTGATGTTGAAGATTGTGCCGTCGCCGTTAGCTCCGCCATCGCTCGTTGTCCCGTAGAAGTTCCCATCGGTGGCCTGAACCAACCCCGCTACGGGGTATGCACCGTCCGTCTCGTCGAAGCTGAACAGTGTAGTCAGGACGCCACTTGGGGTGATCGTGAAGACTGTGCCATAGCGGTTGGCCCCGCCCTCCTCCGTTGTCCCGTAGAAGTTCCCATCGGTGGCCTGTACCAGCCCCGCGAAGGGCTCGAACCCGTCCGTGCAATTAGCTTGCGAGCAGAAGTTGTAGAGCGTCGTTAGTTTGCCATCTGGGGTAATTTCGAAGACAGTGCCGTAGCCGGTAGCCCCTCCGTCCGCCGTTGTTCCGTAGAATTTCCCATTGGTGGCCTGGACCAGCCCCGCTTTGAGGCCGTAGCCGTCCGTCCCATCAAAGCTGTGCAACGTCGTTAGTGTGCCGCCTGGGGTGAGTTTGAAGATCGTGCCCCAATTGCCGTTTGCCCCGCCACAGCAAGTTGTCCCGTAGAAGTTCCCATCGGTGGCCTGAACCAACCCCGCCAAGGGCTCGAGGCCGTCCGGGCAGCCGGTTTGCGAGCAGAAGTTGTGAAGCGTCGTCAGCGTGCCACTTGCGGTGATTTTGAAGACCGTCCCTCCCTCGCCTTTCGCGGTCCCGCCGTTCGACGTTGTCCCGTAGAATTCCCCATCAGTGGCTTGGATCAGCGCAGCGGAGGGGCCATCGCCGTCCGTGTAGTCGAAGCTGAGCAGCGTGGTCAGCGTGCCGCCTGGCGTGAGTTTGTAGACCGTGCCATAACGAGCATTGTCCGCGCCAAAGCTCGCTGTCCCGTAAAGATCCCCATTGGAGGCCTGGACCAGCCCTCCTACAGGCAAGCTGCCGTCTGTCCCCTCGAAGCTGTGCAGTGTGGTGAAAGTCTGCGCAGGCAGGGCAGCCGCCGTCGCAGCCCACAATAGAAATATACCGCACGCCTTTATGCTCCAAATGAGTTTGTACATGTTTCCTCCTCGGACAGCTGTTGTGTTACTCGAATAGTGCGACATTAATATTCCTCCTCGCTATCGCAGGAATCTTCTGGTTGGCATCGCATCCGATCCGGAGCGCTGGCATACTCTCACGACAGTACAGATATGCAGAGCACCACTTGTCACCGAGTTGTCTTTTTTGTGCACTCAGTTCGTCACATGCCTGTGCCTACCAATCATTCCATCTGCACGTGCAAGTCTGCTCGGAGAGCACAGCGCCTTGGACATTCGAGACGGTTCTGACCGTCGGAACATCGCCAAGCCGCGCCGCACCGTCTGATAGCAAACCTTCACCCATTCGCGCGGTTCCGCCATGCCGTCCACAATCGGCTTGTCTGCGCCAACCATCAAGCGAGGGTCCGTGCTGACCCGCGCAGAATGTTCTTGAAACCTCTTCTTGGCCGGAGTAGGCTCAGGCGTGTTCTTGGGGACCCCGCAGTACCATTTAACTCTTCGAGGAGGAACCATGCGGCACCAGTTCCAGCAGGCTTTCAGACTTTCATTTGTGCGGATCATCATCGCGGCGGCTCTTCTGGTGGCCGTGCTTCCAGATCGCGTGATGGCGCAGCAGGACGACACACCCGTCTCGCCCACGTCATTTGCCGTGCCGCAGAGCTCGCCGAACGCCAAACCGTCCGGCACAGCGAATTACATTCCCGTCTGGACCGGCCCCAAGACCGCGGGCAATTCGATCATGTATCAGGCAAACGGCGACAGCATCGGAGTCGGGACCACCACTCCCGCCGCCACCCTGGATGTGAATGGCGGCATCAACACCAGTACGGTCTACAATCTGGCAGGAACTGCCTTTGCGTTTGGCTCTACCTCCGCGGGCAATGCCTTCCTCGGGTTTGCGGGGAATGCCACGACCACCGGGGGCTCCAACACGGCCAGCGGTTTCGATGCGCTCAAATTCAATAGCACCGGGAAACACAACACGGCCAGCGGTTTCGCTGCGCTCGAATCCAACACCACCGGGGGCTCCAACACGGCCAGCGGTTACGCTGCGCTCGAATCCAACACCACGGGGACCGACAACACGGCCAGCGGTGCCGAAGCGCTCCTTTACAACACCACCGGGTCCAACAACATCGCCATCGGGGTTAACGCCGCGTTAAACGTCTCGGCCGAAAACAGCAGCAATATTGAGATAGGCAGCGAAGGATCCTCCGGCGACAGCGGAGCCATCCGTATCGGAACCAGCCCCAACCAGTCCTCGTTCTTCGCGGCGGGGGTGAGCGGTGTTACCACCGGCTTAAACGACGCTGTCCCCGTCCTGATTGATTCCAATGGACAGTTGGGCACGGTCAGTTCTTCGCGGCGCTTCAAGGAGGATATTCAGGACATGGGGAACGCCAGCGAAGGCTTGATGCGTCTTCGCCCGGTGACATTCCGTTATAAAAAGTTGTTTGACGATGGCTCCAAGCCCATCCAATACGGCCTGATAGCCGAGGAAGTGGCCGAGGTCTATCCGGACCTGGTGGCCCGTTCGGGGGATGGCCAAATCGAGACGGTGAAGTATCAGTTGCTGGATCCTATGCTGCTCAACGAAGTGCAGCGCCAGCAGAAGGAAATGCAGGCCCAGCAGACGGAAATCCGAGACCAGAAGGCGCTGGTGCTGACGCAGCAGGGTCAACTCAAGGCGCAACGGGCACAGCTCAAAACCCAACAAGCACAGATCGCCGAACTGGCTTCGCAGGTGAAGACAATCCAGGCTTCGCTGCGAGTTCGGCGTGCAACCCGCAACGCCAAGCTCGCGTCAGCCCCAATCCATGCCGAAGCAAAGCCAGCGCCAGCCACAGCTGACGCTGGCTTGCAGGCTGGCTCATCCTCGCGCGGCGGCAGCTAGAATCGCGCGCGCGTTCAGCTAATCAGAAGGGATTGCAACGGCCGCACTTCGCTGGGACTGGTGCTGACCCTGGCGGAGTGCGGCCGTTTCTTTCCTCATCCCGGGCGTTTGTTCCAAAGCTCCTCGAACTGCCGCACCGTCGCCGGCCCGTGCCCTGCGAAATGATTATTCGCGTAAGCGGCTGGCTCTATTGCGTCGCGAGCGGCTAGTCCGTTCCTAGTTTCTTGACGGGAGGCGGATTCCACTTGCCCGTCAGCGCGTCGGACTGCGGCGCGTAGAGCCGCATTGTCAGATTGAATGGCCCCTTCGGAGCGGGAAGCCAGTTGGCCTCCTTGTCGCTGCCTGGAGTCTCGTTCTGAAAATAGATGTCGAGAGAACCGTCCGAATTGTATTTGAACGGCATCCAACTGCTAACCGCGAATCGATTGATGGCGTTCCCAACCTGGAAGCCTTCGGCATCGTAAAGCGTGATCGACCAGAATGCGTTCACCGGCGGTGTGGCTCCCTTATCGAAGGGAATCGTGTACTGGTTTGCTCCGTCAAGCGGCTTGCCTGTTTCGTCCGCGAGATTCAACGGATAGATCGCATCCTCCGGCAGGTTTGCGCCAAGTCCGAATTGGGTAACGAGTGCGCGTTTTAGATAATAATTACCATATACGCCCATGGTGTCTGTGTTCATCGACCAGCCGTTCGCGACCCTGGCGAGTGTGGGAACCTTCCATGCCATCAGCTTCTGCGCGTCCTCGGGAGCGCTTTCGAGTCCCTTCCTCACAGCGGGATCGAGTTTGTCGAGGTTGAAGCTCTTGCCGGGTTCGATGCCGATGCTCTTCATTTGAGCAATGATTGGCTCATCTGTGATGTGGGGCGGGTTCAGCTTTAATAACTCGGCTGCGTAAGCGAAGTATGCGCCCGCTGCCATCGAGTCCACCTGTGTCTTTGGCGGCGTCTTCATATCGACAGTAGGATCGATCTGCACTTGGATAGGCCTCAGCGGTTTGCCCCACTCGGAAAGCGGCGTGACCTTGTAGCCCGCTTGAATATCGTGCACCGCCTCATAATCCTGCGGGCCGTCCGTCTTGGTGCGACCGATGACCCAGACATAGGGAGTCGGCGCACTAATACGCGTGAATCCGCTCGGAACCGTTCCATTCCAGTCGGGTGGAGTGACGAG
>Ga0302324_100025102_pt1 | contig 11450 bp, 5 predicted proteins | sample Palsa_T0_1_FD_201949 | JGI IMG/M metagenome (GOLD analysis project Ga0302324, IMG submission 201949) | Peat permafrost microbial communities from Stordalen Mire near Abisko, Sweden - Palsa_T0_1 | ecosystem: Environmental > Terrestrial > Soil > Palsa > Peat permafrost | place: Sweden: Abisko... | reverse complement strand
ATACTCTAAAGTCTAAGGATGAAGCTACTCTCCAAGATCGTTTGGTCCGAAGGGATGTACCTCGCTCCCCAGCATTTCCAGGCGCAAAACCGTTTTTTTGAGGACTCGCTTCACTTCGCCACCTCCAGCCTGTGGAACGAAACCTATGGGTTCGCCGCCTGCGAGGTCGATCCCGACGCGCTGCAGAACGGCATCCTTTCTTTGAGCCACGCCCGCGGCATCTTCGAAGATGGTCTTGCCTTCGACATGCCCGAGTGCGATCCGCTGCCGCAATCGCGCAGTTTTGCTGGCCTGTTCTCGCCCACCGCCGACCATCTCACCCTGGCGCTCGCCGTCCCACGCTGGATTCCCGAGGGCAAGAACTGCGAACTCGAACTCGTAAGCAACAACGTCAGCCGCTACGCCTGCCAGGTCGAGACGCTGCATGACGAGAATACGGGCCATGACGAGAAACCAGTTCCGCTCGGCCGAAAAAATCTGCGCCTGATTGTTGCTTCAGAAGCCGTTGCCTCAGGAGGCGCCACCTCCAAAGCCGCTGCCTCTGAAGGTAACGACAGCCTGCTCACTCTGCCCGTCGCGCGTGTGGTTCGGGATGGCGCCGGACGCTTCGTCAACGATCCGACATTCATCCCGCCATGTCTCCAGATCAGCGCCAGTCCGCGCCTCATGAGCTTGCTCCATCGCATGGTCGAAATTCTCGAGGACAAGAGCACGTCGGTTTCGCAAGAGCAGAGTCAACAAAGCAAGAGCCGGTTCCAGGCGAATATGACGGGGCGCCAGGTTTCGCAGTTCTGGTTCCTGCATGCTATCAATTCCAGCCTGACCCCGCTGCGCCACTTTCTTCTGTCGAAGCATGGACACCCCGAAGAATTGTTTCGTGAGATGTCGCGCCTCGCGGGAGCTTTGTGCACGTTCGGCCTCGACGCCCATCCGCGCTCACTGCCCAACTACGATCACATTCATCTCGATCGCTGCTTCGACCAACTGGACGAACATATTCGCCGTCATCTCGAAATCGTCGTGCCGGCGCAAGCCATCACCATACCGCTGAAACAAACCGGGCGTTACTTTTTCGAGGGCGAAGCTTTGGATCAGCGCGTCTTCGGCCGCGGACGCTGGGTTCTCGGCATTCGCTCACCCATTGGCGAGGCCGACCTGATCACCAAGGCGCCGCAGTTATTGAAACTGTGCTCGGCAAAATTCGTTCCAGATCTCGTAAAGCGAGCCATGCCCGGCCTCGGCCTGTCGCATGTACAGGTGCCGCCCTCAGCCATCGCCGCCAAGGTCGACAGCCAATATTTTTTCGTCAACAAGAGCGGCCCCTGCTGGGAGCACATCATGAAGACGAGAATGATCGGCGTCTACGTCCCCGGAGAACTGCCGTCGGCGGAACTGGAACTGGTCGTAATCCTGGAGACGTGATTCGGTGGGCGAATAAACGTTAGCCACTGATCTCCACGGATCTTCGGAGGACTGAAAGGCGCTTCACCACAGAGGCGGAGAGGCGCAGAGAAAAGCGATCACGAACATTCCTCTGTGTCTATGTGAGTCTGGGGTAGAGAGAGCTTATGAACTTCGAAAACATTTTTCTGGAAAAGAAAAACTCGACTGCCTGCGTTACGGTCAATCGGCCGATCCACACGGAGACCGCATGAGTTCACCTCACATATCTCCCCTCGCCACCTACCGCGGCTCCAGTTCCGCCATGGACCGCCGTGGCTGGAACCTCGCCCTGGAATTTCAGGAAGTGCTCACCATCGTGGTCCGCGTCCGCTACAACCGCCAGGCGGTCTCCGACGCGAACTCCTTCCGCGAGGAAATGAAAAAACATCTGCGCGTGGCCGAGCAACGCGCCCGCAGCCGGGGCTACAGCGCGGAAGACACCAAGCAGGTCATCTTCGCCGTGGTCGCGTTCCTCGACGAGTCGGTTCTGAGCAGCCGCAATCCCACCTTCGCCGACTGGCCTCGCCTTCCGATGCAGGCCGAATTATTCGGAAGTCAGTTGGCCGGCGAGCAATTTTTTCTGGAGTTGCAGAAAATTCTCAACCGTCCCGACTCCAACGAACTCGCCGACTTGCTCGAAGTCTACGGACTCTGTCTGCTGCTCGGCTTCAAAGGCCGCTACGCTGCCGGCGGATCGGGCGATCTCCGCGGGATACAGATTGCCATCCAGGAGAAAATCCGCCGCATTCGCGGTTCCTCCGGCGCCCTGTCGCCGCGCGGCATGATTCCCGCCGACGCCGTGCGCCTGGCCCAAACCGACCCCTGGGTCCGCCGATTGTTCATCGCGATGATCGCCACTACGGCCGTCACCGTCGTGATGGGCATCATGTTCAAGTTGATCCTGGTCTACGGCGCCTCGGCGGTTGCCGTGGGGGCGCGATAGGTTTGTATCTCGGGTTGACTTAGAAAAGATTGCTGATTGTTAATTGCTGATTGCTGATTGAAACGCGCTTTTCAATCAACAATCAGAAATCAACAATCAACAATCGCTTTTGGCGGCTTTCTAACTTCGGGAGGATACATGCTCTACGCGGTAACCGGGGCGGTGTTACTGATCTACCTGGTGCTGGTGTGGTTCTTCGCAGGATGGTTGAACCCACCCGGCTCCGGAGTTTGGGTTTTGCGCATCGGCCTGTGGTTCATCGGATTGATCGGCGCGGCCTTCACCGCGTGGTGGATTCACCGCCAGAAAGCCGCTGAGGGTTCCGATAGCACAGCGGCGCCCTCCGGTGAAACCACCGAAGTCGACCTGCTGGTCCGCGACGCCATCCGCAAGCTCAAAGCCTCGCCCATGGGCCGCGGCGCAACGCTCCGCAATCTGCCTCTGATTTTTGTCGCCGGCGATCCCGGATCCGCCAAAACCACCACCATCATTCATTCCGCGCTCGATCCCGAACTGCTTGCCGGCCAGGTCTATCAGGAAAGCACGGTCGTGCCCACGCGCGTGGCGAACTTCTGGTACACGCGCCAGGCCGTGTTCGTCGACGGCGGCGGCGGACTTTTTTCCCAGCCCGACCTGTGGCGCAGACTGATCCGCCTCGTTCAACCTGGACGCATCGCCAGCGCCGGCGGCAAGCAGCAAGCCCCGCGCGCCGCTATCGTCTGCTTCGACTGCGAAAACTTCCTGCGCCCGGGCGCGCCCGAAGCCACGCTCTCAGCTGCCCGCCGCCTGGGCACGCGCCTGCTGGAAATTTCCCAGCTGCTCGGTATCAGCTTCCCCATTTATGTACTTTTCACCAAGGCCGATCGCATCGGCGCGCGCAACGATGGCGGCTCTGCTTTTCTCGATTACGTTGCCGGCCTGAGCAAAGATCAAACTTCGCAAGTGCTCGGCGTCACTCTTCCCGTACGTCCCGCGCAAGCCTCCGGGGTTTACGCCGACGAAGAAACCAAGCGTCTCGAAAAAGCCTTCGACGAACTTTTCTATTCTCTGGCGGAGAAGCGGGTCGACCTTCTCTCTCACGGAACGCAGGAAAAACTTCCCGGCATCTACGAGTTTCCCCGCGAGTTGCGCAAGCTCCGCAAAGTTATCGTGCAATTTCTGGTTGACCTGGCGCGCCCCAGCCAGTTGAATGTGAACCCATTCCTGCGCGGATTTTATTTCTCCGGCGTTCGCCCCACTGTGATCGAAGACGTGGGCGCGATGCATGAGGTGCAAGCCCCCGAACCCGCCTTCGACGGCAACGCCACCGTCGTCTTCGGAGCCAACATGCGCGCTCCGCAACCGGTTTCGACGCCGCGCTCGGCCGGCCCGCGAAAAGTTCCCGAGTGGGTCTTCCTCTCGCAGCTCTTCAACGAAGTCATTCTGAAAGACCGCGTCGCGCTCAGCGCCAGTTCCTTTAGTTCCCGTGTTAGCCTGGTGCGCCGGGTCGCGCTCGCCTCGGTCATCGGCATCGCGCTCATCTTCGCCATCGGCTTTCTGACTTCTTTCTTCGGGAACTTCTTCCTCGAACGCAACATGAAGCAGGCCGTCGACGAAGTCCGAGCCATCCGCGCGATTCCCGGCCAGACGCCCAGCGTCGACCAGTTGCAGAAACTCGACAATCTCCGAAAAGAACTCGAAACTCTTTCCGCCTACAATCGCGAGGGCGTTCCCTGGCATCTTCGCTGGTGGATGTATTCCGGCGGCGACCTCTATCCCCCGGCGCGCCAGGCTTACTTCGATCAGTTCAGCGGCCTCGTGTTCGCCGAGACGCAAGGCCGGCTGCTGTCGCAAATTCGCAGCGTGAAAGAGAAACCCGATCCTACCGACAGCTACGAAACTACCTACAACGCACTGAAGGCGTACCTGATCACTACCTCGAATCCAGAAAAAAGCACGAAGGATTTTCTAACCCCGATCCTCTTCACCACTTGGGCTACCGGAAAAACTGGCGACGAACAAATCGCCGGCCTCGCTCGCAGCCAGTTTGATTTCTACAGCGGCGAACTTTTGATCTCGAATCCGTATTCCTCGAACACGGACACCCAGGCGGTGGGCCGCGCCCGCTCCTACCTGAGCAACTTCAGCGGTATTGATCGCTACTATCTGCCCTTGAAGGCGGAGGTTTCCCGCAAAGTTCCCGGTGCAAGTTTCACTCGCCAGTTCCGCGACGCCGCCGACGTGGTCAGCTCGCCGCACGATGTCGAGGGCGCTTTCACTCCCGACGGTTTCACGCGCATGCAGGACGCCATCGCGCACAATCGCATCGTCAGCGAAGATTGGGTGCTCGGCAAACTTATCGCCCAGCAACTCGATCAGGCGACGCTGCAGCAGCAACTCGCCGAGCGCTATAACACCGACTTCGTCAAGGAATGGCGCACGGTTCTGCAAACGTCCTCAGTCCGCGGCTTCGGAAATTTCCACGATGCGGATCTGAAGCTCGGCCGCCTGATCAGTCCCAGTTCTCCCTTGCTCGAACTGCTGTGGTTTGTCTCGCACAATACGCATGTGCCGCTGCCGCAAATTGGTGATAGTTTTCAGCCCGTGCAGTCGGTCGTTCCTGATGGCCCGCCGCTGCAATACATTCTTCCCAGCAATCAGCAGTATGTAGACGCACTCACGAAATTGAAATCCCAGGTGAGTCTGCTGTCGAACAGCCCTGCCGGCACTGGAGATGCAACCCTGGTAAATCAGGCGCTGGGCGCCGCGCTCGACGCCAACAGCACGGTCTCGCAACTCGCCCAGAAATTTCGCGTCGACCCGCAATTCCACGTCGAAAGCGTTACCCAGGCCCTCCTGACGCAACCAGCAGACCACGCCCAGGCGTTGATCAAGATGGGCCCCAAAGAAGCGTTGAACGGAGGAGGCCGTAAACTCTGCGCCCAGTTCGCTCAGATCACCGGCAAGTTCCCATTCAATCCAAATTCCGCGCAGGACGTTGCCGTCGATCAGATGAATGCCCTGCTCGCGCCCAACACTGGCGAACTCTGGAAGTTCTACACCGCCAGCCTCGCGCAATATCTTCCTAAGCAGGGAGCGCGCTACATTGCCAATCCCGGGGGCAGCGTAAAAATCTCGCCCGAGTTCGAAGCTTTCTTCAACCGCGCCGCCGGTCTCAGCGACGCCATCTATCCCAACGGCTCGCCCGCACCAAAAATGTCGTTCACTCTCAAGCAGATCTCGACCAACATAGAAGGACTTTCCCTGAAGATCGGTCCTGATGCGCTCTCCGGCACCGGCCAGCAGAAAGCCTTCACCTGGAGCGCCGCGCCCCAGGAAATTCAGGTGAGCGCGAAGGGACTTTCGCTCGAAGGCTATGGACCCGGACCGTGGGCGTTTTTCCGCTTTGTAAATGACGGTCACCCGCAAGCCAAGAGCGGCGCCACCTCTGAGTTGACCTACACGGTCCGACAGTCGAATGGCCAAGAAGCGATGATCAACGGCCAGAAGGAGTTCTACACCTACGATCTCCAGTTCGGCGGCGCCAACGTCCGCTTATCGGATTTTTCCGGTCTCAGTTGCGTCTCGCAGGTCGCGCATTGAAAGATGTCAGATGAGAGTCGCGCGACCAGAGCGACCACAGCCGCGAAGCGGCGAAAGAATCTGAACAAGGACACGCAGATCTACGTCGAACTCTGCACCGCATCTCCGCGCCGCCGGAAAATTCTTCCGCCCCAGCTTTGCCAGACCGCGCGAATCAGCAGGCATGTAATGTTGTCGTCGCTGCCCCCGGCCTTGGCGGCCTCAATCAGAGCGTCGCAAGTCTCTTCGAGTGGCTTTCCATTATTAATCCCGCTGTTAATCAATTCCAACATGGCCGCATCCTTCACGTAGCGGGACAGCCCATCGCTGCATAACAGCAGCACGTCATTCTCTTCCAGGCTCAAGTCGGCCAGGTCGGCCTCAACACTGTCCTCCGAGCCCAGCGCCCGCACGATCACATTCTGCATTTCAAAATGTTCCGCCTCTTCCAGCGTGATCATGCCCCGCCGCACCTGCTCCATTACCAGCGAATGATCGGTCGTAAGCTGCTGGATTGCACCCTGGCGAATCAAATAAATTCGGCTATCGCCCACGTGCGCAATGGAAAAAAGATTTTCTTCCACCCGCACCGCCACCAGGGTGCATCCCATGCCGGCGTTCCCCGCTTCCTGCGCCGACCGCGCGCGAATTGCCTTGTTCGCCAGCTGCACCGCATTGGCCAGCGCATTGGCCAACTGCGAAACCTCCGCAATCTCCCGGCCCAGCACCTCTGGCCCGCTGCGCTTATTTTCTTCCTGGAAATATCCCAGGACCGTGTCTACCGCAATCTTGCTGGCAACTTCACCCGCGGCCTGCCCACCCATGCCGTCACACACCACGAAAATTCCCGTTCGCGTGTCGTACCCGAAATTGTCTTCGTTATTCTTGCGGATCAGGCCAATATCCGTCTTGCCCGCGGCCTGAGTGGTGAGTTTCATGCGCAATCCTGTTTCATGCAATCCGGAGGAGGCGCTAAATCCTACCGCAGTTACCGCCCGCCGTAAAGAACGACGTGCTCGTGTGGGGCGGACACTCTTGTCCGCCTGGTTTTGATTTTGGGTTCACCCTTTTCAGACAGGGTCAACAGACAAAACCAAGGTCAAAACCAGGCGGACACGAGTGTCCGCCCCACAGATTCGACTGTTCTTCCATTACTAACGTCATACTCAATCAAACACCTCAACCCAACTCCTGGTTGCGGGAACCTGCGCTCCGTAGCACAATAAATCTGAGTAAATCTGTTCCGATCCGCCGCAGCTACGATTCCCCTTTATCCAGCGCGGACGAAAATGTAAGATGAGTCGAAGTTTTGCCGCCTTACCCCGAGGCGCACCTCTCCCTTTGGCTTGGCATGGCAGCGCCTATACCCAAGAAGATCGGGAAGTATGACGTTATCGACGTGGTCGGTCGCGGCGGCATGGGTGTCGTCTACCGCGCCAAAGATCCTTTTCTCGATCGCATGGTCGCCATCAAGATCATGACGATCAGTTATACCGACCAGCCTGACCTTCTGCAGCGTTTCTATCGCGAGGCCAAGGCAACCGCCAACCTGCAGCACCCCAACATCGTCACCGTCTACGAACTCGGCGAGCACGAGGGCAGTCCGTACCTCGCCATGCAGTATCTCGAAGGCGCCAGCCTCGACTCGATTCTGCGCTCCGGCCAGCCGCTCAACCTGTTGCAGAAGATCGACATCATCATCGAAGCCTGCCACGGGCTCTCTTACGCTCACCAGAAAGGCATCGTCCATCGCGACATCAAGCCCGGCAACATCATGGTCTTGAAAGACAGCAGCGTAAAGATTGTCGACTTCGGCATCGCCCGCATCGGCGACACCAACTTCACCCGCACCGGCCAGTTCATGGGCAGCCTGAACTACATGTCGCTGGAGCAGCTCAACGACAAGCTGCAAGTCGACCAGCGCACCGACGTTTATTCCGCCGGCGTCGTGCTCTACCAGATTATTACCGGCTCTCTGCCCTTCGAAGCCGAGAGCACCGGCGCGACGCTGATGAAGATTCTCAACGAGAATCCCGCGCCCTTCTCGAAGTATCTATCTTCTTTTCCACCCGAGATCGAGACCATCACGCTGAAGGCGCTGGCCAAAGACCGCGACCAGCGTTACTCCTCGGCAGACGAGCTGGCCCTTGATCTCAGCCAACTGGCGGATCGCCTCAAGCACGATCAGATCGTCCATCACATGCAGCAGGCCGAACTGCTGGTGCAGCAGAACAACATCTTCCAGGCCAACGACGAACTGATGGCGGTGTTGAAGCTCGACAAGCAAAACACCAAAGCCGCCGCCATGCTGCGCACCCTGCGCAAGCAGATCGAAAAAGAACAAAGCACCGAGCGCGCGCGCCAACTTCGCGAACAAGCCGAAGAAGCTCTGAGCCGCGAGGATTTCGAGCCTGCCTTGGGATACACAGAGCAGGCTATTCATCTCGACGCTGCCAACCCTGAACTTCAACAGCTGAAAAGTAAAATCCAGGCGGCCAAAGCCGAAATCGAACACCTCCGCCAAGTCATGCAGCGGGCCGAAAACGCGCACCGCGCCGGAAATCTCGATACTGCCAAGCAGGCCATCGAAGAAGTTCTTGAACGCCGCCCCAATGACACCCGGGTCAAATCGCTGCACCGCATGATTCAGAGGGAACTCGACGAGCGCATGCGGCAGAAGCGCCTTGAAACCCTGCTCGAATCCGCGCGCAAGGAGATTTCGAACCGCCACTACACTTCCGCCTTCGATCTGTTGAAAGAAGCTGAGAAGGTTGACCCCGACGCTCCCACGGTTCGCTCGTTGCTCGAAAGCCTGACCGCAACCCGCGATCAGGAGCAGAAGCGGCGCGATCTCGAACAACTCACGCGGCAGATCGAGCAATCCCTCAATACTGACGATCCGCAGGCTGCCTTGAATTTCCTGGCCGACGGATTGAAGCGCTTCCCCGCGGAGCCGTCCTTATTGAAATTAAAAGATCTCGCCGAATCGCAACATCAGACCGCCCAGGTCAAGTCTTTTGTCCGCGAACGAATCGCCGCCGCGCGAGAAATTCTCAACGCCGGCAACGCCACCGGCGCTCTGAAAGTCCTGCAGGAGGCGCTCAAGAAAGCGCCGGGCAATCCACATCTGGAATCTCTGGTCTCGATCGCGCAGGAGCGGCTTACCCAGGATCGCGATGATCAGGCCAAGTCCCGCTGCATCCAGCAAGCCAACGATGCGCTCGGAAAGCGCGCCTATGCCGATGCCATTCGGATCCTCGAAGCCGGACAGGTTCAGTTCACGGCTTCGCCCGAGATCGACAACCTGCTTCGCTTCGCTCGCGAGCAGCAGGCCAAAGACGCCAAGAAGCAGGAAGTTGAGAACTCCGTTCGCCGCGCCCAGGAATTCCTCAAGAATCAGGAATACGATCGTGCCATTGCGCTGCTCGAATCGATCATCAAGAGCTCGCCGGATGAAGAACTCAGTATTGTTCTAGAAGAGGCCCGTCGCCGCCGGGAAGCGCTCAACTCTCAAATCTCCGCGGCCCTCGCCCGCGGACGACAGTTCCTCGACGAAGGCTCCCCCGCCAAAGCCGTCGAGTTTTTGCAAGCCCAACCGACGGCATACCGACGGTCCGATCAATTTCGGGAGTTAGTGCAGGCAGCGATGAGCAGCGCGGCCAAGAAACGGGAAGCCGCGACCCTGCCCCAGCCTGTGCTGCCTGAAGTAGAAGTAGATGACTCGGACGCGCCCGATCCCTCGAAGACCATGATGTGGAACACCCTGGGCCCGCCTGAGCCGCCGGTAGAGGACGAGCGTGAGATCGAGCCGCAGAGGGAGACGAAGCTTGAGCGGCCCAGACCCACTACCCCGCCGCGAGTTTCAACCGGCCGCGTGACTCCTGCTCCGCCGCCCGTGGCATCCCCAGGCTTCCTGCAGCGGCTTACGATGCAGCAAAAAGTCCTCGCCGGAGCCGGCGTCGGCGTTCTTCTGCTCATCGTGATTCTTGCTCTGCTCTGGCCCTCGTCCAAGAAACCGGCCACTCCCGAAACGCACACGGATCAACCGTCGCAACCAGTTCAGCCGACTCCGTCCGTGCAGCCGCCGCCGGTCGTCGCCACCGGGACTCTGACTATTCAAACCAACGTCGATTCCGTCGACGTCTTCGTCGACAAGGATCCAAAGCGCACCACCGACGGCAAACAACTCCAGCTCACGCTCCCGGTCGGTGACCACTCGATTCGCGTTTCCAAAGAGCAATACAACCAGCAACCCGCGCGACCAGTTCATATCGATAAAGACCAGGTTGCCACCATCCCCTTCACCCTGGTCGAGCTCACCGGTCACCCCGGCTTCCTCGAGATCGCTTCAACTGCCGGCGCTGCCGTCCGCGTCGATGGCAAGGATTGGGGCACCGTCGGACAAGACGGCAAACTGCGAGTTCAAGTCGATCCCAAATCCAGCTATCAAGTGCAGATTACCGCTGGCAATGCAGAACCCTGGACCAAGGGCGTAGGACCGGTCAAAGCCGACCAGACCTTGACCGTAAACGCGACCCTAACGCTGAAGGCGCCTCCCACGGTCACATTCTTCAACGGTCCCAGCGAAGCTTCCCCCGGCCAGTCGGTCAAAGTATTCTGGGCGACGGCTCATGCTACTTCGGTGGATATTGAGAACGTCGGACAGAATCTCAGTCCTACGAGCCAGAAGGAAATCACCGTAAACGAAACGACTACCTACAAACTGATTGCGAAGGGTGAGGGCGGAGTTTCCGCTCCCACCACTCTTACCATCACCGTCAAGACGGCAGCCAAGCCGCCAGTCATAGCTTCATTCAAGGCTACTCCCGCACGAATTCAGCAGGGCGACTCCACTACCCTCACCTGGTCAACCACCGATGCCCAGTCGGTCAGCATCGACAACGGAGTCGGCGGAAAAGCGGCCAGCGGCTCGATACAGGTTTCGCCCACTCAGAGCACGACTTACAACCTCACGGCGACCGGAAGCGGCGGAACGGCGAACTACGCTACGTCGGTCACCGTCGATGCCAAGTCGCAGCCACCGTCGCCCACGCCCACGCCGGCACCGCCTACCCCTCCAGGCGACGCCGCTGCGATCACGACTGCGCTGAACCGCCTGGTCAATGCCTACTCCACTCAATTAGTCGATCAGGTCAAAAAGGAGTGGACCGGAATGACCAGGGACCAGGAGAAGTCCGTTAAAGGCGTGTTCTCGAACCAGGGTCTCAAAGCGATCGCCGTGCAGTACGACAACTGCAGCGCCCCGGCGGTATCCGGCGACACCGCGACCATGACGTGTACCGAAACCACGTCCTACACTGCCGACAAGAAACTCCGCAAATTCCCTTCGGTGCAGGTTTCCATTACGCTCAAGAAAACCTCCGGCGTCTGGCGGGTCGAGGATAAGTTGCCGGGAAAGTAACGCCCGTAACGTTCCGCAGGTAAGAAACACTATTCCGCTGGGCCAGACTCTTCAGACACGCAGCGAACCGAGACGAGTTAC
>Ga0302324_100025101_pt1 | contig 11450 bp, 10 predicted proteins | sample Palsa_T0_1_FD_201949 | JGI IMG/M metagenome (GOLD analysis project Ga0302324, IMG submission 201949) | Peat permafrost microbial communities from Stordalen Mire near Abisko, Sweden - Palsa_T0_1 | ecosystem: Environmental > Terrestrial > Soil > Palsa > Peat permafrost | place: Sweden: Abisko... | reverse complement strand
ACGCTATCATCGCCCTCCGCTGCTGCCATCTCAATGGCCAATTCGAGGACTATTGGGAGGACCGGCGTGCCGCTTGACTACATTTCTATGTCGCCCACCCTTCCTCAACGCCGCGATCTCCGCCAAACTCAAGGCCATGCTCCAGATCGCGGGCCAGGTGCAGCAGGGCGGCAAGAACGTCACCGCCCAAGCCGTCGACGACGCCCGCAATCTGGGCGCCACTGATCTCGAAATTCACGATACCGTGCTCATCGCCTCCGCCTTCTGCATGTACAACCGCTATGTCGACGGCCTCGCCACCTGGCAACCGCAAGACCCGGAAATGTATGCCAGCATGGGCGAACACCTCGCCCGCCGCGGCTACCTGGAATCGTCGATGGAAGCACCGGTGGCGGAGGCAGTCGCGCGATAGGATGGAAAACTTGAATGCGCCGCGAACTCTGCCGCCGGTCTAAATCCAAAGACCGAACTGGGCAATAGCCCTGGCGTGGAAGAAGATGAAGAGGCCAGCATTCTGGAGGGAAGGCCTCTGCCGGGAAGCGCGCAAAGAAGCTCGGCCCCAAATCGGGGCCGAATTTGTTACAGTTTTTCGTGAAAATCGCAGACGGAACAGGAGATATACACCCCGCCTGGAACGCCGCGCTCGCGGTCTTTGACCCGCTTCACAATCCGGGTCGGCTTGCTGCACTTGGGACAATCGGTGCTCTTGGATGTGTCCATTACCTTCTGGCGGTCTGCTGTTTTGGCGATCTTAGCCATAGAAAAACTTCTCCTTGTATCTCTGACTCTTTCCACAGCAGTGGTGAAGTAATTCGCTATCAATGCTTTAGGAAGAGAGATTGCGCGCCGTCCCGCTGACCGTCTTTCCCGGCCATTTTCTTGGCTCGAATCGCACACCGGACTGCTTGCAGCGCGGACGCACTGGGCATGGAAGGGACGACGAAGCAGGAACTCGCTTCTAAATTTTACATGAAGTCGAGCCGCCCGGCAGAATGGGCGGAAACGCTCGACTCCGTGAACGTCGGTCCGGCAGAGGGCGCGCCGGTGGGCGCCTGGTTTCCGGTGCCGCTCGTCGGCGTATTTGCCGGCTGCGGGGGCTTGCTGCCGTCCATCCCCGGAGGAAACTGTACTTTGTCCATCGACGGAATATCACCCTGGTTTGGCAGCGTCTCGCCCGGCTTCTTCAGAGTGGGCGGCGGGGCCGCGGCGGTCTGCGGATCGGTTGCCGATCCACCCCTGTCTCCCAGTTTGACCTCGTGGATGTTGGTATTGGGCACCGTCGACCAGTAATCCCCCATCTCGTCCGTATTCCGAATGATGGGTGGTTGACCCAGTTTGCAGTCTTCCACGCGAATTACGCGGTTGCCGTTGAAGCGCACGAACTCGACATCCTTGGGCGGCTCGCCATAAATCCACTCTTCAAACGGCATGTCACCGTCGCGCTCCCGGCTCTTGCTATCAGGATGCCCCAGCGCATGCAGCACCATCTCCTGATTCATCCCCACCAGCACATGATGGGCGAGGACCGCCTCCTTCAACTGCGGCGGTAAGGTGTCCACATAGGCCTGGATCGGGCTCTTCAACTTGAAATCGACCAGCGGCGACAGCAGTTCCATCACCTGGGTGCCGGTCATCTCGGGGATGAACTTCTCGAACTGCAACGTTACCCGAACTCCCACCGGCTGCTGTCCGTTGTCCTGCGCCAAAGGAATCATCGCGCCATTGACACCCACTGAAATATGTCGCAGTATTCTGTGCTTCTGGTCCGGACCGTCGTTGAGCTCGAAGACGATCTTGTCCCCCACGAACTTAATGTCGGTGATCACCACTCGATCCGCGGCTTGCAGGGCAATGCCGTTATGCTGCAACGACTTCGCATATTCGGCGCCGCTGGGGTTTGCCGCTCCATTGGCCACCAGCACCATGCCCTTGCTGCCCTTCGGCAGGGGACGCATGGCAAAGCCCTGTTCGGCTTCCAGCACCCTCACCAGCTGCAATTTGGTGCGCTGCAGCAGTGGCTGGCTGCTCAACTCGACGTGGGTACGCTTGATGTCCGCGAAACGGCTTTCAATCTTGTTCGTGTCTACCGTCATTACCTGGGCCCGAACGATTCCCGTGACCGTGGTGGCACAGAACATGGCCAGCAAGGCGGCCTGAAGCGGCCGCGTGTATCGATCTGCCTTCGAAACGAACCCGAGCATTGGGCCCTCGCTTCTCTGATCCCCGAGCAATCAGCTCATTATCACTCGCTTGTAGGATTGCGCGATTTCGCGCGCTTGGCAAGCACTATGACCTCGCCTGCCCGTCTTGCGTTGGACGCCGCCAACAAATCCGGCAATTGCACCCAAAATGGGGATCGGCTTCGGTGGCGCGGCTTCGACCCGAAAATCGGCATCCTAATCTCGAACTGTAGACAGGAGAATCAATGATCAGCAGCAGAACCTTTCCCCGGACCACGCTTGTTTGCCTCGCCTTCGCGCTCGCCGCCGGGTGTTCCAGCAAGAAAGACGCCACCAAGGTGAACTTCAAGGACGCAATCGATACCTACTATAGCGCGCATCCCGAGTGTCTCTGGAGCACGACCATCAAGTTCCCCACGCGTTCCGATACCTCGGACTCAGACAAGACTACCCAATATGACGCGCTCACCGATCAGGGCCTGCTCACTCGGCAGCAGGATACGCGCAAGGTCTTCATCTTCGGGACCAAGCAGGTCAACGACTACGATCTTTCCGCCCCAGGCCGCGCCGCCTGGACCGCCGATCCCCAGCAGCCTGGCTACGGCAACTTCTGCTTCGGCCACCGCGACGTCACAGCGATCGACGACTTCTCGGCCAATGAAGGGAAGGCCACAGTGAACTATCACTATCAATTGGGCGGGGTCGCGCCTTGGGCCAAGAACACCGAAATCGAAACCGCCTTTCCCACCGTTCAGGCGGCGCTGGCGGGGCCCCTGTCGGACAAGGCGAATCTGACCCTGACCGACACTGGCTGGGTCCTGATCCGGTCGACGGCTTCTCTGCCTGCGGGGCAATAGCAGGGTGGGTTTCTAAGCAATCTTTGACAGCCTCCAAATCGGGACCATGGCCGGACAGGATTGCGCCTGGCCCAATTTCCCACGCTCACAATGGAAGTTAATCCACCGCCAAACTCAACTGATGCCTCACGTCCGCGCCACGTACCCAGAAGATCACGTCGGCTGCAATGTTCGATGCATGGTCGGCAATCCGTTCCAGGCTGCGCGAGATGAGAATGCCATTCAGGGCCTGAATGGTCACATCCGGAGTTTCCTGGATCACCCCGATCAACCCTTTGCGGGCCACCCGGTTCATGCGGTCGATCTCATCGTCCATGGTCATCACCGATTCCGCCACCAGCGCGTCGGCGTCGAGCAAGGCCTGAATCGCGGTGCGGATCATCCGTGAGGCCACCTCGCCCATCCCCGGCACATCCAGCGGCAGCTCGGTAGTCTCATACTGGAGCAGGTCCAGCGTGCGCCGCGCAATGCCCATCGACTGGTCGCCAATGCGCTCCAGATCGCTGTTAATCTTGATCACCGACAGAATGAACCGCAAATCGATAGCCATCGGCTGTTCCTGGGCGAGCAGCTCATACGCCATCTCATCCACTTCGCGGTGGGCCAGGTTGATCGCCGCCTCGTTGTCGCGAACATACTGGCACAACCCCGCGTCGCGCTGCAGGTAAGCGTCGACCGCCGTCTGCACCGCCTGCTGCGAGAGCGCGGCCATGGCCAGCAGCTTGTCCTTTAGCGCATCGAGTTGCTGATGAAAATGAATCCTCGGCAAAACGCAACACCCTCAATCTGCATTGTGCGCCCTCGTCTGTGAGAGGGGTGCAAATATTTCGCTAGGAATCAACCATCGTAACCCCAGAATCGGCTTGGTCCCCAACCCGAACCCCGAAATGTCGGGTAACATCCTTGGCTACCGTGGCTTAAAGCCGCCGCTCCGCCTCATGCGCCGCCGCGTAGATCTGCTCAAACGATTCGACCGCATACAACACCTTTTGCATCTCCGAGACGATAAACTCCTGGTCCAGCACCTGCTCCAAATTGAAGTCACGAATTTCCGGGCCGCTGCTGCTTCCCCCCCGCACTCGTTCCATCACCGAATGCGACTCGGCGTGGGAAGAGATAAGACCGCTTCCGTAAAGCTTGATCGTGCCCTTCTGGCGAATCACCCCGAACTCTACCGTGAACCAGAAGAGCCGCCCCATCCTCTCCAAGGCGTCTTTATCGCGAAGCCGCGCGCAGATCTTGCCATACTGCTGAAGGAAGTCCGCAAAGACCGGGTGAGCATGCATCGGCACATGGCCGAAACAATCGTGAAAGATGTCCGGCTCGGGCGTGTATTCGAGTAAATCGCGCTCCCGCAGCCAGGTCGTGGTGGGAAAGCGCCGCGCGGCCAGCATCTCGAAGAAAGCGTCCGGCGGCAGAAAGCCACTGACGGGCGTCGCGTTCCAGCCCGTCCGCGGTTCCAGACGCCGGTTCACCTCGGCCAGGTTCGGGATCGAATCCTCCTGCATGCCCACCACTTTGAAACCGTCGAGATACTCCTGGCATGCATGTTCGCGCAGCTCCGGCATCCGCCGTTTCACCAGCTCCGCCCATACTGCATGCTTCTCCGCCGGATACGCAAACCAATCCTGCTCGATCAGGTACGAGCTGGCAACGGCCAACCCCGGTTTTTCAATTGCGCTTGCCACAATCTTCACTCCCCAAAACCGCTCCTATCAAGGATGGCGTCGCCCCACCATCTATTCCAACCATGCCATCCCCCAGGATTTCTATCTACTCTTGATCATAAGCCGTCTGTGCCGACCCTGGCAGCCGTCCCCAGGAACCAACTCCGCAAATGGCACCTCGCCGACTTGCACAGAAATTGCTTCATTCGGCGCAGCGCTCTTGTATCCTCAACCCTGAGCAAGGCTTTCGGTAACCGCGTTCCCAGTCGGAGTCAACGCAATGGCGATAACCTCAGGATCTTCAGCGCGACGGTTGTTGCGGTCGTGCGCTATGGCAGCCTTGACCGCCGCCACCTCGCTTCCGTCGTTGCCGCAGAGCCAACCCAGCGTCGGCCAAACCGCGACTCCATCTGCCGACCAGCCTGCGGCCCCACCTGACCGGCCCAAAATCGGCCTGGTCCTCGAAGGCGGCGGCGCCCTCGGTCTCGCCCACATCGGCGTTATCACCTGGCTCGAAGAACACCATATCCCCGTCAGCTACATCGCTGGAACCAGCATGGGAGGCCTGGTTGGCGGCGTCTACGCCACCGGCCGGTCTCCGGCCGAGGTGCGCGACCTGGTCTCCTCGATTCCGTGGAACACCGTGCTTCGCGGCCAAGTCCCCTTCAAGAACCTTACTTTCCGGCGTAAGGAGGACGACTACACTTACCCCGGTTCCATGGAATTTGGATTGAAGAAAGGTATCCAGTTTCCGGAGGGTTTTAACAGCGGACAGGAGGTCACGTTTATTCTCGACCGCGTCGCCCTCCCCTACTCGACCATTCAGAACTTCGACCAGTTGCCGATCCCCTTTGCCTGCGTTGGCACTGACCTGGTTGGTGCTAAACAATATGTCTTTCGCAATGGATCCTTATCGACGGCCTTGCGCTCCACCATGTCCCTGCCCGGTGTCTTTACGCCCGTGCGCGACGATGGCCATGTCTTTGCGGACGGCGGACTGCTCGACAATCTTCCCGTAGACGTGGCGAAACAGATGGGAGCGGACATTATTGTGGCCGTATATCTCGACTCCGCGCCCATGGGCCCTGACGAGCAGCTCTCGAGTTTTGGGGTGTTGGGGCGCTCCATCTCCGTCATGATCTCCGCCAACGAAATCCACAACATGGAAGCAGCTGATCTGCTGATCAGCGTGCCGCTGGCTAAATACACCACCATGGACTATGCCCAGACGCCGGCCCTGATCAAGGCCGGATATGAGGCGGCCCAGGCAAAGGCCAGTGTGCTCGAGAGGTTCGCCGTCGACGATGCGAGCTGGCAAAAATATCTCGCCGACCGCACTGCCCGCCGCAGGCAAACTCCCGAGCCGGAATTTGTGGAGGTCACCGGCACTGACCAGAAAAGCGCCAAGGCAATCCAAAAGGCATTTGCGCCAGTAGTGGTGAACAAACCCATCGATATCCCGGCGATCCAGAACACGATCCAGAACGTGCAGGGGGACGGCCGCTACTCCAGCCTGAACTACAGCATGATCGATAAGGACGGGCAACCCGGTCTGCTGGTTGCCGCGAGCGAAAAATCTTATGCTCCGCCGATTGTGCGCCCCCAGATCACCCTGGATGGCTCGCAATACAATAACGTTCTGTTCAGCATCGGCAGCAGGATCACCTTCATGAACGTCGGCGGATACGGCAGGGAACTGCGCAACGATGTGATCGTGGGCTCGCAATACGGTCTAAGTACTGAGTATTACCGCCCATTGCAGACCGGCAGCCCCTGGTTTGTTGCGCCGCGCGGGCTTTTCGCCAGCAGCGAATTCAACGCTTATACCAACACCGGCTCCCTGGGGTCGATTTACCGGGTGAAAGAGGGCGGTGGCGGCGTGGACCTGGGCTACATCCTGGGTCGCAGCGGCGAGATACGGGTCGGCTACGAGGCCGAGTACGTGCGCTATTCCCTGCAGGTCGGGGAAAACACCGAACCGACCGTCTCTGGGCGCGAGGGCTTCGCGAGATTCCAGTACACGCTGCTGCATACCGACGATCCGGTGATACCGACCAAGGGCCAATTTGCCAGTTTTAGGACGCAATGGTTCGATGCCTATCCGAGCCCGTCCAGTCTCATTACGATCGCCGGCTTTCCCTTGACCCAGGGACAGATCAACCAATTTGTCCCTGTCAGCGACCGGACCACCCTGGTCTTTGGCGCGAATGGAGGCACCGTCTACACTACCAGCAACAGCAGGATTGGACTTCCCGTGTTCAATCTCGGCGGCCCCACCAGCTTCGCAGCCTATGGTACTGACGAGATCCTCACCAATCAGTACTTCCTGGGACAACTAGGTGTGCTCCGGGAATTGAAGGAGCTGCCGCCATTCCTGGGTAACCAACTGTACCTGCAGGGCAGATTCGACATAGGGAGGTTCGAGGAGGTGGGCACTCCTCTCGGCCAGCCCACCCAATATCGTGTTCCGGGCGACGTGGCGGCGGGGCTGGTGGTGAACACGATCTTCGGACCCGTGGTCGTCGGCGGGGCGGTCGGCGATGCCGGACATCATCGCTTCTTCTTTAGCCTGGGTAGGATCTTTTAACCTGTCGGTTACCGATGGTGTGCCGAATTGACTACCCCCGCAGACAAACGGGACTTCCGGGACTGGTCAACTCAGCATCTCTAGGTATATCGTTGGCAATCGTTGCGGCATATTTCTCTATTGAGGTGTCCGCATCAGGCCAGCTTGTCTGCAGGAAATCGGAGTTCTCCTCATGTCGTCTTTGCTTTGGCATCCTGAAGTCCAGTCGCAAAAGGACTTCCTCCCCATCACCGGAACGGACTACATCGAGTTCTACGTCGGCAACGCCCGCCAATCCGCCTATTTCTACCGCGCCGCCTTTGGCATGTCTTTGGTTGCATGGGCCGGTCCGGAAACAGGCCTTCACGATCGCTCCTCCTATGTCCTTCAGCAAGGAGGCATCCGGTTCGTGCTCACTACCCCGCTTCGACCGGGGTGCGGTATCGCCGACCACATTCGCCGCCACGGCGACGGCGTCCGCGACATTGCCCTGGCCGTCGATGACGTCAAACTCGCCTGGCGCGAAGCCACTCTGCGCGGCGCCCGTAGCGTCCATGAAACCCATGAGCTGCGCGATGAATACGGCTCGGTCAAGCTGGCCTCCATTGCTGCCTATGGCGACACCATCCACACCTTCGTCGAACGCGACCGGTACTATGGCCCATTCTTGCCTGGCTACGAACCCATTGAGCTTGATTCAGTCTCCCAGTCCGTCGGCCTCACCGGCATCGATCACATCGCGGCAAATGTCGGTTGGAACGAAATGCGACGCTGGGTCGAATACTACAACGATGTCCTCGGATTTTCACTCGGCCAAAGCTCGGAAGATAGCGCCCCCTCGAGCGGCTACCCTCGCCTTGCCTCCAGAGTGGTCGCAGACGGCACCGGCCGGGTGAAGCTGCTCATCAGCGAGCCCGCCAGGGGCCGCGAAAAATCGCGCGTCGAACAATATCTGGCGTTCTACCACGGCCCCGGAGTGCAACACGTCGCCCTCGCCACCGACAACATTCTGGTTACCGTGGCCAAGATGCGTCGCCAAGGCGTCGAATTCCTCGGCGTGCCGCGCAGCTACTACCCGCAGCTGCCGTACCGCGTCGGCCACATCGACGAACCGCTTGAGGACCTGGAGCGATTGGGGATTCTTGTCGACAGCGACGACGAGGGGTATCTGCTGCAGGCGTTTACCCGTCCGGTCGAAGACCGCCCAACGCTGTTCTTTGAGATCATCCAGCGCAAAGGCTCTAGAAGCTTCGGCGAGAGCAACTTCAAGGCGCTCGCCGCGGCAATCGACGGTGAAAAACAGCCCAATCGCTATCGCATCTCCGTATCGGTGTAGACCAATCAGACACGCTCGGCTGGCCGTTTCCTTAAGAAAACGCCAACCCAGCCTCGGCTAGAAGGTTCCCGATACTAGGGGAAATGCTCTGGTTCTCAGTTTTACGGGGAGTGAGGATCGTTGGGTGCGGAACCGCTAAATGACTGCGTCCCTCGATCACCTATGCCAAACCCGGCAGACCGGCTCGTCCGAACCAACCTGGCTAATGTCCAGAAAAGAAACAAAACGGCCGTCAAACCCATGGCCGTAATCAACCAAACCATCATTTCATCGAACTGCATACTTCGATACCCCTCAAGTCATACAGGAGACGTATCTCACCGGAAGACCAGGCAAACACTGCAGATTTTGTTGTTGATAGAAGCTTCCCTGCTCCAGATGCGTGACCCATCCATGCACAGGTTATTATCTGTCAATTCAATTGACGATAATAATACGCGAAACGACGCGGTCGTCCAGTCCTTTTGGAAAGGGATTGGGCAATCGTCTCCTAAAACCGCAGCTTTGCTCCACCGATGAGGCATTTTTGCGATTCTGATCCTCCTCAGACATCGCATCCCCGCACCCCGTCCACACATCTTATGGCTATGGAATATAGACAGCTTGGCTACTCCGGCCTCAAAGTTCCCGTCCTGAGCTTCGGGACCGGCACCTTCGGCGGCTCCAATGAATTCTTCAAAGCCTGGGGTTCCAGCGATGTCGCCGAAGCCTCGCGCCTCATCGACATCTGCCTCGAAGCAGGCCTCAATCTCTTCGACACCGCCGATATTTACTCCTACGGGGTCGCGGAAGAGATCCTTGGCAAGGCCCTCGAAGGCCGCCGCAATCAAGTTCTGATCTCAACCAAAGCTACCTTCGCGATGACCGACGGCCCCAATGACGTCGGCTCCTCCCGTTATCACCTTATCGAAGCCTGCGAAGCCAGCCTTCGCCGCCTCAACACCGACCATATCGACATCTATCACCTGCACGGCTTCGACGCTCTCTCTCCGGCAGAAGAAGTCCTCAGCACGCTCGACACCCTGATCAGAAGCGGGAAGGTCCGCTATATCGCGTGCTCGAACTTCTCCGGCTGGCACCTGATGAAGGCGCTCTCTGTCTCGGAGCGCTACGGGTGGGCACGTTACGTGGGGCACCAGGTGTATTATTCCCTGCTCAGCCGCGAATATGAATGGGAACTCATGCCTCTGGCTCTCGACCAGAAAGTCGGCGCGCTCGTCTGGAGCCCGCTCGGCTGGGGACGCCTCACGGGCAAAATTCGCCGCGGCCACCCGCTCCCCGCCGAAAGCCGACTCCACAAGACCGCGGAGCAGGGGCCGCCGATCCACGACGAACACCTCTACAAGATCGTCGACGCCCTGGACGCCGTCGCCCAACAGACCGGAAAATCCATCCCCCAGATCGCGCTGAACTGGCTGTTGCAGCGCCCCACCGTCTCCACCATCATTATCGGCGCGCGCAATGAAAAGCAGCTTCGTCAGAACCTCGACGCGGTCGGCTGGAACCTCACCGCTGAGCAGGTCGCTCAACTCGACAAGGCCAGCGCGGTCAGACGCATCTATCCCTATTGGCACCAGGAGCAGTTCACCAACCGCAACCCTTTGCCTGTTTAAGCGCAATCGCCGGATCGAATGGCCCGAATCAATCCATCGGGCCAGTAAGGTTCGGGCCAGGGACATTCGGGCCATCCGAACTCTCGCCAGAGGAAAGCCTTAGCCCAACATTCCCTTGCGCCCGAACCCGCAACCCGTTAGCCTCACTTTAAATGAGTCTCACTTCCGAGGAACTTCAGCTCCTCCAGCGTGCCGCCACGCAAGCGGCGGAGAACGCCTATGCGCCATATTCGAAGTTCCGCGTCGGCGCGGCGCTCCTGCTCGACGACGGAACCCCTGTCACCGGATGCAACGTAGAGAACGCCTCCTACGGCCTGACCATCTGCGCCGAGCGCTCCGCCCTGGTGCGGGCAGTCAGTGAAAAAGGCCCCCAGGTAAGGATCCGCGCCATCGCTGTCGACAACCTAAACGGCGCAGCCAGTGCGCCTTGCGGGGCCTGTCGCCAAGTGCTCAGCGAATTCGCCCAGGACGACGCGGTCATTTCCTTCCCAGCAGTTTTCGCCACCGGTGAGCGCGGCTTTGAAAATCGCCCCTTCTTCGATCTCCTGCCCTTCAGTTTCAAGCTCGCTTGAGACCGCCTCTAGCGATGCACATCGTCGACATCATTCGCAAAAAACGCGATGGCCGGGAACTCAGCGATTCAGAGATTCGATTCGTGGTCGCCGGCGCGGCCCTGCAGACCAGACCCGAAATGCCGCAGTGCTTCTCTGAGCCTCAACTCGCAGCTTGGCTGATGGCGGTTTTCATTCGCGGCCTCACCGCTGCCGAGCTTCACTCCCTGACCACGGCGATGCGTTTTTCCGGCGAGGTCTTCGATCCTTCCCCCCTGGGCAAATTCGCCGTCGACAAGCACTCCACAGGGGGGGTTGGCGACAGCACTTCGTTCATCGTTGCGCCCATCGTTGCCGCCGCCGGACTCGCAATTCCAATGATCAGCGGCCGCGCCCTCGGCCATACCGGAGGCACGCTCGATAAACTCGACAGCATCCCCGGCTATCGCACCCAGCTTTCCCTCAAAGAAATGATGCGGGTTCTGGAGCAGACCGGATCCACTCTAGTGGGCCAAACCAAGAACCTGGTCCCCGCCGACCGGGTTCTCTATGCCATGCGTGACCACATCGGCAGCGTCGAGAGCCCCTATCTGATCTGCGCATCGATCATGAGCAAAAAGCTGGCAGCCGGACTCAACGGACTGGTTCTCGATGTAAAAACCGGCTCGGGTGCCTTTCTC
>Ga0302324_100025100_pt1 | contig 11450 bp, 6 predicted proteins | sample Palsa_T0_1_FD_201949 | JGI IMG/M metagenome (GOLD analysis project Ga0302324, IMG submission 201949) | Peat permafrost microbial communities from Stordalen Mire near Abisko, Sweden - Palsa_T0_1 | ecosystem: Environmental > Terrestrial > Soil > Palsa > Peat permafrost | place: Sweden: Abisko... | reverse complement strand
GGGAATCGTCCCCAGCCAGCATTCGCTGGACGCGACGTATTTGGGATTTATGCCGTAGGGGTTTTTGTACGCGCCGTCCACATAAACGATGGTGTTGTCGATGATGGCGCCCGCATGGCCGAACACGGGCGTGCCGGGCATGGGCGTGGCCTGCATCCAAGTGTCGTTGTCGGTGTCATACACCTGGACGTTGCGGACTGCGCCGCCTTTTCCACCTTCTGCCGACGATGACCATCCTCCGATGAGAAAAATGTAACGGTCGCGATAGAGGCCAACGACCGCGTCATCGACCGGCACAGGAATGTCCTTGCCGCGATAATAACGGTTTTCAACCGGGACGAAGACATTCAGATCCGCCACGGTAGTCTCGGTGCCCTGGGCGTCGACCATGTAGCCTCCGAAGAGGAAGACCTGATCGTGCAATGCCACCGCCGATGCAGCCACACGCCCGACCACGCCTGGCACGGGACGTTTTTCGGTCCACTTGCCGGTGTTCGGATCCATTTCGTAAGCACTGGTGGTGATCGCATCCCAGGTTTTTTTCGGGCCGATGCCCATGAAGGAAAAAATCTTCGGTCCGCCTTCGTCGTGCGAAATGGCAACCGCATTATTCGAAACTGGGGCTGGCAGCGGGCTGAGCTTGGGTTCCTCGGCGGCGTAAAGCAGAGCAGCAATAAGAAAGCAGAAAAATACCGGAAGCAGTTTCATCGACGCTGATTTCATTGCTGAAATCATAGCAGCGCAGGGAAGGTGACAGTGAACAGGGAACAATCGCAGGTGAAAAGGACCGGCGTTTCGTTCTGTTCCTCAGAACCATGTGCGCTTGCGGTATTCGCGATAGGCGTCGCCGAATTTGGCTTCGAGAACTGCGGCTTCGCGGCGCGCACGCATGATCTGCAAGGGCACAAGGGCCAACAGAACAATCAGCAATTCAAATCGCCACAGTATAAGCACCAGGCCAGCCAACACAATTTCTCCGGAAATGTAGATCGGATTTCGGATTCGAGAATAGATGCCGGTGGTGACGAGCGCTGTCGCTTTGGGAACGATCGAGAACGACCGCCCGAGCGTGTAGCGGGAGAGAATCACACCCATGAGGCCGATCAGAGCCAGAAGCAGACCAATTGATCGTGCCGGTCCGTGTGGCCCCGGTCCGGAATGAAATATGAGGCCGAGAGCTACCAGACCCCCCGCTAACGGCAGCCAGACGCGCCATATCGTTCCTGGATCCATCGTTATTTCCCACCCTATCTTCTACGCAGCTTTGCCTGCTACTCGACGAACCCCTGGCGCACCGCAAGGATGAAATCGGTCGAAGCGGGCTCGATGCCGGAAGCGCGCATCTGCAAAGCGATCTGCCCGCGATGATACGCCGAATGAAAAAGCACATGCGTCAACATGTCTGCCACACTGTTCGACCACGACTCGCCCTTGCTGTTGCGGTATTCGACTTTGTCGTCGAGCGAGCCGGGCGCGAACTTATTTCCAAGCCGCGCAAGATAACTTCGCCATGCCGCCGCGGTCTCGTCGGCGAGCGCCCTGCAATCCTCAATCGTTGTCGTGGGCCATACCGGCAAGCTCTGGGTTGCTGCAGGATGCGCTCGAGCCAGAGCTTTTGCGCCGCAAGAATGTGAGCCATGCGACCGACGATGTCGGGGGATACGGACCGAGCGGCGCGCATCGTGGCGACGCATTCGCGATTCGCCCAGTGATCGTAGGCAAACATCCTCAGAAGATCTTTGCTGTCCACAAGTCCTTCCTTCCGCGGGACGCGTCGCTGTCGGCAGCCGCATTGCGACTGGCTGCGTAAAGACGATACGATGACAGACGCCACGATGACAAACGGTGCGGTGACAAGTATGAAGGAGTGGCGTGTACTAAAAGGGGCTTTGTTTTCCTGCCTCTTGTGTTTGCTCGTGCCGGCGCGGGCGCAAAATCGGACCGAACCCGAAATTCGCCAGCGCCTGTTGCAGGAACTGGAATCGGGCGAGTTCCGCGATGCAGTACTGCTCGGCGAGCAAGCGGTTGTGCGCTGGCCGCGCGATGCGCAATTCCGTCATTATCTGGGGATCGCCTACTTCAAATCCGGCGATCTCAAACGGGCCCAGGAACAGCTCATGGGTGCGCGGGACTTGAACCCGGAAGACTCCAAGACGCATTTTGATCTGGCTTTGGTGTTATTGAGCGAGCAGGATTACACCTCAGCCGCGGACGAACTGGAAGCGACCATCAAGCTCAGTCGTTCGAATCCGAACTCGAACGCGCTTGCGCATGTGCTGCTGGGGCGAGCGTATCTCAATTCGAATCGCACCCTGCAGGCGATCGACGAGTTCAAGACGGCTCTGAAGCTTGATCCCGCACTCAAGCTCGGACACTACCACCTGGGATTTGCCTACTCGAGCCTCGGGCGCAACGAGCAGGCCATCGGCGAGTACATGGAGGAGTTGCGCCAGTCAGGAGAGAGTCCGGCAGTCGAGTACGAGTTGGGACGCTCGTTGCTGGAGACCGGAAAATATGAAACCGCTGTGACCTATCTGAGGCGTGCGACGGAACTGGACGGGCAGAATTCCGACGCCTGGTACAACCTGGGCAAGGCGCAGGCGCTTGCGGGGCAGGCGGCCCAAGCCGAGTCCTCTTTGCGGAAGGCTGCGGAAATGAACCCCAAGGATCCGAGCCCGCACTATCAGTTGGCGCGTGTTCTTGAGAAACTTGGCAAGGCCGAACAAGCTCGCGACGAACGGCAGCGCTTCGCGGAACTGAAGAAGGCGCAGCCAGCCTCGGCAGGAATGGCCACCGGGCGCGATCAGTGATGCTGATTCAGAGAATGAGAGATTCTCGCGTCACGGTGTTCGCGGCCGTGCTACTGATACTGCTGAACGGCAGTTGGATTCTGTGGGGAGTCGCACAAACCTCCGTCCCGCAGAGCACTGCTCCCAGGAACAAGAGTCAGGTGGCAAAGCCCGGAGTGAGCGCGCAGAAATTGCGCCCCAAGACCTCCGCCCTAAACCCACCGTTGTTCGTTGACGTCACGCGTGCCGCTGGCATTGATTTTCACCTCACCTGCGGCAGCCTGGAGAAGCTCTACATCGTCGAAACTATGTGCGGCGGAGCCGCCGCGTTCGATTACGACAATGACGGGTGGATGGACATCCTACTGGTGGATGGTTCGACGCTCGAGGACTACCGAGCGGGCAAATGCCATCCGCCGCGCCTCTACCACAACAACCACGACGGCACGTTCACCGACGTCTCGGCGAAGTCAGGACTTAATTTTTGCGGTTGGGGTTATGGCGTAGCCATCGGCGACTTCGACAATGATGGTTGGGAAGACGTTTACATCACCGGCTTCCACGGCTCCGTTCTTTACCGCAACAACCACGACGGCACGTTTACCGACGTCACTGCGAAAGCGGGAGTTGCCAACGCCGACGGCTGGGGAACCAGCGCCGCCTTCGGCGACTATGACAATGATGGCAATCTTGATCTCTACGTTGCCAACTACGTAGACCTCGATATCAACCACTTGCCGCAATTCGGCAGCAACCAGTTCTGCCAGTACCGGGGCATCCCGGTGAATTGCGGACCACGCGGGTTGAAGGGCGGGCGCGACCGTCTTTATCACAACAATGGCGATGGCAGCTTCACCGATGTCACGGTGAAGCTTGGCATCGATATCGATAGAGACAGCTATTACGGGTTGGGAGTGTTGTGGCTCGATTACGACAAGGACGGCTGCCTCGATCTTTACGTCGCCAACGACTCTTCGCCGAGCTTGCTGTATCACAACAATTGCAAGGGTGGATTCACCGAAGTCGGCGCCGAGGCTGGCGTAGCCTACAGTTCCGACGGGCACGAGCAGGCCGGGATGGGCATCGATTCGGGCGACTACGATCGCGACGGCTGGCCGGACATTGTGAAGACCAATTTTTCCGACGATGCCAACAACCTCTATCACAACGATCACAACGGTGAGTTCACCGACCTCGCCGGCGCCGCCGGCATTGGAGCCATCAGCAATCCCTATCTGGGTTTTGGCGCAAAGTTTCTCGATTACGACAACGATGGCTGGCCTGACATTTTCATTGCGAATGGTCACGTGGACCCCCAGGTGGAGGGACAGTCCTTTGGAGTGGGCTATGCCGAGCGTCCGTTTTTGTTGCACAATCTGGGCAACGGAAAGTTCGAAGAAGTTGGTCAGAAGTCTGGGGGCGCGATGGCGAAAAAGTATGTCGGCCGAGCCGCTCTCGCCGCCGACTTCTGGAATCGCGGTCGCCAGGATCTGCTGATCACGAGCCTTGATGGTTCTCCCGTGCTGCTGCGGAATGAGGTGCCATCGCCCGGCCATTGGCTGGGGATCAAAACCATGGGCAACAAATCGAACCGCGATGGCTTCGGCGCAAAGGTCGAGATCACAGCCGAGGGTTCGACGCGCTATTCGGAGGTACGCGCCGGAAGCAGTTTCGAGAGTTCGAGTGACCCGCGCTTACATTTTGGCTTGGGCGCGGCGACAAGCATCGACGCGATCGTCATTCGCTGGCCGAGCGGGCAGGTCGACAAACTGGGACCAGAGGCGGCGGACCAGGAACTTGTCCTCCGAGAGGGAAGCGGTGTCATTGAAAGGAATCCGGAACGCCGGCCGGCCGCCGCGAAGCAATGAGCGTCGCGCCCATGGAGCGTCTCGAGCGGCGCAGATGATTGCCGCAAAGTCACCCAGAAGTGGCGACGAATCTACGGAAATCAATAGTTCTGCAGGTTTCGATATTCAGTTACTCATAGGTAGAGTGCTCGGTCTAGTCGTAAGTATTTGAAAAATAAGGCACTGTTGTTTGGTGAACGAAGTGCCTTTCCACCTCAAAAGCATTAGCTGTAGTGTTTGCAACGCAAGGTTCGCAAGTTCGTCGGTGTTTAACACAAGACACGTGCCGCAATTCCCAGAGGGTAGGTATATGAAAAGATTGCAGTTTTGCCTCGCAGTATTTGCCGTCCTCGCTCTGACCTCGAGTGCCTTCGGGCAGGTGCAGTTCAGCCAATTCACGGGCACCGTGGTTGATCAAACTGGTGCCGCGATTGCGAACGCCAAGGTTACTGCTACCAACCCAGCAACTGACCTGCACCTTACCGCCACCACCAACGCCAGCGGTAATTACACGGTGAGAGAGGTACCGCCCGGCGCGTACAAAATCACCGCCGAGGCTGCAGGCTTCAAGTCGGTCTCGAATAATGGTGTGACCGCGAACGCCGGCACGATCGAGCACGTGGATTTCAAAATGCAAATTGGCAAGACTTCGGAAGTGGTGGAAGTCTCGGCCGAAGCGGCCGCGGTCAACACGGAAGACTCCAAGTTGTCGACCACGGTCGGTTCCACCCAGATCGAGAACCTGCCTCTCAATGGTCGCAACGTCTATGACCTCATCCAGCTCGCTCCGGGTGCGGTAAACGTGACCGGCGTCGATTTTGAGAACGGCCACAACACCGTTGTCAACGGCGTCCGCGAAGACTTCAACGGGTTCATGATCAATGGCGTTTCCAACAAGGACCTGAGCGGCGGCGTGGTTAACGTTCCTATCGAGGACACGGTGGCCGAGTTCCAGCAGTTGGAACTGAATGTGTCTGCTCAGTATGGCAGCAGCGCCGGCTCGATTAACAACCTGGTGACCAAGTCGGGTACCAACTCCATCCACGGAAGCGCCTGGGACTATCTCCGCAACGATGCTACGGATGCCAACTATTTTTTCCTGAACCAGGTCGGAACACCCAGGCCGCCGCTGCATTTTAACCAACCGGGATTCACCGTTGGGGGACCGATTATCAAAGATAAGCTATTCTTCTTCGGCTCCTACCAGCACGACCACTTCGTCTCCTCGGGCAACCCTGAGACTTTAACGGTTGAATCCGCCGCCTGGCGCCAGGCTGTTATCGCCGGGCAGCCAAATTCCGTAGCGGCGCTTCTCTATAACAACTTTCCGCCCTCAATCCCGGGAAACGCGAGCGCCGGCACCACCCTTTCCAATTACGTTGGCGGTGAGATGGGGTTTGCCGAGTACCTCTGTAATAACTGGGTCGGCTATGGAAGCACAGCCCTGGGCAACACGATCGTCCCCAGACTCGCCCCGATTCTCGGGGTGTCAGCGGCGGATCAAGCTGCGATCGCCACCCTACCGGCGAGCGTATTGCAGCCCGGCACCACCTGTGCGATTCCAGCGCAAACGGTCGGAGGCGTAGGAACCTTCGGGGCGTCGAGCGGTAACTATCGCAACGAGATATTCGAGAATCCGACTACAGCCATCTTCGGAACTCAGACGCAAACGTTAGGCAACTTGTTTAACGGCAACGAAGCCTCCGGCCGTCTCGACTACAATTGGAACAATAACAACCGTGCCTACGTGCAATTCAACTGGCTGAAAGAGACCGACCAGTTCGGTCCTTGCTATTCGTACTGCACTCGCGGTTTCACCAATCCCTCCACCGACTACTACCCAACGGGAAATTTCAGCTATGTGCACACCTTCTCGCCGACGGTGCTGAATGAATTCCGCGCGGGCTACACTCAGTTCAACCAAGCCATCACCACCGGGCAGCCGGGCGTGCCGTCGATCGCCTTTGCTGACGCTACCGCCGCGATCGGCTCCTATAACGGCTATCCGCAGTTCTTTAAAGACCACGAATACAGCTACGGCGACATGGTTTCGATCAGCCGTGGCAACCACAGCTTCAAAATTGGGGCGGACTTCCGCCGCAACATCGAAAACAGCCAATTCAACGTGGGTCGGGCGTCCTACGTTTTCAACAACCCCTTGACTTTCGCGGCCGATCAGCCCGGCTTTGAGATTGTGGGCGTGGACCCGGGCTTTGTAAGTGGCACAGGAGAGGGCCAGCTTGATACGAACATCCGGCATTGGCGCAACTTGGAGGTGGGCGCGTATTTCCAGGATGACTGGAAGGTGAACAAGCGCCTCACCCTGAACCTGGGCCTGCGCTGGGACCTGTACACCCGGCATCACGAAGAAGCTGGTCTGGCCACGACGTTCATACCTGGCCCGGGAAACAACATCATTTCCCAGATCGAGAACGCGAACGTTCCGCTGGGCTCAACCATACTATCCGGACCGAACGAGGGGCAGGTTTGTGATCCCAGTGTCCAGAGTTCGCAGGTGCTGGCGGGCGTTTGCGGATCGGGCGGATTTGCTCCCTCCAGCAGCCTTGGTCCCAATCGCTACAAGGACTTTGGTCCGCGCGTGGGCTTTGCCTGGGACGTGTTCGGCGACGGCAAAACGTCGCTGCGTGGAGGCTTCGGCATCTCCTATGAGGGCACGTTGTATAACCCGCTTTCGAACTCGCGCTGGAACCCGCCCTACTACTCGTTCAACCTGGAGCCAAACGCTCTGTTCGGCGGCAGCGCGACCGTTGTCTACGGCCCTACAAGCTGCACCAACACGGCCTGCACACCCACGGGAGCCACCCCCACCTACGTGGGTCATCCCGGAAACGCGGGCCAGAGCAGCTTCCCGGCGGGAGGCGCGGAGAATACGGGGAACATAACGGGGTATGCCTCGTTCAATCCCGATACTGCCTACCTCACCGGCATTGTGCTGCCGAAGGGCATTGATGACCCATACGTTTACAACTACTTCCTCAGCGTGCAGCGCGAGGTGGCTCCTAAGACGGTGGTGGAGATCAACTACGTCGGCACCGCCGCTCACAAACTGTTCCGGGCCGAGGATACGAACCGCGACCCGGGAGAGCTACTGCCTCTGGGCGCCACGGTCGTCGACAATCTGGGCAGAACGCTCACGGGTCTAGGCGGGCCGTTGAACCCCAACTATGGCAAGCTGCGCACTTGGGAGAACGTGGTCAACTCGAATTACAATGGCCTGCAAACATCGGTGAAGAAGCAGATGAGCCATGGCATCTTGTTCAATGCCAACTATACCTACAGCCATTCCATTGATAACGGCTCGACCTGGCATAGTGGCGCTACCACGGCCAATGGCGCTGCCGGTGGCGAAGGCTATACCACCGATCAGACGCTGCCCGGACTGGATCGCGGAAACTCGATCTACGACATTCGTCACCGCGTGTCGCTCAGCTACGTAGTCCAGTTGCCCGGCTCTTCGCTGAGGGGTGCAAGTGGCTATATCCTTGGCGGATGGTCATATAACGGGATCTGGTCCTTCCAGACTGGCGCCCACTGGCAGCCGTATGCCAACGTTGACGACGATCCGGCGAACCTGGTTGAACCGGGAACGTCTAACCCCTGCATGCTTTCGGATTTTCAAGCCCCGTATGGCCCGACGAATCCGAACTGCGTCAACACCGGCGGCAACTTCAACCTTGACGGCGGAAGCAGCGGTCGCCCGGACTCGACGGTCCAGCATGCCACCTTCTCGCGGAGCACATGGGCGAATGGCTGGTGTTCGGGAGGCAACGGATTTGCCTTGGGTGGCTGCAGCCCAGGCAGCACCCCCACTGCGGGTGGCCTGCCTGTCCTAACCGCTCCCTGCCTTGCTTGCACCGGGGATCTCGGCCGCAACAATTTCGTTGGGCCCGGGCAGTGGGAAGCGGATATGACCCTGAGCAAGGTCTTCAAGATTACGGAGCGGTTCAACTTGAAGTTTGAGGCTCAGGCGTTCAATGTATTCAACCGAGCCAACTTCCTGCTGGCCGTGAACGGTGGTGGGGCGCACAACTCAATTCAGGACCCCCAACTGGGCGCAGCCGCTGGAACCCTGATTCCCCGCAGCATGCAATTCGGCCTGAAGCTCTCGTTCTAGCCGACTGATATTTTCGGGGGCCCGTCCTCATGGTTGAGGATAGGCCCCTTTTCTCTTGGTAGCGGTCTCTGGCGAAAGACACTGCAGTGAAACTCATGTTCAGCAGGTTCCGTCCGCCGGCCACACTTTGGCTCGCAGTTTCTCTGACCTGTTTTATGTCTGGTTATGCCCTTTCACAGAGCGTCGGAAGAATTATCGGTCAGATTCACGTGGTCAAAGGAGATTTTCCCTCTCATCCCATCCTGGTTGAGCTGCAAGTCCGCGGCGCGACCATCAATAGCGCCTACGCCGATAACCAGGGCCGTTTTGGTTTCCACGAACTGGTCTCCAATCTGTATCACGTGATCGTGAACGATGAAGACTATTACCCAGTCGACGAGCAGGCGAATTTGAACCTGGAGGAATCACAATCCGCGATGGTGCAGGTCTTCCTGCGGCCGCGGGAGAAGAAGACCGCCGACCCACTTGCCAAACAAGTGGCGGGAAGCAACCCTTATATCGTCGATCCGGATGATTACAACAAACGCTTTCCCAAGAAGGCAGTGAAAGAGTATGACAAAGGACTGGACGCCGAGAAAAAAGGCGAGAAGGATAAGGCGATCGAGCACTATGAGACGGCGGTGAAGATTGCTCCGGAGTACTACCCCGCGCACAACAATCTCGGCACGCTGTATCTGGGCAAGTCGGATTTCAAGGCCGCGGAAGAGCAGTTTCGTGCGGCGGTCCGCTTTGACCAGAATGAGGCGCAGGCCTATTTCAATCTGGGCCACGTGCTCATCCTGACCCGTCGCTTCCCCGAAGCTGAGACCACACTGGCGGCCGGTTTGCAACGCCGCCCTGATTCCGCTTTCGGGTATCTCCTTCAGGGACATTTGTACGCGCAGACCGGGAAACTAGCGGAGGCTGAGAGCAGTCTTCAGAATGCGATCCGTTTGGATTCAAAGATGCCGGATGCGTATCTGCAGCTCGTCAGCCTCTATCTCCGGCAGAATCGAACCAACGATGCGATCGCACAGTTGCAGGCTTTTCTGAAGGGATTTCCCGATGCGGCAGCGGCGCCCAGAGCGAAGGAACTTCTAACCAAACTTCAAACCGGACAGGACGCGGTAAAGCGTTAGTCTGGCTCACCTGACGGTTGAGCCACAGAACTTCGCTTCCAGCTTGCAGGCGGTTGCGTACTCTGCGCGCGCCTGGCTGATCTCCCCGAGGCGCTGATAGTCGTAGGCCAGGTTGAGGTGCGCTTCCGCCAGGTTCGGATCGAGTTCGATGGCGCGCTGATGTTCACGGACGGCTTGCGCCATTCGCTTGGTCTGGCTGTAACAGATCCCGAGGAGATTATGAAGGCGCGCGTCTTCGAGCCCGAGCGAGAGCGCCTTTTCCAGGTGCGTGGCGGCGCCAGCGTAGTCCTTTTGTTGGTAGAGCCCCATGCCCGTCTCCCGCTGCCCCGGCGAAAAATTGGGCTGGACCTCAATCGCCTTCTGAAATGCAGACAATGCCGCCGGAGGATCGCTCCGCACATCGAGCAGCCCCGTCTGATACAACGCTCGGTAGTTCTCCGGGTTGATTTGCAGCGCTTTATGCAGCCAGTTTTTCGCTTCGTCCACGCGACCAAGCTTTGACAAGGCATGCGCCAGTCCGGTCATGGCGTTATCGAAATTCGGATTCAGTGCGAGGCAGCGCTGCAGTCGCTCGGCCGCCTGTTCCCAGTCCTCCCGACGCAAGGCCGACTCCCCGAGCAGGAAAGGGATCACGTAGATTTGCGGGTCCTTTTGCTGGACCTGTTCGAGCAATGCCTCGGCCTGGTCGTCTTGGTTGCGCTGAAAAGCGTCCGTGGCTTTCAGAATGGAATCAAACTCCCAAAGCTTGTCTTTGGGATCGGCGAGTCCTCGCTTAAGTGAATCGGGAGAAGCTGCGGCGCGAAATCCGAAGTAGCCGAGTGCACGCAGTTTTTCCTGTGCGTCGGGACTCAGGTTTCCCGCCCCTGCGTTTTGCCGAGTGAAGGGGTTGCGGGCCAGCAACGCCTGCATCTTTTCCCGAAACACCGCGACGGTAGCCGGTTGCTCGGAGGCGATGTTCCGGGTTTCTCCCGGATCGGTGTCAAGATCATACAGCTCTGCTGTGGGCGCCTCGATAAAGTGAAAACGGTCGCTCTCGAGCGCGTGCAGCGGACTCCAGCCAAAAGAACTGAAAGGATAAAGAGTCTCACTGAAGGCGGCATCGTTTGCCGCCTGATTCGCGGCCCGATCCTGGCCCGCGTTTGTCCCGAATAAAGGCTGCGACTGGAATTGTGCTTGGATCGGATCCGCGGAATCTCTCAATCCGGCGAGTTGCAGAAGGGTGGGGGCGACGGCTGTCGTCTCCACGGGTTCCCTGCGCCGCCCAGTCGCAATGCCGCTCCCGGCTCGCGGTTTCACGGGCGGCTTTACGATCAAGGGAATATGCACGGTAGCGTCGTACAGGAAGAACCCGTGCTCGTCTTCACCGTGTTCTCCGAGAGACTCGCCGTGATCGCTGAGCGCGACGATCAGCGAAGAATCGTAAAGATGATTCTGCCTAAGCCAAGCGATCAGGTTGCCGAGCTCGTGATCCGCGTATGCAATCGCGCCATCATAGGGGTGACTGCGATATTCGCTGCGGTAGGGTTCCGGGGAATCGTATGGGCTGTGCGGATCGTAAAGA
>Ga0302324_100025098_pt1 | contig 11451 bp, 6 predicted proteins | sample Palsa_T0_1_FD_201949 | JGI IMG/M metagenome (GOLD analysis project Ga0302324, IMG submission 201949) | Peat permafrost microbial communities from Stordalen Mire near Abisko, Sweden - Palsa_T0_1 | ecosystem: Environmental > Terrestrial > Soil > Palsa > Peat permafrost | place: Sweden: Abisko... | reverse complement strand
GTCACCATCACCGCGGGACTGCCGACGGCCTCGAAACGGCCGGTGAAGCCCAGCGCGCCGTTCGCGGGATTGACGCGGAACGAAGTGAGCGAGTCGCTGCGCTGGTTGCAGGAGAACATGATCTCGCCGCTCGGATCCATCGCGATGCTGCGCGGCGAGTCGGCGTGCGTCCAGGTCTCGTAGGCGCTGCGCAGCTGACCGTCCTCGGCAATCGCAAAAATGGCGATCGAGCTGTGCAAGCGGTTGCCGACGTACAAGAATCTGCCGTCCGGAGAAATCAAGATCCCGGAGGCGAGGTTGCTGCCGGCGAAATGCGGGGGCAGGGTCGACACGCTTTGCTTCAGGCGCATCGCCCCTCGCGAGCCATCGTAATCGTAGACCACCACTCGCGCATCGTGCTCGTAGAGGTTGTAGAAGAACCTGCCGCTCGGGTGAAACACGAAATGGCGCGGTGCCGAGCCGGGTGGAGCGACCAGCACGGGAGCCTCCGCGGGCAGGAGCCGCCCGCCCTGGGCGTCGAGGCGCCAGATCAGCGTGAGATCCAGTCCCGCATCGTTGGCGATGACGAACTGGCCTGTGGGGTCGGCTGCCACCATGTGCAGATGAGGGCTGTCATGATCGCTGACGGCGAACTGCCCGGGAGGATCGTCGATGGCGCGCGCGTGATGACGCGGCCCGACGCTCGGCCGCACGTCCGAGGGCGGGCCCAGGGTGCCGTCGGCCGCCACGGGGAACACGGCGACATTGCCACCCCCGTAGTTGGCGACGAACACGAACTTGCCCGAAGGGTGCACGCTCACGTGTGCGGGCGAGGTACCGCCGGAACCCACCGCGGAAAGACGCGTGAGCTGAAAGCTGGCGGGATCGATCGCATAGGTCACGACGGCGCCGTCGTGCGCTCCCTGGTAGTTGTCGATCTCGCTGATCGCGTACAGACGCGTCTGCGCGGGATTGACCGCGAGCCAGGACGGGTTCTTGATGTCGTCGACGACCTGCATCTGCATCAGCGCCGCGGTGGCGCGATCGACGCGGAACAGATAGATGCCGCCGCCGTTCGGCGTGTAGGTGCCCACGTAAGCGTAGAAGAATCCGGGCGGTCCGGCGGCCGGCGCTACGCGCGCGATCGGATAGGCGAGAGCCGCTGCCGTGCGGCTCAGAAACACGCGGCGGGTGATACCTCGGTCGATCGCCATCGCGCCAGTGTAACGCAGCACCCGGGCGGCAGCGGCCGGCCGCGCCTAGTTGTCCAGGAACAGCGTGACGCTCGATGCGCTGAACGTGTAGCTGGCGCTCGCGTATTGTCCGACCGCCGTGATGCCGGTAGTAACCACCGAGCCGGTCAATTCAGCTTGCAGCTGCGTGATGAAGGCGGAGAACGTATTGAAGTTCTCGTAGCTGCCGCTCACCGAATGGCCGATGGTGAACACGGTATTGGTGCCCGTCGAGCTCGGCTCGATGATCGGATCCGTGCCGATGCCCACGATGTTGAACGTTTGCGCGCCGATCTGGATCGTGTGCCGGGTGCCGATGCCGACGTTTTGCGAGTTGAGCTGGATCTGTGCGGTGTTGTAGGAGGTGAACGGCGTCGAGGTGCCCGTCCAGTCCATCACGAGCACGGCGTTGATGGTGGTGTAGTCGAGGAAGCCGGACTGCTGAGTGAAATCTCCTGTGGACGAGGCCGAGCCGAACGCAGCGGGATAGCCCGTGATTTCGACAGGCTCACCCGCGCTCGCATTTGCCAGATCGGCGGTTCCGGTGTTCACGATGTACGCGCCCGCCGTCGCATCGTTGGCCGTGGTCGAGCCCGTGCCGGCGAAGTCGAAGGCTGCAGCAGCGCGCCCGCCCAGCTGTGAGAGGTTCAGCGTCAGCGTGGTGCCGCCGGTGCCCTGTGCCGTGACCAGTCCCGAGGCCACTGTCTGACCGACCCGCACGCGGCCGGCGCTCGCGTCCAGCGTGGCGCTGGTCGCGCCGACGGAGCCGGCCGTGCCGAAGGCGTAGACCAGCGACCCGACGGATATCTGCGCTATGCCGGTCGAGTCCGTGGTGGCCTCACCGAACTCGGTGATCTGCGTATTGGCGCCGACCGTCACCGTGGTCGTGCCGAAGACCAGGCTGTTCGTGCCGCTGTTCGTCAGCAGCGTCGCGTCGTCGATGGTGAAGGTGTTGCCGCTGCGCCCGGTCACGATGCCCGACACCCGATCGAAGCCGCCTCCCTGCACGCTCGAGCCCGCGAGGATCTGGGTCGCCGAGAACGAGACGGTGGTGATGGTGCCCGTGGTCCCCGTGTTCGTCGACTCGAGCGTCGAGCCGTCCGCGCAGGTGAGCACGCCGTTGATGGTCTCCGGGATCGTTCCGTCAGAGCAGGTCTCGCCGGTGCTCGTGGTGGTGCTGGTCGACTCGAGCGTCGAGCCGTCGGTGCAAGTCAGTACACTATTGACGGTGGTCGGCGTGGTGCCGTCCGAGCAGGTCTCTGTCGGCGTCGCGGTGTCGTCGAAGAGCGAGGAGCTCGCCGTACTGGTGGAGGTCGTCATGGTGCCGAAGGCCTCGACCATGGTGCCTGTGCTCAAGGAGGCAAGCTGGGTGATACCGGACGTGCCGGATACGGGAGTGCCGTTGATCTCGTAGCTGGTTCCCGTGGTCGGCGTGACTCGAAGAGAGCCGCCCTCGGAGGTGCCGAAATCGAACGGAGTGATGCCGCTCGAGTACCAGGTATCGTTGCTCGTCGTGTTGACGCCGCCGATCGGCCCGCGAATACGCACTGTCTTATCGTCGATGGGCAGCGAGCTGGCTGCCATCATCGGCATCACGGCCACCGTCTTCGCGGTCAGATTGACCACATTGGACGCCGCCAGGTTGAAGTCGAGGCTCAGGCGCGTGGTGCTCTTGGCCGCAATGCTCAATGCGTTGGTCGGGTCGAGCAACAGTGTGAGCGTCACTTGACCCAAGGCCTGACCGCTGGCCCCGAGCGGCGTCAACTGCACGCCCTCGGTCGTGCCGTTGTCGTAGATGATCTGCGCCGAGCTGTAGTCGAGCGTGACGACGGCCTGCTTGAAAGTCCCGGTCTGCACCGACGACGACGAGCCGATCACCTCGCTCAAGTTCACCAGACGAGCGAGATCCACCGTGGTACCGGCCGGCAGCACGTTGACCGACTTGCTGCCGCTCGAGGTCTGCAGTTGAACCGAGACCAGGCCGACCCGATAGGCGAGATAGGTGTCCGTCGACGGCGTCGCCGTCAGCGTAACCACCGCGCTGCCGTTGCAGGCAGCGAGCGCCGCGAGCAGCAGGCCGCCGAGCGACACCGCGAGCCATCGGTGGATCCGCCCCCTCTGCCCGGACGGGCGGGCGACGCGGTTTTCTGGCAACGAAGCGGTCATCGGCTGAAATCCCATCGAAGAATGGTGTGCCTATTCTACCGGCATCGTAAGCATGGGTTCAGCAAAGATCTGTGAAGTAATCCGGGAACGAGCAGCGCGTCGCATCCTTGCGACAGCAGGCTCGCGACAACAGCCGCGCGCGGGCGCCCCGATTGCACCGCCGCAGCCGCCTCTGCCGCCGCACCGGCCGATAGCGGCGGGCATCAGATCGAGCGGGAGATCAATTCCTTCATGATCTCGTTGGTGCCGCCGTAAATGCGCTGTACCCGCGAATCCACGAACATGCGGCATACCAGATACTCGTTCATGTAGCCGTACCCGCCGTGCAGCTGCACGCATTCGTCGAGCACTTCCTGCTGGGTATCGGTGACCCAGTACTTGGCCATCGAGGCGGTGACGGTATCGAGCGTGCCGGCGACGATTCTCGCGATGCAGTCGTCGACGAATACGCGCGCCACGCGCGTCTTGGTCGCGATCTCAGCGAGTTTGAACTTGGTGTTCTGAAATTCGGCGACGCTCCTGCCGAACGCCTTGCGCTCCTTCACGTAGCGCGCGGTCTCCGCGAGCGCGCCTTCCATCGCGCCGACGCCCACCACGGCGATCAGGGCGCGCTCGTAGGGCAAGTCGCCCATCAGCTGATAGAACCCCTGCCCTTCGGCGCCTCCCAGCAGATTGACCGCGGGCACGCGCACGTTCTCGAAAAACAGCTCCGCCGTGTCTTGCGCCTTGAGTCCCATCTTGTCGAGGATGCGTCCGACCCGATAGCCCGGAAGATCTTTGGTTTCCACCATCAGGATGGAGGTGCCCTTCGCGCCCTCGCCCGGCGTCGTCTTCACCACGAGTGCGATGAGATCGGCGAGATAGCCGTTGGTGATGAAGATCTTCGAGCCGTTGACGATGTAGCTGTCGCCGTCGCGCACGGCCCGCGTCTTCAGTCCCTGCAGGTCCGAACCCGCCGACGGCTCGGTCATGCCGATCGCCCCGATGAGCTCGCCGCTCGCCATGCGCGGCAGCAATCGGCGCTTCTGCTCCTCGGTACCATGATTGACGAGATAGTGTGCGCAGATGCTGTGCACGCCCTGGCCGAATCCGCTGAGGCCGCGCCGCGACAGCTCCTCGTAGATCACCGTCTCGTGGCGAAAGTCACCGCCCGCGCCGCCGTACTCCGCACTCACGTCGGTGCACAACAGGCCCATGGCGCCGGCCTTGCGCCAGATCTCCTTGCCGACGTTCTGCTGCTTGCGCCACTCCATCTCGTTCGGAACCATCTCCGACTCGATGAAGCGCGCCACGGCGTCGCGAAATATCGCGAGCTCTTCGTTCATCCAGGGCGACTCGTAAAAGCCGCCCGCAACCGCTGCGTTCATTTGATACCCATGGTGATTCGACTTACCCCAGTCTACCCGCAGCAGAGGGCCGATTTGCACCCCAAGCGCGGCACGGGTTGTTAAGATGGCGCGACCAATGGCAGAGCGCTCGCACAACACGGCGATGGGGTCGCGCAAGGCGCTGATCGGGTCCGCGGGGGCCGCGCTTGCCGTCCTGACATTCATCAATCTTTTCAACTATCTCGACCGCTACGTCGTATCGACTCTGGTCGAGAGCCTGCGCCGCTCGGAGCTGCACCTCACCGACACGCAAGCCGGTTCTCTGATGTCGGGATTCTTGATCGTGTTTGCGCTGGTCGGGCCGATTTTTGGTTTCCTGGGCGACAGCCGCTCGCGTCCGCGGCTGATCGCATTCGGCGTGGCGTGCTGGAGCGTCGCCACGGCACTCTCCGGGCTCGCTTGGAACTTTGCGTCGCTGTTCGCGGCTCGAGCGGCGGTCGGCGTCGGCGAGGCGGCCTACGTCACCATCGGACCGAGCCTGTTGTCGGACTACTTTCCGCCCGGCGAGCGCGGCCGTGTCATGGCTATTTTCTTCTGTGCCATTCCGGTCGGCTCGGCACTCGGCTACGTGGTCGGCGGATTGATGGACGTGCACTTCGGCTGGCGCATGGCGTTCTTCGTCGCGGGCGTACCCGGACTGATCCTTGCGCTTCTGTGTTTGGGACTTCACGATCCGCCTCGGGGCAGTCAAGACGGCAACGAAACGGCGGAGCCGCGCACTGCAAGCCGGCCCGCCGCCAATTACCTCGCGCTGCTGAAGAACCGGCCGTACACGCTCACCATCGCGGGATATGCGGCGTACACGTTCGCTCTCGGCGGCCTCGCCTACTGGATGCCCGCGTTCCTCGAGCGCATTCGTCATGTTCCGGAGAAGAGCGCGACGTTCGATTTCGGCATCATCGTGGTCATCACGGGATTCGTGGGCACGTTCGCCGGCGGCTGGCTCGGAGATTTCTGCGCCCGCTACACCCGGCGGGCTTATCTGTGGATTTCCGCTGTCGCGACGCTCGCGGCCGCGCCCTTCGCATGGCTCGCCCTGACCGTCGCTGCGCCGCGCACGTATCTGGTCTGCATGGTGATCGCGCAGCTGCTGATGTTCCTGTCGACCGGACCCATCAATGCCACCATCGTCAACATCGTGCGGCCGACGCAGCGCGCCTCGGCAAACGCGCTCGGCGTCTTCAGCATTCACCTGCTGGGCGATGTCCCCTCCCCGTTGCTCATCGGGCTGATCTCGACCCACTCCTCGCTCCAGGAGGGTGTGAAGCTCGTGCCGCTCGCCATTGTGGTCTCGGGCGTCATCTGGATATTCGGTGCGCTCGCGCAGCCGGCTGGGCTCGCGACACCCCAGATGCAGGGCGCCCCTGCATGACCCGCGGCAAGATCGAGATCGCCGTCGAGGATCCGGCGGGACCCGAGATCGCGCCGCTCCTGCAGGCGAGCGATGCCTATATGGCTTCGCTCTATCCGGCGGAAAGCAATCACATGCTCGATGTGGCCTCGCTCAGGCAGCCGCGCGTGGCTTTCCTGGTCGCGCGAGTCGACGGCGAGGCGCAGGGTTGCGGGGCAGTGGTCGATTCCGGCGAGGGCTGGGCGGAGGTCAAGCGCATGTTTGTCTCGCCCTCGGCGCGCGGGCGGAAGCTCGGCCGCCGCCTTCTCGACGAGATCGAGACCATCGCGGTCCGCCGCGGCGTACGCGTGCTGCGCCTGGAAATGGGCGGACTGCAGCCCGAGGCGCTCGGCCTCTACCGCTCGGCGGGTTTCGTCGAAATCGGCCCCTTCGGCGCTTACGGGCCGGACCCGCTCAGCGTTTTCATGGAGAAGTCGCTGTAAGCTGCCGCGCACGGCAGAGCTCGGCGAACAAACCATCCAAGTCCGCCCGCGTCGCGAGGTCCTCGACGTCCACGGTCAGTTTGCGCTGCCAATTGGGGTACTCGTGGTCCGTCCCCGGCACGTTGACCGGATCCTCCATCCCGATCAGATCCTCGATTTGTATCGCGGCGAGGATGGCGCTCGAGCGCGCGAGGTAGATGTGAATCGCGCGCGCGAGCTCGGCCGAGAACGGCTGATCGGGTGTCGCGGGCGATGCCGGCAAGAGTCCCTGCTCGTCGAGCGCCGCGAGCAGCGCCGCGCGATCCAGGGCGCGCGCCTCGAGCACGCCCTGCTCGAGCTCGGGTGTCGGATAGAGCTGCAAGTCGTGCCGGAGTGCGATGTCCCGGCCGTCCCAGAAGCTGCGCAAGGTCGGCATGTCGTGGGTGGTGACGGTGGCGAGGGCGCGGCGCACGAACTCGTCCGGCCGGCGGTACCGGCCGCCGTCCTTCTCGAACAGCAGCACCTTGTAGTGATACAGACCGAACTCCGCCATCGCGCGGCGCATCTCGTCGGGCACGACCCCCAGATCCTCTCCGACGACCACGCACGCGCAGCGCGCGCTCTCGAGCACGAGATTCGCGAGTAGCAGGTCCAGCGGATAGTGCACGTAGGCCCCGTCCACCGGCGAGCGTCCGGCGGCCACCCACCAAAGCCGGAACAGCGACATCACGTGATCGAGCCGCAAGGCGCCGTAGTAATGCATGTTGTTGCGAAGCAGGCGCGCGAACCCTTCCAGATGCTGTGATTGCATGACCACCGGGTCGGGCGGAGGAAGACCCCAGCCTTGACCACGATGCGCCAGTGGGTCGGGCGGCGCGCCGATCTCGGCGCCCAAGCGATAGCCGGCCTGATCGACCCAGGTCTCCGAGCCCGACGGGTGGGTGCCCACCGCGTAGTCGCCATACAGACCGATGGGCATGCCGAGTTCGCGCGCGCGCGCCTGCGCGGCGCCGAGCTGGTCATGTGCCAGCCATTGAAGATACAGATAGAACTCGATCTCGCGGGGATGCTCGGCCGCGAAGCTCACGGCCGCGTTCGAATACGGATCGTGAAACTCCGGCGGCCAGCTGAGCCAGCCCGAATTCGTGCCCAGAGTCGAGCGCAGGTGCCGGTCGAGTGCGTCGAAGCGTGCGTGCAGCTGCAGCGGCTGTCCGCCTAACGCGACGAAGCTCTTGAACGCGGCGGCACGCTCGGTGCCGGGCGTGAGATGGCGCTCGCGAAACTCGCCGAACAGCAGGTCGAGGATCTCGAACTTGATCTGCGCCACGCCGGCGTAGTCGACGAGCGGTCCGTCCCGTAACGCGCGCAAGCGCTCCTCGAACGACGGCTCCTTGATGCGCGCTTGTGCCGCTGCGCAATGCTCGAGCTCGGGCACACTCGTGACCGAGATGTAGAGGACGTTGAGGAAGTGGCGGTTCGAGGCGCTGTAGGGGCTCGAGCGCTCCGGTTGCGCCGGCGCCAGCGCATGCAACGGATTCAAGCCGATGAAGCTTGCGCCGCGCGGCGCGAGCCAGCCGATCAAGGCCTTCAGATCCTCGAAATCCCCGATGCCCCAGTTGCCGCGCGAGCGTACGGTATAGAGCTGCACGGCGACCCCCCACAGCCGCCGCCCGCGGCGGATGGCCTCGGGCTCGTAGCAGTGGGTCGGAGACAGGACCAGCGGACAGCGGTGCAGCGCACCGGCCCCGATCTTGACCTCGATCTCATGTCGGCCAGGCGGAAGCTCGAGCGGCAACTCCAGGCGCCGGCGGGTGATCCAGGAGCCCTCCACCTCCCCGCGCCAGATTTCCGGGCAATCGGCGGTCGACACGATGCCTGTCCGCCTCTCTCCGCTTTCCAGGTTCACGGTCCAGAGGAGACTTGCGCCGAAGTCGCGCGCCGCGATGTTGAGATCGACACCCGCGCGCGGGCCGTGAGCCGCCGCAATCGTGGGCAAAAGCGTCCGCCCGCGCTCGACGGTCAGCCGACTCACCTCGGCCGCGAGCGCGGCGGGATCCTCCACCGCGCAGCCCATGGCGCGCAGCAGGTCGGTCTTTGTCTCCAGGCTGAAGTAGCGCAGCTCGCCGCGATAATCGTGGTAAGCATCGCCGATGCCGCGCAGCCGCGCGAGTCGCTCGATCAGGTTTGCATCCAAGGCTCAACACTCCAGAAAAGCGGCGCTGCTGGGAGCCAGGGGAAACACCACGTCGTCCTCGAGCACCAGCACCTCGGTGGTCTTGCTCGCGGTATCGAAGCGGCGTCTCCACGGGCTGTCGGCGGGCGGCGCAGGCAACGTGAATGTCTGCACCGACTCCGACGCGTTCAATAGGAGCAAAAGCCTTGCAGCCCAATTGCTGCGCGTGCCGTACCAGATACCGAGCGTGCGCAAGTCCCCGTCGCGCCAGTCATCCTGCGTCATTTCCGAGCCGCGCGCATGCAGCCATGTCACATCTTTCACCTCGACGCGCGAGGCGGCGCCCTTCAGGAACGTCTCGCGGCGGAACTCGACGTGACTGCGCCGCAGACTCGCGAGCAGGCGGACGAAATCGACCAGGTCCGCGTTTACCGCGAGAAGGCTCCAGTCGAGCCACGATATTTCGTTGTCCTGGCAGTAGGCGTTGTTGTTGCCGCGCTGAGTGCGTGCGAACTCATCGCCCGCCTGCAGCATCGGCACTCCCTGCGACAGGAACAGCGTCGCCAGAAAATTGCGCATCCGCCGCTTGCGCAAATCGAGCAACTCGTCACTCGGTCCCTCGTGTCCCCAGTTCCGACTCAAGTTGTTGCGGCTGCCGTCCTGCCCGTTCTCGCCGTTTGCCTCGTTGTGCGGCTGGTCGTATGAGACCAGGTCGTTCAGGGTAAAGCCGTCATGGGCGGTCACGAAGTTGAGGCTCGCGGTGGGCTTGCGGCCGTTATGCCGGAAAATATCGCTCGATCCGGCGAGGCGCTCCGCGAACTCGCCGATGCGCCCGCCGTCCCCGCGCCAGAAGGCCCGCACTGCGTCGCGGTAACGGTCGTTCCATTCGCCCCAGCCGGTCGGGAATCGGCCGAGCTGGTAGCCTCCCGGCCCTACGTCCCAGGGCTCGGCGATCAGCTTCACGTAGGCGAGCGCAGGCTCGGCGCGCAGCGTGCTGAAAAACGGCGAGCTCTCGTTGAACCCGCTCGCATCGCGTCCGAGAACCGTCGCCAGATCGAAGCGGAATCCGTCGACATGCATCTCCTCCACCCAGTAACGCAGGCAGTCGATGATGGCGGAGCGCACGGCCGGGTGCTCGCAATTCACGGTGTTGCCGCAGCCGGTCAGATTCTCGTAGCCGCGCTTGTCGGACGTCAGCCGGTAATACGCCGCGTTGTCGATGCCCTTGAAGCAAACCACCGGGCCGGTCTCGCCGGCTTCGGCGGTGTGGTTGAAAACCACGTCCAGAACGACCTCGATCTCGGCGCGATGCAATGCCTGCACCATGGCCTTGAACTCGCGCACTGGGTCCAGAACGGCGTACTCGTTCGCGGGCGCGAACCAGGCGATCGGATTGTAGCCCCAGTAATTCGATAGGCCGCGAGCATGCAGGAAATTCTCGCTCAGAAACGCCTGACACGGCAGCAGCTCCACCGCGGTCACTCCCAACGACTTGAGGTGGGAGATAACCGGCTCCGTCGCGAGCCCGAGATACTTGCCCCGACGCTCGGGCGGCACGAGCGGGTGCAGCTGGGTGTAGCCCTTGACGTGCAGCTCGTAGATCACCGTGTCGCGCCAGGGTGTCCCCGGCGGGCGATCGCTCTCCCAGTCGAACGCCGGATCGATGACCTGCGAGCGCAGCGGTTGCTCGGTGGACAGAGCTCGGGCGTACGGATCGAGCAGCGCGATCCCGGGATCGAAGCGCCCGCCGCTATCGGGAGCGTTCAGCCCGTGCACGCGGAACGCGTAGCGAGTGCCGGCGCTCGCGCGACGCGGGGACAAGAGGCCGTGCCAGACATCACCCGTACGGCCCGGCAGATCGTAGCGCGCGGTCTCCGCGCCGCTGTCGGCATCGAAAATGCAGAGCTCCACGCGAGTTGCGTGGCTGGAAAAGAGCGCGAAGTTGACGCCCTGACGGGTCGGGGTCGCGCCGAGCGGGCGTGGGCCCCCCACTTTGATGGGCTGCACCGCTCGATGCGCCCCTACAGCACCGGCCGGACGTGCCAGATCCGATCGGCGTATTCGCGAACACTCCGATCGCTGGAAAAGTAGCCCATGTTGAGGCAGTTCAGAGCCGCCTTGCGGGTCCATTCCTCGGGTCGCTCATAGAGCGCATCCACGCGGTCCTGCGCCGCGGCATACGAGGCGAAATCGGCGAGCACGAGAAACGGCTCGCCGTCCTCCAAGAGCCGGTTCACCACCGCCTTCGCATCATCGGGGCGCGACGGGGAGAAATGGCCGGAATCGATCAGCTCGAGCGCCGCGCGGAGCTCCGGGTTGCGCTCGAGCTCGGCCCTGGGCCGATAGCCCGCCGCGCGCGCCGCGACCGCCTGCTCGGCCGTCAAGCCGAAAATGAATATGTTCTCCTCGCCGACGTGGTCGCGGATCTCGATGTTGGCCCCGTCCAGCGTGCCGATGGTGAGCGCCCCGTTGAGCGCGAGCTTCATGTTGCCGGTGCCGGACGCTTCCATCCCGGCGGTCGAGATCTGCTCGGAAAGATCCGCGGCCGGCATGATCTTCTGCGCGAGCGACACGTCGTAATCCGGCAAGAACACCACGCGCAGGCGCTCGCGCACCGCGGGATCGGCGTTGATCGTGCGCGCGACGTTGTTGATGAGCTTCACGATGGCCTTCGCCAGGAAATATCCGGGCGCGGCCTTGC
>Ga0302324_100025094_pt1 | contig 11452 bp, 8 predicted proteins | sample Palsa_T0_1_FD_201949 | JGI IMG/M metagenome (GOLD analysis project Ga0302324, IMG submission 201949) | Peat permafrost microbial communities from Stordalen Mire near Abisko, Sweden - Palsa_T0_1 | ecosystem: Environmental > Terrestrial > Soil > Palsa > Peat permafrost | place: Sweden: Abisko... | reverse complement strand
GAAGTGGGCCAGCAGGAAGGCGCGCGCCTGATCGCGGGCGGCACGCGCGTGGGTGAGCGCGGCTACTTTCTGAATCCCACGGTGTTCGCCGACGTCGGCCATGAGATGCGCATCTCCCAGGAGGAGATCTTCGGTCCCGTCGCATCAGTCGTGCGTTTTTCCGAGGAGGAACACGCGCTGCGGATGGCCAACGGCACGCGCTACAGCCTGGCGGCCGGCGTCTGGAGCGCCGACATCGGTCGCGTCCACCGCGTCGTGCGTCAGCTCAAGGCCGGCACGGTGTGGGTGAATACGTTTGGGCCCACCGACGTGCGCCTGCCCTGGGGCGGCGCCGGCGATTCGGGCTTCGGTCGCGAGCATGGCGACATCGCGCTGCATAATTTCACCGAGCCGAAGGCGGTGTGGATTAACACCGGCTGATTCCTTCGGCGTGATTAGTAAGCATCGTCGCGAACGAAAATAACCGGAGCCGTGTGCGCGAGGGCGTGATCGCGGTGATGCAGTCGAAACTCCTGCTCGAGCGCCAGGCGATGGAAGTTGAATTGATTGTCCTTCTGGTTCAGATATGCGGGATCATCAAGTGACTGCGAATCTGGAATCAGGCTGAGGATATAGGTTGGTCTGTAATGCAATAAGGAAAACTCGTAGTCGTACTTGTTATGCCCGATACGACCTGGAATGTGCGGTGTCTCCTTGGCGATGGTGGCATCGCCAAGGACTAAATAGGGCTTTCCATCGAGCCTAAAGAACCGAAAAGAAAGAAGTAGCAGAACAAAAAGAAGGCAATGCGCCGCTAGCGCCCATGGCAGCGAGACGCGCTCGTGGCTCGATGCACGGTCACCAATCAGACTCGTGGGTTTCGCTTCGATATCCCTCTTGCTTAGCGCGCCAACTTTGCGATCAGCCGCTCGCGCGTTTCCGCCGCCAGCGGCCTGCGGGCGGCCTGGGCATTCTGCACGATGTGTACTGCACGTGAGGTGCCAAACAGGCTGCTGATCACCCGGTCATCGGACGTCACCAGTCTCAGGGCATCGGCCGGCTCCGTGAGCCCGAACTTCAACAGGGTCCTGGCTATTCGCCTGCCGCGCGGGATAAAAAGAGGATCGTTCTTCAGGGCACGGGCCAGATACCAGAGCCGCGTGGGAGAGGTCGGCAGGAAGTTCGATAGCCGTGTAATGCCCTGCGCCAGCACCGTTCCGGCGATGACGATCTTGCCTCGCGCTTGCAACTCCGGGAGCAGGTCGGCGCAGGAGAGATCCGCAACGTTGTACTGGAGCATCACCGCATCGATCGGTGTGTCCAGGAAGCGCCTGATGACGGCCGGCTGGAATGAATTGATTCCGGAAAAGACAATGCGACCACGGCGCTTCTCGCGCTCAAAAAACCCGTAGACGTCATCGTTCAGCTGCGCAAGAGTTGGACCGTGGAGATAGAGAACGTCAGCCTGTTCGATGCCTAGGCGCCGCAGGCTCTGCGAGAGGCTCTCCTCCATACCGTGCGGCGAGAAATCTTTTGCGAGCTGTCCCCCGTCGACCACCACGGTGCCCACTTTGGTGCTCAGAACCAGATCGTCCCGTTTCTGATCGGCGATGAAACGACCCAGTCTGCGCTCCGCCACGCCAAGCCCGTACGATGGAGCGGTATCGAAGTGATTGATACCTTCATGGTAAGCCGCATGGAGGATTTCGGCGGCACAGCCCTCGGGAAAGGCGGCCTTGGCCCAAATCGAGGAGCACCCGAAGCCGACGATTGAAATCGGCTTGCCGTTAGGCAACCTGTTCATTGGAAGCACGAGCTAGGCGCGCGCCAGCGCGCGTTTTACACGATGCTGCCGAAGTCGGAGGACAAGCTTGTTGATGTAAGAGCCTGCATGGGGATCACCGAAATGAAACAGCAGTGTCGCCCGCAGGTTCCCGGGCGCGCAGGTAAAGTTCGCGTGGTACGTGCGGTAGCCCCAGAAGAAATAGATGTTACCTGGCACAAGCCTGATGATCTTGATGCGCGGATCATGCCGCATGGCCAGGCGCGAGTACCATTTTCTGGCGATGTTGTTTTGCATGAAAACTTTGTCGAGCAGATTCACGGCACTGAATCGGCGTACGGACCGGCGGTTGGGGAAGCAGATGAAATCACCTGCCTCCTCCGGTGCCCCTTCCGGAATGCACAACGGGACCAATGCGGTGATCACCGTCGCATCGTAGTGAAAGGCAAAGGCGGCGCGCTGCCCCTCATCGCGCCCGGCAACGATTCGAATGACGTTGTAAATCTCCCCCGACTGCACGCAACCACCGACTGCGGAGAGCTTTGGCAGCAGGTCCTGTAACTGAGCGGTCCCGGCCAGTTCAGCAAATGCCGGGTAGTCCTTGCACGGCTGCACGAGAGAGATCGGGCGGGCGCCGTACCGGGTCAGAATTTCCGTCACGGCCGCACGGCAATCGTCCATCAAAGGCTCCGGAATCGCTCCCTCTTCGCAGTAGAATCCGGATTTGTCGAGCTCTGTGCCTATATCGATCGGACTATGAACTACGCCGCCCACTGCTAACTCCGGTTCAACGATGCAGTGCATTATCCCGTAACCAGCGCCGCAAAGCAGGCGTTTTGCATCACGCTCCCAGCTGCGTACCCACCTGGACTTCGGCCTCCGCGCAGAACTGCGGCGCCGACATCTTCTTGCCGGTGTCGTACCGTACCCGCAGCACTTCTATCTGGCCGCCCTGCACGGCGATGAAGATGCTTTTCTCGCCGATAGCCGCCACGGTGCCGACGCCTCCTTTGAATTGCGTGAACGTGCGCGCCGGATGTTTGCACGCCTCGAATGCGTAGAGCTTCCTGCCTTTGAACAGCGTCCAGGCGCCGGGGGCGGGGTTGCAGCCGCGTATGAGGTTGTAAGTCAGGTCGATGTGGTTGTGCCAGTTGATCTGCGATTCGGCCGCGCGGCACCAGCCCAGGTAGCTGGCCTGCGATTCATCCTGCACCAACTCGCGTGCGGCGCCGCGCACGACCAGATCGGCCGCCTCCAGCAGCGCCGCGACGCCCATCGGAAACAGTCGATCGAAATAAACGCTGCCGAGCGTATCGTCGGGGCCGATGGGGGTCTGCTTCTGCAGGATGACCGGTCCCTCATCCAGGCCATCGGTCGGACGAAAGATCGTCAGTCCCGTGCGTTCTTCCCCGCGAATGATCGGCCAGTTGATCGAACTTGGCCCGCGATATCGGGGCAGCAGCGAGGGGTGGTACTGGATCATGCCGTGCCTGGGCACCTTCGCAAACGTCTGCGGCACGAACTGCAGCACATACGCCATGACGCCCAGTTCGACATCGAGGCCCCTGAGCGCCTCGAATGCCTCGGGTGTCTTGAGCGACGGCAGTTGATGGACCGGTATGTGCTGCTGCTCGGCGGCAGTGCGCAGCGGGTCGGCCCGCTCGCCGGCCTTCTCGGGCGCACAGAACACCCCCGCCACGGTATCGCCGCGTGCCAGCATGGCCTCGAGCACCGACTTGCCGAAATCCTGTTGTCCGATGATGGCTACGCGCACGCACTCTCTCCTGTCGCTGATTCGAAACCCCATTGACCGAGCGTCGGCGCCCGCGCTCCGCCGCCCGCGTCGCATAGATTGCCGCGACGCTGCGTCAGCGAGGAGTCTGCGAGTGCCGCCGGTGCCACGGCACGTACCCCTGCGCGGGTATCGGCATCGGCCGCGGCGCGATCGAGGGCCTCGCGGTCTGTCGCCACGGCTTTGCCAGCCTCGATACGCAGATAGATGCGCCCCGTCGCCTGCTCGGCGAAATTGACCTCGCGAAATAGTTCCACGCAGCGCTGCAGGAAGCCGATGTTCTGTTCGGGTGCCAGCCGCGAGCGATCCGAATACAGCAGTTCGGGCGATGTCGCCGCCACATTGACGCGCCGGAAGCGCTCGATATTGAGCACACTGCGCACGTCGAGCACATTAAGCACGTCATTGTCGCCGAAGGCCACCGTTCTGGGACGCTCACCGAGGCGCACGCTGTTATCGAGGAATTCGAAATGCACCGACTTGTCGGTGCGCCGGATCCACGTAAAGAAGAGGTCGGGCATCCCCGAATAGGCCTCGACGCTGTGCGCGAGCGTATCGCCGACCGCCTTGTAGCGGCCGAACTGCAGTCCGCGATTCCAGGCGCGCTCGACCAGCGACTCCGGAGGTGTAATGACGAAGAACAGGTAGACGGTTTGCCCGAATCGCGTCAGCAGGTTGCTGCCGGCCTCATTGGAGTTCGGTGCAAAGCTATCGAACCGGAAACGATCGATGAGCAGGTGCGACATGTCGCCGCGCTGGTACTTGCGCGCCATGTAGCGATCAAGCTTGGCATCGATGATCTGCAGCTCATCGCCCGTCATCGCACCCGCGTACTTGTAGTGAATGCCCAGGCTTTGATAGTCGAGCAGCTGCTTGCGCCAGATGTCTGGACTGATCAGCGCGAAATCGATCCAGCGCACGCCGATGTCGCCGGCCAGCGTTTTCTGCAGCGGCCGCAGACTGCTCTTGCCTGCAGCCGAGGGTCCCTTGGTATTCATGACGATGGGGCGTTGCTGCGGCGGCAGTCGATAGAAGCCTTCATTCACCGCTGCACGCTCGAGCAGCGCATCCACGGTGCGGCCGATCGTATCACCGCCGATCTCATTGCAAGCCAGATCCGCGGCCAGTGGCCCGATCAGGCCACTGCGCGCGCTCCAGCCACCACCGTGGCGATTGAACAGCGCGGAAGTCATACGCGCCAGCGCGCGCAGGACCGCGCGCTCGAGTTCGTCCATGCTCGCGCACGCGCGCCGCTCGAAGTCCGCTATGCGCACCACATCCCAATTGGGCACATCGTTCTGCACCGGGGCCTCGGCGCGGCGCGGCGCGAAGCGAGCGAACAGCCCCGCCCGCGGGCGGGCCACTTCCGTTGCCGCCGGCGCCGCAGTACCGAAGCGTGCCAGCGCTTCCTGCGCCAGCTCGCCCGCCCGCACGCGCAGCTTGGCGAAATCCGATTCGATGTCTTCCATGGCCGGCTCGATCCAGGTATCGAGCACCCGGGCCGCCATCAGTCGGAAGTTAATGCCCAGATCCTCGATGCGCGAGCCGTCCGCCACCGCGTAGTCGGCGCTGATGCGCACCAGCAGTTCGTGCAGCACCAGGCGTCGCGCTCGGAATGCAATCAACTCGATGGCAGGAATGCCTGTCAGATCGTGCAGCTCATCGGCCGCCTCGAGACTCGTGAAGACATTACCGGCGCGAAAGATCGTGCACAGATGCCGCAGCTCCGGTGGAACCGGCGATTGGATGCCGGGATTCCAGGCCCCGGATTCATCCGCCGGCATCAATGACGGGACTCCTCCAATGTCTTGCCCAGCAGCTTGGTGAGCGCGAACACGGTATCGATGCACGGCGTCGGGGTGCGCGTCAGCCGGGCCAGTTCCAGCACCGAGCCGAGCAACGCATCGATTTCCAGCGCGCGGCCAGCCTCCACATCCTGCAGCATGGAGGTCTTGTGGTGACCGACGCGTTCGGCGCCGGCGAGACGCTTCTCGAGCGGCACACGAAACTTGACGCCGAGCTTGTTCGCGATGGTCTGTGCCTCCGTCATCATGGCCACCGCAAGTTCGCGGGTCGGCGGGTACTGGCAGATGCTGGCCAGCGTGGCGCGAGAGAGCGCGCTGATCGGATTGAAAGTCAGATTGCCCCAGAGTTTGAGCCAGATCTCGGCGCGAATGTCATTCAGCACCGGCGCCTGCAGGCCGCCCGCGGTGAAACATTGCGCTACGCGCGCGATGCGCTCGCTGTTGCTGCCATCGGGCTCGCCCACGGGAAACCGATTGCCCTCGATGTGCTGTACGACGCCTGGGGAGACCAGTTCGGCGGCCGGATACACCACGCAGCCGATGACCCGTTCCGCGGGTATCTTTTTCCCGATCACGCCGGTCGGATCGACGCTGCGCACGCGCGTACCGGCCAGCTCGCCGCCGTGGTGATGGAAATACCAATACGGAATGCCATTCTGCATCGGCACGACCATCGTGTCGGTGCCGAACATCTTCGGCACTTCCGCTGCGATGGCTTCGACCTGGTGCGCCTTGATGCACAGAATAACCAGGTCCTGCGGTCCGGCCTCGGCGTAGTCGGCCGTCGCGCGCACGTTCGAGGCGACTTCCTCCTTGCCATCCGCGCCAATCACGCGCACGCCGCGTGCACGAATAGCCTCGAGGTTGGCGCCCCGCGCGATGAAGGTAACCGTCTCCCCGCCGAGCGCGAGCCGTAAACCCACATAGGCGCCGATAGCGCCCGCTCCGACGACGGCAACTTTCACAGGCGCACGCGTCCTGTGCAACGCCAATTTGTCGACATCTCAGGCATCCCGTCGCATGCGCGCGTCGGGCCAGCGGCGCCGGCGTGGTGACAATAATGTCCCCAACTGTGCACGCTCGCGTTTCCGATTTGATCCACGTGTCTCACCCCTCAAACCCGCGCTGCAACGCAACCGCTCCAGATTCAGGATTTCTCGATCCGCCGCCGAACGCCACCTGCATCCTGCCGTTCAAGGCATTCAAAATCCATGGCCGCCAGCGGACCTGATGTTCCTGCTTCGATGCTATCACAGCCGATTTTGAAAGCTTGCCGCAGCATCGTGCCCCGCGCACGGCACGAAAAATTATGTGATAGTTTTGTTTGCAGTCGATCCTCGGTACCGCTCGAGTACGCCCATAATGACTCCACTTGCCAACTGCCATTCCGGCCACATGGCACCTGCTGGAATGCTCATCATGCTGCTCTCTCCAGCGATCACACTATCGGCGAGCCCAAAGTACGCGCCGTCACCGGACGCAATGGAGACAATTATCGTGCAGGGCCATCGATACCCGGGTGCCGTGTTCGACGAGCAGCTCCGGGTGGAGGTGAAGACCGCCTTGCACGATGATCCGTTCTTCTACGACGCGCACGTCACTGTCACGGTACGGGATGGCGTCGTTCACCTCGAAGGCTTTGTTCTCGATTACAGCGACGTCACCACCGTGCTGCGGATCATCAAAAGGAAATTTCCCCGCCTGAAGCGGGTGGTTAATGAACTCGAGGTCTCGCGGGGAGACAGCGACGACGGCTGACGTTTCAGCTACCGAGTGACGTTCGAGTCGTCGATGCCGTTACGTTCCAGCTCCATCTCGTCGACTACCTTGCTGACGCCCGGTACAGTCTCCGCGGTTCGCGCAGCCTCGTACTGGTCGAAATCGTTCCAGACATATCCGCCCAGATGCACGACGCCGTTATCGGCCTGCACCGTGACGTGCCGCGTGTAAATATGCGTGTTGGCCTTGAGCGCAGCCTCCACTGCTTCCGCGGTCTCCTTGTCGTTGACCTGCTGCTCGGAAGTCTTGTAAGGACCGGTCGCACATCCAGTCGCACCAGCCATTGCGCAAGCCGCCAGCGTCGTGCAGAGCAGGCGTTGAGTCAGTCGCTTCATGAAACTACCCCTCCAGCATACGGACGGCGCCCAGCTGCCGTCCCACACCTAAGACCCTCGCTAGATCCGGCAAATTCCGATCCGGAGAATCCCGGCTTCGAGCCGGGAATCCTCCGGACTGGATGTCCGATCAAAACTTATAGTCCACACCTGTCGAAAAGCCCACTTCATGACACCCGCCCCAGGTCGTGGGCCCGGCGCTGCTATAGTCCGTGAACACGATGTTGGTGCCATCGTGACAGTCGGTCTTGATGCCATGGCCCCCGGCGCCAATGTCGTAGTGCGCATTGCCGTCATTGACGGTCTCGGCGGCATCGAAGTACACCGTCAACTGCTTGTCGAGCTTGTGCTTGAAGGAGAATGTGTAGGAATTCGCCTCGTTATCGCCGGCCGCCTGCTCCAGCGGATTGTAATTGTGCTGGCCGGCGGGATCTCCCGGCGTCCTGCCGGCATGCGCCCAACCGATGGCGATCTGGTCGGCACCCTCGTTCAGATCCTGCTCCAAGGCCAGCCAGGTGCCGTAGCGCTCGCGTTCGTTTTGAAATTCGAGTGCTGCCGGTACGCTGCGGAACATGTGTTCGTACAACGCATCGATGGCAAGGCCGAATGGGAATCGGTACTGGCCGCCGTACTTGAAGGCGTACTCGCTGGCGATGTCGGTCAGGTAGGGCGGCGAGCTGACTGCCGCGGCGCCGGGATACTCGGCGGCAAAGGCATTGTAGGTGCCGAAGTCGATCAGCGGGCTGTTGGTCGCCACCAGGTAATTGTAGTAGGGGCTGTTCGAACCAATGCCGTCACTGTTGCGATTGACCCCGCGGTGCAGTTCCCACGCAGCCGTCAGATAGAGACCACCCTTCTCGAACTTGACGTCGGCGCTCCAGGCATCGCCAAAGCCGCCGTCGTCGCAATTGTTGAACAGGTTGCCACTCCCTGGGGAATTCCCTCCGGTGCAATCAGGCGATCCGAGGGGCGTCGTGACATTGTTGTAGGTCACGTTTTGCCCGGGCGCGAACATCAGATCGACGCTGACGCCTTTGATGACCGGCGAGTTGTAGATGATAGCGTGGTCGAACCGGGTTCCGAACTCGACGCGGTTGTCGCCACCAGTGTTCCCAATAATGGTGTTATAGCCACCGAGCTGGCCGTTGAACGGATTCAGACGGTCAGTCGAGCTCTTGTATGGTGAAAACTGCTCGCCGAACTTCAAAGTGCCCCACGTCTTGCTCCTGAAGCCCAGGAACGTGTCGCCCAGGCCGATGGCCCCCTGCACGGTATTCGACGACTTGGTCCAGGTGTCCTGCAGACCGGGCGCTGCGGCCATGTCGATCGAGGTGGACACCTGATAGATGAAGTCGATGTTCGTCTTCGGGATGGTGTGCGAGCCGCGATAACCGATGTTGGAGCCGTTGCTGGACATGGCAAGAATGTAACCAACCCGGCCGACCGCCGTGCCCTTGTTACCTCCCCTGACGAAACCGGAACTCGGATCGAGCGGGTTGGCATAGCTCCAATGGTAGGCCGAGGTCTGATCTATACCCTTGGTGGTGAAATCCAAAGACGTGTCGAGCGTGCCGTAAAAGCCCTTGAGGAACTTATCGAACTTGTCCTCCGTCGTAGCCGGCTTGGCCCCGGCCTTTGCGGTCGACGGCGCTTCCGCGCCCGCGCCGGTCGCCGCAGCGGCGGGAGCCGCCGGCGCCGCTGCGGCCCTGGCCGCCTGGTCCTGCTGCTCCTTCTTCATGGCATCGAGCTGCTGGGCCAGATCGTCGATACGCTGCTGCAGGATGCGCATGCGGTCCTGCATCGCCTGATCCTGTGCTGATTGGGCGGCACTCGGTTCCGTATACGTGCCGAGAATCAAGCCGGAAGCCAGCACTGCAGCCAGCAATCCGGGTGCCTTTCTGATAACCATGTAATCCCCCCGTTCTTGTGTGACGAAAACCGAATCGTTACCGAACTAGCCCACTACCCCATCATTAACACGCGCAGTGCCCTGTCCGTTAGGGGCCACCTCCAGCCGATCAACCCGCCGGAATCAGCCCGGCGCCGCGCGCCCAGCGATACTTTGCGCCCAGCACCGCGACCGGAATTTCGGTCGAATAGGCATATGCGGGAATACCGTGCAAATACAGATACTCCGCCGCTTCCTCCACTTCGATATCTCCGGCCAGCGAAGCCACCACCGGCTTTTCTACTCCCTTGGAGCGCATGTCCTGCACGACCTCGACCATGAGGCGCGCGAACACCATGGGAGGTGTCACGATGGTGTGCCAGTAGCCGAGGATCAACGCGTGAATGCGCGGGTCTTCGAGTCCGAGGCGCACCGTATTCTGATAGGTGCGCGGCGGTTCACCGCCGGTTATGTCCACCGGGTTGCCAGCGGCGCCGAAGGGCGGAATGAACTTGCGGAATGCCGCGTCCAGATCCGGCGGCATCGCCATGAGCGACAGGCCGTTGTCGACGCAGGCATCCGACAGCAGTACGCCGGAGCCGCCGGCACCGGTGATGATGACCACGTTGTTGCCCGCAGGCGTGGGGAGCACCGGGATGCCGCGTGCGAACTCGAGCATGTCGCGCAGCGAGCGGGCGCGAATGACGCCGGACTGCCGGAAAATATCCTCGTAGATCTTGTCGTTGCCGGCCAGAGCGCCGGTGTGCGAGCTCGCCGCGCGCGCGCCCATGCTGGTGCGACCGGCCTTGAGCACGACGATCGGCTTCTTCTTCGAGACCCGCTTCGCCACCTCGGCAAAGGCGCGGCCATCCTTCAGGTCCTCGCAGTGCTGCGCGATGATCTGCGTGTTGTCATCCTGCTCGAAGAAGGTCAGCAGGTCATCCTCATCGATGTCGGACTTGTTGCCGAGTCCGACGATCGCCGAGACACCCATCTTGGCGGAGCGCGAGAAGCCGATGATCGCCATGCCGATGCCGCCCGACTGCGACGACAGCGCCGCCTTGCCCTTGACGTCGTACGCCGTGCAGAACGTCGCGCACAGATTCTTCGGCGTGTAATAGAACCCGTAGATGTTCGGACCCATGAGGCGCACGCCGTACTTGCGCCCGATCTCGACCAGCTCGTTCTGACCGGCGACATTGCCGGTCTCGGCGAAGCCGGAAGGAATGAGTACGGCGCCGGGGATCTTTTTCTCCCCGACTTCTACCAGCGCCTGCGCGACGATCTTGGCCGGAATGGCGAATACGGCCACGTCGATGACGCCAGGCACATCCTTCACGCTCTTATAGGCCTTGATGCCGAGTATTTCATCGGCGCTCGGATGGATCGGATAGATCGCACCCTTGTAGCCGCCGTTTATGAGGTTCTTCATCACCGAATTGCCGATCTTGCCGGGCTCCGCCGAGGCGCCGATGACCGCGACCGCATCGGGTCTCATGATGCGGTTCATCTGCTGTACGATCAGCTCCTGACTCGGTCGATAACGCGCCGGCGGAGGATTGAAATCGAGCACCACGCGTACGTCGACCGCGATCGCGCTGCGGTCGGTCGCGAACACAGGATTCAGATCGAGCTCCGAGATCTCGGGGAAATCCGACACCAGTGCGCCTACGCGCTCGATCATCGAGGCCAGCTCGTGCCGATCCACGCCCGCCGCACCGCGTACCCCGCGCAGGATCTCGGCCGCCGCGATGCCGTCAAGCATAGACAGCGCCTCATCGTACGAGACCGGCGCCAGGCGGAAGGTGATGTCCTTGAGTACTTCGACCAGGATGCCGCCCAGTCCGAACGCGACCAGCTTGCCGAAGGCAGGATCCGTCACTGCGCCGATGATGACTTCCTGGCCTCCCGGAAGCATCTGCTGAATCTGTACGCCCAGGATCTCAGCCTTGGCGTTGTACTTGCGCGCATTGTCGATGATGCTCGCAAAGCCCTGCGCCACCTGTTCTGGCGTCTTCAGTCCAACCAGCACCCCACCGGCCTCGGTCTTGTGCAGGATGTCGGGCGAGACGATCTTCATGACCACCGGAT
>Ga0302324_100025092_pt1 | contig 11453 bp, 11 predicted proteins | sample Palsa_T0_1_FD_201949 | JGI IMG/M metagenome (GOLD analysis project Ga0302324, IMG submission 201949) | Peat permafrost microbial communities from Stordalen Mire near Abisko, Sweden - Palsa_T0_1 | ecosystem: Environmental > Terrestrial > Soil > Palsa > Peat permafrost | place: Sweden: Abisko... | reverse complement strand
AACCCGCGATTCAGGGGAGAGGTGAGCGGCCGGGCACGCAGTCGTCTAGCCGGTCGACGGAAAGAAAACGGAGTAAACGGAGTAACGCGTGAATTTCGGAAGTTTCCAAGTTATTGAAAAGATGGAGCGGGAGACGGGACTCGAACCCGCGACGTCCAGCTTGGGAAGCTGGCATTCTACCACTGAATTACTCCCGCACCCGGGGGTCAGCCACACTATAGCATAGTCACTTCCAGCAGCGCCCAGCCAGGCAGCGATGCAGGCTTGTTGTTCAAGAACACGACGCGGCGAGTCTTAGGGAATGGCAGGTTCGAGCCAATCGCCTTGCCATAAAGCGACACCTGTTGCAGAATCTGGCGGTAGGCCTGATCGCCGGTATCGAGCCAGGCGCTCTTACTCAGCAGGCCGCCACCCCAGCCGAGGGAAAGAAGGCACTGGCCGGCCTGGCGCGCATCCGCAACCCGTTGCTGCAACTCCTCGACCTGGGCGGCGAGCAGATCGAGGCCCGTCCAAGCGGCATATTTCTGGTGCGCCGCCAGCAGCCGCGCGGCATAGTCGTTGGCCGCTTCGAAGATGCGGCTACGATCGAAGGATTCCTGCCAGCGAATCGCGCGGCGGATTTCGGGCTGAGTGAAGAAGGTCTTCTCCTGCCAATCTCCTTCGAAACTGAATCCGGGCGGCGCCATCTCGGCAAATATCGGCGTGCTGTCGTCCGGCCGGGAACCGTCGACCGCGCCGCGCAGCTGCTTCCAGCCGAGCGCGTAAGAGCCGCCGCGAGGCTGCAAAGTGGAGACGCGCAGCAGATACACTTTGAACGCCGCGTGGGTTACCGGCGCGGAATCCGCAACGCTTACCAGACGCATGCGGCTTACGCCGGCATTGCCCAGAGCCTGCTCTTCCGGAGCTTCCGAGAGCCGCCGGGGTACGCGATCGCCTTGAATCCGCGCGGCAACTTCGTTTAACACGCCGCTCTTCCAATGGGCGGAGACCATGCCAGTGCGTAGCGCGCCCTTGATGGCGGTTCCCGGCAGATACGGCCCCGCCGCGCCGCTCGAGAACGTCGGGATGTGCAGGCTCTCGCCGCTCGCCCTATTCCAATACGCTGAATACGCCGGCGATTCGAACGGAATGCGACGGCCCGCGAAATTCTGCGCAAAGCCGCCCCACGAGGCGAAATCCAGCTTATCGGCGCGCTTCAATTGCGACAGATATCCATCCAGGCGCGGCCCCTTGGCCAGCAGGCGGAAAATGCGCGACTGGTCGAGCACATTCACCTGGTCCTTCCAGACCATGTAATCGATGGGCGAGAGCTTGCGTCCGTCGCCAACCAGCAGAGGCGTCAGACAAGTCAGCTTATATCTCATGCGGTCACCTGCGCGGGCAGCGGAATCGACAAGGCGAAGCCGGCGCGAAAAACGGGATGCGCGAAACCGTCTGGCGCCACATCAGGAGCAGCGCCATGGATGGTGTCGCCCGCCACCAGCACGGAGCCTTCAGTCACCATCTGTAGTTGTTTCTTGCGCTCGCCGAATCCGGCCGGGCTGTCGATGCGGCCGCCGCGGGCAATCACGGTATAGTTACCACGCTTCCAATCCACCGCATCGTTCGGACCGGGTGTGAAAAGCGAGAGGAGCCAGTGCTCGGTGGTAGTAGCGGCTTCGGGCGCCGCCGGTTCCGGCGCGGGCACGGGATCGGGATCGGGCGAGTCCGCCGGCGCAGACGGAGGGGCCGGCGGCTCGCCTAGTATCAGTTCAGGCAAGAAACCTTCGACAAATTCGGGCTGCGCGCTGCGCCCCCAACCGCGGGAGCGCTCTCCGCCGAATCCGGAATCCGCCAACAGCCGGAGCGCGCCGCGCACTGGTTCAGACCAGCGCGCATGCGCCGCGTCGCCGGAAAACGATACGATCGCCCACAATCCCGCATCCCGGCGGAATTCGATGCAGGCCGTCGAGTGTCGCTCGGCATTGCCCGTAAGCCGATCGATGGCCGCGCTCCAACGCACGTTATTGCGGAATGGTCCCGGCTGTCCCGCCGGCAACAGGCATTCGCTCGCGCCATCCACCGTCCACTTATCTTCATGCAACGGCTGCCCGCCCAACACGGCTGCCACCAGGTGCAGCGGAATGAATCGCGCGCTTTTCCAGCGGGTCTTGACGGCGCTCACGCCAGCCGCCGGAGGCCAGATGCTGCGCGGCGGCACGATAAAAGCGGTCTCGCCGAGGAAGGGGAAGCAGGAGCTGAAGCGTACAGCCGGCCCTTCCGGATTCCGGGCCGCGGCATCCAGCCACGCATCACGCATGTCCAGCTTGGACATGCCGGCCGTTACCGCGGCGAATAGCGAGTCGCTGTGATAGATCGGATCGACGCGATTCCGCGCGCCCGAATCCGGTCCCGAACGCCAGGGACCGGCGGGACGGAGTTTGACGATCAGACCAGGGTTGGAGCCGGGGTTTGAGCCGTGATGCATCACTCCTCGTGCAGGAACGAGAAGGCGGCCTCCTGGAAGCCGGTCTGTAAGGCGGCCAGGTCCACCCCGGCGCCCAGATCCTTCTGCGCGGCGCCGGTAGCATAGTAATTCTTACCGCGCCAGGTCAGCTTCAAGTTAGCCAGGCGAACACGCCCGCTGCCGCGCGAACCTCCGCCGCCCAGACTATCGTCTTCCAGCAGGCGCAGGCCTTCCAACACGCGCAGGAACAGAGGCGCATCTTCCTCGCAGAGCACGTCCATCACCAGGCGCACGCGGAAGCGCGCCCCCGCAGGCACACGCTCCAAAGTGCGGGGATTGGCCTGCGATGTGATTCGGTCGATGGCGTTCTCGCTCTTCACCTCTGTCAATTCGTCATCGAGATTCTCGCGCATCTGCGCGGTAATGCTGTCCGGATCGAGCGGCGCATCGTAGACCGCCAGGCGCGCCGGCGTGGCTTGCGAGCTATCGAGCGACTCACCAGCGGCGCGGTCCATACGTCCCGGGTTGCGCCCGAATATGAGGCAGATCTCATCATCGGGTCGGTCGCTCTGGTGGATGCGCACTTCCTGCCCCTTGCGCTTCGAAAGATACACCAGCTCGGCGGGCACCGCCAGGCCGGACGACTGCTCCAACAGCGACCGGATCTTGCCGCGCAGAGAACTGCCCGGGACGTAGGGGCGGCCGAAGGCGTCCTTGACCACCGGATTGTCCGATCCGCCGATTTCGAGCGAACCCTTGCCGGCGCCGACGTGGAGCCCGGTCTCGCAGTGCAGCTCGCCTTCCAGAATTAATTTACCTAAGAACTTCAACTCGGTTTGCGTGGTGTGCGCGCTCATGTCGATTTACTCGTTGTAGGCCACGATGGCCTCGAATAGGTCTCGAAAACGTTCGTAACCGCGCATGTCGTTCTTGCGCGTGACTTGCAAAAGCAGCTTCTCCAACTGGTCAAGACTGCGCAAGCCATGCCGCGCGATGGTGTAAGCAAGGCGCGCGCGCAGCATTACGAATTCGTGCTGGCGCTCGCTATCGGGCGCACGCACGGCGCGCCGCACGGCGCTGTACAACCGCCGCAACTGGCTCTTCGTGCCGGAGTCCATGTCGCGCATGCGGCTGACAATGCCGTGCGCCTGGTTATCCAGATAGAGGCTGTCGGCCATGAGTTTTTCCAGCTCGATCTCGGGCGGTCCCTCGGGGCGTCCGCGGTCGAAATGGCGGTCGTCGCGCCGATCGTCGCGGCGCCCGCCGCGATCCGGTCCGCGCCCACCCTCGCCCGGTCCGCGCCCGCCTTCGCCCGGCCCGCGTCCACCCTCGCCTGGCCCGCGCGGGGGACGGTTTTCCCTTCTCTGCTCTTGTTCCGGCATGCTCTAAACCTCGGTCGTCAGTCTGGCCCATTCCAGGGCCACCAGTCCAGCGGGCCGCAGCTTCACTTCACCCGCCTTGCGTCCCACGATTTCGTTAGTCAAATGCGTCCGCAGTTTTTGGAATTCGCGGTCGCGCGTGCCGCTCAGAATACGGGTCAGGCGGCGTTGAAAGCGCCAGGTGCGCGTGGGACTATCGCCCTCCGCGCCTTCCCCGTAGGCCTGCTTCTGGTAGAAGCTGCGCAGCCCCATGAGGAGCTGGCGCGACAGCCTGTAATCGCCGGCCAGCTTGACCACGGTGTCTTTCAAATCCGCGGCGTCGGCCAGTTGCTTCCATTCGAGGATGCGGCCGAGCGCGTAGATGCAGTCCTTGTCGGCGGCCTTGGCCAGTTCCAGATTGCGCCCGGCATCCTCGTAGACGGCGGTGATGGGATAGTGCATCTCCGGCGCCAGCGCAACGGCCATGGAAATAGTCTTGCCTTCGGGGCCCGGAAAATCCTTCAGGTTCTCTTCGGTGAAGCGATGAAAAAGGCGTTGCACCTCGCGCGCCAGCAGGAGCAGGGCGTCCCAGCTTCCATACACGGCGAAATCGTCGCCGCCCGAATACAGGATCGTAACTTTGCGCCAGAACTCCGGCATGGAGCAGAGCACTTCCAGCTCGCCGGCGAAGAACTGTTTGTAGAGCACGGAGAGCTGCACGTGCTCTTCAATGGTAGTGAGCCGCCGCAGGCGCACGCCGAAGCTATCCACATCGCCCCGCAGCACACCCCATAGCGAGCGGCCCAGCGCACGCCGTGCCAGCGTGGCCACGGTAGCCGCCGAGCGGCCGTCCTCACTAGGCGCGGCGTGGCGCGCCAAGGTGATGCCTTCGAGCGACAGGTTGGTGGTAAGGCTCCAGGTATGTTTGCCGGCGCCCGGTTGCACCCTGGCAGGATTCTCCGGCGACCAGCCGATGGCCGTGGCCTCACGGACGTTCAGCCCCAGTTCCTTTGAAAAATAGGCGTCCACATCGGCCGGCACCGCCGAAGCAAACGGCTGGAACGTTTGGGCGCCGCCGAGGGCGAGCGGAGTGGCCCGCTTGTGCTGCAGCTCTTCGTTCAGCCGCTTGCGCACCACGCTCCAATCGCCGAGGTTCTCGGTGACGCTCCATAACAATGTGAGGTAGCCGCCGCTCAGCTCGCCGAGTTGGCGGGCCGCGCCGCTTAGGAACTCTTCGGCCGGGCCGCGCGCTTCGCCGGGCAGGACCAGCAGGAATTGTCCGCCGCCGCTCGAACCGAGCAGTACGCGCGCGAGTCCGAATTCCGAGAGCAGCGCCCGGGGCAGGACTTCGCACAGCATCGTGATCCACTGGGAACGTCCGGCAAGAAGCTCTTCGCCATTCGACCGTGCGGGTACGGGTCCGCCGGGCGGGGACAGAAGGAATTCTTCTATGCCCAGGATTTTCCCTTGCAGAAGGATTTGTTCGGACATCTAGAGGACAGGCCTTGAGAACTCCCCCACTGTACCACAGCGCACCGATTTCAGACGGATGCCGGTCCGACCGCGCTGAGACAGAGCCGTTCCAGCCGGTGCGCCAAGCGACTCCGGTTGACGCGCTTCTCCTTGGTGAATGCATCGTCCACAACGCCGTGCAGGCCGCTAAACAGGAATACGGCCGTGAAACGAGGGTCGTCAATCGACCATGCCCCCGCGTCAACGCCGGCCTGAAGCAGACCGTAAAGATGATCGATCACGATGTTGTCGACGAGACCTTCGCGCGTGGGAGGATGGGGTCCGTAAAAGACAATGTCGTGCAGCCGAATTGAGTCGATATAGCCGGCGACACAGGCCCTGGCCCAGGTTTCCAGTTTACCCTTCCAGTCGTCTGCCGGTTTTGCCGCGACGGCCGTTTTTATGCGCGCGAGTAGCTCTTGCGAGAAGCGTTCGCCGAGCGCCGCCAGGATGTCCTCCTTGGACGAAAAATAGAGGTAGAAGGTCCCCTTGGCGACCTCGGCGCCGGAGGTGATCCGCTCGATGGTGGTGGGCCCGACGCCTTGTTCGAGAAAGAGACGCTGGGCGGCGTTCATCAGCTCATCGCGCCGCTCCTGGGGCGGCTTGGTTCTGGGATGGAGTTTGGTTGGGGTGCATAGGTTAGCTTAGCCTGCAGGACTGATAGCTCAGCCTCCTCGACTGAACACCGGTCACTGACCGTAGCATAACCTATGGACAAGCTAAGAGGACCAGCGGCGGCCTGTCAGAGGCGGGCGTCGGCACGAGTGCCGACGCGGCACGCACGAGTGCGTGCGCCACAGCTAGACGGTGCCGTCCAACCGATCCGCTTTGCGCAGGGACGGGAACATCCAAGACCAGGCGCCGGTGACGGCCAGGGAACCTAGTCCGCCGAAGATGGCCGCGCCCACCGGACCGAGCAGACGGGCGACGACGCCGGTCTCGAACTCGCCGAGCTCGGCGGAGGCGCCGATGAACAGGCTGGAGACAGCCGACACGCGGCCGCGCATGGCGTCCGGCGTCACGATTTGCACGAGCGACTGGCGCACATACACCGAGATCATGTCCGCCGCTCCCAAAGCGGCCAAGGCGACGACCGAGACGAGCAGGGACTTGGAGACCGCGAAAACCAAAGTCGCCACGCCGAAGGCCGCCACGCCCGCGAACATCCAGTGGCCCGCGCGGCGGTGCAGGGGCCAGCGGCCAAGCGCGAAGGCCATGGCCACCGCACCGATGGCCGGGCCGGAGCGCAGCACGCCGAAGCCATGGGGCCCGACCTTCAGCACGTCGCTGGCGAAGACCGGCAACAGAGCGGTGGCGCCTCCCAACAGCACGGCGAACAGGTCCAGCGAGATGGCTCCCAGCACGATCTGGTTGGTCCGGACATAGACCAGACCTTCGCGGATCTGCTCCAGGCGGGAACCGGGCAGGCGCTGGGGGCGGGTGTTCGCCCGTATGGAAAGGAGGGCGGCCGCCGCGATGGCATACAGCAGAGCGGACCCACCGTAGGCCACGGCCGGCGATACGGCGCACAACGCGCCGCCGATCCACGGGCCGATCACGGAACCGGCCTGGTCGCCCAGCGAATTCCGGGAGATGGCCTGGGGCAGCGCCTCGTGCGGCACCAGCATGGGCCCCATAGCCCCGCTGGCGGGCGACAGGAAGGCGCGCGCAGCTCCGCATAGCGCGGCGATGACGAAGATGGGGAGGAGGCTTGGGCTGGGGTGCAGGGAGAGCGCGGCCAGCGCCAGCACGGAGGCGATCTCCACGCCCGTGCACGCCGGCCCCACCATACCCACCAGGAAGGCGCTCTGTTCCACGCTGCGGCCGTGGCGGGCGACGGTGTAAACCTGCCAGCCGATGGTAACGCTTTCCGCCTGCAGCGCCAGGTCGGAGAACATCTGGGCCCCCCAAAACAGGGCGAAGGCGCGGTGGTGGAAGAGCGGGACGGGGGTTGGGAAGGGCAGATCTAAAGTCGATCCTCTAGGTTGCCGGCTGTTCATGGGCGCCTTCTTTGGGGAACGTGCGACATCAGGATGACATAATGACTGGTGGTCAGTCAATACATGGAAACATGAAGACGGGAAGCACGGCGGCCTACGAGGCCGCCGCAGGCTGCGAGCCTGCCCCACGAAAGCGTCCACGGCTTTGGCTAGATGGAAGAAATGCCTCTAGAGGAGGCCGAAGGTGCCCTCTACGGGGCGGGGCAGCAACTGCTCCAACTGCGTATAGAGCGCAATGACCGGGTCCGCCGAGCGCTGCAAATCGCGTATGGTCGTCTTCATCCCCACCGGATCGGCAAACGCATGGATCAGCAGTGTGTTCACCGCATAGAACCATTCCACGCGGTGCTCGTTTTGATAGCCGTTTTGCTGCAGCCAGGCGAGCAGCGTGCTAAGCAACAGGTCGCGCTCGGGACCGTTAGGAGACAAGGCGAACAGGTCGCCATAGGAGCGGCTCTTGTACTCGAAGAAGACGACCGGATCGTCGTCATCCGTCCAATCCGCCAACGCGGACATGTACTGCCGCAGCTTCGCGCCCCACTCGGTGGTGGACTTCTGTTCGGGGGTCAGGCCGTAGCCATTCGGCCCCAGTATCAGGCTGTTGAATTGCGCCGTAAGCTGCAGGCATTGCGGTGAGTTGCATTGGACCGCGTTGCGCGCCTTGCCCTGCACGCTCGCCGGCTTCACATCGCCGCCCGGCACCCGCGCGACCGAATCCGCGCACCGCGCGCCGCTGAATTGCCGTGCCGTGTAGGCGCGCCAAGCCTCCAGCAGGGGCTGCGCATTGAGCCTCCGGCGCGCGCATATGGCTTCCAGGTCCGCCACAGCGGCTTCCGCGTCGCCCGCCATCGTCGCGGAAAAAGAACGGTCGTCGCCCGAGAGCTGACCGAGCGCGCCCGCGAAAGAATCCACCAGGGCTTCGAACTGTTCGGGCTTGAGCGTTAGGCCACCCAGCATGCGCGCGATGGGCGCGGCCTGCGCCGGCGAAGTCATATCGGCGGCGTAGCGCTGCAGCATATGGAACGGCTTCTCGTCGGCCACTTCCTTCGCGTTGAACGCCCTCGCGGCCAACTCGCCGGCCGTGACATAGAAGACGGAGACATCGTAAACCAGCGCATCGTCGCAGGAGAGGCTGGGAATCCGGGGCGGCGGAATTTCGCCAAACAACTCGCGCGCTTGCTTGTAGTCGATGGTCAACATTCCGTGCACGGCCTTGCATTGCAGGGTGCACGCGTCGAGGCCTTGCGCATAGGACTTGTCGAAAATGCTGCCGGGCCATCCCGTCCAGTTGCGGCGCGCAAAGGGCTGCTGCGCGGCGGCCGCCAGGTGGAACGCGTCTTCCAGGATCTGGCGTTTCCACAGCACATCGGCCGTGGTAGGAGCTTCGGCAATCCGGAGCAGCGCGTCGGCAGCGAATTCGGGCGGCAGCGCGCGCGCGGTATCGGCCAGATCGGCGAATATAGGGGGCCGGGATGCGGCGGACGCAACAGTGGCGGCAGCCGCGGCCAGTCCGGCGAATGCGAGGAAGCGAAGCCAGTCCATAGGCGCTCTGCTACGACTTCAAAGTCATGGTTTCCGGGTCCCACGCGCAAACGCGCTGCTCGAAGTAGCTGAGGTTCGACAGCAGCGCCGGACCCGCGGCGCGGAATCCGAACACGGGATCTTCCACCACCGGCTTGCGGCTGCGCACGGCGGCGATGAAGTTGCGATGGTGATCGAGGTGATCGCTGTACCCATGCGGCGGCTGGTACTTGTCCTCCACGTTCGGGCGCATGCTATCGGCGTTGGGCGTCCGCGGCGGATATTTCGCGTGATACTCCTTGAGGAACGCTTCCTGCACCGCTTTGGGGAAAGTTTCGACAGTGTACCCGGGCTCTACGTCGCGGGGCGTCTTGGACACGGTGACGCCGCTGCCGATGGTCATGATGCCCTCCGAACCCACGAAGCGGAAGCCGGAATTATCACCCGCGCCGGATACGAAATTGACGCGCAACGCCAGGTTGAACGCGGCATGCCGATCGGTAGCCGGGTAATCGTAGAGACCCAGAAACACGTCGGGCACGTCGCGGCCGTCTTTCCAGTAACGCAGGCCGCCGGTGGCAAATACGCGCGTGGGGCCGATCGCGCCGGTGACGAAGTGCATGCCGCTGAACAGGTGCACGAAAAGATCGCCGGCCACGCCGGTGCCGTAATCGCGATAGTTGCGCCAGCGAAACAGGCGCACGGGCTCGAAGGGCACCTTGGGCGCGCGGCCCAGGAAGGTGTTCCAATCGATGTTCTCCGGCGTGGCGTCGGGCGGGATGGAATACTGCCAGGCGCCGATGGCGTCGTTGCGGTCCCACCAGGCTTCCACCATATTCAGCTCACCGATGGCGCCCGCATTCAGCAGTTCTTGCGCCTTCTTATAAACGATGGAGCTGACGCGCTGGCTGCCCACCTGCATGATACGGCCGGTGCGCTGCTGCGCCTCCACCACGCCCTGGCCGTCGGCGGGCTGCTGCACCATGGGCTTCTCGCAATAGACATCCTTGCCGGCGTTCATGGCGTCGATGGAAATCTTGGCATGCCAGTGGTCGGGCGTGGCGATGAGCACCGCGTCGATATCGGGCCGCGCCAGCACCTCGCGATAATCGCGCGTGGTGAAAAGCTGCTTGCCCCAGCGCTCTTTGGCGCGCGTGAGCCGGCCTTCGTAGATGTCCGAGACAGCCACCAGTTCGACGCCCGGAACCTGCTGGGACGACTCGGCGTCGCCGGTGCCCATACCCCCCGCGCCGATCAGCGCGACGCGGATGCGGTCGTTGGCGGAAACTTTCTTGTCTTGCTTCTCTTGCTCGTCCTGAGCGCCGAAAGCGGCGGCGGCCCAGCCTGCGACCGTGGTTGATTGGAGAAAGTGACGTCTAGTTGGCATGCGTGCTCGCGCTGAGGACAGCGGCGGGCTCCCCTTCCAGATCCATTGTACCCGGAACCAAGTCCAGCGCCATCGCCAACTCCTTCAGCTTGGCTTCGAGCTGCGCCAGTTCGTCCGCGCTGAGTCCGGAGAGCTGGGGCAGCAGGGTTTTGGCCCGCGTATACACCACCTCGGCCTGGCATTGAAAGACGGAGTGCCGGGTGGCCGCGACGCTCGCCAGGGCGAGGGCCCGCTCCAGATCCGTATTGAGAATGCGTACCAGATCGCGGTCCGTTCGGGCGCGCAATTCCGCGAGTTTGGGGAAATTCACCAGAGTGCCCATGGCGATAATTATTAGACGCGCAAGGCAGGCGAAATGTTGTCGGCTGGGCTTCACAAAAAGCGAAAAGAAAGCACCCGCGTAGGGGGCGGCCCGAGGGCGGGATTGGAGGGGGCTTGGGGGTCGGGTTAGCGCTTTGGGGAGCCTCCGTTGACGCCGGGGAAGGGAATTAGGTTGGGATTTTGGGGTGGATCAGGCTGGAAACCAGCGGGAGCGGGGGTGGGGCCGGGAAATTGGGTTCGATTCGTTTCTTCGGTTTTTGGTACGGCCGCAGGCGATTCCGGCTCGGCAGGGGCGGGTGGGGTGGCTTGGGCGTCTGCTTCGGCGAGGCGGGCGCGGCGGTCAGCCTGTAGCATGGACAGGTCGCGAAGGGCGCGGGAGAACTCGCGCTGCAGGAAGCCCTCGTAGCGCATCAGCTTGGAGAAGGAGTTGTAGTATGCGGAGTCGCCATGGAAGGCCCAGGCCAGGGGGTTGGAGCGGCCGGCCTTGTTGAACTGTTCCGGCATGGGGTTGGTTTCGGCCTGATAGTGGAACAGGCCGGCATCCATGTAGCGGACGGAGCGCATTTTGAATTCGGCGGCGACCAGACGTTCGACCAGGGCGTCCTCGACCTCATCGAAGGGTTGCAAACGGTTGCGAAACTGGTCGAGGAGCTGGAAGAATTCCTGGGGATCGGCATCGGGCGGGAGGAACTTGCCGGAGGTCATGCCGTGGACCAGGCTGTTGCGGCTGGAGATGGTTTTGCCTTCGGGAGTGCGGGGTCCGGTGCTTTTCTTCGCGTTTTCCCGGTTCGCGTTGGTTTGCGCTGCGGTTGCCATGATAAGGGCTCCTTTGCGTAACATTTACGCTCGGACGTGCGCACACACTTCAGGTAGGCAAAAGGGCAGATTCGTGGTAATCTCAAACCGAT
>Ga0302324_100025090_pt1 | contig 11454 bp, 11 predicted proteins | sample Palsa_T0_1_FD_201949 | JGI IMG/M metagenome (GOLD analysis project Ga0302324, IMG submission 201949) | Peat permafrost microbial communities from Stordalen Mire near Abisko, Sweden - Palsa_T0_1 | ecosystem: Environmental > Terrestrial > Soil > Palsa > Peat permafrost | place: Sweden: Abisko... | reverse complement strand
TCGTAATGTCGTTGGCTATGGTATAGCCGGCGACGTATTCGAGTGCCACCTGTCGTGACACACGATGGGCCTGGCGACCGATCACGACGGCAAGCTCCAATTCCCAATCAGGTTGCTCAGCATCCTTGGGCAGCACAATGGGGTCCAGCGCTCCGGTGACCGTCGACTGGGCCTTTACGAAAAAGAAAGGCGTTCCATTCCGCGCGCGCTCGTCCATGACCTTCTCGCCATAGGCTTGTCGCTCCTGCGCGTTCATGTTGCGGGTCGCATCCGTGGCCTGCGCCATGAGGATCTGCACGACGTGACGCCGGTAGTTGGCACCCGAACAGAAGATCTGTCGGGGTTGCGGGATCGGCGCATGAAATCGCAAGGCATCGGGCGCGACGGCCAGCCGCGCGAGCGTCTCTGCCCGATCACTGGCCAATGCAGTGGCCGCCGCCTGCAACTTAGGTAGATTCTCTGACCAGTGATCGAGCACGTCGAGCATGGATCCGTCGCTGCCCTCGATCGCATCGCTCGCTTCGCGCAGGTAGTCGCTGAGGGCACTGAGTGCGTAGACACGATCGTTTACCACCATGGCCGGAAAGGGCGCACAACCGGCGGCAGAGCACGTGGCGAGACGGAAAGCAGGCGTAGAACGGGTCTGCGAAGTCAAGCGAGTGTCCCCCCAGTGTTGTACGAGTCGCCACGCGCGATGGCGCTGCAATATGCCACGCGGCTGCGATCGGCAGAAATGACTCCCATCGATAGCTGGCATCGATACGCGACGTTTCGCTCTGATCGAGACCCACCGCTGCCTGCAGATCATTACGGTCGATTCATTCCATCCGCCGAAGTCATTGGTGAGGGCCAGCAGAGCGCTGCTATCCTTGATCGCTATAAGCACCGTTCTATCGGAGTTGGGGGGATCATGCGTAGACACGTTCGTCTCTGGGTTCTGGCACCGGCGTTCGGCACCTTGCTGGGGGCGTTGCCAGCGCTCGCGCAACAGAGCGCCGGCGGTGCAGTTGCCAATGGCAATAGCGTTGGGGCTACCCAAGGCACCACTGACGCCACAGCGACCGTGGGACTCGAAGAGGTCGTGGTAACCGCCCAACGCCGGGAAGAGAGCCTGCAGCACGCAGCCGTGGCCGTATCAGCCGTGTCAGCCGATGAACTTGCGCAAGCGCAGGTCAGTACGCCAGGCGGGTTGTCCTCCGTGGTACCGTCGCTGCAAATTGCAGACACGACCGGACCGACTCCGCTGCTGTATCTGCGTGGTGTCGGAAACTTCAGTGCCAACGTCTTTTCCGACTCGGCGATCGCATTCAACTTCGACAATGTCTACATCGGGCGGCCGACTTCAACGAGCGGATTTTTCTATGACATTGATCGTGTGGAGGTGCTGAAAGGTCCACAGGGCACCCTGTACGGACGCAATGCCACGGGCGGAGCTATCAATGTCATTAGCAAGCAACCTGAGCTTGACTCATGGGGTGCCGATGTATCTGCCGAATACGGCAACTATGCCACGGTGCGCGCAGACGGTGTTTTAAATGCGCCGCTAGGCAGTGATGCTGCCATCCGCCTGGCGGTCTTCCACGTGCAGCACAATGCATTCATGAGCGATGGTACGGACGATCAGGATCAGACCGGGGGTCGGCTAACGCTGCGGTGGGATCCACTCGACACCCTGAAGATAAACCTCGTCGCGGACTATGCGGGCAGTGATCAGAAGGGCAATGGCGCGACGTTTGTCGCCGGACCGGGCCAATTCCCCGGGCCAAGTTTTAGCATCAGCGACCGGATCGGTTTAAGCTCGCCGCTATCAACCGCGTTTCTGGCCGGAAGCCCGGATACCCTCAACGGCCGCACGTTTGCCGCATATCCTGACAATGCCTACGATCATAGCCACGGCGGCGGCGTATCCGCGACGATCAACTGGATGTTGCCGTTTGGCACAGTAACCGTCATTCCGGCCTACCGGAACAATGACACCAACTACTTAAGCTATCTACCCGGCTTTGCACTTCGTGATATCGAATCAGGCCGGCAGACCAGTCTCGAGGCGCGCCTGGCCTCCAACGACGCGCTGCCATTGCGTTATGTGGTTGGCGCTTTTTGGTACGACGAGGTCAATCATGTGCCCGACTTTGATGTCAACCAGCAGGCGGACACCTCCTTCCAGACCATGTCGACCGATACCGTCAGCCGGGCAGCCTTCGCGCGCCTGACCTACGCGATCGTCGATCCGCTGCGCGTGAGCGCGGGTATCCGCTACACCAAGGAGGATAAGGACTTTGAGGGCGTGCTCGTCGGCAATGACCGCATCTGCGCGCTGGGATTTCTGGCCTGTCCGACGGCGGCCATACTCCCATATAACGTCTACACGCCGGTACCGGCATCGCCGTTCGGACCCTTCGGTCCGGTTCTGAGCCCCGCAGGCACCTTCGACACCCTGAGCGAGATCAACAACACGGGCGCCAACATGCGCTCGGCGTCCTATAACAAGATCACCTGGCATGCGGGCATCGATTACGATCTGACGCCGCAAAACCTGCTATATGCCAGCGTCGAGACAGGCTTCAAGGCCGGCGGCTTCTTCTTCTCGAGTGACAATGGCGTCTACAAGCCGGAGACGATCACCGCTTACACACTCGGCTCCAAGAACCGCTTCCTCGACAATCGGTTGCAGGTCAATCTCGAACTCTACTACTGGGATTACAAGGACCAGCAGATCAGCCACCTGGGCGAGGATTCCAGCGGGACTATCATCTTCCCCACGCAGAACGTCGGTTCCGCGACCGTCAAGGGTGTGGAACTGGAGACGCAGGCAAGGCCGTTCGAGTACACGCTGGTGGGAGCGGACATTCAGTACAACAGCGCCGTCTACGACAGCTTTCTCTACAACACTCCCAATCTCAATGGGGGAGCCGGCAATGGCACGGGCTGCGCCAATGTGGGCGCTCCGACGATGACTTACACGGTCAACTGTTCAGGCCAACAGGCGCCGTTCGCGCCGCGCTGGACCCTCTCGGGCAATGTGCAACAGAAATTCCCGCTGCCGAACGGGGCCAGCCTGCTGGCCGAGGCAGACGCACGTTATCAGAGCGCATCGCTGACCGCCCTTGACTTTCTTCCACAGGAAATCCAAGGGGGCTATGCGATGGCGGATTTCTCACTAACCTACGAAGCCGTTAACAGACGTTTCTCCGTCACAGGCTTTGTGAATAATGCGTTCAACAAGACCGTCGTAGACTACTCAGATCCTGTCCCGTTCTCATTTATTCTGTCCCAAGCTCTGCGTCCACCGCGGATTTACGGAGTGCGCGCGGGAGTTCACTTCTGAGGCTGCTATGATCCCTCGAGTCGCCGGGTCTGCAGAAGGTCAGGTCATCCCGCGCTGGCACATGGCTGGCTGGTCTGAGGAGCTGGGAGAGCAGCTCCTGGCCAGGCGACTGGCCGATCAGCCTGTTGTGATGTTTCGCGCCGCCAACGGCAATGTCGCCGCACTTCGCGATCGATGTCCGCACCGTTTCGCTCCGCTCAGCAGAGGTACGCGGGAGGGGGACACTATTCGCTGCGGCTACCATGGCCTGAGCTTCGACAGCACTGGCCAGTGCGTCCACAATCCATTCGCTGCTCAGATACCCAAGGGGGCGTTTGTCCGCACTTACCCGGTGCGCGAACAGGACGGGATCGTGTGGATTTGGCTATCAGACCCGGCACTAATGGACTCGGCGGTGCTGCCGGACTTCGGATTCCTGACGACCACGGCCGCCAATCAGCAAGTTCGTGGCTATACCCGCCTGTCCGCAAATTATGAATACGGCACCGACAATCTCATGGATCTGAGTCACATCGAGTTTGTCCATCGGGGCAGCTTCGCCGGCCAAGGTGTGATCTTCGCCGGCACTCACAAGGTAAGACAGGAGCGAGAGACCCTGCATTCTGACTGGTGGATGCCCAACGTCGCCCCGCCGGGGCACACGATGGGGTTGTATCCGCCCAATGCGATCACCGACCACTGGCTTGACATGCGCTGGAACGCCCCCGCTAGCATGTACCTGCAGATCGGCGCGACCCTGGCGGGGCGTCCGAGGGACGAGGGCATCATCGTTCATCAGATTCACGCGCTGTGTCCGGAGACTTCCGATACCAGCCATTATTTTTGGGCTTCTACGGCAGCGGTTCCATTGACCGACCCCCCGGTCGCCGCGGCAGTGAAAGCCCTCTTTGACAAGGCGTTTGACGAGGAAGACAAGCCGACCATTGAGGCGGCCTATCGGAATATTGAAGGCGGCGAGTTCTGGGAGCAGAAGCCGGTATTTTTAGGAGTAGACGCCGGCGGTCTTCGGGCCCGGCGAGTTCTGGAGCAAATCCGCAAATCCTCTCGCGGTCTTGTGGAAGCCGCGTTGCCCGAGGAATTCCACAGTCGTTAGTCAGGCAATACTCTCGACAGAGGATCTAGTTGCAATGGAAAATCCGAGTCTGACCGCGCCGCCTCCAGTGCGCGAGGGCATCAGTACCAGCGGCTCGGTACGCAACTGGCCGCAGAACTGTTGGTGGGTGGCAGCGCACGGCAGCGAAATCACCGACAGGCCGGTTCTGCGTTGGGTGTTGGAAACGCCGATTGCGCTCTACCGCAAGATCAATGGCGACCCGGTAGCTCTTCACAACCGCTGCCCACACCGCTGGGCTCCTCTATCGATGGGCGAAGTGGCCGGAGACGACCTCGTCTGCCCGTATCATGGATCGCAATTTGCGCCGAGCGGCAAGTGCGTCAAGGTTCCGACACAGAACAGTGCGCCATCGAGCCTGCAGGTGCGTTCCTATCCGGCCATCGAGCGCTACGGCTTCATCTGGGTCTGGACCGGATCGATGGAGCTTGCGGATCCTGAACTCATTCCCGCGGACCTTGCCTTTCTGAGTGATCCGAAATGGCACACTGTCTGGGGCTATAAGTCGGTGAACGGCAATTACATGCAGATCAAGGAAAATGTGCTCGATCTGACGCACTTCGCCTTTCTGCATAAAAAGTCGCTCGGAATCACCGGCTGGGATCGCCCCCCTGCGGTGGAAGTGACCGAGTCACGGGTCACCTTTCGACAGCTGTTCAACATGGCCCCATTACCCCCGGTCTATGCAATTCCGGCCGGAAAGCGACCGGGAAAACCAGTCAATCGCGATAACTGGGGCACGCTGGTTTCGCCCGCAGTCAACTATGGCGCGGTCGATATGAACGATCCTGATCCGGAGCCGAATGGCCTTGAGAGATTTTCGATGCGGATCGTTCATTTGACCACGCCGGTCTCTATAAGCAGGACGCATTACTTCTGGGCCTTTGCCCGCGACCATGGTGAGCCATACGACTACGAGGCAATGCGCGCCAGTGCCGACGTTGTTTTTGGCGAGGACATTGCGATGGTCGAGGCGACCCAAGCCATGGCGCAATGCTCAATCGATCAGGAACACGCTGTCGAAGTCAGTGTCACCGCGGACCGTGCCGCGATCGAGGGTCGACGCAAGGTTGCGGCGCTCGTTGCCGCCGAACAGGGCCTTCTGAAATCAAAGGTATCCTGAGGTGCGACGGAAGTGGGGCTCGCAACGGGCGTGATCGTCGCACGGCCGCCAGTGAACGAGAGCTATCAATACCCGTCGCAGCGGAGCCGCCCAACGCTGCTTGAGGGCCACATTCCGATTGCGCCGCCGCCAGGCATTCCAGTGTGGGATATCGATCCGTACGCCGATGAGATTCTACTGGCGCCTGAAGAGCACTACGCGGAACTGCGCAACCGCGGCGCGCTGGTCTACATCCCCCGCTATGCCGTGCTTGCATCTGGGCGCTATCGCGAGACGCGCGAAATATTCTCCGACTGGAAGCGATTCGTGTCCTCGCGCGGTGTGGGACTGACTGATTTCAAGCACGCCGAACCGTGGCGAGCTCCCAGTCTGATACTGGAGGTGGATCCGCCGTACCATGACAAGACCCGCCGGGTGCTGGTCCGTGCGCTCTCGGCCCGGGCACTGGAATCGCTGAAAGAGACCCTTCAGCGTACCGCTGAGAAGCTCATCGATGAATTGCTCGAGCAGGGCACGTTCGACGCCGTGCCCGAACTCGCCGAGTTCTATCCGACGACCGTCTTTCCTGCGGCGGTCGGTCTGCAGGAGATCGATACCCGCCGGTTGGTTGACTATGGCGCCATGACCTTCAATGCATTGGGCCCCGACAATGCGTTACGGCGGCAGTCCCTGGCGAAAGCCGCCGAGGTTGTGCCCTGGATCACCGAACAATGCCGAAGGCAACGCTTGCGAAGCGGAGGTTTTGGGGCCGTCATTTATGCCGCGGCCGACAGCGGGGAGATCACGGAAGAAGAGGCCGGCATGCTGGTGCGTTCGCTGCTGTCCGCGGGCATCGACACGACCATCACTGGCTTAGGCAATGCCGTGTGGTGCCTCGCTCAGAATCCCGATTCCTTTCAGCAGTTACGCGCCGACCCATCCCTGGCGCGCGCGGCTTTCGATGAAACGCTGCGCTTGACCTCACCGGTGCATACCTTCTGCCGCACCGCCAGCTGCGACACACAGGTCGGCGAACATGCCATCCCACACGATGCCAAGATCCTGTGTGTACTCGGAGCCGCCAACCTCGATCCCGAACATTGGACGGCGCCTGCGCGCTTTGATCTGATGCGCAAAAATCGCGACCACCTGGCCTTCGGGGTCGGCACCCACGCCTGCGTTGGACAGGCAGTCTCAAAGATTGAGGCCGAGGCGGTACTCGGTGCCATCGCCAGGAAGGTTTCCAGCATTGAATTGGCGGCGACGCCTATATGGCGCCCGGGCAATGCCATCCACGCGCTGGAGAGCCTGCCGGTGACCTTTCGGTGCGCCTAAGCAGGGTAGGTCGCGTCGCTACCGATGGAATAATTCAACCAATAGAGCGATGGCTACGCCCAGCGCACCGCATGAAGCGAGGAGTACGCCCGCAGCTGCACAGTCTTTAACAATCCGGATCTCCGGGTGAATATCGGGATGCAGATGGTCTGCCAAGCGCTCGACCGCAGTATTAAAGAGTTCTGCAGCCAACACTGTGCCGCAGGCAAGTACCACGATCGCCCACCAAACCGGCGCGGGACGCACGGTGGCGAGCGCAATTAGGACAGCCAATAGCGCCAAGGATTGCACGCGCAAACTTCGCTCGTTACGCAGTCCGTGCGCGACACCTGCACACGCAACGCATAATCGAGTAAGGAACGACTGGTTTTTATAAGCTTTCATGCTGAGCACAATCAGGGTAGGTGTGCCACGATGTTAAACATTAGCCCATGGTACAACGGGCTAACCGTGATGGTCGCTTCTTGCTTCCTTGCGTCACTACGGTTCATGGCAAAACGCGCCGTAGCTGTGCCCAGCGCGGCCCCGGCCACTGTGTCCGACAGCCAATGCGCATTGTGATTGAGCCGCTCGTATACTGTAAATGCAGCCGCGCCGTATCCAAGCACACGCCGCAACCAGCGGTATTGGTCGTTGCCTGACTCAGCTAGCACGGTGCCTATCGCGAACGCGGCCGTGGTGTGCACGGATGGAAATGAGCTTCCACCTGCTTCCCAATGGTTCGGATCAATGGTTTGATCCGGGCGCTGCCGACCAGCGGCGAATTGGAGAATGTAGGCGGTCCCCACGCTGAGCAGAGCCGCTTCAAACATGGTGCCAGCTTCGCGCCGGCCCCACTGATCGCCAATGAGATTCGCATATCCCCAGGTACCGACGAACATCGCAGCGGCAGGCAGTGCATCCTGAAGATCGTGAGTGTTAGGATTTAGGGGGCCTCGAGAGTTGGCGGTAAAATGCTTTCGGACATCTCCGTCAAACTGGTGCGCGACGCCGATCGCAGCCAGACTTCCCCCGAACCATAGCCAATCCGCTTCTCCCCATCGCAGTGGAGCGGTGGCGTATGCCTTGACTGGGGCAAGCAGCCGAGTGAGCGGCGACGGACAATCGGAATCTACGTCCTGATCACAACCAACCGACTGAGCCCACCCGGCGCCCGGCAGTATTGCCAGCAGCACTATTACGGGGAACATCGCCCGTGCAATCGCACGGGAGGGTGGCGATGCCATTCGGCCCTTAACCCTCAGCCCGTGAAGTCGTGGCCGTCCGCATTGACACGCTGAGTCGTCGAATCGGTCGTACAGCTGCCGGAATGCGAATCAGTACCAATACAACGACTCCGGCAATCAGAAAGCCGCCTAGCTTGTTAGCAGCGGCCTCGGTTGGATAGTTACTCCACCACGCGGTCAGTTCGTTGACACCCACAAGTAGGTATAGCCAGAGATAGATGAGCCGCGAGGATCGGCGGATATCCGCAGTTATTAGCAGTGTTACCGCCGACCTAATCGTCACGGGAAACTTCGTGCGAACGGGCGAGGGCGGCTGGTGCGACAGCATGTTGGCGGCGAGCAACCTGTCAGTCGATACTTTGCACTGCAAAGTACATCCGGAAGCCTCATAAGGCAACCAATTTGATTTGCGCGACGAGCCTTTGAGATACGCCGCGCTCCGACGACCCAATGGCGAATGTGCCCTCAGTCGGACCCGGCCGCGGATGCGGCTCAGCCGGAGTCGTTGCCAGTGCGGTCCCGAATTCGGCCGTGGCGAGTAATCCTCCGAGACCTGCAACGCTCACCGTACGCCCCGAAGCAATCCTGTAAGCAGTGCAATGGCGACACCGAGCGCCCCCGACCCAGGCGATCAGAGCGGCCACACCGGCAGCAACGATTGGATCTGCCGGCTGCGCTCGGTGCGCACAGCGTGCCTCACTTCGGCCAGCGCGAAGTGCAGACGGGTCAGGAATGGCTGATTGTCATGTGTCTGCATCCCACATCCCTGAGTCTTTTGTCCGGAGCCTAGAATCTCTTCTGAAGACCGACGCTGATACCGCCGGGCAGGATTTGAACCGACAACGGTGTGTCACGCTGCGAGGCCCAATACCCCGATGCGGTGCCCAAAGCCCAACCCGCGAGTACGTCGGATTGCCAATGGGCCTGCTGCTTGAGCCGGCCGATCCCGTCATAAAGTGGCAGGAGCTCCAGCGCCCAGATCCAGGGATGATCGCGCGCCGCTTCATCGAGGATGATGGGTGTGACGAACCCGGCCTGCAGGGTCACCTCACCACTCGGAAAGCTCTGGCAACATCCGCCCTGGAACCACTTATTGGGACCTTTGCCCTGATAAGGGCGGGCCCGGCTGAACGCGTACTTCAAGGCTTGCGCTGCGACGCCTGAGACCGCGGTCGAGTCGATGCTCTGCCAGAATTCATGGCCCAGGGAATCATCGTTGCCGAGCCAGAGCGCGCCTGCGGCTTCGGTCGCAATCACGCCAATTTCGAGATCGAGCTGATAGCTTCGCTTCCAGATACCGCTGTTATCGTAGGCCCATTCATGGTCCATGCCGAACAGCCCGCTCCCGGCAAAGGCGCGGGCAGATGCCAAAATCAGCGGCATCAGCAGCAGGAATACGGAGTAACGCGCACGAGACATGCCCACCTCACAGCTCTGCATGGGGCGTTGGATGCCGCGGGTTATCCGCAGTCGCAACGACTAGCCGCTCGCCAGCGCTTGCTCCCCCTTGCTGTCCGAAACCACCGCAATCGCAGCGGCCGCATCCAGAACGACTTGCTCGAGCACTGCAAAGTATTCGAGGCAGCGTTTTCGGCCTTGCCGCGACACGCGGTAGGTCGTCTGCGGACGGTTGCGCTCGGAACCTTTCGCAACATCGACGAGCTTCGCCTCCTCGAGCACCTGCAAGTGACGAGCGAGGTTTCCATCGGTCAATCCACAGAATTCCTTGAGAGTTCCGAAGGCGAGGCCTTCAGGATGAGCGAGCAGTGAGGTGAGCACTCCGAGCCGAGCGCGCTCGTGAATGATCCGATCCAAACCTGCATAGGCGAAGCGGTGCGGTTTTCCGGCCATCTTGTTATGCATCCTCATCGGCCTGTGCATAACCAAATTGCAACAGCAACGCGACCATTAACTGACCAACGCCAAACGGTATGCCCATGAGCCATGGCGAGAATGCGAGATCTCCGCGACCGATGACGAGGCAGGCCAAGCCCGTAGCCAGATACCAGACTCCGACCACAAATATTGGACGTGGCAGAACCCGGCAGGATGAGAAAACGCCCTGGCTGAAGAGCACCTGCCATAGGCCTGGAAGCATCCAAAGCGTTTCCGGCGCGCATTTGAAAAGCAGCACGGTCAGCAGTAACCCGGCAACGATGGCGGGCATGAATTGCTCGAGCGCGGAATGGACCATCTCCATCGCCAGACCCGAATGGACGCGCGGCGCACGAAAGAGTGCTTCGGTGATGATGATCACCAGCGATACGCCGGCGGTCACGATCCAAATCGCCAGATACGAGCGAATCTGATGTGGGAGGTCACTTAACCAGCGCGCTTGCAAGGACGCAGCTACGAGCGCCAGTACGCCTGTGACTGCAAGCGTCGCAGATCCGTACCCACGAAAAGCAGCGCTGCGCGCTAACTGACCGCGAATCGAATGAATTTCCTCCAAGGCTCTGTGCAGGTCCGTCATGCTGGATACCATTCACTTTGCAATGCAAAGTACAGCGGACATTTGACGGCGGCAAGTCCTTTCTCCTCGCACCGGTTGGCCAGTTGCCAATGCGCCGCGCTCCGTCACGACTTTGGCTGCGTCGTGCTACGGCTTGGCGGCCATCGTTATGCACTGGGTTTCGGCGTTGCGAACGATTACGGGGCAAGCCGTGCACCGACAGCAACGCTTTCGTCTTCTGATACACTGGCTGTTACGCAGGCCAAGTCCAAAAGACGCAAGAAAGCCTTTTAGAATCAGTGGTTACACGGTGGCCGATGGAGTCCAGTCCTCCACCCTAATCCCTGATTGCGAGGTTTTAAACACCTCCCGGCCCGACATTATCATTCATGAAGTCTTTAGCCCGGAGCGGCATCGCGGCCGCGAATGAGGAATTCATGTCGACTTTGACTAGCGAACATTTGTGGCGCTCTCCCCCTTGTGGCGATAGAGAGAAAAGCCACCAGCGGAGTGCGCAACCTTGCTCAGTCGCTTAAGATATGAGGGAAGTCAAAGCCCTGCAGTACGAGCGATATGGGCACTTCCCTGGACGCCGCCAAGCGACTGTTCGCCTCGCCTTATGTAGGGTACGCACTCGCGGCCGCCGTCGCCGTTATGGCTGCGTCATTGCACTGGCTGATCCTGCCCTTGGTCGGCGGCCAAATTCCGTTTCTGTTTTTTGTTCTGGCTTTGGTCTTTGCCGTCGTTTTCCTCGGCCGGGGTCCGGCGTTGCTGGTTCTGCTCCTGGCTGTCGTCAACGGCTGCTTGATGGCGCCGCCGATCGGCTCGTTAGCGATTCAATCTCCCCACGATCTGGCGGCGGTGCTGATCTTCGCCGCGAGTGGCCTGCTGCTCGTCGTC
>Ga0302324_100025089_pt1 | contig 11456 bp, 8 predicted proteins | sample Palsa_T0_1_FD_201949 | JGI IMG/M metagenome (GOLD analysis project Ga0302324, IMG submission 201949) | Peat permafrost microbial communities from Stordalen Mire near Abisko, Sweden - Palsa_T0_1 | ecosystem: Environmental > Terrestrial > Soil > Palsa > Peat permafrost | place: Sweden: Abisko... | reverse complement strand
CTCGAGATCGGCGCCCTCCAGCAAATCCATGACGAGGAAGGGGGCATCACCCAGTTCGGGAGCCACGTCGGCGTCGGTGACGCGCACGACGTGGTCGCTCTGGATGCGCGAAACAGCACGAGCTTCGCGCTTGAAGCGCTCCACCGATGCGCCCGGCTGCCGCGTGAGCACCTTCAGCGCAAAGCGCTGGCCGGTGTGCAGGTGCTCGACCTCGTAGACCACGCCCATGCCCCCCTGGCCGATCATCCGAAGGGGGCGGTACTTACTACCGATCAGGGAAGGGAGGTCCATATCCGAGATGATCGATCTTCTGCCGCTATTCGAGACGGTACCGGGGGTTTTGTGGCGCGGTCAATCCATGTTTCATCACTCGGTCGAGGAGCCGGTTGACCTACACCGAGGTGTTCTGTCAGCCTTGACGCTTGATGTTGAAGGGTCCCGGGGGACGGCTGGCGGCGCTGGCGCCGTTTGTCGCGATAACGATCGGCTCGTCGTCGGCGGGGGCGGACGCGACCGATCAACAGAAAGCGCTCGCGCTCCGGCTATTCGACGAGGGCCGGTCACTCATGGCCGCGGGGAAGGTCGCCGAAGCCTGTCCCAAACTCGAAGAGAGCCGGCGGCTCGATCCCCTTCCCGGAACGGTGCTCAACCTGGCCGTCTGCCACGAGAAGCAGGGGCTCGCGGCGAGCGCCGTGGCCGAGTTTTACCAAGCGCGCGCGATGGCAGAGCGAGACAAGCGGGGCGACCGGGTCGCCTTGGCCAACGACCATCTGCGCGCGCTCGAATCCCAGGTCTCGAACCTCGTCATCGTCGTGGGCCCTGCTGCCGACCTACCGGATTTGCTCATTCAACTCGACGGCAATCCCGTAGGCCGTGCGGTATGGGGCACGCGCATACCCGTCGATCCTGGCGAGCACGCCATCGAAGCGGCAGCGCCGAACAAGAAGCCGTGGAGGGTCGTGTCGAAAGTGTCTCCTGCTGGGGACGTAGAGACCGTGACGTTGGCGCCGCTCGAAGACGCTCCGCCAACGCTCTCTCCGCCTTCCGCCGCGCCCGAATCGCCCATGCCCGCTACGCAAGGTCAGGCCCCGTTGGTCGCGTTCAGCACCCCCGAGCACCACCGGATATCGACGCGCCGACAGATGGGGCTCGTATCCACTGCGGTCGGGGTGGTTGGGCTCGGCATGGGCAGCTACTTCGGCGTGCTTGCCTTCAGGAAACACGGAGAGCCTGGGGGCGGGACGTGCACCGAGCTCCCGTGCGATCCTTCGGTTCGGGGTGAGGCTGCGACCGCGGCAGACGCCTCCACCGCGACGTTCGCCGCCGGTCTGGTCGGCCTGTCTCTCGGTGCGTTCCTCTGGTTTGGCGACTCGAGCGGTTCCGTCGATAGGCCTGCGGTGAGCGTGCTTCCCAGCGTGGGGCCGGGGCGAGGCGGAGTCGACCTGTCGACGCGGTTCTGAAGGCGCGGTGGCACTGGGCTCTCCTGAACCGGACTGAATCCACAGTTCTCGATTGTGTCGAAAATGTTCTCCCATGGACCTCCGTCGAGCCCGGTACGCATACCGCGGGGCGCTTGATTCTCGGGAGATCGCGCTTGCGTGCGAATCGGGCGGGGGCCTCGCGCTGCACGACGTGCGGTCCAGCTTTTGCTTATTTCTCGACGGAGGAGATTCCTATGAACAGCGATCCGATCCGTGGTCAGACCATCCGCTTCACGTTCAACGATGGCCCGATGGCCAACAAGACCTTCGAGCACGAATTCGATACGAGCGGGACCGTGAGCTTTCGCATGGTTGGCGACAACGCCACTTCGGCTGGCAAAAATGCCAAAGACGGCAGCAAGAAGGCGCCGGAACCGAAGTACGAGGCCGCGAGCGCCGGGGATGGTGTCGGAGCCGTCTCGTACGTCGGGAGCGGCGGCTATGCGCTGACGACCCTGCTGGACTTCAAGAGGAAAAAGCTGGTGGCGTTCTCCTCGAATGAGAAGGGGGTCTCCGTACAACATGGGACCTTCGAGTACGTAAAGTCGCCGGCGCGGCCGTCTAAGGCGCACGAGGCATAGGGTCTACGAGACCTACCGGACAAAGGGCCGAGGCATAGAAGTGATGGCCGGCGCGGTATCTCGAGGTACACCGCATCTGGAGCACTGCATCAACCTTGGCTGCGTGAATGACCTCGGGAGGTCGAAAAGGATGCTTGCGAAGAAAGAGACGGCCCGCAAGCGCGCCCCATCAAAGAGCGCGAGCGTGAGGCCGCAGCCGCTGATCGCTGTCCGTGATGTCCCATCGAGTAGCCGATGGTACTCGCAGCTCCTTGGGGCGGAGCCGACGTCCAAGAGCATGCGCAGCGATCATGCGCGCGTCTATGACCGCCTTCTTTGCGGCGGCTCTCTCGTCCTTCAGCTGCACGCTTGGGATGAAGAGGAACACCCGAACCTCGTCAATGCGAGCGAAGCTCGGCCTGGGCATGGAGTCCTCCTGTGGTTCCAGGTGGATGACTTCGATGCGGCGGTAAAGCGAGCCCGCATTTTGAAGGCGAAGGTTCTCCTGAAGCCCCACGTCAATCCGGCGCCTGGCCACCGAGAGATATGGGTCCGAGACCCTGATGGCTACGTCGTGGTGATTGCCAGCCCGGACCGGGAAGCGCGTTAGCGCGCGGCTCCAGGGGAGCCTAAATCGCGAAGCGTAGGACGCGAAACCTAGTGCCCGCGCATACCCGCGTTGGCGGGCACCTCGCGGTGGATTTTTCTTCGCAAGTCCCGGACCGCGTCGTAGCCTCTGGCGCGCGGCATAGCGAGTCGACCGCGGGACGGGATTGTTGTCGATGAAGCTTTGCTTCGGGCATCGGCGTGCGTACGGGCTGTTGGTGCTCGCATCGCTGTTGGCGTGCCCACCCTTCAAGGCCGACACGCGCTGGCTGTTCTCGGACGCAACATATTCGGGAACGACGGTGGGGACGCCGCCGTCGGCAACGTCCCCGGAGCTGGATCTCCAGGTCTTCTCGGCCCTGGAGCTCGAGGCGATGATGACGTACCGCAAGCCCGCGGAGATGGCGAAGTGCCTGCACGCGTTCCGAGAGCAGGACGTCCGCGCGCTCGGCGAGCAACTAAACCAGGCAGGCAGCAAGTGGGCGTCGGTCGCAGCGACGATCCCCCTTTCTCCCGAGTGCGCGGGAACAGGCGAGCCGCAGACGCTCGTGCAATTCGTGCTCGCCCGCATCGCCACCACCGCGACGGAGATGGCCATCACCGAAGCGGACACGGTCAACGGAGGCGCGCACGACGTCTACAACCACGTGCGAACGGCGCTCGATGCCATCGCGACGCTCCTGCGGAACACGCCCACGCAGGAGCAGGAGACGCAGGACGCTCCCGTCCTCGCCATGAGCGGCGGCGCCGCGAACGGCGCCTTCTCTGCGGGCTTCATGTTCGAGCTTCTGACGATCCGTGAGCGGATTCTGCGTGACCAAAACATCGACGGCACCGGGAAGTATCGCTTCAGCGCGCTCGTGGCCACCAGCGTGGGCGCGCTCATTGCCCAAATCCTGGACCTGTACTTCGTCGACTCGAAGGCCGACCTGTCGCCAACGCAGAAGGCCTTCGTCAAGACCACCTGCGAGGACTACTGGGCGCCGAACCGCCCGCACGACGCCTGCTACCAGGGCGGCAACGGTGGCGTTGACGTAGCGACGTCGAGTAACAAGAGTTGCTTCGACGGGTGGCCAATGAGCGCGAGCACGCAAGACCAGCTCGATCTGGGGCTCTCGGGGCTCGACGCCACGACGCGAGCGGCCCTGTTCGCCACGCGCCCGCGCCAGATGTGCGCGCTGACCAAGCTGTACAAGTACTTCACCGATGACGACGAGGAGACGCTCATGTGCGTCGAGTCGGGCCCGGTCACGAGGCTGGTCGGCGTGCTCGGCGCACCGACCGCGAACTTCACGCGCTTCGATCCAATGTCGACGAACATCATCGCGCCCGTGCTCGCCAACTTCGCCGACGAGCTGGTCGCGAACGACACGCCCCGCGTCGTCGTCTCCGTGGAGTCGGAAGACAACCAGACGGTCGGCCTGGACGAGCGCACCTGCGTGAACATGCCATCCAGCGGGCCAACCATCGCCCTGGCGCCTGTGGGAACGCGGGAGTACTGCCTCGGCGCCGGTGTGATGTCGTCGGCCGTCTTGCCGATTTTCGCCCTCGGAGTTCGTCACAACTACGACGGGGTGAACCCGCACGGCACCTGCGGAACCTGGTTCGACGGCGGCCTTCGCTCGGGCTTTCCGGTATACCGCGCGCTGCGCATGAGCCGCCCGGCGATCGACGGAATCGTCGCCGATCCCCGGAACGCGCTTCGCGTCCTCGCCGTCGGCACGGGGCCGCTCGAGGGACTCCCCAACACGCGCCCCACGAACGCGTTTGCCGTGCTGCTCAACACCATCAGCCAGATGTCGGGACAGAACGAGGTTGCGGAGGTCACCCTCGCGCAGCAGATGGCAATCGTCCGCGACCAGGAGATCCTCGAAATGATGGGTGGGGCTCGCGACGCAGCGCCACCCCCGGCGCTTGACGACGACCGCGCCATCAGCACCATTTACGTCCCCACCGAGACGCCGGCGTACATCGTCGCAGCCGCGGACTACGCATTTGACCGCACGCTCATGCGCGGCCTCTGGGTCTGGGGCCGACACCTGGCGATCGAGCGCATCCTTGGGCAATCGCCGCTGAGCGCATCCGCGACGACACCGTCCAAGTCCACGCAGCTCTTCGAGCGACTCGGCTGGACGGGTCTCGCCAAGTACGCGGCCGAGTACGCCAAAGCCGACGCAACGCGTCTTCAGCCCTGGCTCGACGCCTTCAGCATCCCGACCGAGTGCCCAAATCATCAGCAGGGGCGTCAGAGCGCGGGCCAGAACCGCATCCGAACCTGCGTCCCCAACTGCGCGCAGATCACCCCTAACGGAAAGGATTTCCCCCAATACTTTCTTTGCCCAGACAACGCGGGCGTACCTGCGATCGAGAGCCTGGGGCGGGACGCGGGCGCCGGACGCGCCACCGAGAGGCGGCACCCGTGATCACGGTGCGAGCTCTTGCATGCATCGCGTTCATCGCTCTCGCCACCGCAGCGACAAACGCTAAGGCGGACGATTCCTTCAGTACCCCTATCGCGGGGCTCGCTGTCTCTGAAGGCCCACGGTGGGGATGGGGCTCACCATCGGCCGCCACGATGGGAGGCCCAGGCTTCTTCGCCGGTTGGCGAATGACGAACGTGCGAGTGGGCGCCCTCGGGCGCGTGAACTGGTGGGAGGGCAGCCGCGGGCCCGTCGTGGATACCGGGCTGTTCATCAGCGACGATCTCGCGGTGCTTTTCGTCGATCCTCAGCTCTCGGCCGCGTGGTTCGTGCGCGGCGAGCCGGCCTTTCGGTGGGAGTCCGATGCCAGCGTCTGGGCATTTGCCCCGTCGGGCGTGACCGGCATCCGCGCCTTGGGAATTGAGATCGGCTTGGCTGCTACGTACGAACGGTGGCTCTCTAACCTACCTGGTAGCGCGAGCAAGAACGGCGTCGCGGGCGAGTTGCGGATTGGTCTCGAGCTCGTCGAGTTCATCCAGTTCTGGTGTCAGAAGGCCCAGGGCAGCACGCCCCAGACGCCCTAGCCGTTATACGCTGCCGCGCCTCCTTTGGGGGCAGCCGTCCGCACAGACAGCTCAGAGCCGTGCACGGCGGCGAATGCTACCGACCGACTGCCGTCAAGCCCGCGCGTTGGTCAGATTCCGCGCCACGTGCCCTGCTGCGTACGTCTTCGGCCGTATCGACCCGCTCGCAACGCTCGCGCGTCAGTCGCACCAGATGCGATCGAAATGAAATGGGTCACCTTGGAAGTGGGCATCATACCCGTCGCCCAGGGCCAATCGGATGACGCTCTTGATCTCTTCGAATGAAGGCGTCGGTGCCGGCGTCGGCAGAGCGCCGTGCGACAGCATGCCCACCGGGTGAGTCCAGAGGCGATTGAGGGCTTCCCTCACTCTGGTTACGGTGCCGGTTGGCAGACCCGCGATTGCGAGTGTTGTCCCTCGCCTATCGAGCTTGATCCAGCATTCTTTTGGCATAGCCTCGAGCGTGCGCCCGACCCACGGATTCGCGCAATAGCCATCGTCGACCTCGCAAGCAGACGACGCCGGCCTCCCTGCACGACGCTGACCCCACTAACGCCGGCATCGATCGAGATGATCGACCCGCAGAGTATAGTGGGCCGGCAATGAACGGGCCGCGAGGCTTTCCGAGCTGGGAGGATCTCTATCGAAACGACACAGTCGAGAAGCTCCCGTGGTATTGGCCGGCGCTCGATCCAGATCTCGAGGCCGCGCTCGTGCGCTACGAAGTCCGGTCGGGCAGCTTCTTGGACTTGGGAACTGGCCCAGGCACGCAGGCGATCGCCCTGGCTGAGCGCGGTTTCAAGGTGACTGCAACGGACATCTCACCGGCAGCGATTGCCTACGCCGCTCGGAAGGCGAAGGCTCAGGGGGTAGACGTATCATTTATGACGGACGACATCCTGGCGACGCAGCTCACGGGGCCGTACGGCGGCGTGTTCGACCGCGGATGCTTTCACGTGATAGCACCCGAACTGCGCGGCTCTTACGCCAAGACCATGCACCGGCTACTCGCACCGACGGGCTGGCTCTTCCCCATCGCTTCGCGCCCGACGACATCCGCCTCTGTTTCGGAGGCGATAGATTCGAGGTCGTCGAGATCCTCGATACCGAGTATCAAGGGCAACGCGACCCGTGGCCTAAAGCGCTCTTTTCGATCGTTCGGTTGAAAGAAGGGTAGAGCCGGGCGACGCAACCGATGGCCCTCTCCGCCACGATCCATCACTTCCAGGTGATGCTCTCGGACGTCGACCGCAACGTCTACGAAACGCTCGACCTTCGCGTCGCTCGCCACCCGTCGGAGAGCGCGCGCTACCTGACGACTCGGACGCTTGGTTACTGCCTGTCGTACGAGGAGGGGATCGCTTTCAGCAAGGGTGGTCTCTCCTCGGCCGACGAGCCGCCGATAGAGGTCCGGGACCCGACAGGAATTCTGCTTGCCTGGATCGACGTCGGGTTCCCGTCCGCGGAACGGCTTCACAAAGCATCCAAGGCTGCGCGCAGAGTGGTGCTTTACACGCACGTCGACGTGGGGCAACTGCGGCGCGAAGCGTCGACCCGCGCCATCCACAAAGCGGGTGAGATCGAAGTATGGCGGTTCGAGCCCTCGTTTCTCGACGCGGTCGAACGGACTCTGGGTCGTACGACGAAGCTCGAGGTCGCTCGGAGCGACGGCCAAACTCTACGTGACCGTCAACGGCCAAGTAATCGAAGGCGAAATCGATCGCGTACGCTTGAGCGACAACGAGGGTGAGCGCTTGGCGGGCCCGTGTCGACGCGACGCACCGATGGATCTCCGACTGGATCGGATTCGCGTCGGTCGGGTCCTCGCCGTCGTGTGCTCGACCGTACCGGTCATGGAATGGAGACCGCGCACCTTCCGACCACCGCAAAGGCCGGCTTATGCACGCACGGGTTGAGTGCAGAGAGAGGGCACGCGGAGTCCGCAAAACAAAGGGTGCCGTCCCCACTTGTGAGCGAAATCAAAGCCGGGACTGCGACGAACAACACAAAGAGTGCCGCGAGGATCGCGGCAACGAGGGATCTTCGGGGCTTCGCGCTTGTCACGCAACCATGGATCATACTCTCGCTAGTGGCTCTGCTGCGACCAAAGGTAAGTCGTGCGAGGCCAGGCCAGGGTTGACGTCGGAGTGACGCAATTTCCTCGAGCGATAGCCGCCCACCGTGGTCGTGCGCTAGTCTCGCTCAATCGGGGTTTTCATGTCGGCCAAGCGAGCTGCCCTTTGCGCGTCGGTCTTTGCCGTCGTCAGCCGCGAGGCCCGTGCCCGATCCATCAGCGCGGTCTTTTATGAAACCGGAGTCCGCTGCGCCCACTCGCCGTGACGGCAGTCCCGCTCGGCAGCCGCCAGTTGGGTGCGCGCAATCCCGACTACCGCGCCGACGTCGACGGTCTGCGGGCCTGGGCCATCCTCGCAGTCGTCGCCTTCCACGCCGCACCGAAGCTCGTCCCGGGCGGCTTCGTCGGAGTCGACGTCTTCTTCGTGATCTCGGGCTTTCTCATCACGGGCATCGTGCGCCGCGGCATTGCCGAGCAGAGCTTTCGCTTCGCGCAGTTCTATACCCGCCGCGCGCTGCGCCTCTTCCCCGCCCTGCTGATTGTGCTCGTCTCCGTGTCCTTGTTCGGCCGTCTCGCTCTCTTCGATGACGAGCAAGCGCGCCTCGGCGCCGAGGTCGTAGGCGGCGCGGGCTTCGCGGCCAACTTCGTGCTGCTCGACGCGACGCGGTACTTCGACCCGGAGGCGCGGCTGAAACCACTCTTGCATCTCTGGTCGCTCGGGGTGGAAGAGCAGTTCTATTTGGTCTGGCCCGCCATGCTCGTCGCCTCGGCCCGCCGTCGCATCCCATTCGCTCTACTCATAGGCAGCCTTGGCCCCGCGTCGTTCGCGCTCAACGTCTGGCTCACGTGGCGGTCGCCGCCGAGCGCATTCTTTCTTCCCTTCGGTCGGTTCTGGGAGTTTCTCGTGGGCGCGGCGGCATCAGCCGCGATGCCGGCGCTCGAGGGCGCGCGGGCCAAAGTCACGCCGAGGCTCGGAGACGCCGCCGCGGTGGCGGCGCACCTGGCGATTCTCTACGCCGCACTTCGGTTCGACGAGGCGCATGCATTCCCCGGCGCGCGCGTTCTGCTTCCGGTGCTTGGCGCCGCGCTCGCCCTCGTCGCGGGCCCCGGCGCGTGGATGAACCGCGTCCTGACATCCTCCAAGCCGATCGTCTGGATTGGCCTCGTGAGCTATCCGCTCTACCTGTGGCACTGGCCGCTGTTGTCGTTCTTGGACATCACGACCGAGGGGGTCAACCCGGCCGCAGGGCGGTTGGCACTCATTGCCGTCGCCTTCGCCCTGGCCGCACTGACCTGGCGCTTCGTCGAGCGACCGGCGCGCTTCGGCGGGCACGGGGGGCCGCTGGCGTGTGCGCTGCTCGGGGGCCTCGCCGTCGTAGGCGCCGGCGGCGCCTGGACCTGGGCGAGCAAGAGCGGCGAACACGATTCGCGCCGGGCGTCGCTCGAGCTCACGCTCTTGCACCGCGACTCGACCGTCATCGAACCTGCCTGCCTGCTCGACGCCTCGACGAGAAAAGACGCGATGTGGTGCAATCGCGACCGGCGCGAGTCGACGCGCTACGTCCTGCTCGGCGACAGCCACGCGGCGGCCCTCTACCCCGGCCTGGTGGCGCGCTCGACCGAAGGCCACCGCTGGGAGCTCATGGCTTTTCTCGGTTGCGAATTCATGACCGGCGGCGTGCACAAGACCTCGCGTGACGGTGAGGCGTTCGACGCTCGTTGCCGGCGCCTCACGCAAGGCGCTCTCCAGGCGATCGTCGCCGATACGCGGGTCGAAGGCGTGCTCTTCGCGTGGGCTTACCGGGACCTGACGCTCAACCGCTACGCATGGGAACAGGACCACGAGGCAACGGGTTCCGCCGACGATCTCTTCGTGGCCGGGGTCTCCGCCACAATCTCGACGCTGCAGCGCGCGCACAAGTCGGTCGCCCTGCTCGTCGACAACCCAGAAATCACCGAGCGCCCTGCCGATTGCGTCGCCGCGCGCCCGTGGGTCGTTCGAGGCGTCGAGCCGAAGTGCGCGATGGCAAGGTCCGAGTTCGACAACGCAACGCGTGCCCTCCGCGCGGACTTGGAGCGCCTTCGCGCGGCCTTTGGCGTCGTGGTCGTGGATCCCACCGAAACCGTGTATTGCGACCGGGCTTGGTGCCGCGTGATGACGGGCGAGGGAGCATCCTTGTACTCGTACACCGATCACTTGAGCGACGTGGGCAACGCACGCGTCGCGAGCGCGATCCTGGAGGCCACCGGCTGGCGATAACGAACCTCACGGCGCGGTGACGTTGACCACGGCGCCGGTGTAAGTGACCGCCTTGTCGGCCGTGGCGGTCGCGTCGACGCCTGTGCCGTGTCCCTGCGCGACGAAGACGACGTTGAACGTGCGGCTCTGCAGCATTCCAGGGAAAGAGCCTTGGCGCGCTCCGATCGTCAGCGTCTTCGTCGCGTCGTTCCACGTCAAAGGAATGGTCGCGTTCATCCCCTTCTCGTAGTCGTAGTTGTCGTTCTCGTCCTCGTAGAGCGTGAACGCGCCGTCTGCCCCCTTGTACACGCGAATCTCGATGGGATCGCAGGGCATCGCGGTGGAGTACTGCATGATCGGGCCCATCGGCACGATCGATCCCGCAGGGACATAGAGAGGAAGGTGGTCGATGGGCGCATCGGCCATCACCGATTGGCCGCCGCTCTGCGTGGAGCCCGCCCAGAAGTCGTACCAAGTGCCAGTCCCCGGCAAGTAGACCGAGCGGCTCGTGGCGCCTTGGGTCGTCACGGGATTGACCAGGAACGCGGGGCCGAACATGTACTGATCCGGAATATCGATCGCCTTCGGGTCCGACGCGAAGTCGAAGACGAGCGCGCGCATCATCGTATACGCCTCGCTCGTCACCATCCACGACAGCGAGTAGAGGTACGGAAGAAGGCGGTAGCGCAGGTTGTCCGCGCCTTGCAACACCGTCTGTGCGGCGGCACCAAACGCATAGATGTCCTTGTCCGGGCCCGTGCCGTGCACGCGGAACACCGGGCAGAATACCGCGAACTGAAACCACCGCTCAAAGAGCTCCGTATAGCCGGATGTACCGAAGCCGGGAGAAGGAGGATTCTGGAAATAGCCGCCAACGTCCGTGGTCCAGTACGGAACCCCGCTCAGCGTGAAGTTGAGGCCGCCCGGGATCTGCCGCGCAAACGTGGACCAATCACCGTTGATGTCTCCCGACCAAGTGGCTGCTCCGTTGCGCTGGCTTCCGGCGTACGCGGAGCGCGTGAGGATGAACGCGCGCTGTCCGCTGGTCGCAGCGCGCTGCCCCTCGTAGATCGACGAGGCATGCATGAGGGGATACGCGTTGTACACGACGGCGCCCGGGCCCAAGCTGGTCTTGAAGTTGCGAAACTCGCCCCAATTCGCGTTGAGCTCCGGCTCGGAGGCGTCGAGCCACCACGCGTCGACGCCGAGCGAGAAGAGCTCGGTGTTAACCTGGCTCCAGTAGAGAGAGCGGCCACCGATGCCGAATGGATCGTAGTAGTATGTTGTCCCGTCCGACAATGCAGGCGTGATGAAGTCGCCGGCAGATTGCAGCGCCGCGTAGTTCGCGCTCCCTTGCGCGAAACGGGCCCAGACCGAGAGCATCGCGTGAAAGCCGGTCTGGTGCAGCGTGGTGAACATCGCTTTCGGGTCGGGGTAGTTGGCGGAATCGAACATGTGGGAGCCCCACGGGTTGCTCCCCCAGTACTGCCAA
>Ga0302324_100025088_pt1 | contig 11456 bp, 9 predicted proteins | sample Palsa_T0_1_FD_201949 | JGI IMG/M metagenome (GOLD analysis project Ga0302324, IMG submission 201949) | Peat permafrost microbial communities from Stordalen Mire near Abisko, Sweden - Palsa_T0_1 | ecosystem: Environmental > Terrestrial > Soil > Palsa > Peat permafrost | place: Sweden: Abisko... | reverse complement strand
GAACAGCCGGAAGCGTCCGAGACCAATGGTGCGATCTTTCATGTCGGACATGACGTGCCGCTGTTCGAGAATGCGGTGGCGCACCGCGTCGGCGACGTGCTGACCATCGTGTTGGCGGAACAGACCAATGCGTCGAAGAGTGCGACCACGACCACCAAGAAGACCACGACCGAGAACATGGCGGCACCGACACTGCTCGGCGTGCCCCTCACGGTCCATGGCAATAACATTCTCAACAATAACCTCAATGATGCGACCACCTTCGACGGCGAGGGCGCCAGCGCGCAGAGCAATGTGCTCACGGGCTCGATATCGGTGACGGTGGCCAGGCGACTTGCCAACGGCAATCTGCTGGTGCGCGGCCAGAAATGGATCACGATCAATCAGGGCAAGGAGTACGTGCGCATCGCGGGGATCGTCCGGCCGATCGATATCGGTCCCGACAACACCGTAGCCTCGACCTCGGTGGCCGACGCAACCATAGCCTACGGCGCCACCGGCACGCTCGCCGACGCCAATACCAAGGGCTGGCTGGCGCGATTCTTCGATTCCAAATGGATGCCGTTCTAAATGAACAAAGACTACACGATGCGGTGGCTGCAGTTCTTCAGTGCCTGGGCACTGTGCACGCTGTTGCTGCCCAATATCTCGCATGCCGAGCGCGTCAAGGATCTGGCGTCGGTCGGCGGCGTACGCACCAACCAGATCGTGGGCTACGGCCTGGTCGTCGGCCTCAGTGCGACCGGCGATCAGACCACGCAGACGCCCTTCACCGTGCAGAGCATCACCAACATGCTGGCGAAGTTCGGCGTGACCATCCCCGCCAGCGTCGCAGCGCAGATGCAGCTCAAGAACGTCGCGGCGGTCAGTGTCACGGCCGATCTTCCGGCCTTCGTCAAGACCGGACAGACCATCGACATCACCGTGGCGTCGATCGGCAATGCGATCAGCCTGCGCGGCGGCGCATTGCTCATGACCCCGCTGCGCGGTGCCGACGGCGAGGTCTACGCGATGGCTCAGGGCAGCGTCGTGGTCAGCGGCTTCGGCATCGCGGGCAAGGACGGCTCGCGCGTGAGCGTCAACGTCCCGAGCAGCGGTCTCATACCCAACGGGGCGACGGTCGAGAAGGAAGTCCCCACCACCTTCGGCAAGGAGCCGTTCGTGATATTGAACCTCAACAGCCCGGACTTCACCAACTCCGCAAGGCTCGCGGAGGGCTTGAACAAATTGCTCGGTGAAGGCAGCGCGCAGGCGATCGACGCGATCTCGGTCAAGGTGCGCTCCCCGGCCGATGCGGCCGCGCGAGTCGCATTCATCGGGCAATTGCAGGAAATGGAGGTGGATCCGAGCGAAGCACCCGCCCGGGTCATCATCAATTCGCGCACCGGCACCGTCGTCATCAGTTCCCGGGTACGCGTGACACCGGCGGCGGTGTCGCACGGTTCGCTATCCGTCACGATCACGGAGCGGACCGATGTGAGTCAACCCAATGCGTTCTCCCCCGGCGGCACGACGGTGACCTCGCCGCGCTCGGACATCGCCGTGTCGCAACCGACCGATGCACGCATGTTCGTGTTCAACGCCGGAGTCAACCTGGATGAGATCGTGCGCGCGGTCAACCAGGTCGGCGCCGCGCCCGGAGACCTGGTCGCGATCCTGGAAGCATTGCAGCAGGCCGGTGCGCTGCACGCGCAGCTGCTCGTCATCTGAGATACAGCGATGAGCAACGGCACCGTCGCTCCCACGTACTACGCCGACTTCGGCGGCCTTGAAGGGCTGAAGAGGAACGTCAAGGCGAACGATCCGAAGGCGATACGTGCCGTTGCACAGCAGTTCGAAAGTCTGTTCACGACCATGATGCTCAAATCCATGCGCGCGGCCAAGCTCGGCGAGGGTCTGGGGGACAGTCAGCAGAGCGATCTGTACCAGGACATGTACGATCAGCAGGTCGCACTGAAGATCTCGCAGGGCAAAGGCATCGGCCTCGCCGATATGCTGGTGCAGCAGCTCACACGCGCTGGCGCCGCCAAGGCGGCCGCCGGCGCAGCTTCCGGCCCCAGCGCGGTGGGCAGTGCAGCGGGCGCGACGGCGCCGGCCGCTGCCGCGCCGCCTGCAGTCACGGACGCCCAGAAGATCAGCTTCGTGCAGCAGCTCACGCCGCTCGCGACGCAGGCCGGCGCGCAGCTCGGTGTCTCCGCCGATACTTTGATTGCACAGGCGGCGCTCGAAACCGGATGGGGCCGCCACGTACCTGCGGCGCCCAGCGGGAACTCGAGTCAGAACCTCTTCGGCATCAAGGCGGGAGCCTCATGGAGCGGAGCCTCCACGACGGCGCTGACCAGCGAATATGGCCCGGCGGGCGCCGCCACCGTGTCGCAGCCGTTTCGCGCCTACAGCTCGGTGCAGCAGGGCGTCAACGACTATGTAACGCTGCTGCAGCGTAACTCCCGATACCAGGGCGCACTCGGAGCTGGTAACGACGTGAGCGCCTTCGCGAGCGCGCTGTCGAGCGGGGGTTACGCCACCGATCCGGACTATGCCCGGAAACTGCAGGCCACGGCCGCCAACGTCAAGGCGCTGCGCAGTGCAGCCGCCGCGGCGCCGCTCAAGTTATCGGCGGGGTTGCCGATGGCTTCCGCTGCGGGCTCCTCGTGATTGAAAGGACGGCGTAATGGGCGACATGTTATCCAATAGCGTGACGGGGCTGCTCGCCTTCCAGACCGCGCTCGACACGATCAGCAACAACATCGCGAACGTCAATACGCCGGGCTACAGTCAGCAGACGACCAACCTGGTGACCGCTCCGGCGACGCAGACCGGCGTCGGCTCGATCGGCAATGGTGTCGCGGTCGACAATGTCACGCGCTCGTACAGCGACTTCCTCGCCGCGCAGACCAATACCGCGAACAGCAGCTACAACCAGCTCAACACGGTCAGCACGCTGGCCGCCAGCATTGACAACATGTTCAGCGACCCGAGCACCGGGCTGTCGGCGACCTTGCAGAGCTTCAGTCAATCCATCCAGACGCTGGCCAACTCGCCCTCGCAGACCTCGGCGCGTCAGGCAGTCCTCAATTCCGCGCAGAGCGTGATCAGCCAGTTCCAGGGCTACCAGGGCAACCTGACCCAGCTGGGTGCGCAGGTCAACACTCAGATCGGTGCGGAAGCGAGCACCATCAGCTCGTTGGCGCAGAACATCGCGAGCCTGAACCAGCAGATCATGACCGCGCAGGGCAGCAATTCCTCGCAGCCACCGAACTCGCTGCTGGACCAGCGCGACAATCTGATCAATCAGCTCTCGCAGGACGTGAGCGTGAGTACCGTCAGGCAAAGCGACGGCTCGGTCAACGTCTACATCGGCAGCGGCCAGGCTCTGGTGGTCGGCACGACCGCCGCGACGCTGACGGCCACACCGGATCAATTCAACTCAGGCCAGGACGATCTCTCGCTGCAGACCGGCGGCAGCAACGTCGATATCACGAGCGCCCTGAGCGGCGGAACGCTCGGCGGCTTGCTGCAGTTTCGCGACCAGATGCTGATTCCGGCTCAGAACGCCCTCGGGCAGGCCGCCATCACGCTGACGAATCTGGTCAATACCCAGAACGCCGCGGGCCTCGATCAGAATGGTGATGTCGGCGGCGCGCTGATGACCGTCGGCGGTCCACAGGTGCTCGCCAGCACGAACAATCAGGGCAATGCCAGCGTCTCGGCGACGGTCAGCTCGCTCGGGGGCCTGACTGCCAGCAACTACTATCTCGAGTACAACGGCACTGCCTGGAGTCTGGTCGATAGCGCCAGCGGCGTCGCATCGCCGCTCACCGCGGGGTCGGGCGGAACCCTCAGCGGCGCCGGCCTCAGCTTCACGGTGAGCGGTACGGCGAGGGCGGGCGATGAGTTCCTGGTCGAGCCGACCAGTAACGCGGTGAGCGGGTTGAGCATGCTGACGAGCGATCCGAGCAAGATCGCGGCCGCCGGTCCGCTCGTGACCAGCACGGGCACCGGCAATGGCGGCACCGCCAGCGTCGCCTCCGCCACAGTGCCCGACACCTCGGACTGGACCCGGGGCGACTACACGATCACCTTCAGCACGCCGACGGCCTACAGCGTGACCAACGCGAGCGGTGCCGTGGTCACGACCGGCACTTACACGCCAGGCACACCGCTCACGCCTTTCAATGGCATCGACGTGAGCCTGAGCGGTACACCCGCCGCCGGGGATAGCTTCGCCATCGACGACAATGCCAATGGCACGGGCGATAACACCAATGCGCTCGCGCTCGCGGCAATACTCAACCAGGGCGTGTTGAACAACGGCAGCACCTCGTTGAGCGATGCAGTCAACGCTTATGTGGGTACGGTGGGGCTGCAGACCAGCCAGGCCCAGAACGGCGCCACGGCGCAGCAGAGCGTACTCAACAGCGCGCAGAGCGCGCAGTCGGCCGTCTCGGGCGTCAATCTCGATGAGCAGGCGGCCGACATGGTTCAATATGAGCAGGCATATCAGGCTGCGGCGCAGACCATCGCGACCGCCCAAACGCTGTTCGAGTCGCTGCTCAGCGCAGTTGAGAGCTAGGCCGCCATGCGTATATCCACTTCGATGATCAACCAGAGCGCCGTCAACGGCATCATGCAGGATGAGACCGCGCTGTCGACGACGCAGAACGAGCTCTCCACCGGCCTGAGCATCAACACCCCCGCCGATAATCCCGTCGGAGAAGTGGAGCTATTGCAGCTCGACAACACCTCCTCGCAGTATCAGCAGTACATCAGCAATGGGCAGAGCGCCAACACCAACCTGGAATTGGAGAACACGGCGCTGACCAGCTCCACCACGACGCTGCAGTCGATTCGTGATCTGGTGGTCGAAGCCAACAGCGGTTCGAACAGCAGCTCCGACCTCAAGGACATCGCGACCCAGATCAGCGCGCTCGAGAGCCAGTTGCAGGGCAGCGCCAATAGTCAGAACGCGCAGGGCGATTATCTTTTTGCAGGCTATTCGGTCGGCACACAACCTTTCGTGCGCGGCGCGAACGGCTCAATGAGCTACCTCGGGGACAGCGGCGCACCGAGCGTGCAGATCGACAGCAGCACTTCGGTGCAGATGAGCGATCCGGGCTCGTCCGTGTTCATGGATATTCCAGCCGGCAACGGTACCTTCACGTCCGCCGCCAGCTCGAGCAACACCGGCACCGGTGTCGTCGATACCGGCAGCGTGACCAATGCCGCGGCCTGGGTAGCCGGCCAATACACGATCACATTCACTGACCCGACCGACTATACGGTGACTGACACGACGAGCGGGACGCAGGTCGCGTCGGGTACCTATAGCGCGGCCAATGGCGGCGAGATCGCCTTCAACGGCATCCAGGTGGGTATCACGGGGGCGCCCGCCGCGGGTGACACTTTTACGGTCTCCCCTGCGGGCCAGCAGGACGTGTTCACGACGCTCGATAATCTGGTGAGCTCGCTGAACAATGCCGGCAGCGGCGCCGCGGCCAGTGCGCAACTGAGCTCCTCGCTCGGGAGCTCGTTGCAGCAAATCGATCAGGCCCTAGGGCAGATATCGACCACCACCTCGAACGTTGGCTCGCGGATCTCGCTGATCAGCAGCGTCAATAGCTCCGTGACGAGCCAAAGCGCCACGGTCGCGACGCAGATCTCGAATCTCAGCGGCCTGGACTATGCCTCCGCGACCGCGCAGTACTCCCAGGAGTACGTGGCGCTGCAGGCCGCCGAGCAGTCCTACGCCGCGATCGATCAGCTCTCGCTGTTCAAGTATTTATGAGCGCGTGTGATGCATTCGACATTTTCCAGCACTGTAGCCCGATTCATTCAAGTTCGGGACCCAGAGACCGATAACCCCCATGAACACCGTGCGGCGTGTGGGTCGCGCGAGGTCTTACACAGCGACGGACTGGTGTCCGGCGCCTGAACGACACATCAGGAGCATTTGACCATGTCACTAGTCCTCAATACGAACGTCGACTCATTGCTGGCGCAGAACAGTCTGACCGCCTCGGGCAACGAGCTGAGCACCGCATTGCAGCAGTTGTCTTCGGGCTTGCGCATCAACACCTCGGCCGATGACGCCGCCGGATACGCGATCGTCCAGGGAATGACCTCCCAGATCGGGGGTCTCAACCAAGCCGCGCAGAACGCGAACGATGGCGTGTCGCTGACGCAGACCGCCTCCGGTGCCCTGCAGGAAGTGACCAGCGACCTGCAGACCATGCGCAATCTGGCGGTTCAGTCGCTGAATGCGACCAACAGCAGCACGGACCGTGCGGATCTCGACACGCAGTTCCAGCAGCTCAAGGCTGACATCGACCAGGTGTCTCAAAACACGAATTTCAATGGTGTGAACCTGCTCGACGGCACCTTCGCGGGCGCCGCGTTCCAGGTCGGCGCCGATGCCGGCCAGACGATCACAGTGGGTTCCGTTAACAGCACTGCGAGCTCGGCGATCGGGCAGAACTACACGGTCGGTGGTACCGCAGGGGCCAGCTATGTCAGCGCCGGCACCGCAGCCGGTACTGCCCTCACAGGAACCATCACCGTACAGACGGTTGCCGCCGGCGTCACCAGCTCGGCCGTATCCCTGCCTGTGACGCTCGGTGGCGTCGGCTCCACCGCGTCCTCGGATCTCAACGCGGTCGCGAGCGCCATCAACGCCCTGTCCGCAACGGACGGCGGAGTGATCGCGACCCTCGGTGGTACCTCTGCTGCCCCGACCGGCATCAACCTGACCAACACTTCCGGTGGCGCCGTCACCGTGACCGTCACGGGCTTTTCGGCCGTGCAGGCGGGCCTGTCCATCACCAGCGGTACCGCGACGACTGCTGCCAAAAGTACGACCTTGAGCAGCGCTGACGTGCTGACCGTCAACGACGCCAACACCGCCCTGGCGCAGATCGATTCGGCGCTGCAGTCGGTGGCGACAGTGGGTGCGGAGCTCGGTGCTTACCAGAATCGTTTCCAGGCCGCGATCACCGGTCTGAATACGACCTCCACGAACCTGACAGCGGCCCGCAGCACGATTCAGGATACGGATTACGCCTCGGCGACCTCGGAGCTGTCGAAGGCGCAAATCCTGCAGCAGGCGAGTACGGCGATGGTTGCGCAAGCCAACACGATCCCGCAGAACGTGTTGACCTTGCTGCAGAAGCTGCCGTAACAGCGATGATCTACGGGTTGCCGATACCCGGCACAGCAGGGCGGGGACCGCAAGGTCCCCGCCCGTTGTCCTTTTCCAGGTGCGCCTGAGCGGCGCTGCGAATTTCGCGCCACTCTGAGCCCGGGGCGCCACAGCCATGACCACCAGCAGCGCGGCCAGCGCCGTCAGCACCGACAACACGGCGACCTCTACCACTCCCGTCTCGATCGCGAGCAACACCAGCGCCGGTGCGGCCGGTGGCTCGGTGATCGATGTGAGCAGCCTGGTGTCACAATTGGTGGCCGCGACGCAGGCCCCGCAGCAGGCGATCATCACGGCTCAGACCACGGCCGTTACCACCAATCTCTCTGCTCTCGGCACGCTCAAGAGCGCGCTATCGACCTTCCAATCGGCGCTCACGTCCTTGAGCACCCCGAGCGCGTTCAACGAGCAGACTGCGACACCTTCCGACCCCACCGCATTCACGGCGAGCGCCAGTGCTGACGCCGTCAGCGGCACCTACAGCGTGGCGATCAGCCAGCTCGCCACCGCGCAGCAGTTGCTTTCCGGTCCGGTTGCCGGCGGCAGTTCGGCCGCGCTGGGCGCGGGTTCGTTGACCTTGACGCTCGGCACGACGCCTTTCACCGTGACGCTCAGCGCATCCAATGACAGCCTCGAAGGCATCGCCGCCGCCATCAACTCGGCCAGCGACAATCCTGGCATCAGTGCGACCGTGATCAACGGTACCGACGGCGCGCATCTGCTCCTGTCCTCGACACAGACCGGGCTCGCCAACACGATCGCGGTCAGCGCTGATGAGACCGATGGCGGCACCGGCCTCTCGGTGCTGAACTATGGCACTGGCAGTACCGCAAACTACACGTTGCAGAGCGCTGCGCAGGACGCAGCCTTCAGTATCGCAGGGGTGCCTTATACGAGCCCCAGCAATACCGTGAGCGACGCGCTCGACGGCGTGACCCTGACACTGCTGGACACGACTCCCGCGATCACTGGCACCGGTACAGGCACGGGTACAGGCAACGGTACAGGTACCGGCACCGGCGACAGCGTGACGATCGGCAATGATACCTCCACTGTTTCCACGAACATTCAGAGCTTCGTGACGGCCTACAACACGATGCAGAGCGCGCTCGCCACGCTCGGCAGCTATGATGCGAGTACCGGCACGGCCGGGCCGATGATGGGCAATCCGATACTCACGGGCGTGCAGAACGAGATCCAGGAAGCGCTCAACAGCGTGGTCGGCACCTCGACCTACAACACCCTTCCCAGCGTTGGTATCACTCAGAACAGCGACGGCTCGCTGTCGGTCAACACCAGTACGCTGCAGACGGCGCTGACGAGCAACTTCGAGGCGGTCAGTCAATTGTTCAGCGGCAGCAACGGCGTCGCCGCGCAGCTCAATTCCCAGATCAACACCGAGCTCAGCAGCGACGGTTCGATCACCGACTATGGACAGACGCTCACCAGCCAGAACAACGCGCTCGCGACGCAGACCACCGCACTCGACGCGCAGATGTCCGCACTGAGTGCGAGCCTGACGCAGCAGTACTCATCGCTCAACACGTTGCTGTCATCGCTGCAGAGCACCTCTTCCTACCTGACGCAGGCATTCGCCAGCCTGCCGACCGTGCAGGGCACACCCAGCGCCTGAGTGGACGTTCCTGCGTGGCAGCTCAAGTTCGCCCGCAAGTCGCCGTTAAATGCTCTATCAGGAATCGATGGAGCATCGCGCAGTGAGCGTCTATGCAAGAAATTCGAAGCTGGCCGCCTATCAGAGCGTAGCCGTGCATGGCGGGGTCGCAGACGGCGATCCGCACCGGCTCGTACTGATGCTCATGGATGGAGCACTCGAGCGCATGGTGCTGGCGCGCGGCTACCTGGAGCGCGGCCAGATTGCAAAGAAGACGCAGGCACTGCATCAATGCGTCAATATCGTCAACGAACTGCGCGGAGCGCTCAATCTCGCCGAGGGAGGCGCGCTCGCACTCAATCTGCGCGACCTCTACGATTACATGTTGCGCCAGCTATTGCAGGCCAACGCGAACAATGATGCCGAATGCATCAAGGAAGTCACCGGGCTGCTCGGCGAGATTCGCGGTGCCTGGTTGGCCATCGGCCCCGAGACGCGCAGATCCGCTGCGCCGAAGGCGGGCGGACCTAAGCGCTAGGGCGTAGGATCGCGCTATGTACGAGGGAGTCGACACTGTCGTGCTCTACAACGAGCTGGCCTACCAGGACGTTTTGCCCGTGCAATGGCAGGCCTTTCCCGGACCGCCCCACAGCTTCCAGCTGGTCGGACTCGATGAGGCGAACCTGTTGCTGTTGCAGGCCTGCGTGGCAGTCGAGGAGTATCCCTCGCGTGACAAGCCCGAAGAGGTGGCGCCCGTCTCCGGCGAGATCGCGCGGCTGGATTTCAAGCTCAATCTGATCCTGCACCTGTTGTCGCGACTGTTGCAGCGGGAGCCCATGCCACCCGCGACTCCGGTCCAGTTCAACGCACTCGGCGCCTCATGGATCGCCTTCGGGGTGCCGCCCGCGGTCGGTGCACAGGGCCTGTGCCGTATCCAATTGCGCAGTTCCCTGCCGCAGCCGCTGGAATTGCCCGCCGAAGTGACCGCGGTGGATGGCGCGAGCGTGCAGGTCAAGTTTCCGGCGCTCGCCCAGGGCGTCGTCGAGTTGATTCAACGACTGGCATTTCTGCGCCACCGGCGTCGCATTGCCGAGCGGCGCAAGGCGCGCGACGGCTGAGCATCGCAGTCGGCAGGTCATCGATCTGCCCCATCGACCTACCGCGTCGACCTGCCGCATTGGCCGGGTCATTGACGCCTCGCCGCGAAAGTGCGACGCAGTGCACAAGGATTTTGTGACGCCAATCCGATCTCACGCGAGGCCTGACGCTTATTCTGTCAAGCAAGAAGAACAGAGGGAACATGCATGTCCATGGCCGACCATGCTGCTTTGACTGTGCCGTACGACGCCCCCCCAACGGGGCGTGATGCGTCATCGAGATCTGCCGCGAGCCCGCTGGTTCTGCCCACCGGCACCTCCGCCGCCATTGTTCACGTCAATCGCCTGATCGGCCAGGTCGCCCCCTTTGACAGCAACGTGCTGATACTCGGCGAATCCGGCACCGGCAAGGAAGTCGTGGCACGAGCGATCCACGAGAGCTCCCCGCGCGCTGCGCGTCCCTTCGTGCCGATCAACTGTGGCGCGATACCGTCAGAATTGCTCGAGAGCGAGTTGTTCGGCCACGAGAAGGGCGCCTTCACCGGCGCGCTGGCCATGCGCAAAGGCCGCTTCGAGGTCGCGGAGGGTGGCACGATCTTTCTCGATGAGATCGGCGACATGAATCCAACCATGCAGGTCAAGCTGCTGCGCGTGCTGCAGGAACGCAGCTTCGAGCGCGTCGGCAGCTGCGTGATGCAACGCTGCAATGTACGCATCATTGCCGCGACCCACCGCAATCTGGAGGAGGCGATCTCCAAGGGCACATTTCGCGAAGACCTGTTCTATCGTCTCAACGTGGTGCCGATCGAGATGCCGCCGTTGCGCGCACGCGGCGAGGATCTGCCGCCGCTCATCGCGGACCTGACCGAGCGCGTACGCGCCTCAGGTCGGCAGAGCGTGCAGTTCACGCCCTCAGCGCTCGCGGCCATGCAGGTCTACCGCTGGCCCGGTAACGTGCGCGAACTCGGCAATTTGATCGAACGACTCTCGATTCAATGCTCCGCGCGTCCGGTCGGCGTCGCGGATCTGCCACCACGCTATCGGCCAGCGGACTGGTCGCCGTGCGCCGAGCCGATCCCAGAGGTCGCTCGCTGCGAGGCGTTGCTGGCCGTGGTGCCTGCCGCCGCCGCGGCGCCGGCTGCAGAGCTGCCCCAGGAGGAGCCCGCCGACGATGAGGCGCAAGCGGCCATGGACCCACACTACGCCGATGCCCTGCTCGAGGAGATTCCGAACGGCTTTGATCTGAGGCTGTACCTCGAGACCCTCGAACAACGTCTGATCCTGCGCGCCATGGAGGCTTCCGGCGGTACCGTCGCCCGGGCGGCGCGCGCATTGGGACTGCGCCGTACGACCCTGGTGGAAAAGCTGCGCAAGTATTCGATGGGCAGCTCCGACGCGGTGGCGCCGGGTTATTGACGTCCGAACCGGCGGCAATCCCCTGCCGTCGTGAGCCTCGTCACAGTTTGACGGCGGCACGCAAATTGCTCTCTGAGCTTAAGACCAAGTAAATCTTGGAGAGCTCATGGATCAATCGATGCAGACGCCAGTACCA
>Ga0302324_100025087_pt1 | contig 11456 bp, 9 predicted proteins | sample Palsa_T0_1_FD_201949 | JGI IMG/M metagenome (GOLD analysis project Ga0302324, IMG submission 201949) | Peat permafrost microbial communities from Stordalen Mire near Abisko, Sweden - Palsa_T0_1 | ecosystem: Environmental > Terrestrial > Soil > Palsa > Peat permafrost | place: Sweden: Abisko... | reverse complement strand
CGTGTGGACGCGTCTCGCCGCTCTCGTGCTGGCGCAACTGGTCCAAAAGCGCCGTCGCCATTCTCGGCGAGACCATCGACTCACCCACCGCGGCGGCGCGCACTCCGCTGGCAATGTCGCCGACCGAAGCGTCCTTCAGCAGATAGCCGCACGCCCCGGCGAGCACCGCGTCGGTCACATCAGCCTCGTTTGCCGAGATGGTCAGCACGAGCACCTGGGTTCGAGGCGCGATGGTGGCTATCTGGCGGATGGCGTTATGACCGGACATGCGAGGGAGATTGAGATCCACGATCGCCACGTCCGGGGCCTGGCGCTCGATCACCTCGAGACCGGCCTCGGCCGTCGAGGCTTCTCCGACGACTCGAATCTCCTCCTGCTCCAGAAGCTCCCGCAACCCCGTACGGAACAGCACATGGTCGTCGATGACGACGACGGTGATCGGTGCAGACATCTAGCAGGCAGTCTAGGTCGGCGAGCGGTCGAGCACCCACTCGCGTTCACGCGCTGAACGCCCGTATGAGTCATTGGAGCCATTGACCGTGGCTCGCGCCGGGCGTGTAATTCAGTGCCAGTCCAAGTCGCTGTCGGGCTTGGTCGAGCGGGGCACAGCCGGGTCAACAAGGCCCGGATCTGAAGAGACAAGAAAAGGAAACCAAGCCAACGTGTGCGGAATCATCGGATATGTCGGCCATCGGCCGTGTGAGGAGATCCTGTTACGGGGCCTTCAGCGCCTGGAGTATCGGGGTTACGACTCCGCAGGCCTTGCCTTCCAGGAAGGTGGGCGCATCGAGTCGGTGCGCGCCGTCGGCAACCTCTCATCGCTGGGTGAGGCCCTTGCGACGCGGACGCTCGAGCGTGGCAGCGCCCGCAACGGCGTCGCTCACAACGGGGCCGTGCAAAACGGCAACGGGCACAACGGCGGCGCTCACAACGGCGCCAGCGCCGCTGCAGGCGCCCGCAACGGCGGCGCTCACAACGGGAGCATTGCGACGGTGCTCGCGGAGCCGACGACCGGCATCGGCCACACCAGGTGGGCGACGCACGGGCGGGTCACGTGGGAGAACGCCCATCCCCACACCGACACCGAAGGTCGCTTCTCGATCGTGCTCAACGGGATCGTGGAGAACCACCTGATCCTTCGCGACGAGCTGACCGCCGAGGGCGCCGAGTTCTCCTCGGAGACCGATGCCGAGGTCGTCGCCCATCTCATCGCCCACCGCTACCAGGGCGATCTGCTCGCCGCCGTGCAGGCGGCCCTCAAAGAGCTCAGCGGACACTTCGCCTTTGTCGCGATGAGTGCCGATCACCCGGGCCTGCTCGTCGGCACCCGCCGAGAGTGCCCGCTCGTTGTCGGCATGGGCGAGGGCGAGCACTTCCTCGCATCGGCGATCCCGGCGTTCCTGCACCACACCCGTCGAGTCCACGTGCTCGGCGAAGGCGAGATAGCCGTGCTCGAAGCCGACCAGGCAAGCTTCGTGGACTCCTGCGGCCGACGCGTGACCGTCGTTCCGACGACCGTCGACTGGGACGACGATGTCGTCGAGAAGGGTGGCTTTGAGACGTTCATGCTCAAGGAGATCCACGAGCAGGGGACGGCGGTGGCAGACACCCTGGCGGCTTGGCTCGACCAGGATGTGGCGCTGCCGGACATCGGCATCACCGACGATCAGCTGCGCAGGATTCGCAGGGTCGTGATCGTCGGCTGCGGCACCTCCTACCACGCCGGCCTCGCCGGTCGGATCGCCCTCGAGCGGTGGGCGCGAATTCCGGTCGAGGTCGACCTCGCCTCCGAGTTCCGCCATCGTGCCCCGCTGCTCGAAGAGGACTCGCTGATCATCGGGGTCACGCAGTCGGGGGAGACCGCCGACACGCTCGCGGCGATGCGCGTCGCCCGCGCCCGTGGGGCCACGGTCCTCGCCCTGACAAACGTCCCTGGAAGCCAGGCCACACGCGATGCCGACGGGGTGCTCCTCACCCGCGCGGGTATCGAGATCGGGGTCGCGGCCACTAAGACGTTCGTCGCACAGGTGGCCGCGCTGTATGCGTTCACCCTACGCGTGGGGCGAGTGCGCGGGACGCTCTCGCCCGCCCGGCACCGTGAGCTGGCGGACGAGCTGGCGCTGCTCGGAGGAAGGGTCGATGCCGTGGTCGCCTCGGTGGAGCCGGTGGTGCAGCTGCTCGCCGAGCGCCTGGCCGGCTGCGAGTTCTTCCTGTACCTCGGTCGGCTGGCCGGCCTTCCGGTCGCGTTGGAGGGAGCGCTGAAGCTGAAGGAGGTCTCCTACATACCCACCGACGCCTACGCCGCAGGCGAGATGAAGCACGGCCCGATCGCCCTGCTGTCAGAGCGCACGCCTGTCGTCTGCGTGGCGACCGATGTGACCGTGCTCGACAAGATGCTTTCCAACATCTCAGAGGTGCGCGCGCGCGGAGCGCGCGTGTTCGCCGTCGCCAGCGAGGGAAGCAAGGAGATCGCCGAGCACGCCGAGCAGGTCGTCTACATCCCGCAGACCGATGTGCTGCTGCAGACGATCCTGGCGGTGGTGCCGCTGCAGCTGCTCGCCTACTACATCGCGCGCGAGCGGGCGCTGAACGTGGACCAGCCGCGCAACCTGGCAAAGACGGTGACGGTGGAGTAGTCCTTGCCGGGCTTGACAGCCTGGCGGCATGGTGCAACGATCGAAATGCCGTGCGGTAGCGCGGCAGTTGCAGCATCGTGACAGCACTGCCAGGCAGCCCTCGGGGCGGCCCGGCAATGTAGCCAGGCAAGGCGCGTCATTCAAGGAAAGGACTCCTGTGCCAGCACCGATCAGAAAGGCCCTTGCAGAAGCGCAGGAGCGCAGGGCGTTGACGGCTGGCCTCGACGCGAGGCGCCGCTCGCCGGTGCTCCTGCCCCCCGGCTCGGTCATCGCGGGCGCGATCGCTCCGATGACCTCGGTCGTGCTCAGTGAAACTGAGCGCAAGTTCCAGTTACGGGGGCTGCCCCAGGCGGTCGGAGCGGCCCGCCGGGCGCTGCGGGACTGGGAGAGCCACTTCGAGCCAGACGTCTTCTACGACCTGTCGCTGTGCGTCAGCGAGCTCGTCAGCAACACCGTCAGACGCGGCGAGCCGGCCGGAGCCGGTCAGACCGAACTCTGCGTATGGCGCTCGGACACGCTGGTACGGGCCGAGATCAGAGAGCCCCGGCACGACGTGCCCGTCAGCAAGCCCGCGGCGATGGTGAGCGGCGGCGACTGGGGAATGTTCATCGTCGATCGCGTGGCCGACCGGTGGGGCGTGGACCGCAGCGAAGGAACGCTCGTGTGGTGTGAGATCGATCTCGCAAGCGACGGTCGCTCGCGACTGGCGCTCAGGTGATCTCTACTTCGACGCTTGACCGGTCAGGCGAAGCGCCGAGGAGCGGTCGGGGACCCGTAGCTTTTTCAAGATGTCAGAGACGTGTCGCCGCACGGTTATCGGGGAGATGCCGAGGCGGTGGGCAACCTGCTTGGTGGTCAACTCCGTGCGCAGCAGCTCGAGCACCTCGGACTCCCGCTCGGACAACGTGATCATGTCACCGTCGGCGTCCGCGATGCGACGCTCTTTGCCGCGCCGGCGAAACTCGGTGATGAGCCGGGCGGTGAGCACGCGCGGCAACGGCGCCTCGCCGTTCAGCACGGCACTGAGCGCGAACGGCAGGCGCTTGGGGTCGGTGTCCTTGAGCAGATAGCCACAGGCGCCCGCGCGCAACGCTTCAAACAGGTCCTCGTCGCTGTCGGAGACGCTCAGCATCACGACCGGCATGTCGGGCAGCGCCTCCGTGAGCTCGGCCGCGGCAGCGATGCCCTTGCCCGGCATGTAGACGTCGATCAGGCAGAGATCGGGGCGATGCTCGAGGGCCGCCGCGACCGCGCCCTCCGCGTCGGCGGCCTCGGCGACCACCTGGAAGCCGCCTTCTTCCAGCGCAAGACGCACGCCGAGACGGGTCGCGGCGTGGTCATCGGCAAGCACGATGCGAACACGCTCCGCTATGGCAGCTCGACCTCCACAACGGTGCCCTTTCCAGGGGTCGAGGACACGTTCAGGCTGCCGCCGAGCAGTTCCGCGCGCTCGCTCATGCTTGTCAGGCCGAGACCGCGCACGGAGTTGATGGTCGCCTCCACGTCGAACCCACAGCCGTCATCGTCGATCCTCAGCGCGGAGCCGCGCCGGTCGCCCGTCAGGCGTACGAGAATCCGGCCGGCGTCGCCGTGGCGGATCGCGTTTGTCAGCGCCTCATGCAGGATGCGAAGCAGAGAGTTGCGCCGCTCTGCGGCGACGACGACGTCGCTCTGCAGGTCGAGCTCCACATCGACCCCGAATCTGGATCTGAACGACTCCACGGTGCGGCCGATCAGGAGGTCCAGTGGCGCGTCCTCAGGCGAGGTGAGAACGGCTATCGTCGTCCGCGAATCGTGCAGCGCACGCTCAGCGGCGGCGCGTAGATGCACTGCCGTCGCAGCATCCTCGCCGGTCTGGCTCAATCGCTGCGAGTGCGTGGCGATGAAGGCGAGCTCCTGCGCCAGGCCATCGTGCATGTCGCGGGCCATGCGCCTGCGCTCATCGACCGCCACCCGTTGCACGAGCCTGCGCTGGAGCACGCGAAACTCGTGCAGGCACGCATACAGGATCAGCGCGTATGCCCCGAGCTTCAAGATGTCTCCGGCGTACAGCCGGCCACTGCTGAGCGATGGGACGAGGAAGTAGTTCAAGCGCGCCACCGCCAGCACCGCAACGCCCGCCGCGATCGATCTCTCCAGGCCGTCACCCTCGCGTGCGGAATGGCGGGCGAATCCGATGGCCGCACACGCCGCCAGCAGCGTGCCGCAGATCTGCAGGTAGCTCAACAGCAGGTGGCCATGCGATCCGGCGGGAGAGCTCGACCCAGTCGAGCCTGCACTCACCAGCAGGCCCGGCAGATGCTGATCGGCTATGACCAGGGCCGCGGCGATCAGGGTCAAGGCGCCGGCCGCGCCGGCGACGATCGTTCTTGTGAGACGGCGCCCGTCGATATCGACCTGCGGGCAGAAGGCCGCGCCGATCAGGATGCCGCTCGCCGCCAGGCGGGCGGTCAGGGTGATCCACTGCCAGGAATGGCCGGGGCTCGAGTTGACGAGCGAGGGACCGGCCGCGAGGACCAGGTCCGCAAAGCTCAGGATTCCCAGCCCCAGGGCGATCAGCAGGTCACGAAGCTGGTGGGTGGCGCGCATCCGCTCGGCAAACACGAAGGCGGCAAGCGCTCCGATCAACCCGGTCGCCGTGGAGACCGTGGCGTGTCCCGACGAGCTGCTGACGGTGATCGAGAGCGTCTGCAGAAGGACGGTGACGGCGACGGCGAGAAAGGCCACACCGAGCAGCGACGCCTGGGGTCTCACGGCGCCCCATGACAGGACAACAGAGCCAGTCCGGGGACGGCGTGGCGACGCCCTTTCCGCAGATCGCGGCCGCAGGGCCGCGGAGACACCCTCCGCCAAATTAGTCACGGGCGCAATCCGTTGTCGAGCCGGCCTGGGATCCAAACATCCTTGTCTACCCCTGTATTTCCGTTGAATGGAGCTCTGCCCTTGTCAGCTCCATGACTCGGGAACAAGCTCCTCCGGCCTCCTGCGACGAGGGCGATTCTGCCCGTCAGGGCTGGGGCACCGAAGGAGCGCATCGTAACACCCCATACCCGGCTTTACCAGGTTTTCCTTGCCACGCAAGGTTTCATCCGGGCGCTCAGATGCGCGCGGCGTTCAGGGGGTGAACGCAAGATGAGGCACATGGGCCATTGGGCGGCGAGCCGGAACCTAAGACACTAACGAGGCCGAGCGCAGGCGTTGGCTTCGCCAGCAAACGCGAAAGGCAGGCTCCGCTGGACAGTTTGCACAATACGCAGACTTTCAGATGTCCGTCTACATGGAACGAGCGCAACAGCATGGATGCACCCACAGCACCAGACGCCACTTCCGGGACCTCCGCTCCCCGCAATGGCGACGGTCCATCCGCTCCCGTCAACGGCCGCGGCCCAGCCGACGCGCCCGACCCGCTGCAGCGGCTCGCGGCGGAACTCGAGGCGACCGGCGTGCAGCGCTCGACCGAGCGCGAGCAGCCGGACGGTGCAGAGCTGTACGCGGAGGCCCAGAGATTGCTGGAGGAGGCCTGGGGCATCTTCACCGAGTGCCAGGTCATGCGCGACGGCCTGCTCACGGCATGCCTTGAGATCGAGCGGACGATGGACAGCGTCCAACTGCGCATCAGCGGCCTGCCGGCCGTGATCGAGTCGAACGGCAATGGGCATTCGGCCAACGGCAACGCCGCGCTTGTGAGCTCCAGCGGCGCCGGCCTGACCTCCAACGCCGCCGCTCATGGCTCCAACGGCGCCGCTCATAGCTCCAACGGCGCCGCTCATAGCTCCAACGGCGCCGGTCATAGCTCCAACGGCGCGGGCCTGAGCTCCAACGGCTCCGGCCTGAGCTCCAACGGGAACGGTCATAACTCCAACGGCTCCGGACACAGCTCCAACGGAGCAGGTCCCGACTCGAACGGCTCCGGCCCCCACTGATGTCCACGCCGCAACCGGCGATGCTGGTCGATACCGCGGATTCTGTCGAACGGCAAACCGCGCCTGCGGAGCCCACGCTGGATCGCGTCGCCGGGCTCGCCCGCATGCGGGCCCGCAGGGCTCGGCGATCGCCCACCGTCCGGCCGGCGCGCAGACCGCGCATCCTCATGACGACCGAGGGCACCTACCCCCATGCCATGGGCGGCGTCAGCTCATGGTGTGACCTGTTGATCGGCGGCCTGCCGGAGTTCGACTGGCAGATCCTCCCGATCCGGGCCGGCGACCGCAGCCATTCCGCGATCTTCCAGCTGCCGCCGCATGCCAAGGTGGTCGGTCAGATCGAACTGTGGTCCGAGCAGTTGCCTCGCCGTCGCTGGATGGTTCGCGCGGACCACCACTCGCGCGAGAGCCTTCCCGCCAACCTGGTCCGATCGCTGATGGGCTGGGAGGGGAGCTACGACGGTTTGCTCGACGCGCTCGTGTGGTGCCGGCGGCGACCGCAGGCCGTGCGGCGCGCCTTTCGCGGAGCCGGTGCCTGGGAAGCCTTTCTGGGCGCACTCGAGGAGGTGTTGGCCGAGACCCATCCCGACGCAGGACCGGCGCCGCAACTCGACGCCGTCGAGGCGGCGAGGCTCTATCAGACGATCTACTGGATCGCCCGCGCGGCGGCAGTCCCCACCCCGCAAACCGACCTGCTGCACGTTACGGCCGCCGGCTGGGCAGTCATCCCAGCGCTCGTTCACAAGCAGCTGTTCGGCACGGACATGCTTCTGACGGAGCACGGCGTATATGTGCGCGAGGCTTACCTGGCCGCCGCGCGGAGCGCCTCTTCACAGGGAGAGCGCTTTCTGAGCAGCCGCCTGGCCCGAGGGCTGAGCCGCGCGGCCTACACGGCTGCGGACTCTGTGGCCCCGGTGACCGAGGCGAACGCCGCCTGGGAGCGCGGCCTGGGCGTGGACCCGGAGAAGATCCGCGTGATCCAGAACGGGATCGACGCGCCAGCGAGCTACACCGATCCGCCGGGCAACCTGAAGGTGGTTTCGGTCGGCCGGATCGACCCCCTGAAGGACGTGCAGACCATGCTGCGGGTCGCCGTCGAGGTCCACCGACGGGTCCCCGGAGCGCGCTTTGAGTACTGGGGTCCGCCGACCAAGGGCCAGGAGGCCTATGCGCGAGCGTGCGAGGAGCTGGCACGCCGGCTCGGCGCCGAGGAGTGCTTTCGCTTCATGGGGAGCACGCGCGACCCACACGGCGTCGTGCGCGATGCGGACGTGGTCCTCATGACGAGCATCTCAGAGGGGCTTCCCATGTCGATCCTCGAGGCGATGGCCCAGGCGCGCCCGGTCGTGGCAACGGCGGTCGGCGGCGTTCCGGAGGTCCTGCGCGGGTGCGGCATAGTCCCACCACCGGGCGACGTCCATGCCATCGCCACGGGAGTCGCGACGCTGTTGACCAATCCGAAACTCGCCGCACATCTGGGCCAGCGGGGCTTCTCGCGCGTTCATCGCGTCTACACGCAGAAAGCGTGCCTGGACGGCTATCGCGACCTGCTCGGCAAACTCGCGGGTGTGGAGATGGCGGCATGACACCCGCTGAGCACATCGTGTGCAAGCAGTCGGTCCAATGGCGGGTGGTCTGAGCCAGATGGACTCCACAGGACATCAGTACGCGGCGGGCGTGATCGAGGCGCGGCTCGGACGCGGCGCGCAGGACGTGCTGGAGGCCGCAGTGGTGCTGGAGGCATGGGGCGGCGTGCGAGCCGGCAGGGCGCTCAGCCTCGGCTCACGAGTCGTGCCTCCAAAACCACCCCGCTGGACGCCCGGGCGACTGACGACGGAGGAACCCGGCCGCCGTGACGGCATCCTCAGCGAGGCCATAGCCCTGATCATGGCGATCCTCGCCGTCGCGTCATGGGCCGGACCGTTGAGCCGGCAGGTGGGGACATCGGCGCTCGAGCATGCAATCGTGATCGGCCTGCCCCTGACGCTGGCCCTCCAATGGGCGATTCGCAGCCGCTACCTCAGCCGTCGCAGTGGCCTGGCCTGTCTGGCGCATGACCGCCTGGCGCTCGGCGCCGTGGCCGTGCTCGGCATCGAGGGGCCGCTGATGCTGCTTCATCCCTACGGACCTCTGGCCGGTATGTTCGTGGCGATCTGGGTCGGGGGGACCGTTCTCGCTCGCCGAGGCTGGGCGCTGCCCTACGGACTCCTTTTGGTCGCGGCCGTGGTCGGGTTGGAGGCTCGGCTGCCCGCCTACCCGCTGCTGGAGGTATTGACGGGCGTCGTCCTCGTCGCCGGCGTCGTAGCCGTCCGCACCGGCGAAGAGCACTCGAACGAACCCGCCGGCCGGGTGGGACGAGCCCTGTGGGCCGGTGCCATCGGTGCGGCGCTGGGCGGCCTGCTCGTCGGGGACCCGAGCCTCGGCTGGGGAGTCCACGGCGCCTTCCCGGCGCTCGCGCTGCTGCCGTCGGTGCTCGGCAGCTTCTGGGGCGGCTATCACCTGTGGAAGTTCTATGACGCCGTTCCGCGCGGGCTGCAGGGGGTGACCCTCACGCAGGCCAACCAGCGCAACCGCCAGGGCGCCGCCATGCGAATCTTCGTGGGGGCGCTGCTGCGCCTGGTGGGCATGACGGTGGTGCTCTCCGGAGCGGTGATCCTCATCTCCCAGTGGACAGCGGGCACCAACCGGGTGAGCCTGTTCGTGGGCTTTGGCTGCGTGGCTCTCGTCACCCTGCTCGTCAACGTGCTCGAGTCCCTGGCGTATGCCCGCTGGGCGCTTTTTGCAGCCGTGGCGAGCATCGCCACGGAGCTCATCATGAGCAACCTTGTCCTGACACACGCGCCGGTGCCCGGCACCGCGCTGATCGCGGGCACGCTGGTCGGCATCCTCGTCGCGCTGCCGCCCTTGCTCAGGCTGCTGGTGCGGCCCGGGCGGGTGCTCGCTACCAGCCTGTGGATCCAATAAGCTCACCACGTGGCAGGTTCTTCATGAGCTCGTCCAGCCGACGGCTGTTCGGCCGTGCGGGAGCGGTGGTCGGCGTGCTGCTCGCCATAACCGTCCCGGCGGGCTGCGGCAGCAGCAGCCAAACGAGCTCCACCGCGGCCTCCCAGAACGCAACCGTTGCGGCCGGCGCCACGGGCGCCTCGGCAAGCGGAGCCTCGAAAGGCGCTTCGGGCAAGACATCGGCCGCTCACGCCGCACCGACCACCGCAACATCGAAAGGCGCGGGCTCCACGCCGGCGCCGGGCGCACCTGCGACCGGCGGACGCCTGCTGCGCCGATTCGCCGGCGAAGGCAATGGGCGACTGGGGACGATCGTCGTGAGCGCTCGCAGCCTGTTGGTGTGGGACGCCCATCACCCGGGAATCCAGATCTTCACGTCGGCCGGGTTCATGCTCGTCAACAGCCACTCGCTCACCGGCACCGTGCGCCTGTCGCGCGGAACCTATCGCGGCGTGCGCGTGTCCTCGGCCGGGCACTGGTTGGTCGAACTGCGCTCCCAACCCGCCTGAATCACTGGTCCAGGCGGGCTGGATCAATGGGCGCCGTGAGGACCGGCCGCTGCTAGCCTGCGGTCGATGTCGAACACTGAGCGCGCGAGCGCTCGTACTCGCGCGGGGGTGAGCGTGTGCCTGGCCGTGGGCCTCACGGGCCTCGCTCTTGGCCCTGTCGCGACTGCGCAGGCGCCCGCTCACCGCGCACGCGCCGAGCCACGGGTGACTCTGGCTCCCGGTTCCGGTCCGGTGGGCGCATTGGTTTCAGTTCGCGGGTCGGGTTTCCGTCCGCGGGTCAGGGGAATCGTCGTCTTCGGCCAGCGACGCGTCGGCTCCTTCCGCGCCGCGGCCACGGGCAGGTTCCTGCTCAGGTTCAGGGTGCCCACCGGCGCCGGCGGCCAGCGACGGCTCACCGCCGAACAGCTGGCCCGCGGCCGGCACGGCTCCGAGCACCGGCTCGACAGTGCGGGAGCTCGCTTCAACGTGCTGGCCCCTGGCTCGAGTGGCTCCGCCGGCGCCGCCCCCGCCAGCGGTGCAGGCGCCAGCTGGTGGATCCCGCCGAAGTCGCTGACCTGGTACTGGCAGCTGCAGGGAACCATCAACAACTCACAGCCGGTGGCCGCGTATGACATCGACGGGTTCGACAACAGCGCCGGCGAGATCTCGACGCTGCATGGCCAGGGCAAGCACGTGATCTGTTACATCGACGTGGGCACGGCCGAGAACTGGCGCCCGGACTACTCATCCTTCCCGGCCTCGGTGCTGGGCAGCTCAAACGGCTGGCCGGGCGAGCGCTGGCTTGACATCTCAAAGCTCAGCGTGCTTGAGCCGATCATGACGGCGCGCTTTCAGATGTGCAGGGAAAAGGGCTTTGACGCCGTCGAGCCGGACAACATGGACGGCTATGAAAACAGCACCGGCTTCCCGCTCACGGCGGCCGAGCAGCTGAGCTATGACGAGTGGATAGCCGGCGAGGTCCACGCCCTGGGGATGGCCGTCTTTCAGAAGAACGACGGCGAACAGACCGGCCAGCTCGAGTCCCACTTCGACGGCGCCCTGGACGAGCAGTGCAACCAGTATCACGAATGCGGCAACTTCGGGCCCTATCTGGCGGCGGGCAAGCCCGTCCTGAACGCCGAGTACAGCCTCCCCACCAGCTCGTTCTGCGCCGCTGACAACGCGGCCGGGATCATGGGGGCGCGCTACAGCCTCGAACTCAACGGGTCGAGCTTCGAACCCTGCTGGTAGCGAGCTGAGCGCGGCCGCTCAGGCCCCGCACGCTGCGGTCATCGCACACGCGTTTGCGTTCAGCCACATGAACGCAAGATGAGGCACGTGGGCCATTGGCTAACGGGGCCTCAGCCCAGACACTCAGTCGGCAGGAGATCGAGCGCTGACGGTCA